>Ga0194111_10006706_pt1 | contig 13063 bp, 12 predicted proteins | sample TA2KigC300mmetaG_FD_146194 | JGI IMG/M metagenome (GOLD analysis project Ga0194111, IMG submission 146194) | Freshwater microbial communities from Lake Tanganyika, Tanzania - TA2015033 Kigoma Deep Cast 300m | ecosystem: Environmental > Aquatic > Freshwater > Lake | place: Tanzania: Lake... | reverse complement strand
CAGGCAAAGCCTGTCTTCAACGCATCGTCCCGTAAAGGCAACAGCCATCAGTGATTTACAGAAATCGCTTGTGGCGTCCCTGGAGGGATTCGAACCCACGACCCGCTGCTTAGAAGGCAGCCGCTCTGTCCACTGAGCTACAGGGACTGAATTTGAGTGTAACACAGGGAAATCTCGGCGAGCAACTTTTCGCTTTACGTACCGACACCAAGGGATTTGATTGGAGCACCATTCTTCAAGAGCTCAAAGTCCTCTAATTCTCTTTTCTCTCAGGTTTCTCAGTCTTCTCTGCTTCGGCAGTGTCTTTAGCTTTCACTTCGCCAGCCGGCGCACTGCTCTTCTTGCTGTCGGTCACATAAAATCCCGAGCCCTTGAAGATTATGGGCACTGGGGCAAAAAGCCGCTGTGCTCCATTGTGACATCGTGGGCAAGATGTCGCAGATTCAGCACCGAAGCTTTGACGAAGTTCAAATCTATGATTACACCTTGAGCAGACATACTCATAGATAGGCATCTTAGTCCCTTTGAGTAGATAGCTTGTAAAAGCCTAGACTACAATAGTCTTTTGTACTCCAAAAGTGCATTAGCAGTCTCGCTATTCAACTGCTAATTTTACTGGGGGCGCGCATCGTAGTCAAGCATGAAACTCGTAGCACCGTGGGGATGTTGGGCAAGCTAAGATGCAATTCACACAGCACTACAAACCTGTGATATACTTATGAACGCGGTGTGATAGCCTTCGAGTGCTAGTGCATGATAGGCTGTACCACATAAATCTAAATTGCATTGTCCCATATTTTGCTTGCGGGCTCGTAGCTCAGTGGCAGAGCGACCGGCTCATAACCGGTTGGTCGCAGGTTCGAACCCTGCCGAGCCCAGTGATGGTTAGTAGCTAATCAAACCGGTTTATTTCTTACATGCCCAATCACGTTCACTGCGGGATTATGTCGAAGTTTAGGTGAACAAAGCAACAAGCCACTCTTGGCATTTTACAACGTATGCGGCACGGACACTTATTCATATAACACAACACCAGAGGAGATGGAGTATATGGAAGCGACATTAACACTGATCGAGCAAACAATCAAAGAGCACGAGCAAATCATGGCTGGAATACAAACTTCGGAAGGGATAGCCAATGACGTGGCCGCAATATTAGAGCTAGAGCGCCCAGTGGAGGAATTTGTGGTGGGAAGGCTAGATGATAGGAAGCAAAATCTGAAGAATTTGCATAAATCGCTGGAGAAGGTGGATAAGGCGTTGAACCAGCATTTTGAGCGCGAGGAGAAAGCCATTCTAGCCGTCTTTGAGAAACGCTCCAAGTCACTTGCTCTGGCCTTCGCACTGCTGCTGGAAGAACATGATGATTTCAGAAGGCGCATCAGGAGATCAGAAGAAATGGCTTCTGAACTGCTCGGCAGCAGCTTATCACGAGAAGTATGGGAAAGCAAAGCATACGCTCTGCGAGCACATATCCGCCACACGAGAAAACATCTTGAGGCTCACGCTACCAGTGAAACGGAGTTGTTCCGTGCCCTGCGCAAGGAGCTAGAGAAGTGACGGCAAGATGACTGCGGCGGGACACAAATGAGTTAGCAACAGATGCTACTAGCGCTCCTTGAGATACCTGAAGGCTGATATCGCTGCCGTAGCGCCGTCACCAACAGCGCTGGAGACCTGTCGTGCTGAGTTCTTGCGTATGTCGCCAGCAGCAAAGATACCAGAGGCCGACGTCGCCATCAGCTCATCAGTGATAACATGTCCTGTCTCATCCAGTTTTACTAGCTCAGAAAAAGGTTGGCTATTAGGGACAAGTCCAATTGCCACAAACACACCGGCAAGTTGCAGCACGGACGTTTCCCCTGTCTTAACATTGCGTAGCTTAATGGCACTGACCATAGGTTCTCCTGTTACATCCTCGACCACCGTGTCCCAAATGAATTTGATTTTAGGGTCGCTGAAGGCCCGCTGCTGAAGGACCTGTCCTGCTCTAAGCTGGTCACGCCGATGCACTACATACACAGTCTTGGCATGTTGGCTCAGTTCCAAAGCATCGGTAAGGGCAGTGTCACCACCACCAACCACTGCTACGTCCTGATCCCGGAATAGAAAACCATCACAAGTAGCGCAATAAGATATACCACGCCCAACCAGCTTAGCTTCTCCTTGTACCGCTAGCTTGCGGTGCTCAGACCCTGCAGCGATGATGAGCGCCTCTGCTTCAAAAGTGCTATCGTTAGTCAGAATGCCATATTTCTCGTCGGACTTTACCGTGGCAACATCAGCAGTGGCGATTCCTAACCCGTACTTCGTGGCCTGCTGCTGCATCAAAGAAGCGAGCTCAAACCCAGAGATGCCATTAGGAAAGCCCGGATAGTTCTCAACATGTTGAGCGTTGATTATCTGGCCTCCGAGGATAGAGCGCTCTAGAAGCAATGTCTTTAGGCCAGCACGCGAAGCGTACAAGCCCGCAGTAAGGCCAGCAGGTCCGCCACCAACTACAATAACATCATACTTGTCCATCACCTTTTACCTCAGCTTTTGGAGGAACAATTTAGCAAAACCTAATTGGGGCTACTACTATTATTATATTATTATAACAGAGTCATACGTTCCCTTTGGCTTGACATTGCCAAATGTGGTATGTCAACATTACATCAGGACTAGGGAAAAGGCTTTTGGTTGCGGCACAGGCAAACTATGAATAAAGGAAACGCCAAGGCGAGTATTCTGATAGTCGATGACGAGTCTTCTGTCAGGGGCATCATATTACGCAAGCTAACCCAAGTAGGATATTACTGCGATGAGGCTGCTAACGGCAACATTGCTTTAAAGAAGATTGATGAAAGGGACTTTGACCTTGTATTGCTGGACATCAGCATGCCTGTGAAATCGGGAACTGAGGTGCTTCAGGAAATTGCCTCAAAATATCCAGACATAGCAGTCATTATGGTTACAGCTATTAGCAACGTGGAAACTGCAATTCAATCCATGAAGCTGGGTGCCTATGACTACATCATAAAACCAGTTGAACTCAATATACTGATGCTCAGCGTAAACCGAGCATTAGAAAAAAGAAGACTGGTACGTGAAAATAGGGACTATCAGCTCCACCTCGAGAAAAAAGTTCAAGAGCAGACGGAGAAGATACGCGAATCGTTTTTGAACTCTATAATGTCCCTGGCTGTAGCTCTAGAGGCTAAAGACGAGTACACTAGAGGCCATTCGGAAAGAGTAACCTCTTCGGCGGTGGTAATTGCACGCGAGATGGGGTTGCCCGATGAGATGGTCGAGAAAATAAGGCTAGCCAGCCTAGTACACGACATTGGCAAGATAGGAGTCTCAGAATCGATTCTCGGAAAGCCTGGGAAACTCACTGAGGATGAATACCGGCACGTTATGGCTCACTGCGAAATAGGGGAGAGAATATTACGTCCCATAGTGGAAGATGAGGAAATCCTGGAAATGGTAAGGCACCATCATGAGCGTTACGATGGCACTGGCTACCCTGACGGCTTGGCAGCCGACCCAAACGCGAATGGAGCTAGATCATCCAAACAGTCTGGCGACCCCGTAATGAAGCGGTTTTCCGTTGGCTCTAGACTCCTAGCTGTGATTGATGCCTACGATGCTATGACCTCAAACAGGCCTTACAGAAAGGCTCTGGATATTGAAGTTGCTCGCGCAGAGATGGAGAAGGGCAAAGGGCGACAGTTCGATCCAAAGATTGTTGATATTTTTCTCAGGGTCTCAGATGGGCTAGTGGCTGGCCACCAGAAACGATCACACGCTGATAAGTTGACATAACGTGGCACGTCGCTGCCTATTTATTTCTGCTGTGAAAAGCCTGGTGCACCTTCTACAAACTTAATCAATTAATGCTGCCTTGTAGGGATACATTCTGCAGTATTTCGTCTTAATGGGTAAGGGTGGTAGGCTGTTCAGGCACTCCTTCTTGAATTCTTCAAGAGTTAGGCATTTCATATTCGCCGGCGTTGGTAAATTTTTCTTTTTATGAATTAACACGTCAATACTGCCTTGTGAGAATTCACCACACGTAACGACAAAATACAGTTTAAACGGAAAACCATTGAACCTATGCAGCTTAATATTCAGATTGGCGATTAGATTTCGTAAAGAATAGGTATTAAACACTTCCACCGCGAAGTTTTCCTTTCCGTATACAAAGAAATCAACTCTATTTCTACCATCCCCGTATTTCTTTTCTTCGTGGACACATATCTCGCCGTACCTCTTGTCAAGGAATTCCCTGGTCTCTTTTTCCGCGCTCATGAATAGCTTAAGGAACCTGTTAATCATAGCTTGGCGACGACTCCCACTGCGGTAGTCGAGATCACTCAGGTTAAGAACTTCACGGCTCTTCTTCAGGCCACCGAGTTTTCGCTGTATCTGTCTCGACGATGGCAAATATGGGCAGTCGTCAATTTCATGGGCTGATGGGTAATGGCCATGTTTTCTGTTAAATCTTTCGAGTCCTTCTCGCACATTGTCAAGCGTAACTTTGTTTCTGTCCACTAAAATTTCCTCTCACTCTTGTGCACCACGTTTCACATAAGATGTTTCAAGCCAAGGGATGAAATTTCTTGTGCGTTTCCTCGGCATACCTGTCAGACGCATGTACATAACGAGTAGTAGTATCAAGCGACTCATGCCCAAGCAAAATCTGGATGGCGGCGGGGTTGGCTCCCTTTTCCGCTAGATACGTTGCAAAACCATGCCTTAACGAGTGGGCTGACGTTGGAACATTTATTCCAAGCTTTTCCCTGTATCTCTTGATACGTTCCTGGAGGTAATTAGTAGAAATCCTTCTTTTTCGGCTGGATGCATTCTTCCCTGCATAGGGAACAAATAATGCCGGTGCATTATCATTCCGAGCTCGCAGGTAATTGTTGAGATGCTCGTGGGCACGCGGAGTAAGATACACAAAGCGCTGCTTTTTGCCTTTACCCAAGATAAAAATGCGGCCACTGGCGTCAATTTGACTACGGTTTAGAGCACATAATTCCGAGATGCGCATTCCGGTTGCAAAAAGCACTTCCAGCATCGCCCGATTTCTCAGAGCCACTTTTGGCTCTATCTCAAATTGTGATGGGGACTCAATCAATTTCGTGAGAGCATCTAGCTCAGCTACCTGAGGGTGCTCCCTCACTCCTTTTGTTAATTTAACAGATTCAGGAGGAAGAGGGCAGGGATAGTCCATATCCAATAAATATCGGAGATAGGAACGTAGGGCTGACAGCATCCGGTTCACCGACTTTGAAGCAAGTTCCTCTTCCCCATGTTCATTTAAGATAGCTGTCTTGCGATCACGTGAAACTAAATACGCTTTATAGTAGGTAACATTTTTTTTGTTGATTTTTTCGAACTGGCAGTTGCTTTCGACCAAAAATTTATCAAAAACTCTCAGGTCTCGTTCGTAGTTGTAAACCGTTTTTGTCGAATAATTGTTAACTTGCAGATTCAACAGAAAATCATCGAGATATGGCAACATATCGCCCGGCCTTCCTTTAATGAGTGTAAGAGATATTATACTCAGTCATATGCTACATCATGAAACCCTGTTTGTCAAGGATGTCGTTGATCCCCGCGGGGATATTTGATGTGATAAGGCAGCGTCAGGCTATCTTGACTGCGCCGAAGGGGCAAGCCTGGGCACATTTGGCACATCCCCGGCAATATCGTGATGGATGTGAAAATGGATATTCGAAGGCTGATTCCTGACGCAGAATCTTGTTTGGGCATTCTTTGGCAGCCAAGCAGATGCCATCCCCGCATTCTCGAGGTCGGCATTTGGCATAATCAATTGCGGCTTGCGGCTGTGGCATCAACCCTCACTCTGGTTTCTGATGGTTGTGCTATGTCCAAATATTCAGCTATCTTATGCAGCAGCTCGTCCAGGCCCCAGGCCTTGTAAGCGGAAACCATGACTGCCTGAATATGCGGCAATGTCAACGGCAAAGATATTGACTTCAGTTCGGCTTCGCCCTGTACTACCAGGTCGAGCTTGTTGACTACAACTAAGCGCGGTTTAGTGTCCAGATGCAAATCGGCAAGTATTTTTTCCACAGTCTGAAATTGCTCAGGTGCGTTGATATGCGTTATGTCAACAATATGTAAGAGTAAGTCAGCCTCTTCTAACTCCTCCAGCGTAGCCCTAAAGGCAGCTACAATTGATGGTGGTAGCTTATGTATGAAGCCCACTGTATCTGTGAGTAAAAAGTACCTCTTATCCGGAAGTGTCAGGCGCCTAGTTACGGGGTCCAATGTGGAGAAGAGCCTGTTCTCTACTGGCACGCCGGCATTACTCAATGCATTGAGCAATGTGCTTTTGCCAGCATTGGTATAGCCAACAAGCGCAACAACCGGTATTCGATTCTTTTTTCGCTTTTGCCTGTATAACGCGCGATGTTGTCGTACTGCCTCAATTTGTGTATTAAGGCGGTGTATGCGGTTTCGGATAAGCCTGCGATCTGTCTCTAACTGTGATTCACCAGGCCCCCTGGTACCTATGCCGCCACCGAGACGTTCAAGGTGGCTCCACTGGCCAGCAAGACGCGGTAACAGGTACTGGTGTTGAGCCAATTCGACTTGGAGCTGCCCTTCGCGCGTCTTGGCCCTCCTGGCAAAAATATCAAGAATTAAAGCAGTGCGGTCAATAACCTTTACCTGAAGTGCATCCTCGAGATTCCTCTGCTGTCGAGGCGATAGCTCGTCGTTAAAGATGACAACCGAATAAGGATATTGCTGCCTGATTGCAATCAGCTCTTTGAGCTTTCCCTTACCGAGATAATGCGATGGCGAAGGACTTTCTACCTTCTGGGTCAGCTTGCCCACAACCTGCGCTCCTGCAGTCTGTGCCAGATAAGATAATTCAGCCATCGAGCCCTCGATGGGCCAGTTGCTATCAGAATTCTTTGGTTCAACTCCTACCAGGAAAGCCTGCTCAGGCTCTGCTTGCGTGGTGGGAAAGGTTTGACGATCAAACCTAGACATTATTACCTAGCGCTTTTGCTCCAAAGCAGCAAACGACGGATACCATCGTCGAGACGCTCATCAGGCAAGGTCAAAGAGAAGCGAACGTAGCCTTCTCCCACACTGCCATAACCTACGCCAGGGGTGACTGCCACATTAGCCTTATCTAGAAGCTCGGTGGCAAACTGTATCGAGGTATATCCAGGCGGGACTCTGCCCCAGACATAGAAGCTGGCTTTTGGCGGAGTAGCCTTCAGTCCGATCTCATTAAGTGCCTTTACCAGTTTGTCCCTGCGTCGCTGATAGACGGCATTTTGCTTTTCCGTAAAATAGCTCGGTCCATTCAGAGCCTCGATGGCCGCGATTTGGATTGCCTGTGGGATTCCAGAGTCCAAGTTGGACTTCAAGCGAAAAAGCGCATCTAGCATTTGCGCATTACCTACTGCCATGCCTATCCGCCAGCCAGTCATATTATAGGTCTTAGATAGAGAGTGGAATTCGATGCCAACCTCCTTCGCACCAGGCACTTGCATAAAGCTAGACGGTTTGTAACCGTCATAAGCCACCTCGGTATATGGTGCATCATGACATATCGCCAGATTGTGCTTTTTGGCAAAATCCACTGCCATCTTGAAAAAAATGGGTTCTGCCGTTGCCCCAGTGGGATTGTTGGGATAATTAAGCCATAGCAGCTTGGCCTTTTTGGCAACAGCAGCAGGTATAACTGTGAAATCAGGCAAGAAGCCATTTTCTTCTTTCAAGGGCATATAGTAAGGTTCACCGCCGGCCAGCAAGGTGCTCATCGAGTATACAGGGTAGCTAGGGTCAGGCACCAAGGCTATATCCCCAGTATCAATGAAACAAAAGGAAATATGTCCAATACCTTCTTTGGAGCCAATTAGAGGCAAAACTTCCTTGCTCACATCAAGCTCAACACCGAAACGCCTCTGATACCACTTGGCGATTGCCAGGCAAAGCTCAGGCAAGCCAGACGTCTCAGGATAGCGATGGTTTGATGGGTCTTGGGCTGCCCTGCACAACCGGTCTATTATGTAATCAGGAGTCGGTATATCCGGGTCACCGATGGCAAAGCTGAGAACGTCTTCGCCTTTGGCACGCTTCTCGGCGATTTTTCGATTGATTTCGACAAACAGATAAGGCGGAAGTTTGTCTAGGCGATGCGAAAGTCTCATTTCAACCACTCTCCAGTAAAAACCTCCTCAACTGGTCCTGCCAGAACTACCTCCCCTACCCTGTCCCATGTTACGGTCAACCTCCCGCCAGGTAATGTTATGTCAACATTATCCCCGACCAATCCTTTCATCATAGCAGCGACCGCTATAGCACAAGCTCCGCTACCACAGGAAAGGGTTTCGCCTGCTCCCCTCTCCCATACCCTCGCCTCTATCTTGTCCCGACTCAGCACACTGGCGATTTCAAAATTGGCACGCTCAGGAAATATGGGATGGTTTTCCACATGCGGGCCAATTGTGGTCAGTGGGAAATCAGTCACTGGCTCTTGAATGAATGACACTGCATGCGGATTGCCCATGGATACAAAGCACAGAGGAAGCTCCTTCCCACTAACAGTTAGGCTGTGTTCCAGAATTGGCGTGATGTTATCGTTGCTAGTTGGTTTATTCGCCGATATATTGACAGGTATGTCTACAGGCTTAAAACGGGGCTTTCCCATGTTGACTTCAGCACTGTCCACCTTGCTCTGCGACTTATGAGTTTTTATGGTTCTTATCCCTGCTAACGTCTCCACGGTTAAATCGTGCCCTGTGGCTATTTTTTTGTCAACAACATATTTGGCAAAACAACGCAACCCGTTTCCGCTAACTTCAGCTTCAGACCCATCCGGATTAAACAGACGCATCCTGAACATGGCCTTTTGGGACGGCAATATTGCAATCAGGCCATCGGCACCTACACCAAATTGTCGCTGGCACATAGCCTTGGCTAGTTTTGCCCACCCCAATTCACCATTGCGGGCATCCACCAGTATGAAATCATTACCCGTGGCCTGTAGCTTGTCAAACTTCATGGTGTGCTCCAGCTTCCAAACTGGTCGAGAAATTTTTCTACTGCCTTGCCTGCCTCGTTTTCTAAATTCTCCCGTATGTCGAGCCAACCTATTCTTTCATCAGACAAGCGAAACCAGGCATACTGGTGCCGCGCAATCCGATGCGTACCATGCTTAGTTTGTTCTATCGCTGAAGCTAAATCCAGTTTTCCTCCTAAAAACATTCCAACCTGGCGATAGCCGATGCTCGACATTGACGGAAGGCTGAGATCATAGCCCTTTATCAATAGCCCCCGCACTTCTTCGACGAGCCCTTTCTCTATCATCTCATCAATGCGTGAATCAATCATATGATACAAATGGCTCCGTGCTGTGGTCAACCCTATAATGAGAACAGGGAAGTCCAGACCCCGTTTCTGCCATAGCTGCGAAGCTGGTTTGCCAGTCGCAAGATAGACTTCTAGAGCCCTGATAATCCTGCGTGTGTTGCCGGGCATAATCTTGGCAGCAGCAACTGGATCCGCTTGTTGCAATTCTTGATACAGTGCATAGTTGCCTTCGACAGCAGCTTTTTGCTCAAGGCTTTGTCGCAGCTTCCTATCGGGAGGTACGTGCGGCACTCGCCACCCCTCCAGTACAGACCAAACATACAACCCGCTGCCGCCGACCAGAAATGGAATTTTTCTTCGCGCCTCGATATCGTCTATAGCTGCGTGAGCTGACACCTGAAACATTGTAAGACTGAATGGCTCGTCGGGATCGGCTATATCGATGAGATGGTGTGGTATAAGATGACGCTCCGCCAAACTTGGCTTAGCAGTGCCGATGTCCATATAACGATACACCTGACGGCTGTCTGCGCTAACTATCTCGCCACGAAAGCGCTGTGACAAGTGCAAGGCAAGCTTGCTTTTGCCGACCGCTGTTGGCCCAACTACAGCAATGAGAGGCATCACGAAGCTGACTTAATGCTTGCTGTTTGTCGAACTATGCTGGCGAAATCGTCGGCTTTGAGACTGGCCCCACCGACAAGAGCACCATCTATTTCAGGCTCAGAAATAAACTCAGCAATGTTGTCTCCAGTCACGCTGCCACCGTATAGTATGCGAATGGCTTGGGAAGGAGATTCGCCCCATAGCTGCGCAATGGTACTGCGGATAAGGCTGATGGTAGCGCTGGCCTGTTTGCCAGTTGCTGCCTTGCCGGTACCGATAGCCCAGATAGGTTCATAGGCAACGACCAATTGGTCGGTGGCAGCTACTCCTGAAAGCGCAGCTCGTATTTGAGAGGCGACTATTGCCTCTGTCCTATTTGTTTCATTATCTGCAAGACTCTCGCCAACGCACAATATAGGCTTTAAACCAAACTCGTAGGCCGCCTTGACCTTGCTGTTAACCATATCGTCGGTTTCACCAAATAATTGTCTTCGCTCTGAATGGCCCAATATGACAAAGTCGCATAAATCTGACAGCATAGGCGGCGAGATTTCGCCCGTGTAAGCTCCCTTATCCTTGAAATACATGTTCTGGGCGCCAAGCTTAACCGAGCTCCCCTTTATGAGTTCCTTTGTTGCAGTCAGTGAGATGAAAGGTGGGCAGAGCACTCTTTCTACGGTATCGAGCCTGTTTAGCTCTGGCAGCATAGCTTTAACCAGCGCTACTGCCTCATCGAGCCTCGTGTTCATCTTCCAATTGCCAGCGATGATAGGTTTGCGCATGTCAAGCCCCGAATTTGATTAGTTTCAGTGCATTGGCCATAGCCAGAGGCATGATATCGGTGGCGTGTATCCTCCCCAACCCACCAGAAACGCAGGCCGACTCCGAGAATTCCTGAACCCTGTCTGGCCTGCACCATTGTGCATGAAGAAGCACGGGGACGGGATGCCAACTGTGTCCCTTTAGCATCGCTGGTGTCGAGTGGTCACCTGTAACAACGACCACATCTGGCTTCAGATTTAGCAATTGCGGCAAAGCAGCGTCAACCCGCTCAATCACCTTTACCTTTCTCTGAAAGTCACCGTCTTCGCCAGCGCTGTCTCCCTCCTTCACATGCACATAGAAGAAATCGTGTTCTCTATAGCAGGCTGCCAATATGCGTAACTCCTCTTCGATACCGTCATCCACACCATAGATTTTCATTCCAACCAATTTGGCCAAGCCTTTATACATGGGATAGCGTGCTATTGCGGCTGGTTTCAGTTTGTATATTTCGGACATTGAAGGTATTTGAGGCAGTTTGGAGAAGCCACGCAGCAAAAGCATGTTAGCCGGAGATTGTTTAGCAAGAATTTCCTTTGCCCTTTCCACGAAATTATTGGCAATACCTGCAGTGCGCTCAGCTTCAGGCTTTGTGGCAACAGCAACATAAGGGGCAATGCCTGTTTTTTGCGGGTCAGTATCGGCAACTTCGGCAGCTAGCCCATTGCCGCGTAATACCAACAGAAAGCGATGCTCCCTTACTGGCTTGACAAAAAGCACAACACCATCTAGCTTGACACGTTTAAGCAACTCACATAGCTCGGCACATTTCTCGGTGCTTATACGCCCTGCTCTGCGGTCGGTGACCAAGCCCTCGGCATCAACAGTACAAAAGTTGCCGCGAACTGCTATATCTCCATTGACAAGGTCAAAGCCTATGCCCAAACCTTCCAGGACCCCCCGGCCTATGGTGAATTTGAATGGGTCATAGCCAAAAAGCGCCAGGTGCCCGGGGCCACTGCCAGGCGTAATGCCAGGACTCACAGGGTCGCTTTGGCCACAGATGCCTCTTTTAGCCAGGTAGTCCAGGTTGGGCGTGTGAGCTGTTTCCAGTTCTGTTTTACCAGTCTTCGGGTCTGGCAATCCGCCGAGTCCATCGATAACCAGTAGTACTATTTTGGAGGGTGAAAGGGCGCAAATTTGACCTATTTCGTCAAAAGCAATCATCACTTATCCAGTAACGCAGCTACACCAGGCAGGGTCTCCCCCTCGAGAAACTTCAGGCTGGCGCCACCACCCGTGGAGACATGGGTCATTTTGTGCGACAAATTCATCTCTTCAACTATCTCGGCTGTGGAACCACCGCCAATAATGGTTGTCGCCTCGAGACCAGCGAGGAGGTTGACTAAAGCTTTAGTGCCAGAAGCGAATTGCGGGATTTCGTACACGCCCATAGGTCCATTCCAGAAAACAGTACGGCTGCCTTTTATCTTCTGTGAAAAGAGGTCGATAGTGCGCGGGCCGATGTCCACGATGTACTTATCTCGTGCTATATCACGTATATCTACTACTACGCCAGCCGATTCTCCGCTGATACTGCCAGCAATCATCACATCAACGGGCAAAAGCAAAGTTACGCCATTGTGACTGGCATCCTCCAGCAATTTCCGAGCTACATCCTGCTTTTCCTCCTCAACTGAGGATAATCCCACCTCACGGCCTTGCACTTTCAAAAAAGTAGCCGCCATGCCACCACCAATCAGCAGTAAATCAACTTTTGCCAGGACGTTCTGGATGAGGCCAATCTTGTCACTTACTTTAGCACCGCCTAACAAGGCAACAAAAGGATGAGCAGGATTATTCAGGATACCACTGAGAACAGTCAGCTCTTTCTCCATCAAGAAGCCGGCCACGGCAGGCAGATATTTTGCAACTCCCACTGTAGAAGCATGGGACCGATGCGCTGCGCCGAAAGCATCATTCACATAAACTTCGGCCAGCTTAGCCAAAGCCTGGGCAAACTTTGGGTCATTTTCTTTCTCTTCAGGATGGAAACGGACATTTTCCAAAAACAGCACCTGACCATCTTTTAGACTATTGGCAGCTTTTTCTACTTCTTGCCCAATACAGTCTGGCACTGTGACTATTGGTGCTTCTATAAGGCGGGATAGACGCTGTGCTATAGGCGCCATTCTCAAGCCATCGACTGCCTTACCATCAGGGCGCCCCAGATGCGAGCATAAGATGACCTTAGCGTTGTGGTCGATAAGATATTTAATTGTGGGCAGAGCAGCTTGGATGCGGCTATCATCGGTGATAGCTCCTGTTTTTATGTCCAGTGGGACAT
>Ga0194111_10006703_pt1 | contig 13069 bp, 9 predicted proteins | sample TA2KigC300mmetaG_FD_146194 | JGI IMG/M metagenome (GOLD analysis project Ga0194111, IMG submission 146194) | Freshwater microbial communities from Lake Tanganyika, Tanzania - TA2015033 Kigoma Deep Cast 300m | ecosystem: Environmental > Aquatic > Freshwater > Lake | place: Tanzania: Lake... | reverse complement strand
GGGGATAGTAAGCACCAACAGGACCCACAACAATGAAGAAAAGGTATTCACTGGAATGATGCAGTCCCAAAGCCGCTTCCGTGGCAATCATCACCGGCCGGATATAAAGAGAAGCTCCTTTCGAACGGGGAACCCAGTCTTTCTCAATAAAGACGAGTTTTTTCAGGGCCTCCAGAAACAACTGCGGATCGATCCGGGGCATGCAGAGTCTCTCCGCCGACGTGTTCATCCTTTTGATATTTTCCATGGGCCGAAAGAGGAATATGTCATTATTGCTGCCCCGGTACGCCTTCATTCCCTCGAATATTTCCTGGCCATAGTGAAGGCACAGGGCGGTAGGTTCCAGAGATAAAGACCTGTAGGGTTCTATCAAGGGATCATACCATCCCCTCTCGTCATGATACTTCACCGTGAAAATATGATCGGTGAATATTTTCCCAAACCCGAGTTTTGACTCGTCCACAGGTTTTGGCTTCATCTTCTCCGGTGAGACCGTGACAATTTTAATTTCCATGTGCTCCCCCCTTTTTTTATCATCGAAACACCGTCGTCTCTTACCATTAAATCATACTTCTATCAAGGTTTCTGTATCTGTACTGGATTGCCTCGGCAACATGGCTCGGGCGTATCCTTTCGTCTTCTTCCAGATCTGCGATTGTCCTGGCAACTTTTAATATCTTCGTGTAAGCCCGGGTACTCAGTCCGAGTTTTTCCACCGCCATTTCAATCAGCATCTGAGATTCTTCATCGATCACACAGTGGATCTTAAATTGTTTGTCCGTCATTCGCGCATTGAATCGCTCCTTCTGACCCTCAAACCTCTTCTCCTGAATGCGCCTTGCTTTTTCCACTCTCCGCTTGATCTCGCCGGACAATTCCCCTGAAGCCCTGCGCGATATATCTTTATACCTGACAGAGGGAACCTCAACATGGATATCTATTCTGTCCATCAACGGCCCCGATACCCTGCCCTGATACTGACGAATCTGCTGAGGGGTGCATCTACAGACCCTTGCACGGTCACCGTAATAACCGCAGGGACAGGGATTCATTGCTGCGACAAGTATGAATCTCGCCGGATATGTAGCCGTGAGCGCAGAACGGGAAATCGTGACACGGCCATCTTCCAGAGGTTGTCGTAAGGCCTCCAGCACGTTTCTCTTAAATTCCGGCAGTTCATCAAGGAACAACACTCCATGATGTGCGAGGCTGATCTCGCCGGGCTTCGGCATATGCCCTCCCCCTACGAGTCCGGCATCAGAAATCGTATGGTGAGGAGCCCGAAAAGGCCGTGTCCCTAAAATCGCGTTTTTCCTGTCCAGGAGTCCGGCAATGGAAAAAATCTTTGTGGTTTCGATTGCCTCATCAAATGAAATTCCAGGAAGGATCGTGGCAAGTCTCTGGGCCAGCATGGTCTTCCCCGACCCGGGCGGGCCGATCATGATGATATTATGGGCTCCCGCTGCCGTCACCTCAAGGGCTCGTTTTGCCTGTTCCTGTCCGTGAATTTCGCTGAAATCCACATGATACTGGAGTCCTTTTTTGAACACCTCATTGATGTCAATCTTCAGTGCCTCTATTGCTTTCCTGCCGTTGAAAAACTCAACAACATCCGACAGGGTATCGACAGGGATAACTTTTATGGATTCCACCATGGCCGCCTCGTGTGCGCTTTCCCGTGCGACAATGATACCCTTCTTCCCCAACTCCTTTACCAGATAAGCTGCCGGAAGGATCCCGTGAACCGCCTTCACGCTCCCGTCAAGGGAAAGTTCCCCGAGGAAGATATAATCATGAATATCCGGAGACTTGATACAGTCCTCCCCCTTGAGAACCGCAACGGCAATAGGAAGGTCGAACCCTGTTCCCTCCTTTTTAATATCAGCCGGTGCGAGATTCACCGTAACGTGATTTTTAGGAAAACTATAGCCGGAATTCTTTATCGCCGCCTTGATCCTGTCTTTGCTCTCTCTGACAGCAACGTCCGGAAGTCCCACCGTTGAAAATTGAGGAAGTCCCGGCGATATATCCACCTCCACTTCGACAGGAAACGATTCGATGCCGATGAAGGAACTGCTGATAACCTTTACAATCAATCTTTTCTCTCTAAACTCTCAGATTAACTTCTCTTCTGTGATCCGTAAATCTTTCGGTAAATTGGCAGGAATAGTATAAAATAACCGGTTTCATAGCAAGATTTTTCTTTCACAAAAAGTGTTGATCTTCCTTGACTGAGGAAAATGGCTATGCTAATTTTCCGCCAGATTTTATCGGCAAAGTCTTTGAAAATTTCTTCCCCAGTGCATGAGTCACTCTTTGCATCACTTCCCGACCTCCCAGGCAGGGCGCACAAGCACTGAGAAATGAGGTGCCCGGGATTTACGCCACAACAAGAGAGGATAAAGCCCGGCAAAGCATACGGACTTTTTACGATGCCACCAGCATCCCCCTTCGCAAATTCCCGATCACGGGAGGAAATAATCAGGAACAACAGACGATGACGAAATTTTCTCACCTCGATAAAGAGGGCAAAGTTAGGATGGTCGACGTAACGGAAAAGAAAAAATCTCCGCGGGAAGCCGTAGCCCGGGGAAAGTTAGTCATGCACCCGAACACAGTAGCACTCATCGAAGGAGGGTCGATACCAAAGGGCGATGTTTTTGCCGTCGCCAAGATAGCAGCAATCATGGCGGCAAAAAAAACGAGCGAAATTATCCCCATGTGCCACCCCTTAGAATTGACGGGGATTGACATTCGATTCCACACCAATGTCAAAGCGGGAGAAATTTCCATCGAAGCGACGGTGAAAAATGTGGGAAAAACCGGCGTGGAGATGGAGGCAATGACCGCCGTCAGTGTGGCAGCGTTGACGATCTACGACATGTGTAAATCAGCCGATAAGAGTATCATTCTCACCGACATCAAATTAATGTCGAAACGTGGAGGGAGAAGCGGTGTCTTTGTGAGGAAGGGGGAGCCCGGCACCTGACTCGCACTATGATGTCTCCGACTGTAGAACATATGCACCAGAATGCATATCGAATAAGAAAATCGTTTTTAGTTCCCTTTTCCATTGATGTCGTGCTCCTATTTATTCTTTTGCTTCTCTCCGTATTCGTGAAGGGATCCTCATTTGAAAGAATCGTCCTTGCCATCATTTTCGTGCCGGTATTCTTGGTTCTCCTGGAGTTGCTGTCTCGAAGGGTGTCAACCGGAGACGATGGTATCACGATACGGAAGTTTCTCAGGGAAAAGGAACTGCGATGGGAAGACGTCACCCATGTCGGTACGGTAGTCCTGCGCAAAAAGGTATATCTCCTATTGACGACGGTAAAAGGATTCTATATCCTGTCCAACGCTTACGAAAAATTTTCCACGCTTGTCAGAGATATCGTTGATCATATCGACGCACAGAAGGTGGAAGCGGAAGCGAAAAAACAAATTGAGCACCCCGTGAAAAATATATCGGACATTATCTCGAGCTGGATTATGGCATTGGTACTTGCGGGAATCATAGGCACAAAACTCTTGTCTTCCTGATTCTCTCGCATATAAATCATAAAGAAAGGACCCGGATTTATAATGGCTCTTAAAAAAAAGAAAATCATTGTGAAGGGTAAAGACACCCAGAAATCGTCGCCCCTGGATGTGGACGAGATTATCGAAAAGAGCCTTGAAGACATCGCAACACTTCTCTGTTCGTCATGCGGAAGGAAGAGCAGAATATACGAAGAGGTGCTGTCCATGTTTGAGCGAAGTCTCTTCAAGATCGCTCTCAGAAGATCGTCCTTCGTGAAGAGTACCGCCGCCAGTTACCTTGGGATCAACAGAAACACTTTCCAAAAGAAAATGGTCAAACTGGGCATCGACTGCCAGAAGGAGTGAACATCTTGCGAACGGATTAATTGATGGAAGCAAAAAGAAACCTGTCAAAGAAATTGATACGGCTTATAGAAAAGGGGGTCAGGATCGTGAACCCCCTTTCCGTTGATATCGGAGAAGAAGTCGAGACCGAAAGGATATGCGGCGAGGGAGTGGTTCTCTATCCCGGAACGAGGATATACGGCGCCAAAACCCTGATCTCCCGGGAGAGCAAGTTGGGATACGAAGCGCCGGTTACCGTGATCGACTGTCAAATCGGACCCTCTGTCGAACTGAAAGGAGGATTTTTCACCACATCGGTTTTTCTGGAAAGAGTGATCATGGGAAGCGGTGCTCAGGTCAGGGAGGCATGCATACTGGAGGAAGAGTCCAGTGCGGGACATACCGTCGGCCTGAAACACACCATTCTTTTCCCCTTTGTAACCCTGGGCAGCCTGATCAATTTCTGTGACTGTCTGATGACAGGAGGGACCAGCAGAAAAAACCACAGCGAGGTGGGCAGTTCATACATCCACTTCAACTACACACCCAATCAGGACAAAGCCACACCGTCCCTCATCGGCGACGTTCCCAGGGGGGTCATGTTGAATCAGCCACCCATTTTTTTGGGAGGCCAGGGGGGTATCGTGGGCCCCCTGAGAATAGGCTTCGGAACGGTAATTTCCGCCGGTACGGTATACCGGAAAGATTGCCCCGAGGGGGGAAAGAGAATAAACGGATCCGGAAGGCCGTACCGGGAAACGGTCTTCCACGCAGGCCTTTACCGAAACATCGGGGGAAAAGTCTACAATAATATCTATTACCTCGCCAATCTTCTGGCCCTGAGGCAGTGGTATATTCACGCCCGGAAACCATTTTTTGCGCGTCAGGAGATGGGCACGGAAATGTTCACCGGGGCCTTAGACAAATGTGAAATGGTTCTCAGGGAGAGATTGCAACGTTTCCGGGATTTTTCCGAAAAGATGAACCTATCCGTCGAACTGGGAAAACGAATCCTGGGGAAACGTGATCAAGCGATCTGTCTTTCTCTCCAAAAAGATCTTGCAGAAAACTGGCCTTCTCTGGAAGAGACGTTCACCAGGGGGAGCGAAGCAACCGTCGATCCGAAAAACCGGGACGCCTTCGTCAACACCATCCACCGTACCATGACCAAGGAAGGCGCCGATTACACAAGAGTCATTCAGGAACTAAAAAAAGACGCTTTGACCCAGGGAACCGCATGGCTCCAGAACATCGTAAACCATATCACTCGGGAGGCATTGAGCCACCTGCTATCGTACAGAAAAACCGGTGGAAAAAGAGGATCCCCGGATTAAGTGCCATGAACGTTCTGTGTAAAACATATCGTACCCTCTCAACGTGGAAGATATTCGTGGGAATCTGCAGGGACAAAGCCCCTCCCCGCTCAATAATTTTCTTTCCCATTATTCCCGGTTTCCTCTGCTGCGGTTTCGCCGGGATCATGACAATAACAGGAGATGAAACCCCGGGGGAAGCCGATCCTGTCACCGGGATCACCCGCCTCTTCAAGAAAGCCAGGGAAATCAACATGGGGTCTGTCCTGGCGGGTCGGGCCGCACCGGTTGACTACCTGGGCGATGAGAAACCCCTCCCTGAAATGGAGAAACTGCTTCTTGAGTTAAAACGGGATAGCTGCTTCGAGGAGATCTTTTACAATCAGGAAACAGCTCGACACCTGTATGATTTAACCGGAGAGATGAAGGCTTTTTTAGCCGTTGAAGAAAAATGCCTCGAAGAACATGCCGGTTACTTCTCGACCGGTGACATGGAAATGATAAATTCCCGGCTCATAATCATAAAGGACATCATCTGGAGCCTCGAGAAGGACATTCTGGATAACACGGAAAGAATAGTACAACTGGCGGGAGCCGCCCGGGCTAATGAAATTTCACCGGCATCACTAAAAAAATACCGGAAGATCAATTCCCTCCTGAACTGTCTCGACAGACTTGAGGTCAGAGGAAGGGATTCCACAGGGATCCAGATATCATTTACACTCCGCGACAGATCGGTGCTCATAGAAATAACGGAAACCCTGAAACACAGGGGCCTGTATGACGATTTTCTGAAGAGAATCCGTGCCGGTGATCTGATCAACGGCTCCATTCACCTCTCATCAGAGAATCCGGCAGGCTCCGAACCGGCGGCGGAAGTGACTTCCCTTTCCTTTGTGTATAAAACATCCTCAATCATTGGAGAACTGGGGCAAAACGTCAAAGATTTAAGAAAATGTATTTCCCAGGACCGTATCTTTCATGAGTTCTCCCGGATTCAATCGGAGTGTGAAACAACCATCGCACATACCCGCTGGGCATCAGTCGGCTCGATCACCGATGAAAACGCCCACCCGATCAACAACTTTACCCTGAACAAAGACATTCCCGGCAATGACGTCACATGGCCGGAAGTCACGAAACACTATCCCTTCTATGGCAAAGGGAGCTGGTTCATAAGCGTCCTCTTGAACGGAGACATTGATAATTATCAGATGCTCCGGAATAATCTTGAATCGGGCGAGTACCTCATTGCACCCGATGTTACCACGGACACGAAGGTAATCCCCCTGCAAGTCGAACGATACCTGTTAGAGGGACATAACCTGACGGAAGCATTCCGTTTGGCGGTAAATGACTTCGAAGGCTCCCATGCCATCGCCATGGTGAGCAACACAGAACCGGGCAAAATCTTTCTCTCCCTCCGGGGAAGCGGGCAATCCATTTATGTGGGCCTTACGCCCGACCAGTACCTCTTTTCCTCAGAACTCTACGGCCTTGTTGAAGGAACGCCTTACTTTATCAAGATGGACGGGGAAAAGCCGTCTTCACATGACTTCCCGGGAACCGCCGGTCAGATATTCATCCTTGACCAGAATTCCCGTGGAGGCGTTTCGGGGATACAAGCCTTCTTCTACGACTCGACACCACTGCTGATTGATGCGAGCTGCGTGCAAAAGGCGGAGATCACCACTCGTGATATTGACCGGGGTAACTACTCCCACTATTTTCTGAAGGAAATATCCGAATCTACCCTTTCCGTAAAAAAGACCCTGCGCGGGAAATACCGCATTGTAAAAGAAGAGAACGGGAAGCCTTCCGTTATATTCAATCTCGGTCAGGATATTGTTCCGGAGAAGTTCAAACACGCCTTCTCCGAGGGACGGATCAGGAGGATCATCATAATCGGTCACGGCACGGCTGCCGTTGCCGGCACGGCGGTAGCGGACGGTTTTGAACGATATCTCAAGGGCTCCCGGATAAAGATTGAATCAAGAATGGGTTCCGAACTGAGCGGATTTTTCCTGGAGGATGACCTGAGGGATGCGTTGATCATTCCCATCACACAATCAGGTACCACGACGGATACGAACCGGGCCGTGGCCATGGCGGTGGAACGGGGAGCTACCGCCATTGCCATCGTCAACAGAAGGCAGTCCGACATCACCACGAAAGCAAACGGTGTGTTCTATACCAGCGATGGACGTGACATCGAAATGTCCGTGGCGTCGACGAAAGCCTTCTATTCACAGATCGTGGCCGGCCACATATTCGCGCTGTATCTCGCCCAGCTCCTCAAGACCGCACCCGATGACTTCATCATGGAAGAACTCCTGAACATGGAAAAAATTCCTCACCTGATGACGAGGGTGATCGAAAAAAAAGAAGAGATAAAACAATCAGTCGATTTGCTGGCAAAGAAGAGGAAATACTGGGCGGTTGTGGGAAGCGGCCCCAACAAAGCGGCGGCTGACGAAATCAGGATCAAGCTGAGCGAGCTGTGTTACAAAACAATCTCCTCGGATATCATCGAAAACAAAAAACATATCGATCTCTCCGCTGAGCCACTGATCATTGTGTGTGCTGCCGGGAACCCCGAATCCGTAACGGGTGACGTGATAAAGGATGTGGCAATCTTCAAAGCCCATAGGGCGGGTGTCGTGGTTTTTGCCGATGAGGGAGAGGAACGGTTTAACACCATCGCCGATGCGGTTATTGAATTGCCCGGAGCACCCATGCCGCTGCCCGTCATTCTCAACACGTTAGCGGGACATCTATGGGGCTACTACGCCGCCTGCAACATCAACGAGGATGCAGCCTTCCTGCGGGGGTTCAGAAGCCAGCTCGATCGGAAAATGAGCGAACACGAGAAGACGCATTCCTCCCTTTTTGAAAGAATCGCGGACAGAACCTTCCGGAGACTGGTGGCCGACTTCTCCGCACAATTCAACAGGATGAGAAACGACGGCGCATTCTCTTTTACCAGCGCGAACACGATGTCAGACACTGTTCTCCTTTTGAAATATGCCACCGGGAAACTCCCCCTGGAGGACTTCTGGCGTGATTTCAGGACAGAAAACGATTTAACCTCCCCCATCGAACTCTTAGATGTGGCAATCGGTCACATGATTGATGAACTCTCCAGACCCATCGACGCGATCAGACATCAGGCAAAAACGGTTACGGTGGGAACGAGCAGAAAAGAAACACCGGTTCAGGGTATTATTTTCGACCTTCTGCGAAAACTCAAGTTTTCCCTGAAAGACCTCGTGGCCAAAAACATCATGGTGATCACAAGGATTCAACCGGCAGTATCGGCGATAAAGGGATATACGCTCTACGATATCAATAACCTCGATGCCGACGGCAATCCCGTTGACGTCTCCACGATTCGAATCAGACAGAAAGACGGAATCTCGCAGCGGATGAAGTCAAGGGCGGAAACCTCGAATGTGTTAATGGGTACAAAAAAGACGATAGTGAGCACCGGCCACATCTACGTGGGCCGCGGGAAATCTGATAACGCATCCATTGTGATTATCCCCCTCCTGGGAGAGGGAACGTTTGTCCGGAACCTGCTGCTCATCCACATTGATTTTAACGACACTCTTTCCATACGAGAAAAGAAAGCGGTACTGGGTTATCAGTACAATGATATCAGAAACCTCATTAATGAATACAACCTCCCCTGGGATGACGGTTACCTGGAAGCAATTCCCACAGGGGTTCTCCTGGGCGAGCCGCCGGAAGTCATTGCCGGGCATATAAAAAATTTGGCGGAAACGAGTAAAAAATTCAGGTAAAGTCCCACCAAGAGGCAATTATGAAGACGAAATTTATCTTTATTACCGGCGGCGTCCTCTCCTCTCTCGGGAAAGGGTTGGCTGCCGCATCAATTGCGGCGCTCCTGGAATGCCGGGGGCTCAGGGTCACCAACCAGAAACTCGATCCCTACATCAATGTTGATCCCGGCACCCTGAGTCCGTTTCAGCACGGCGAGGTCTTTGTCACGGACGATGGTGCGGAAACCGATCTGGATCTCGGGCACTATGAACGCTTCACCTGCACCAGAATGGGAAAGTCTAACAACCTCACGGCGGGACAGGTTTATTTCTCGGTGATTTCAAAAGAAAGAAGGGGCGACTATTTGGGAAAAACAGTGCAGGTAATCCCCCATATCACCGATGAGATCAAAGAATACATCAAGGCGAGCGCAACCGGCTTTGACGTTGCGATAGTAGAAATAGGGGGTACTGTAGGCGATATTGAGAGCCTTCCCTTCCTGGAGGCGATCAGGCAGTTCCGCAACGAACTGGGCAGAGAAAATGCCATTTTCATCCACCTCACATGGGTCCCTTTTATCAAGACCGCCGGTGAAGTGAAAACAAAGCCGACACAACACAGCGTGAGAGCCCTCCGTGAGATCGGTATTCAGCCGGAGATCCTTCTTTGCCGAACAGAAGACTTCCTCTCAGAGGACATCAAGGCGAAGATAGCGCTCTTCTGCAATGTCGAGGTCGCGGCGGTATTCACCGCGAAGGATGTGGACTGCATTTATGAGGTACCGCTCATCTTCCACAGGGAGGGAGTGGACCAAAAAATTGTGGACCTCCTGAATATCTGGACAGGACGGCCACATCTGGAGGCATGGGTGGATGTCGTTGAGAAAATAATAAACCCCGCTCATGAAGTATGCATCGCCATCGTGGGCAAGTATATAAACCTGACCGATTCCTACAAGAGTCTGAACGAAGCCCTGATTCACGGGGGTATTGCAAACAATTGCCGGGTAATCCTCCGGTTCGTCGATTCGGAAAAAATTGAAAGAGAGGGGATCGGTTCTCAACTGGATGGTGTTAACGGCATCTTAGTCCCGGGAGGGTTCGGCCAGAGGGGTATTGAAGGCATGATCACGGCCATTCACTTCGCCCGCGAGAAGAGAATTCCCTACTTCGGTATCTGCCTGGGTATGCAGCTTGCCGTGGTGGAATATGCGAGGAACGTATGCAAGCTTGAGAAAGCGAACAGTTCGGAGTTCGATCGGGAAACTCCCTACCCGGTGATAGATCTTCTCCCGGAGCAGAGGGCCGTTGCGGAGATGGGAGCCTCCATGAGACTGGGGGCCTATGCCTGCGTACTGGAAAATGAATCCTTTGCGTCCGATGCGTACGGCAGTGTCGAAATCAGTGAGAGACACAGACACCGCTATGAATTCAACAACAATTTTAAAGATATCCTTGTGGGAAAAGGTATCCGCATCACCGGAGCATCACCCGGGAGCCACCTGGCGGAGATAATCGAAATCAAGGACCACCCTTGGTTCCTGGGGTGCCAGTTTCACCCCGAATTCAAATCGCGACCGACGAGCCCCCATCCGCTGTTCAGCAGGTTCATCGCAGCAGCATTACAGTACCGCCTGCGGGGAGTCGTGTCTGAACAACCATCCTCCAAGCCCCGGACCGCAGGCGGCAAGAAGAAGCGCAAGAAAAAACGTCCTTCCTGACCTATACACCGGCCTGGCGTTCCATATCCTTTTTCAACTTCGACAGTGCCGGTGAAATCGTGACGGGATAAGGGGGCGATGTGAGAAGGCTTTGAAGATGGGGTGGCAGGGATGTTAACTGCATGCGCGCATGCGATGCGATGTCCTTCAAAACGGTCACCCCGGCAACCTTCTTACCCCGATTCATCACTTTTTTAAGAAGGGGCTTCCCCTCAACCACATCTCCTTCCAGGCTCAGAATATCCCTCACCATGGTCTGGCCTTCAAACTGACGAAAGACCTGCTTTCTCCCCGGAACAGTGGCTTTACCCTGGGATTTTTTGAAACGAGGCTTCCCCGAATATTCCATCAGCTTGTACGCACATTCCAGGTACGGTGCATCCTCCGATGTATCCAGCTTCGTTCCCACGCCAAAGCCATCGATAGGCGCCCCGCGAACGAGGAGCTCGCGGATAATGTGTTCATCAAGATTGCCGCTCGCAAAGATCTGCACGGCGGTGAGACCACCGCCATCGAGGATCTTACGGACATCCTTTGACAGGGTGAACAGATCGCCGCTGTCGAGGCGGATCGCCCGGACCTTGATTCCCTCCCCGGCAAGAATTCTCGAGGCCTCTATGGTTTTTTTCGCACCTCTATGAACATCATAGGTATCGATAAGAAGCGTCACATTATCGGGATTTGCCCGGGCAAAACCGAGGAACGCCTCCAACTCATCCTCATGGGCCTCAATATATGAATGCGCCATCGTCCCGAAAACCGGGATACCGAAAAGAGCCTCTGCAAGCACGGTCGACGTTCCCGCAAAACCGGCAATGTATGTCGCCCGCGCCGCCAGCAGACCCGCCTCGGCACCGTGGGCGCGTCTCACCCCGAAATCGACAAGCATCGCACTGTCGGCAGCCGCCAGGACACAACGGGCGGCCTTGCTCGCAATGAGTATCTCGAAGTGAAGAATATTGATCAGGCGGGTTTCAATGAGTTGCGCCTCCGGCAGTGGGGCGACAATCCTCACCACAGGTTCATTCTCAAAAAAAACCGTTCCCTCCGGCATGGCATAGATATCCCCGCTGAACCGGAACGATGCGAGGTAGTCTAAAAGGCCCTTCGAATATCTGCCCGTTCCTTCAAGATACCGCAACTCCTCTCCAGAGAATCTCATCCCTTCAAGAAAAGTGAGCAACGTCTCCAGGCCCGCTGCCATGAGGAAGCCGCGGTTCTCCGGCAGGTTTCGGACATAGAATTCAAAAACCGCGTCCTCGTGCATGTCCTCATCCACATACCCCTGCAGCATCGTCAACTGATAAAGATCAGTCAGGAGCGGGCTGGTGAGCAAATTCATTCTTTACCCCTGGATCATCGCGCTTGATATTATTTTCGCCCCTTTCTTCACCATTTCCTCAAGGGCTCTCGCCCCGTCGCCGGGGTTCACATCCACGGCAGCGATGGCATCTGTTAATACAGAGACTTCATACCCTTCAGCCAGGGCATCATTTACGGAATTGAGAACGCAGTAATCGGTAGCCAGTCCGGCAATAAATACCCTTTTGATCCCTAACTTCCTCATGAGATCACTCTTGGTGTTCCCCTCCTTATCCCGTCCGTAAAAGGTGGAGTATTGCTCACTGTCCTTCTCCGTACCCTTGGAGATGATGATGGCACCTTCGGGGATATTCAGCCCCGGGGGATAGTCCGCACCGGACGTGTTACGCACGCAATGAGGAGGCCAGGGGCCTCCCTGGCTTTTGAATGAGCAATGATCGGGAGGATGCCAGTCCCGGCTGAAAAACACAGGCAGACCGTTTTTTCTGAATACCTCGATAACTCGATTCAAAGGGGATATGATCTTATCCCCGCCGGGAACACCAAGAGCTCCTCCCAGCAGGAAATCATTCTGGACATCCGTCACTGACAGAGCATCTCCCCGCCGAAGAGTTATCGGTTCTTGCACCTGGTGTTTCATGGCTCTATTCTCCCGGAGATCTTACCGATTTTAAAAAATGACTTAATCCCGCTTCCGCTCAAACTTTACACGAAAAGTTGATGTAACATATAAGGATTCATACATGAATTTTCAAGGAGAAAAATCACATGATCCCTCCGGTTCCCACGAGATCTTTGCCACCACAGGCCTGAACAAGCTCCTTTCACCAATCCCAACGGCATGCAGGGAAATTGACCACTCTCATTGCCGGGCAGATGACCGCGATCATCTCCCGGCAATAAGTTCGGGGAAGTCGGTGAAGATGCCGTCAACTCCCAATCTTTCCAACCGCGCTATCTCCTGGGACGTATTGACGGTAAAGACAAATATTTTTAAACCCAGTTCCCGCGCGCGCTGTATGAACTTCGCATCTACAAGATCAACGCGGGGATGAACCGAAAAGAG
>Ga0194111_10006698_pt1 | contig 13072 bp, 12 predicted proteins | sample TA2KigC300mmetaG_FD_146194 | JGI IMG/M metagenome (GOLD analysis project Ga0194111, IMG submission 146194) | Freshwater microbial communities from Lake Tanganyika, Tanzania - TA2015033 Kigoma Deep Cast 300m | ecosystem: Environmental > Aquatic > Freshwater > Lake | place: Tanzania: Lake... | reverse complement strand
CGGTCCGCGAACGCCGCACCTGCCCCTTTACCCATTAGTGGTAAGCATCAAACCGAGAATGTCAATGTCGCCATTTGGCAGGGTATACGGTTATGGCATTTAGGGGGAAGCAGGGCAAAATAGGCGTTACAGGTTGGCGTGTTCAATCTTGAGGCAGCGGTTCATGACCACCTGCAGGCCGGCGGCCCGGGCCCGGGCCGCCGCCGGGGGGTGCTCCAGGCCCAGCTGCATCCAGACAACTTTAGCGCCCACGGCGATGGCTTCCTCCACGATGCCGGGAATGGCCTCCGTCTGCCGGAAGATATCCACCACCTCCACCGGCTCGGGCACCTCTGGCAGGCTGGCATAACATTTTTCTCCCAGGACTTCCTGGCAATTCGGATTAATCGGAATGATCCGGTAACCCTGGGATTGCAGGTAACTGGCCACCTGATAACTGGGGCGCTTCGGGTCGGCAGACAACCCCACCACCGCCACGGTGCGATAGCGCCGCACAATGGCCGCAATTTCCTCCGGACTGGCGTTAAGGCCGCAAGGCGTCGGGTCCTGGTAAGCCATTATCTTTCCTCCTCTGGGCCTTGGGAGGCCGGACAGCCCCGGGGCATTTTTACGGTCAGGGCCCCGTCCAGGCGCAGCATATATCTCAGATAACGGAAGGCAAAGCGCAGCAACTGCTCCTCGTCGGCTTTGAGACGGGCCTCCAGTTCCGGCTCCACCGCAAAGACCTTAAGGAAATCAGTATCAAAGACAAAACTCCGGAACCAATCCAGGTTATAAGCCGCCTGGAGGAAATGCTCCCCGAACCTGGAGCTGATGGGTTTTCCGGGGCGGGCCCCCACCTGCAGCATAATGGCTTTCCACTCCCGGTCCATCTCCTCATAGCCATCCAGGCCCTGGGCCCGGCGCCAGGAATCCAGGGTCCAGTCGCCCTCTTCCTGGAAACCCTGGCAATGGTCCTCCCGGATGTAGACATAGCAATTTTCCAGGCCTTGTTCGGTCCAGCGGCTGCCCACCCCCACCGGGTAATAGCGGCACGTGGCCGGACGGTCAGCATAGACGCCGCAGCCGTTCTGGGTTAAAAAAGGGCAGTAGTTTCGGGTGCCGTCGGCCATGGTCAGAACCACCAGCGGCAGACCGGAAAAATCATCGACCATTTCATGGGTATGGCGGGCCAGAAATTCTGCGGCGGTCAAGCTTAGATGCCGCTTTAAACGCAACACGTCGTAAGGACTCAAGATAATGGTGGTTTGGGCGCAGCATTGGTTGAAACAGGCAACTCCGGGATGACAGCGAAATCTGAAACGGGCCTCAGGAGTCAATTCAACGGGCTCGATCTCCTGGGAATTCTGCGAAGACATAGTTAACTCCGGTAATCAAAGCAAAGGTGTCATCAGATGATTCTTTTATAGTACACAACTTACTTTTTTTGGCAAACACCTTTATGAACTCCCCCGCCCGGTAATGGGCAACTCCGCCGGACCGGGGTTCAGTGCACCGCAACAGATGTGTCATATTTGCCGAAAAAGCTTCACTATGTGTTTAATCTGCCACAGGGTTCCCTCCGGATGCATTCAAAAAATGCTTGTTTGTTATTTAATTTATTGATAATAAAAGAATAAATATATTTGGAAGATTCCCGCCGACTGGTATGGTGATTGCAAGAGCTGTCAGGCGGGGAGGGAAAGCATGTATTTTCAGCAGACCATCAAACGCAGGGTTTCTTGTCAGGGTATCGGCATCCATTCCGGTCGTCCCGTTCAATTAGTGATACATCCGGCCCCGGCCAACAGCGGCCTCAATTTTGTCCGCGCCGATCTGCCCGGGGCGCCCGTGATTCCGGCGCGCTCCTCCCGGGTCGTGGACAGCAGTCTGGCCACCACCCTGGGCAGCCAAGAGGCCTATGTCTCCACGGTGGAGCATCTGCTGGGAGCTCTGGCCGGTCTCGGGGTGGATAACGCCCGCATCGAGGTGTCGGGACCCGAGGTTCCCATCCTGGACGGCAGCGCCGCCTCGTTTGTGTCCCTGCTGAAACAGGCGGGGTTCAAGACCCTGCGGTGGCCCCGGGCCTTCTTTGCCATACACAAACCCATAGAAATTTCTCATGGAGACAAGTATATCGGCATCGAACCGGCCCCGGAGTTCAAGGTGAGCTATGCCATAGATTTTCCCCATCCCCGCATCGGCCGCCAAAAGATGACCCTGCAGCCCCGGGCCAAGACCTTCTGCCGGGAAATAGCCCCGGCCCGGACCTTTGGTTTCCTGGAGGACGTCCAAAGACTCCAGGCCAATGGCCAGGCCCTGGGGGGGTCCCTGGACAACGCCATAGTTTTGGATCACCACGGGGTGCTCAATCCGGAAGGTTTGCGGTTTCCCGACGAGTTTGTGCGCCACAAAATCCTGGATCTCATCGGCGATCTGGCCCTGCTGGGATGGCCCGTTCTCGGGCATCTGCGGGTGATCAAAGGCTCCCACGCCCTGCACCAGCAGTTCATGCAAGCCCTGCTGCAGCAACAAGAAGCCTGGCGATTGTTTATCCCCGAGACCCAGCCTTCCTGGCGGGCTCCGCTTCAGGCTCCCGCGCCTCTGCCTTTCCGGGTCGCCATGGCCTGATAAGCCCTTCGGTCTTTACTTTATTGTCTTTCCCGGCTTGCACCCCAGTGGGAGCTCAGGGGTACGCCTCCCCGATGAGGCTCTGGCCGGCAACCTCCCGCAGCCTGACCCTGACCATACGATTGACCCAAGACGGCGGTCCGGGCAGATGCACCCGGAGATAATTGCCGGTGAGGCCTTTTACCCACCCAGGCTTCCCGGCCAGGCTCCCTTCCACTAACACCTCCACCACCTGCCCCACCTGGCCCTGATAAAATAACGCCTTTTTCTGTAAACCCAAAGCCCGCAGGTCTCTGGCCCGGTCCTGTATTTCGGCGGGTGTGGCTTTGGGGCTTAAACCGGCGGCCACCGTGCCGGGACGGGGGGAGTAAGGAAAAACGTGCAGATAGGAAACGGGCAGGCGGTCTATTAGTTCCCTGGTCTGGTAATAATCTGCGGCCGACTCCGTGGGAAAGCCTGTCATCACGTCCAGGCCGATGGCGGCTGCCGGAAACATGGCGGCTATCTCCTGGATCAGGGCGGCAAACCAGGAAGCCTGATAATCCCGCTGCATGGCGGCGAGCACAGCGGAGGCGCCGCTTTGCAGAGGTATATGAAAGTGGGGGCAGAATTGTGGCCACTCCGCCAGTTCCTGGAGTAAATCCGGGTTGATATGCTGAGGTTCCAGGGAGCTCAGGCGAAACCGCACCGGTTCGGAAGCCTGCCGTAAGAGACGCACTACTGACGTTAGGCTCGGCTGGCCGGGCAGATCAGGCCCGTAGCGGGCCAGATTGATGCCGGTCAAGACGATTTCCTTAAATCCCGCAGCCACAAAATCCTCCACCTGTTGACGCAGGTTCTGGAGGGGGAGACTGCGTTCCGGGCCCCGGACCCGGGGGACAATACAGTAAGCACAACCATGCCGGCAGCCGTCCTGAATTTTGAGAAAAGCCCGGGTATGGCCGTAAAAGTTCCTCAGGGGCAGGAAGGAAAATTCTCGGCAGGCATCCATATCCCTCACCTGCACTAGAGGCTGTTGCCGGTTGGCGAGGGCGGGCAGGAGGTCCGGCCAGAGGGATTTTTCAGCATTGCCCAACACGGCCCGCACCTTGGGGAAGCACGCCAATTCCTGGGGCGCCCGTTGGGCGTAGCACCCGGTGATAATAATACCCTGCAGGGACGACCGCCGGCTGGCCTGCCGCAGCATCTGGCGGACCTGGGCGTCGGTCCGGGCGGTGACCGTGCAGGTGTTGACCACCAGTATGTCGGCCACCTGGGGCGCAGTGGGCTTAAAACCTAATCGGGTTGCGGTTTCAGCCAGATAAGCCGACTCGCCTTGATTCACCTTACAGCCGAAGGTGGCAAAACCCAGGCCCAGGCCGTGATCCGAGGTGCCAGGCCGGCTTGTCATGGCGCATCCCCTCTAACGATCCAGCCTCCCCCGAGAACCAGCTCCCCCTGGTAAAAAACCGCAGCCTGACCGGGGGTAATGGCAGTTTGGGGCTGGTCCAGGGACACCCAGGCCCGGGTATGGCTCAGGGGCGTTATCAGACAGCCCGCCCCCGGATGGCGGTAGCGCAGTTTCACTTCGGCTCGGAGTGGTTCTGCCGGTACTGGCCTGAGCCAGTTGATGTCCTCCACCTCCAGCCCCGCAGACCGGAGTTCCTCTTTGAAACCCACGACAATGCGGTTGGCAGCCTGATCCAGTTCCACCACATAGTAGGGCGCCGGCCCCGGCACCCCTAACCCCCGGCGTTGGCCCACCGTATAATGCTCCAGACCCCGATGTCGGCCTACTGTTTTCCCCTGTCGGGTGACTATGGGCCCGGGACGGTTAAGCCCCGGAAATCCCAATTCCCTGATGAAATCAGGATAATTCCCTTTTACGAAACAGAGTTCCTGGCTTTCCCGGTGGGGTAAAAATTGATCAAGTCCCAGGGCTGAGCTTTTTTCTCTCACGCCTTGTTTTGTCCAGTCTCCCAGAGGTAACAGGATAGAACCCAAAAAGGCCGGTCTGAGACGATGTAAGAAATAGGACTGTTCTTTTTCCCTATCCACCCCGCGCCGCAATGCCGGGGAGCCATCTGACCGAATCTCGATGCGGGCGTAATGGCCGGTGGCCAGATAATCATAACCCCAGGAACGGATGAGCGGCAGCAACCTGCCGAACTTTATCCGTTCATTGCAGCGGACGCACGGGTTAGGGGTTTTTCCGGCCCGGTACAAGGCGGCAAAGTAGGAGATAATCTCATCCTGAAATTCTTGCCGCCAATCCAGGCTGACGCATTCGATGCCCAGATGCCGGCAGAGAGCATCCAGGTGCGGCGAAGCCGCCGGCTCGGGCGCTAACCGTAGATAGACGCCGGAAACCTCCCAGCCCTGTTGGAGCAAAAGTGCCGCCGCCACGGCACTGTCGATGCCGCCGCTTAAAGCCACGGCAACCTTTCCCGGTATGATCGCCATGAGCAGAACATTAAAATAAATTTATATTATGTTCAAAAAAATTAACATTTTATTTATCGCTTAAATATTTAAAAGAATAAACTTCAATTTTTAGCAGAAGATGACTGGTTCCCTGCAGCTCCGCAGAATCAGGTTAACCTAATAAGTTATATGGAAAAATGGTATCTGGAAACCAAAAAGGAGCTGATTCAAACATCAGAGAGAGTAATACGGCGGTTTCACAGAGATTTTGGGGGTGGAGGGTTATAAATAAGATGAGAGGATTTCAGGAATTGACAAACCGGAGATCTTCCAGAAACTTGAGGGCAACGCCAAAAGATTTCGGTCGATCGGGAAGTGGTTCGATTCTCACGACCTTGCCTCGAGCCTGCAAGGTGTTTGTCCAGGACAAATCATAATTGTGTCGAGGTATCTTTATGCTTATACTTACAACGTCATCGATTCTTAAAGTTTCAATGGGGGGTTCGTTGCAGATAAAAAATAACCCCCCCATGCTAATGTTCTCGGTAAAACCTTTATGTTTCTCAGATTTATCCGGTTCTGCCTTCATGCGCTCATAGTTTATCTGAAGCGCGGCGGTTAGACGATGATGACGTCGTTTTTCGAACCAAGTGACCATAAACTCAAGTTGTTATCTTAAGAATGAACCCTTGCGCGCAGAACTCGCCGGGGTTCAGAATCGTGATTTATTTTCAGATCGTTCTTTTGATCCACCGTGCCTTATTAAGGTTTTGCAATTACCATGCCTCATGTCGGTTATTAGTAATATTATTTTCATGTTATATGAATAACTAATGTTTTTATTGTTAGGAGTATCTGGCCGGCACTTTTTTCAGGCATTCCCACACTGGATAAGTTCAAAATATTTAACAGAAGGGTCAGAAAAATTAACATTTAATCTTGAGTAGCATATGTCAAATATCGCCCAGCAAACGGGCGCAATCTCTTCTCGGATAGAATATTAAGTAATTAGAATAGGTTGTCATTTTTTCCAGCTATCTGCACCATCGAGCCTGGTTGCCTGTCAGAAAGAAAAAACCCTTAGAACAGGATCGGCCTTTCTCCATTTTACCAAAAATTCCGATTAAAGGAGAAAAAAATCTGTTGCTACGTCAACATTCTGACAGCTATGATAAAAAAACTGAACATGGGGGCCTCTGGCAGAAAAGCTGCTTTTGTTTTGATAAATCAAGTTTTTTTCAGAACTTGGTAGCCTTGGGCGAGGCCCGAAAATGCGCCTGGCGGTAAGGGAGATTGGCCCTTTGGTGGAAATTTCTGCCTACCCCTGCCCGGAAACGCACCGGTGATGAGACCGTAACCTTTTCCGTTTGAAAGAAGGAAAAGAATTTGGTATCTTATGTAAGATTTTATAACATTTTTGCTGAAAGTCGGGGGCTGATAGCTAACTGCCTGCTGCTGTCTGACCCCTTTTCCGCCTGATGATATCACCCCCCACAGCGTTGAGTGGAGCTTATCCATGATTTTCCAATCAGGACTTGCACGGCCTTGGAGAGGCGCAGATATCAGAAATTTTATCGTACTGGCATTGTTCTTTATGGCTGCCTGCACTCCCGCCGAGCCCCCGTTAAGTCCCCAGGCCAGAGCCTTTAAAGAGGAAGTGGCCAAGGTTTTGGCTTACATGCAGGAGTCGCTGGGCGAGTTGACGGCCCGGAACGACGTTCCGGCCATTGACTCGGTTTTGGGGGGGTTGGCAAAAAGCATGGACGGCATGTGTATCGAGTGCCCTTATCGATCCGCGGTTCTCAACAAGAACGGTGTGTTATTAACCACCTTTCCCAAGAGTGAAATTATCGGTCGGAACTTCTCAGCCTACACCCTGGTGCTGGAGCCTCTCCGGCATCAGAAAATTAGCCAGCGACGTGTCTTCCAGGGGGACGGTACCAAATTTTATTTTATCTCTGCACCTCTCCTGCATAATAGACAGGTAATGGGAGTTGTCGCCTTAGGATTAACCACTGCGGATGTTGAAATCAAGTGGGGCATTACCGAGAAAGAATTTCTGGCCATCAATTTTAACGTGCCCTAGCTGACCGTCTGCAGATTAATGAAAAAAAGGCTCCAGACTGATAAAGGCTTTACCCTCAAAACCCAGGTCATGCCCAACGGCGACAGTCAGGTATTCCTGGCCGGGGAATTGCGGCTGCAGGAAATCAAGGCCTTTGAGGCCGAGGTGCAGGGTGGCTGGCCCCAGGCAACAACCGGCCGCACCTCGCTGGATCTCGGCGGCCTGGAGTTTATCGACAGCGCCGGCGCTCTGGCCATCCTGGAACTCCAGGCCGGATTGCAAGCCCAGGGAGTGATCTGCACTTTAGACAATGCCCCGGCCAAAATTCAGGATATCCTGAATCTCATCGATATCAGGAAGCTGGCCCAGCCACCGCTTTTAGGCGGCGGCAGGGAGGAGAATTTCATCACCAGAGTGGGTGATGGCTTCCTGGAATTCATGCATGACATGAACCAGGTGGTCTCCTTTACGGGGGAACTCCTGTTGGGTCTGGCGGCCACCTGTGTCAAACCGCGCCTCGTCCGCTGGTCCGATGTCATTCTCTATATGAGGCGGGTAGGAGTTGAAGGCCTGCCCATCATCAGCCTCATCGCCCTCTTGTTGGGCCTGATCCTCGCCTTCATGTCCTCCCTGCAGCTTAAGCAGTTCGGGGCCAACATTTACGTGGCCTCCCTCCTGGCTTTGGCCATGGTGAAGGAACTGGGGCCCATCATGACTGCCATCCTGGTGGCCGGGCGCTCCGGTTCAGCCTTTGCCGCGGAAATCGGCACCATGAAGGTCAACGAAGAAGTGGACGCCCTCATTGTCATGGGCATGAATCCCATGTATTTTCTAGCCTTGCCCAAGGTGATCGCCACCATGGTGACGGTGCCGCTGCTTACCATTTACGCCGACCTCCTGGGGATCATCGGCGGACTTATTGTTGGCGTCACCCTGCTGGACCTGACGGTGTATTCCTATATTCAAGAGACCAGATATATCCTGACGGTCTTCGATTTTGTCTCGAGTTTCATCAAGTCCCTGGTGTTTGCCTTCCTGATTGCGGCCATCGGCTGTCAACGGGGCTTCCAGGTGCGGGGCGGAGCGGCCGCGGTGGGAACTGCGACTACCTCGGCGGTGGTGGCGGCCATCTTTCTCATCATCGTGGTGGACTCGATTTTTGCCATTGTGTTAACCTATATTCCCCGCTGAGGGCTTGATTCCAGGCGTTCCGAAAATGTGGCGGGGTGTTTTGGGCGGGCACGGGGGCCCGCCCCTACAGCGTTTTCTGCATGTTGGCCGCTTAGCTTGGGCGGGCACGGGGGCCCGCCCCTACAGCGATTTCTGCATGTTGGCCGATTATTTTTATCTTCCCGAAGAGGCAACCTTGACGGCTGAACAACCTGAACCCATCATCCGGGTGGAACATCTCAGGGCCGAATTCGGCGATAATCTGGTTTTCGAGGATGTCAGCTTTCAGGTGAATCGGGGGGAAATTTTCGTTATTTTAGGAGGCAGCGGTTGCGGCAAAACCACCCTTCTGAAGCATCTCGTGGGGTTATACCGGCCCACCGCCGGCCAGGTGGTGGTCAACGGGGTGGATATTGTCCGGCAGGACCCGCAGCAGATGTATCGGATGCGGGTGGGAACCGGGATGCTCTTCCAGGCCGGGGCCCTGTTCGGCTCCATGACCCTGGCGGAAAATATCGCCTTGCCCCTGCAGAAATACACCGATCTATCCCGAGAGACCATCGATCTGATCGTCAAGATGAAACTGGGGCTGGTGAATCTGTCCGGCTACGAGAACCACCTGCCGGAAGAAATTTCCGGCGGCATGAAAAAGCGCGCCGGTCTGGCCCGGGCCATGGCCCTGGACCCTGCCATCCTCTTTTTCGATGAGCCCTCCGCCGGCCTTGATCCCATTTCCGCAGTGGAGCTGGACCTGCTCATCAAGAGCCTGAATGCCGGCCTGGGCACCACCATGGTGATCGTCACCCATGAACTCCAATCCATCTTTCTCATTGCGCATCGCATCATTATGCTGGATAAACAGGCTAAAGGGATCATTGCCGAGGGCGACCCGGTATATCTGAAGGATCATGCCACTGATCCCATAGTTCGTAATTTTTTCAATCGTCAGCCGATGTCGGCTTAAGGAAGAGGAAACCAGCCGATGGCCCAACAAAAGTCGAGTTTCCTGGTGGGACTTTTCGTTATCATCGGGACCCTGCTCACCGTAGGCGCCATTATTTGGATCGGCGTCACCGGTTATTTTCTCCCTGGGGATACCTATGTCACTTATCTGGATGAGTCAGTGCAGGGCTTGCAGAGAGATTCGGTGGTCAAGTTCCGGGGCGTGGATGTGGGCCGGGTGGAGCAGATCCGCATCGCCCCGGACAATAAACTTGTCGCCATCATCATGAAGATCAACATGCCGGAGGATGTCTCCAAATCCGCGGTGGCGCAACTGACCAGCGCCGGCATCACCGGTCTCATGTTCGTAGACCTGGATCACCGCAAACCCGATGAACCTGACCTGTCCCCCAAAATCACCTTTCCCTCGGAATATCCCGTCATCCCCTCCAAGCCCTCGGAATTTGCTCGAATTATGCATGGGGTAAACGAGATTATCAACAGATTGAACCAGATCGATGTGCAGGGGATATCAGACCAACTCAAGGCTACTTTGGACGATATCGGCGCAGTTTTTCGGGGGGAGCATCTCAACTCAATTTTAATCAAGGTGGATAAGGCCGCGGCCAATCTCGACTCCCTGACGGCCCGGGCCACTACTATCCTGGGGGATGTGAAGGTCAACGAGATTATCAAAGAGGCCACCGCCACCGTCGCCGAAACCAGATCCGCCATGACCGAGGCCAAAAAATTCATAGCTGGCCTGGAGCATAAACTCGACGCCATGAAATTGCCGGAGACCATGACCAGAACCCGGGGCCTGCTCATGGAGGCTCAATTAATCAGCGAAAATTTGAAGCGGGCCTCGGAGTCCATGGAGCAATTTACCGACAGAATCGCGGACCGGCCACCGGATCTTCTGTTCGGCAAACCGCCACAGCCGCGCTGGAATGAGCGTCCCGGCAGGCAACCATGAGGGCAAGGGGGATACAGGTGCACCAGCAGCGGAAAAAATCGCGCCGTTATCAGACCACGGCAGTACTCCTGATCATTACCATGGCATTATTACTGGCCGGCTGCGGCAAGCCGCCCACGGTCACCAACCGCTATCTGCTGGAATATCCGGCCCCGGCGATTGCCGGCCAAACTCCCCTGCAAGAGAGCATCCGGGTGGAACTATTCAGCGCCGCCCAAAGCATCAACAGCACCGCCATGATCTACTTTCCCCGGCCGTACGAGACGAGTTCCTATGTTTATAACCGCTGGATGGTGAGCCCGAGCCACATGGTAACGGATTTCCTCCTCCGGGACCTGAGAAACTCCGGCCTCTTTAAGGGAGTTTTCGGTCATCAGCAGTCCGGCCTGGGACGATTCAAGGTTGAAGGGGCGGTGCAGCAGTTTGCCGAAATCAACGATCCCGACGGCTGGAAAGCGGTCCTGGCCCTCACCGTCACCCTCCTGGACCTGAGCCGGGATGAGGTTACCCAGCGGGTGATCTGGCAGAAAAACTACCACCAGGAAGAATATATGCCGGAACAGACCGCCTTCGGCCTGGCCCAGGGGATGAGCCAGGCCATGGCCAGGGTGTCCCACCAGGTCATAAGTGATCTTTACCAGGCCGCGGCCCGGGTCAGCAGGTGATTTCTCTAATATCCGTTACTGTCCATTCCCAAAACCCAAAACCAGAAACCAAAAACCAAAAACCAGAAACCGAAAACCGTTCTACAACTCTCCGTCCCGTTCCATTTTGGCCAGGTCCTTGAATCGGATGTCCAGACCCATGACGCCCTGAATTTCGTCCTCCTCGTTGCGGATGGGAACGCTGACGGTGATGCACAAAGCCCCGGTGAAGCGGGAGGTATAGAAATCAGAGACAAAGACTTTCCCGGATTTTATGGGGTTGATATACCAATCCCGGTTGGACAGGTCTTCATCCGGGCGGGCCGACTCGTATTTGGCGCGGTCGGTTATATGTGTAATATTGCGGGTAATTTTTCGGCCCTCCAGGTTGGTGATGTACATAAACTGGACAAAGGGATTGGCGTCCAGAGTGGCCTGCAGCACCGGTTCCTGGCGCACCGGGTCCATGGAGCGGACCTCTTCCTTTTCGGCCAGGTCTTCGGCCAGGGTCGCGGCCAGTTGTTCCGCCTTGGCCTTTAACAGGTCGAATTCGGAGACAAAATACTCCGGCAAGTACTTCCGGGCCAGGCTTTCCATTTCATCACTGGAAATGGAGGTGATGCGCCCGGCTTCGTACATTTCGGTGATCTTATTATTAATTTTCACCACCGCGGGGTGACGCTTGTCGATTCTGGCATCCCCCACCAGCCCCAGGCGGGAGTTGAGCCAGTGCACCACCCCGGCCCGCCCGGTTTTATCGGTGATGGTGATGGTAATGGGCCGCTTGAGGATCTTCTCGGTATCGAAGATATTGTAGATTTCCGGATTTTTCAGGACCCCGTCCGCATGGATGCCGGCGCTGGTGGCGTTAAAATCCTTGCCCACAAAGGGATAATTGGGGGGGACGTGGTAGTTTAATTCTTTTTCAAAATACTGCCCGATATCCGTGATGACGGTGGTATCGATGCCGTCGTTATGGCCGCGGAAGGCGATGTATTCGATGACCAGGGCCTCGATGGGGGTGTTGCCGGTGCGTTCCCCGAATCCCAGCAGGGCCCCGTTCACTGCGCCGCAGCCATACAGCCAGGCGGTGGTGCCGTTAATAAAGACCTTGTGAAAATCATTATGCCCGTGCCATTCCAGGAGATGGCCGGGCACGCCGGCGTCTTCGATGAAGGCCCGGATCAGGCGGGGGACGCCCCGGGGCAGGGCCGCGCCCGGATAGGGGACGCCGTATCCCAAGGTGTCGCAGAGACGAATTTTCACGTCAATACCGGATTGCTCTCGCAGTTTCATGAGTTCCAGGGCCAGGGGAATACAGAAGCCGTAAATATCGGCCCGGGTGACATCCTCGAAATGGCACCGGGGGATGATACCTAAATCCAGGGCAGCCCTGACGATATTCAAATACTGCTCCATGATCTTGCCCCGGGTGCCACCCATTTTATAAAAGATATGGTAGTCGGAGACCGAGGTAAGGATACCCGTTTCTTTGAGGCCCATTTCCTTCACCAGGGGCAGATCTTCGGCCTTGGCCCGGATCCATCCGGTGATTTCCGGATAGGTGTATCCCCGTTCCAGGCAACGCTGCACGGCCTCCTTGTCCTTGTTGCTGTACAAGAAGAACTCGGTCTGCTGAATGACCCCGTTGGGGCCGGAAAGTTTGCAAAGCATGTCGAATATTTCGATAATCTGCCGAACCGTATAAGGAGGCCGGGCCTGCTGCCCGTCCCGAAAGGTGGTATCAGTGATGCGCATCTGTTCGGGGGGATTAGGCATGACGAATTTGTAGTCAAAATCGATGCGGGCGATTTCCTCGTACGGAAAAATTTCCCGCATGAGGTTGGGTTCATCCACTTCCTGAAGACGGTGCTGCCAGGTGGGGGTGTGTTCGTGATCCAGGAGCCGGCGCTCTGAATTCCAGCGAGCCATGGTTATTCTCCAATAAAAATTAGTAAGCTATCCACGATCATCTTTCACTATCGATAATTATTAGTCATCTTGGCCGGATTTACTCATAACTATTTTTTTACCGAAACGATCATGGCCAGTTTAGGCCACCCCCGGCTAACGAAAATCTTCTCGTAGGGGCGGGTCTGAGACCCGCCCCTACAGCCGGTATTTCCCCGGTAAAATTGAAAACCGAAAACTGACGGCAGAAAACCGGCCGGTGCTGCATCAGCGATCCAACCGGAGGCCCAATTCCAGCAGTTGGGCCACATCCACTTCCGAGGGCGCCTGGGTGAGGATACAGGTGGCCTT
>Ga0194111_10006693_pt1 | contig 13075 bp, 11 predicted proteins | sample TA2KigC300mmetaG_FD_146194 | JGI IMG/M metagenome (GOLD analysis project Ga0194111, IMG submission 146194) | Freshwater microbial communities from Lake Tanganyika, Tanzania - TA2015033 Kigoma Deep Cast 300m | ecosystem: Environmental > Aquatic > Freshwater > Lake | place: Tanzania: Lake... | reverse complement strand
CCGGGCACGCCCCGGCGCGGGCCTTGTTGAGCCTGGTGCAGGATCGAGAGGTGCGCCTGGAGAAGCCAGGGCCGGCGCTGGCGCTGGCGGAGATGGTGGGCAATGCCCCCGTAGTCTCCGCCGACCCCGGGCGGGCGGCGGCCCTGCTGGGGCGCTGCCAGCAGATTCTGCAGGCGGTGCCGCATTATCGCCTGCACTTTCTGCCCGACGATTCCTTCTGGAGGATAGTAGACGATGAACTTGGCGCTGCGCCTGGAGCCCCTGCCGGGAGTAGTGGGGCAGGTGATTGAGGGCGAGGCCGTGCTGGTCTGGCCGGAGCGGGGGGAGGTGAAGGTGCTGAACCCGGTGGGCGCCCGCATCTGGCAACTGGCCGATGGTCATCACACCCTGGGCGACATCGCTGCCGTCATCTGTGCTGAATACGCGGTAGAACCAGCACAAGCCCAGGCCGACGTGCTGGACTTTGCCGCCGAGCTGGAGAGGAAGGGGGTGGTGCGGCTGTCTCCGTGACGGACAGCAGTAGCTGTCCACGACAGCTTGGACGAGCTATGTAGTCTCTTTTATCTCCTATGCCGCAAGGCGCAAGTTCCCCGCACGGGGAGGAGGGGACATCCCATGAAGCGCAAGTGGGTTTTTCTCCTGCTGGTTGTGACGCTGACTATTTTCCTGGTTCAGCCAGTTACAGCAGGCTCTACAACTGTGGTCATTGGCGAGTTTCGAACCCGCGGCCCGAACGGTTTGAGCGACGAATTCGTCGAGCTTTACAACCTAAGCGCAAATCAGGTTGATATTAGCGGCTGGAAGTTGAAAGGGAGCAGCAATACGGGCTATATAATGGTACGTGCTACTGTTCCTGCTAATACGATCCTGCAGCCTTACCAACACTACTTGTTTGCCGTTAGTGGTTATAGTGGTGGAACTACTCCGGACCAAACATATTCTACTGGCATTACCGATGATGGTGGGATTGCGATAACAACTGCTTCAGACGTTATTGTCGACCAGGTGGGGATGAGTAATGGCAGTGCATACAAGGAGGGTACTATTCTTACCCCTATGAGTGTCGACCAGAATCAGAGTTATGCTCGTAAACCCGACACGTTGTCTTCATATGGGGGACACAAAAATGGGACTGACACCGACGACAACGCGAGCGATTTTATCTTCAATTCTGGGTCATCGTCTCCAGAGAACATGTCCGGCCCTACCGTCATCACCCTCCGCACCCTAACCGCAAAAACAGCGCCCCTCAGCCCCCTGGCCGCCCTGCCCGTCCTAGGGCTGGTGGCGCTGGGCGGGCTGGCCGCTGTGGCCGCCCTGGGCATCAGCGCAGGGCTGGTGAGGGGGCGGAGAGGATAGTTGCCCTCACCTTGCTGCCCTCCCTTGCGTGCTGAGTTTATACTGTGCTCGTCTGGTAACGCTCATTCTGCCGCAGGTAAAGGTTATGCGCTGGGCTGTACTTTGTCTGGGTGTGTTGCTGGGGTTAGGGTTGTACGTGGTCTCTGCCCAGGCGCCGGGAACGTGCAGCGATTGGGTCGCCGTGAACAACGGCGCCTTCGGCATGGGCACCGGGGGCGATGGCGACTACAGCGCCGAAGAGGGCTTCGAGGTGTTAGTCTTCGGGAACCGGCTCTACGTGGGCATGGAGGCCGACAACATCTACGGTGCCCGCCTGTGGCGGACCAAAACGGGCGTCACTGCCCCCACCGGCCAGTCCGACTGGGAGGAGGTGGTTGCCGACGGCAGCGGCAAGCCGTTCGGCGTGGCCAACGTCACCCAAAACGACCACATTGACAGCCTGGCGGAATTCAACGGCTACCTCTACGTCAGCACGGCCAACGGCGGCGACAGCACTTTGGGGACGCGTATCTTCCGCACCACTACGGGCAACCCCTACGCCACCTACCCTGGCGACTGGAGCGACGCCATCGCCGATTACGGTGCCGGCTTCGGTGACGTGCACAACACCAACTTCAAAGACATGCAGGTCTTCGGGAGCTGGCTCTGTGGCGGTACGCAGAACTGGCAAACCGGCGCCCAGGTGTGGTGCACGCAAGATGGCACCACCTGGACGCAGAAGAACCACGGCGGCTTCGGCGCCAGCGGCGATGTGACTACCACCGTTGAGGTCTGGTCGGGCTACGTCTACAACAACGCCCTCTATTTTGGGGCGCAAGATACCGGGGCGAACCGTGACAGTAGTTCCGACGACGTAGCCAGGCTGTTCCGCACCACCGACCTCAGTCTGGCTAATCCCACCTGGACGCCGGTTTACACCGGCACAGCCGGCAGTTTTCGTGTGGACATCCTGGGTGAGCTTGACGGCTATCTCTACACCTCCGTGCGCAGCAGCGGCGGCATCGTGATCCTGCGCAGTGCCAGCGGCGACGCCGGCACCTGGACCCAGGTCAACACGTCCGGCATGAACAACAATGCCCACAACAGCGGCACCGTGGTGGACGGCGCCACTGTCTACAACGGCGCGTTGTACGTGGCCGTCTCGAACTTGACTACTGGGGTGGAGGTGTGGCGCACGACTGGCGTGCTGAATGGCGGCCTGGTGGACTGGACTCAGGTTGGCGGTAGCGGCCTGGGAGACGCCAACAACTACTACAGCGAACTGATCCCCTTCAACGGTTATCTCTACGCCTGGACGTCCAACTACATCTCGGGCCAGCAGGTGCGACGTACCAAGTGTCCCCTCTGCCAAAGCCAGGACATCACCGGGACGGGCAGCTACAGCTTCAGCGGGGTAGGAGCGACGATCAACTTCAGCGCCGAGAATCTGGACAGCGTGGAGGTCTGCGTCTACCCAGACGCCTTCCCCACCGGCCAGATGAGCGGCAAGCCGGTGAAACGCCACTATCAGATCACGCCCTCACCGCCCGAGGGCACGTTTACTGCTACCCTGACCCTCTCCTACACTGACGCCGAGTTCACCGCTTCAAACGTCGCCGACGAGAACACCACCTACCTGACCCGCTGGACCGGCAGCGCCTGGTCTGACTGCCCGACAGGCAGCCGCAGCCGGGACACTGTGGCTAACACCGCGACCTGCTACGGCGTGACCACCTTCTCCACCTGGGCCATCGCTGGTAGCAATGGCTCACCCTCGGCCGTCAGGCTGATCTCTTTCCGGGCCCATAGCCGTAGGGCCAGATGACCTCTTACCCTATGCAAGGCAGCACGAACCTGCGAGTAAACCACCCTGAGCTAATCGTTCCAGTTCGCTACACATGAAACCAGAAAAGCCGGGTTTTTGGCTGTGAAAAGTAGCTTCCGCTTTTTGAAGGAAATTCCCGCTTATGCAGCGGAAAAACCCGGCTTTTTGCCCTCGAAAGCGGAAGATACTTTTTTGCCCGATTTCTGGTTTCATGTACACATAGAAAGGAGGAAAAACCATGGCACAGGAACCGGAGCGCGTCGAGGGAAAAGAGGGCGTCAAGGTTCAGCCTCGGACGCGGAAGCCCTACGCCAAACCCAGGATCCTCCACGAGCTGGAACTGGAGACCCGTGCCGGATCGCCCCTCAGCCCTGACCCCTTGGATCCTTTGGGCCTGGGACTACCGCCGGAATAGGCGAAGGCACTCCCGATGGGAAGTTGGCGGCGTCACCTCCGCAAGCTACCACGGCGGGCTTCGTCCAGAAGGTGAAACCCGCTGTCTCTTCATTTACGCCTATAGCAAGTAGGAGAGCATTCGGTAATTTACCGCCTGCATTCGCTTAGGATACAGCGGGTTCTCCCCAGTTAGGATTGCTGGGCTGGTGTTTTGGCCTCACTTTCGCCAGTCCTGAAGGCAAACCATAGTGAGAAACGCTTTTTCCCTCCGTACAACTGCTCTGCTCCTATTCCTGCTAACTGTCCTGGCTGCTGCCCTCCTGGCCGGGGGAATGGTGGGTTTGGCGCGGGCCTCCAGAAGCGGGCCGGCCGCTCAGGGAGACGGTGTGGCCGCCCCCACGCCTCCTCCTCTCGATCCGGACGTTTTTCCCCCGCCACCGGTCGCCGGGGAGGATGGGCGAGCGCACGAGGCGTCCCTGGCCGCCCTCCCAGCCCTGCGCTCCGCGCCGGGCGAGCTCCCGCCGGCCACCACCGTCTACACCCTCCCTGACCCCGCCTGGCGCATCGGCGTCCTGAGCGACGGCCTCTATCGCCTGACCTACGCCAGCCTGGCCGCGGCCGGCGTCCCTGTCGCCACCACCCCATCCTCGGCCCTGCACCTCCTCTGGCGTGGGCAGGAGGTGGCCCTGCAGGAAGCGGGCAGCGCCGACGGCAGCTTCGACCCCGGCGATGCCCTGCTCTTCTACGGCCAGAAGTTCCACGGCTCCGTCCAGGACGAGAAGTACACCGACGAGAACGTCTACTGGCTCGTCCTGGACGAAAGCGCCCCTGGGCGCCGCATGGCCAGCCGATCTGTGGCGCCCGGTGGCGAGGCCCCCCCTTCCCTCTGGTACACCGCCACCGTCCGCGCCGAGGAGAACCTCCAGTACTGGGGCCGCTGGTCCACCGCGCCGGGGACGGAGGATACCTGGTTCTGGGATCGTTTCACCACTGTCTCGCCGGTCACCAGCACCTATGCGCTCACCCTCACTGCCCTGGCCCCGGAGGCGTACACGGCTACCCTGCAAGTGGAGCTGGCCGGCCGCAGCGAGAACGCCCATCGTCTCCGCTTCGCTCTCAACGGCACGCCGCTGGGCGAGACGACCTGGACGGGGAAGGTGGGGTGGGTGGCTACATTGCCTGTGGCCGCAACGCTCCTCCAGGAGGGAGCGAACACCCTCGCTATCACCGTACTGCCGGAGAGCGGCGTTCAAGACGTCTACCTCAACTGGATCGAGCTGGGGTATCGCCGTCGCCTGGTGGCTCAGGACGATGCTCTCTTCCTGACCGCTCCTCTCTCCGGCACTGTCGTCTACACCGTCACCAGCTTCACCGCGGCGCCCCTCCTCTACGACGTGACCGACCCCCTGTCGCCGACCAGCCTCCTGAGCCCCACCGTTCTCAGCGCCACAGCGCTGAGCGTGGTCTTCCAGGACACCGCCCCGGCAGACACCGCCTACCTGGCCGTGGCGGAGGCTGCGGTAGGCGAAATCACGCCCACCATCTATCATCCGGCTCTGGAACTGTTACATCCCGCCACCGGCGCTGACTACGTCCTTATCGCTCCACGCGCCTTTCTTACCGCCACCCAGCCGCTCCTGGCCTGGCGGGCCGCCCAGGGACTGCGGGTCAAAGCGGTGGCTGTGGAAGACCTCTACCCCCTGTTCAACGGCGGCATCTTCCATCCGCAAGCCATGCGCGCCTTCCTGGCCTACGCCCACGACCACTGGCCCGCGCCGCCGCCCACCTACGTCCTCCTGGTGGGGGACGGCCACTTCAACTTCCAGGGGCACAACCCGCAGCGCTACGGCCAGCTCACCCCGGTATACATCCCACCCTATCTGGCCTTCGCCGATCCCTGGCAGGGGGAGGTGCCCCTGGATACCTTCTTCGCCGACCTGGATGGCGATGCCTTCCCTGACCTGTACCTGGGGCGTATTCCCGCCAACTCCCTGGCCGAGGTAGAGACGATGGTGGCCAAGATCCTGACCTACGAGCAGGCGCCTGGGCCGGCCTCGCCCCTCCTTCAGGTGGCCGATAATGTCCCTGACGCCGCCGGGGACTTCCAGGAGGTAGTGGAGCGCCTGGTGAGCGACTTCGTGCCCCGCACGCTGCCGGTGACGCGGGTTTACCTCACCGACTACTGTGGCCCTCCCGTCTCCCCGCCCCAGCCCTGTCCCTCGGCCACCCTGGCGCTTACCCAGACCTGGGGCATGGGGGCCACGCTGGTGACCTACGCCGGGCACGCCTCGGTCAACCGCTGGGCCCACGAGCAGTTGCTCCTCAACGAGCAGGTCGCCACCTTCCCGCCCGGTGGCAAGCTGCCTCTGGTCGTCTCTCTGGATTGTTTGGACGGCTACTGGATGTTTCCCCCCTCCTACCCTGGCCTGGCCGACCCTCGCGGGCTGGCCGAGGTGCTACTGGTCACGCCGCAACGAGGCGCCGTGGCCGTCTTTGCCCCGGCCGGCCTGGGCCTGGTGCCCGAAGAAGAGGCCATGGCGCAGGCGATGTACCGTGCCCTCTTCCAGGAAGGTGTCACGCAGTTGGGGCCGCTGACGCAACGGGGGCGGGAGCGCCTGCAGGCTATCGGCTCTCACCTGGCCCAGGCTTACACCCTCTTCGGCGATCCGGCCTTGCGCCTGCACGTCCGGCCATGGCAGATCTACCTGCCTATCGTACGAAAGTGAAGGACAGGATGCAGGGAATCAGGGAATCGGGGATCGGGGAATCAGGGGACGGTGCCCAGGCGGCAAGAGCCCGGCAGCAGACCGCGATGGAACTGGTACGGGAGGATCTCGCTCAGGGGGACTTGACTCGCCTGCGCGTGTCGGGCCACAGCATGGCCCCGCTGGTCGAACGGGGAGACGTGGTGCTGGTGCAGCGCGCCAACCTGGAAGACCTGCACCGTGGTGACCTGCTCCTGGTCGAGCAGGGGGGAGACTTTCTGGTGCACCGGCTTATAGCCGCCGACGTCCACGGGCTGCACACCAAAGGGGACAACGCCAGCCACGCCGACTCGCCTCTGACGCCGCAGGCTGTTCTGGGGCGCGTGGTGGCCGTGGAGAGGGGCGGGAGGACGATCGAGCTGGACCGCGGTCGCTGGCCGCTGGTCAACCGGCTGCTGGGCCTCCTCGGCTGGGGCGAGGTACAGCTCTTCACTGCCGGACGGACAGTCAAGCGGCGATTGGTTGGCGCACAGAGCAGACCATGGACTATCAGGCTGGCCAGCCTGGCCGCCACCCCCTTCCGCTGGCTGACCAGACTACTAACCAACAGGTAAGGATTTCGCCCATGATCTCCCTGGATAGCTATCCCGTGCCCACCGCCGCTGTAGTCGGACGCCTCGTCGAGCATGAGGCGGTGCTGGTGCTGCCAGAGAAAGCGCAAGTCAAAGTGCTGAACGAGGTCGGCGCCCGCATCTGGGCCCTGGCCGACGGTCGTCGCACCCTGCGGCAGATCGCCGCTGCCCTGAACGAGGAGTACGCGGTAGACCAGCCCCAGGCCGAGGCCGACACCCTGGACTTTGTATCTCGTCTGGCTGAGCTGGGGATCGTCTCCCTCTCCGCGCAGCCCGCGCCGGCCGGAGCCGCCCGGCCATAAGTTGTGAGATTGTCTGCCATGAAAACCCTCACGCAAAACGCATCACGCATCACGTTTCACGTTTCACGCACCACGCAACACGCACCACGACGGAGCACGCAACACGCAACACGTAACACGCAACGCCCATCACTCATTGCTCTTAAACTGTTCCTGCTCCTCGGCCTGGCAGTACTACCCGCCTACGCCTCCGTCACCCTGGTCAGCTTCACCGCCACGCCCGGCAACGGCCAGGTCGTCCTGCGCTGGGAGACGGCCACGGAGATCAACAACGCCGGCTTCTTCGTCCGCCGCAGCACCCAGGAGGCAGGCGATTACGCCCGCATCAGTTCGTTTATGCCCGCCCAGGGGGATGGCCTCCTCGGCGCTATCTACGTCTACAACGACACAGCCGTTACCAATGGGGTCACCTACTACTACAAGCTAGAGGCCGTGGACAACAGCCAGAACGTGGAGTTTCACGGCCCTATCTCCGCCACCCCTGGCCCAACCCCAACCTTTACGGCCATACGAGTGGCTACGGCAACGGCTACCACCGCGCCTACCTCGACGCCAACCCTCGCCCGCACGAGCACGCCCATCCCGATGCCGACGGCAACGTTCCAGGTTCCCAGTCCCACGTTCACACCCACACCAACACTAACTCCAACGTGGAACGTGGAACATGGAACGCCAACGCCCCCTCCGCCGCCGGCCACTGCCCCCAGCACCCCGGCCCGGACGCCGACCATTACCGGCACGGCTACACCTATTTTGACCCCCACGATCGTTAGCACGAGCAGCCCTATCCCAACGCCACTCATCACCAGCACGCCCACATCCCCACCCCTGCCGGCCGCCACTGGCATCCCCACACCAACGCGCCTGGCGCGGCCCACCCTGCCCGCCAGGCCCAACCCCGCCAGCTCGCCAGCGGAGCCCGCAGACTGGGTGCGATGGCTGGTCTTCGGGCTGTTGTCTCTGGCCACGCTGCTGGTTGCCGGTGGGCTGTTCGTCTTCGTCCGACGGGGACGCCGATGAGGCCGTGGACCTTGCTTCTCCTATCCGTCCTCCTTCTCGGCCTGAGCGCCGCCTGTCGCCGGGCCGAGCCGCCGGCCCCGGCGGTGGCGGCCAAAATCCTCGTGGTTGAGCAGGGCCTCTACGAAGTCAGCGGGGCCGACCTCCAGACTGCCGGCCTGGGTTGGGGCGATTTTGACCCGGCGCGCCTGCAACTGCTCCATCGCGGTCAGGAAGAGCCACTGTGGGTGCAGGGGCGAGGCCGCGATCTGCGGCTGCGCTTCTACGGCCGCGCCAGCGAGAGCAGGTATGCCCGGGAGAACGTGTACTGGCTGCGACTCGCTGAGGAGCCGGGCCAGAGGATGGAGGAGCGGAGGAGCGGGGGGGCGGAGGAGCAGGGGGGCGGGGGTGCAGGGGAGCAAGGGAGCAAGGGAGCGGGGGAGCAGGGGGGCAGGGGAGCAGGGGGGCAGGGGAGCTACCTGGCCACAGTCCACGCCGAGGAGAACCGGCTCTACTCGCCTCTGGTGGCAGAGGGCGAGCATTGGTTCTGGGAGTCCCTGCCCGCTCCGGTTTCGAAGACTTTCACCGTCACCCTCACCGCCCTGGCTCCCCTCGCCGCCGAAAGTTTGGGAGAGGGGGGATGGGGGGTGAGGGTGAGGGTAGAAGTCTGGGGTAGCACCGCAGGCCCATCCAGCCCTGATCACCACCTGCGCCTGTCCTTCAACGGCCAACCGGTAGCCGATGAGACGTGGGACGGCCGGGGTCGCCGCACCATAGAGGCGGCCTTGCCAGCCCACCTGCTCGCCGAAGGCGCCAACACTGTAACGCTGGCAGCCCCCGGCGATACCGGCGTGGCGGCAGACATCGTCTTTGTGGACTGGATTGAGGTCCGCTACCCACGACGGTTCCTCGCCAGCGCCGACCGGCTCAGCTTCGATAGCGACGGAGGTCTGCAGCGCCTGAGCGGCTTCAGCGGGACTACGGTGATCTTTGACGTCACCCAGCCAGAGAAGCCAGCCCTGGTAGCCAGCGTCGAGCAGAAGCGAGGCGCGGCCGGCACGACGGTGGCCGTCTGGACAGAGCCGGGGCACCGCTATCTGGCCGTAGGGCCCACCGGCTTCCTCTCGCCCGCCCGCCTGGCCAGGGCCGTGACCAGCCCCGATCTGCGCTCGCCCGGCCAGCAGGCCGACTACATCGCCATCGCCCACGCCGACCTGCTGGAGGCGCTGCAGCCGCTGTTACGCTGGCGAGAGGCGCAGGGGCTGCAGGTCGTGGCCGTCCCGGTGGAAGCCGTTTACGACCAGTTCAACTACGGCCTGCCCGAGCCGGAAGCCATCCGCGCCTTCCTGGGATACGCCGCGGAGTCATGGCAGAAGCCTGCCCCGCAGTACGTCTTGCTGGTAGGCGACGCCACCTACGACCCGCGTGGCTACATAGCCCCGGTTGGCGCCAATCTCGTCCCTACCTTCCTCGTGCCTACCGTCTTCGGCGGGGAGACGGCCAGCGATACGGCCTTTGTTCGCCTGGACGATGACCCCTGGCCGGACGTGGCCATCGGCCGCCTGCCGGCACGCACACCGCAGCAGGTGCGCGCCTGGGTCGCAAAGACCGTGGCCTACGAGCGCGGCGTGGCCGATGGGGACTGGCTGCGCCGGGTGCTCCTGGTCGCCGATGGGCAGGACGAGCTTTTCCGTACCCAGTCCCAGGCTCTACTGGCTCAGATTCCGGCGGACTATGAGGTCGTGGAGCTCTATCCGCAAGCGGGCGCGCTGGACGCCAACCGGGAACTGCGGCGGCTCATGGATCAGGGCAGCTTACTGGTAAACTACATCGGGCATGGCAGCATCAGCCAGTGGGGCAAAGACCTTATCTTCACCAACGCCGATGCCGCCGCCCTGGCCAACGGCCAACGCCTGCCCGTGGTCATCAACATGACCTGCCTCACCGGCCTGTTTACCCATCCCAAGGTGGAATCGCTAGCCGAAGGGCTGCTGTGGGCAGAAGGAGGCGGCGCGGTGGCCGTCCTGGCCCCGACGAGCCTGACCCTGCCCGGCGATCAAAGCTTCTTCAACCAGGCCCTGTTCCAAGCCCTGTTCCAGGAGCGCATCCCCACCCTGGGGCCGGCCATCGTCCGGGCCAAGCACCAGACCCCGGCCGACAGTGCGGAGAGTCGGGACGTAGTGGAGACCTTCATTCTCTTCGGCGATCCGGCCCTGCGGCTGGCCTACCCAACGAAGGGAGGCAAGTAGCCAGAGGAAGATATCGCCGTTGAAGCCGTAGCAGAGAGTCAAAAATCTGCAATCTGCAATCTGAAATCGCCAATCCTCTTGGCCTAGTAATGGGTCAGACTGCCATCTACCCTGGCTCGATGGACAGCGTAGCGGAAAGCGAGCAGGCTGAGGGGCAGGAGGCTGATGCTGAAGATTACCAGGGCCAGGAGATCGGGGGCCAGGGCGGAGAGGGGGTAGCCCTGCAGAAGAGCCAGGCGCATGGCGCGCAGGGAGTAGGTGACGGGCAGGAAGTGGGCCAGGAACTGCAGCCAGCCGGGCAGGATGGTGATAGGATAGTAGACGCCGCCCAGCAGGCTGAACAGGGAACTGAAGACCCAGGTGACGGGGTCGCCCCGCTTGAGAATCATGATGAAGCTGGCGGCGATAATGCCCAGGCTGCTGCAGGAGACGATAGTCAGGGCCAGAACCAGCAAAGCCGCCAGGTAGTTGGCCTGGCCGATTGTCACCCCCAGGAAGATGGCTCCCAGGGCCAGGTAGACCAGGACGCGCAGGGTGGTCAGCAGGTAATCCCAGATCGCCGAGCACAGGACCACCGTGGAGACCCTGGTGGGGGTCATCAGCATCGTCTCCAGGGTGCCCGTCGTCTGGGCCTGGCGAATGCTGTTGGCGAAGCTGGATAGCCCCACCCCGAAGTAGCCGGCGAAGGCAATGCCGATGAGGACGAAGGAGAAGTAGTCGCCGCCGTAGGCCTGTAGATAGGGCGAGGCGGCCTCCCCCAGCAAGCGAGCCAAAAAGTAGAACAAGGCCACGGAGAAGAAGATGCCGAAGAACTGGAGGAAGAAAGAGAAACGATAGCTTGCTTCCAGGTGGAAGTCCCGCTTGAGGAAAGCCAGTAATTTGCGCATCCTACTCTCCATAAGCCGGCTCGCCTGTCAGGTGGGCGAAGACCTCCTCCAGGGAAACGGCTTCGCTCTGCAGTGCCCTGATCTCGCCCCCACTGCTCCTGACGACGTCGAGCACAGGCGAAAGGATTTCTTCGCCGTTCAGCGCAGTGAACTCCAGCCAAGCATCCTGATCGTCCAGGAAGGTGACCCGCAAGCCGCTGACCAGCTTGGCCAGTGCGGCCTGCATCGCCGGCCGGAAGCCCCGGATCTTGAGGCGGTAGTGCTCGCCGGGGCGCAGCCTGGCGCGTAGCTCGGGAATCGTCCCGCAGGCCCGAATACGGCCCTGGTCCATGATGGCCACCCGGTGGCAAAGCTGCTCCGCCTCCTCCAGCCGATGGGTGGTCAGGAAAATGGCTACACCCTCTTGACTAGCCAGCCGGTTCTTGATAAGATTGTGCAGGTGGCGGGTGGCCAGGGGATCGAGGCTTTTGGTCGGCTCGTCCAGGAAAAGAAGCTGGGGGGCGTGCAGCAGCCCCCGAGCGATGGACAGTCTCTGTCGCATGCCCGTGGGGTAGGTCTGGAACTGTTCGTCGGCTATGGCGGCCAGTTCTACCAACTCCAGCACCTGCTGGACCCGCCGTTGAGCCTGATCGGTGGAGAGGCCGTGCAGGGCGGCGAAGAACTCCAGATTCTGGCGGCCGGAGAGACGCCAGTAAAAGCTACGCTCGTCACCGGTCACCAGGCCGACGGAAGCCTTGATCGCCGCCTCCTGGCGCAGATCGTACCCATTGACCCGCGCTGTCCCGGCCGTAGGGACGATGAGCGTGCACAGCAGCTTGATCAGGGTGGTCTTCCCGGCCCCGTTGGGCCCTAGCAGGCCAAACAGCTCGCCCTGCTCCACGGTCAGGCTGACCCCGTCCACGGCTGTCACCATCGGCGAAGGGCGGAAGCCAGGGATGAAGCCCCGTAGTCCCTGGTTCCTGGGGAACTGCTTCGCTAGATCAAAGGTCTCGATGGCGCAAGGCAATCTGGCAACCCTCCTTGCAGGGGTAATAATGGCACCGGGGGTACTGTGAGTATAATACCACGAGCAGGGCGATATGGCAAGGGTAGTTGCCAAAATCTGGCCGTTGGGGTATAATTACAGGCGGAAAAATCTACTCAGGAGAAGGGCATGGAACTAAGGCAATACTTTGCTATCATCTTACGGTGGTTGTGGCTGATCGTGCTGGGCACGGTGCTGGCCGGCGGTACAGCCTACGTGGTGAGCAAGAACACGACGCCGGTCTATCAGGCCTCCACCACTCTGCTCATCAGCCAGGCCCGCAACCCCACGTCACCGGATTACACCTCCATCCTCACCAGCGAGCGTCTGGCCAAGACCTATGCGGAGCTACTGACCAAGCGCCCCGTCCTGGAGGAGGTAGCCAGGCGCTTGGGGCTGGAGGATGGCAAGTTCCCCGCCACTTTGAACGTCCAGCCGGTGCGGGATACGCAGCTCATCAAGTTGACCGTGGAGGACGAGGATCGCCAACTGGCGGCTCAGATTGCCAACACCCTCCCCGAGGTCTTTATCGAGCAGAACCAGACCCTGCAACTCAGCCGCTTCGCCAGTTCCAAAGAGAACCTGGCCAAGCAGCTGGCGATCATCGAAGCGGACATGAAGGCGACCCAGCAAGCGATTGCTGCCCTGCGGGGCTCCACCTCCGCCGCCGACCAGGCCGAGCTGGCCCGGCTGCAGAGTACCCTAACCCAGTATCAGAGTA
>Ga0194111_10006692_pt1 | contig 13077 bp, 11 predicted proteins | sample TA2KigC300mmetaG_FD_146194 | JGI IMG/M metagenome (GOLD analysis project Ga0194111, IMG submission 146194) | Freshwater microbial communities from Lake Tanganyika, Tanzania - TA2015033 Kigoma Deep Cast 300m | ecosystem: Environmental > Aquatic > Freshwater > Lake | place: Tanzania: Lake... | reverse complement strand
CACGGACGCTCTCAAGAAAGGCGCCTAGCAGCAAACTCTAAGTCCCAATACAACGTACTGATGCCACGTAAGGACATTACCATCCAGGTTGACGGGCTGAAGCTCCCGGCAGCCGTTTTTTTCCCGGAAACCAATCAGCCCAGCCCTGCTTTATGCCTTTGTCACGGCATTCCTGCTGGCAAATACAATCCCACCGAAGAAGGCTACCCCGCATTAGCCCAAAAGTTCTGCGCTGCCGGCTTCGTCACCATGATTTTCAACTTTCGCGGGACTGGGTTAGCCGATGGCAACCTGGACATGGCAGGCTGGATACGTGACCTCGGCGCCGTAATCGACTTCCTTCACAACCTCGCTGAAGTGGACAAGTCCCGCCTCTGCCTTCTCGGCTCCAGCGCCGGTGCTGCTGTCAGCGCCTACGTGGCTGCCCACGACCCAAGAGTGTCCGCCGTAGCCACCTTTGCCTGCCCCGCCGACTTCACCTTCTTCGCCGTCAAGCAACAGGCTGAATCACTGCTCGACCACTTCCGCAGCATCGGGCTTATCAATGACCCCGGCTTCCCATTCTCAGTCGAAGAATGGCTAGAAGGCTTTGCTGAGGTTTCCCCGATACGCTGGGTGGACAGAATATCCCCACGTCCCTTGCTTCTGCTTCACGGGGATAGGGATGACATTGTCCCATTGGAAAATGCCTACAAGCTGTATGAACGCGCGGGCGAACCGAAGAGGCTAATCGTTCTCCCCGGAGCCGGCCACCGCCTCCGCCTGGAACCCAAAGCCCTGGACATCGCCCTTGACTGGCTCAAAGCACAAGCCAGAACCCCCAAATCCTAAATCCGAATTCCGAAATCCAAAGCACCAAAATAAAAAAGATGACAGCTATATTTTCTGATAGCAGCGGTTATCGCCGTAATCAATCACAGAACACCGCTGTAATCACCTGCAAATTTGGGTTTGCAGCAGTTGGATTTCGATATTGTTTGGGATTTGGTGCTTGGGATTTGGGATTTGCCGTTAGACCAGCGCCTCTATATCTTTTACCTGGGTATTTCATCAAGGGCCTGCCGCAAACCCTTTACCAAGTCGCCAACCGATGCCAGGCTGTCATCGGCTTCCATAAGCTGGACTATCTTGCTTCCCACAATCACCCCGTCGGCCATTTTGGCAACTCGCCTGGCCTGCTCCGGAGTTGATATGCCGAATCCAACACAGAGCGGCCGAGTAGCTACCTTCCTCACCCTGGCGACGAATTCTTCCAGAGTGTCTGGCAACGCATTCCTGACCCCGGTTACACCAGTCACCGAGACCAGATATATAAACCCTCGCGACCTCTGAGACACTATCCTGATACGCTCATCGGTACTCGTCGGAGCCAATAGGTAGATAAGGTCCAGTCCATGTCTTTGGCTGACAGCTTCCAGTTCTAAGCCTTCGCCTGGTGGAAGGTCTGGGATTATTAAACCATCGATGCCAGAGAGAGCACTGGAGCTGCAGAATCGTTCAAGCCCATAGCTGAACACCGGATTGAAATAGGTCATAAACACCAGTGGCACATCAACCTTTTGACTCAATTCCCTGGCAACCTCCAGGCAAAGCGCTGGCGTAACCCCATTCTCCAATGCCTGAAAACTTGCCTTCTGTATGGTGATACCGTCAGCCAAGGGGTCGGAAAAGGGTATCCCCAACTCCACCATGTCACAGCCGTTGCTGGCAAGAAGAGGAACCACCTTCAGGGTAGCATCAATGCTAGGATAACCCACAGTAACATAGGGAATAAGAGCCTTATGGCCCGATTTTTTGAACACAGATGCAATGCGACTCACCGTTTCGTTCCTAGCGCCTCAACGACAATATTCATATCTTTATCACCGCGCCCAGAAAGGTTGACCACGATGATTTGCTCTTTGCTCAGCGAACCCGCCAGTTTGGCCACATAGGCTATGGCATGAGACGGTTCCAAAGCTGGCGTAATACCTTCGGTCCTGCATAGCAACTGGAAGCCATCGAGAGCTTCCGCATCGCTTACTGATGTATATGATGCACGTCCTGCGTCTTTTAGGTAGCTGTGTTCAGGGCCAACACCGGGATAGTCTAAGCCAGCAGAGATGCTATGCGTTTCCACGATTTGCCCGTCCTCGTCCTGGAGCAGATATGATTTTGCCCCGTGCAACACTCCTGCTTTTCCCGCAACCAGGGAGGCAGCGTGCTTACCGGTTTCGACTCCTTCCCCACCTGCTTCTACCCCAATAAGCCTCACAGCTTTATCGTCCAAAAAGGGATAAAAAATGCCGATGGCGTTACTCCCCCCACCAACACAGGCAACCACATAATCAGGCAGGCGGTTGCATTTGGCCAGAATCTGTTCCTTGGTTTCCTTACCGATTACCGACTGGAAGTCACGCACCATTGCCGGATAAGGATGAGGGCCAACGACCGAGCCAAGGAGATAGTAGCTCTCACTGACATTGGTTACCCAGTCTCTCATTGCCTCATTAATGGCATCCTTCAGCGTCCGACTGCCTGCGGAGACAGGTCGGACTTCAGCACCCATCAGTTTCATTCGGAAGACGTTAAGCGATTGGCGCCGCACGTCCTCCTCGCCCATATAGATGACACATTCCAACCCAAGCATGGCACAGACAGCAGCAGTGGCCACACCATGCTGCCCAGCGCCAGTCTCAGCGATTATGCGCTTCTTGCTCATTTTTCGGGCGAGGAGACCCTGCCCCAGCGCATTATTTATTTTGTGGGCACCGGTGTGAGCCAGGTCTTCTCGCTTAAGGAAAATCTGGGCACCACCGCAGTGTTCACCTAGCCTCTCCGCTAAATACAGCGGCGTGGGCCTCCCCGCATAATTGCGTGAAAGAGAATCAAACTCAGCCCAGAAGGAAGCGTCAGACTTGGCCCCTTCGTAGGCTGCTGCCAGCTCATCCAAAACCGGTACCAGGGTCTCGGGGACAAAGCGCCCTCCATAGTGCCCAAAGTATCCCCTGTTATCAGGCAATAACGAACGGTCTCTTTTGGCCATAAAAACCTCTTTACTCTGCTAACTCACCTGTGCCTCAACCCTCTTCACCGCCTCTATGAAAGCAACTATCTTCGCCTCATCCTTTCGACCGTTGCTCTCTACCCCAGTAGAAACGTCAACTCCATACGGCTGCACCTCCTCAATGAGTCGGCCAACATTAGCCGGGGTCAGCCCTCCGGCAACAATCACCGGAAACTTCGCCGCCACCATCTTGGCTACTTGCCAATCAAGGGCTTTCCCCGTCCCGCCATAAGCATAACCCACTTTTGTATCGAGCAGGCAAAGGAGTTCCTGGCCAGCTAGTAGCTGGTGTCCTGCAGCTATCTCATCGACAATTCCCTCAGCGGTATCAGAGCTTGAAACGTGCACAGTCTTAATAACCGGTCGCCCGATTTGGTTGCAGTAGTGCCAGGATTCGTCGCCGCTGAGCTGCACCCAGTCAAGATGGCAGCAGTCAGCAACCCGATTCACTTCGTCAACTGGTGAGTTGGCAAAGACGCCGACTATGGCCGGGCGAAGTTCAAGAGCACGGACTGCTTCAACCACTTGCAATGCCCTCTCAGCAGATAGCTGACGCTTGCTGGGAGCAAAGACCAAACCGATGAAATCCGCACCAGCTTTAGCTGCGACCAAGGCATGTTCCACCTCAGACAGCCCGCAAATCTTAACCCTGGTCATAATAGCTCTCTCATCTTGGCTGCCACGTCTGATGCAGACATTAGAGCTTCACCGATAAGAACGGCATCGATGCCTAGCTTGTTCAACCTCTCTATGTCAGCCCGCTCTTTTACGCCGCTTTCGCTAACCACTATACGGTCTGACGGGATAAGCGGCCGCAATCGCTCAGTGGTAGCCAGGTCCACGGCAAAGGTGGTAAGGTCACGATTATTAATGCCTATAATTCGCGCTCCGCTTTTCATGGCAACTTCGACTTCGGCTTCATCATGCACCTCCACCAGGCAGCTCATATCAAGTTCATGGCTTAGCCCAAGCAGCTCTTGCAACTCCCCTGGCTGCAAGATAGCCACTATGAGCAGCAGGCTGTCCGCTCCATATGCCCGCGATTCATAAACCTGATACGGCTCACAAATGAAGTCCTTTCTCAGCAAAGGCACTCCCCTGTCTCCCAAGGCACTTCTAACTTCTTGCAGGTGTTCCAGGCTGCCCTGAAAATGTCTGGACTCCGTCAGTACCGATATGGCTGAAGCACCGTTATTAGCATAGATTTGGGCTATTGCCCCTGCGTCAAAGTCAGGACGAATAATTCCCTTAGACGGCGATGCCTTCTTAACCTCAGCGATAAGCCGAATAGCATCGCCCTGTATCGCCGAAGCAAAATCAAGCGGCAGGGGCTGCTCACAGGCTATCCTCTGAAGCTCAACCATAGATAGGCTGCGTTTCTTATGTTCAAGCTCCTGCAAATTTTGCGAGACAATCTGGTTTAGAATCGTCATCCCTGATTCAAAGTCCTGCTGAACTTTATTAGCCTTTCCAGCTTTGACAGGGCACGGCCGCTGTCTATCGCCTCCGCAGCTAACGCTACTCCCCGCTGTAATGTTTCCACCTTGTCTCCGACCAATAACACGGCAGCAGCGTTCATCAGCACCACATCACGCTGTGACCCCTTGGCGCCGGCCAGCACACCACAGAGCAAATCAGCATTCTCTTGGATACTGCCACCTTTCAGGCTGTCAGCGCTGGCATTAGGTATACCAAACTCCTCAGGGCCGATGGCATACTTCTCAACACAGCCGTCTTTGAGTTCACAAATGTGAGTCGTGCCCGTGACTGTTATTTCATCCAGCCCATCCTCGCCATGAACCACCAGAGCATGATGGCAACCCAACCCTTTGAGCACTAGCGCCAGCTTTTCCACCAGCAGTTGGTCGGCTACCCCCAAGACCTGAGCCTTAGCGCCAGCCGGGTTAGTCAGCGGGCCAAGGATATTAAAGACGGTGCGGATTCCAATTTCACGCCGCGGAGCCGCCGCATATTTCATGGCCGGATGAAACGACGGGGCGAACATAAAACCAATTCCAACCTCTTGCAGACATCGCTGCACCTGTTCAGCATTGAGGTCAATCGTGACACCTAGAGTTTCCAGGACATCGGCGCTGCCACACTGGCTGCTCATTGCACGGTTGCCATGTTTAGCCACCTTAAGCCCTGCTCCGGCAGCGACGAAGGCAGTAGCTGTGGAGATATTGAAAGTGTGTGAGCCATCGCCACCAGTTCCACAGGTATCCACAACCAACCCATCTGCAATCACGGGAACCACCTTCGCTCTCATTGTCCTGGCCAAGCCTACGATTTCATCCACGGTTTCCCCCTTGAGCCTGAGAGCAACAACAAAGGCGCCGAGTTGAGCTGGCGTAGCCTCGCCCTGCATTATCTCCTCCATGACCTGTGCTGCCTCATCCACAGCCAGTGAACGCCCGGATACCAAAGCCGAAATAGCCTCTTTAATCATGGTATGTTCGCCCTCCCTTAAGAAAATTCCCCAATATGTCCTTCCCCCATTGAGTCATAAATGATTCAGGATGAAACTGGACTCCCTCTACAGGATATTGACGATGTCTCAGCCCCATAATCGTGCCGTTCTCCGTCCACGCTGTTACTTCCAGGCAATCAGGAAAGCCAGCGCGCTGCACCACCAGCGAATGGTAGCGAATAGCGGGAAAAGGATTAGGCAATCCAGCAAACACACCTTGCCCACCGTGATATATTGGCGACGATTTGCCGTGCATAATTTCCTGTGCCTGAACCACCTGGGCGCCGTAACTATGGCCAATACACTGATGTCCCAGGCAAACGCCGAGTATAGGCACCAGAGAACCGAAGCGCAGGATAACTTCGTTTGATATGCCAGCCCGGAGTGGCGTTGACGGGCCGGGTGAGATGACTATTCGTTGTGGCTTCATCTGCTCAATTTCCGTAAGCGAAGTCTTATCGTTGCGTACCACTACCACCTCTTCGCCCAGCTCGCTCAAGTATTGGAAGAGGTTGTAAGTGAAGCTGTCATAGTTATCAATCAATAACAGCATGGCTCCTCCGAGTTGCCCCACTCGAACTCTCAGCCTGGCTGATAGCCTTTAGCAGCGCTTGGGCTTTATTCAGGGTTTCCTGGTACTCCAGTTCAGGCACACTGTCATAGACAACGCCACACCCAGCCTGCACATAGGCCACTCCTTTTGTTACCACCATGGTTCTTATGGCTATGGCCATGTCCATATTGCCCGAAAAAGAGAAGTAGCCCGCGGCACCGGCGTATGGCCCCCGTTTCTCAGGCTCAAGCTCAGCAATCATCTCCATGGCTCGGATTTTCGGAGCGCCGGATACCGTGCCCGCCGGGAAACATGCTTGCAGCGCATCAAAAGCAGTCAAATCGCTCCGTAGCTTGCCCTGTACATGGGTAACCAGGTGCATCACGTGGGAATAACGCTCCACCTCCATCAAGTCGCTAACCTTAACCGTGCCCGGCTCACTTACACGCCCGATGTCATTACGTCCCAAATCCACCAGCATAATGTGCTCAGCACGCTCTTTCTCATCGTGGCGGAGTTCCTGTTCCAGCATAATGTCCTCGTCCGGGTTTTTGCCTCGGGGCCTGGTGCCCGCCAAAGGACGGGTCATTACTATCCCATCCTCAACCCTCACCAGAATTTCAGGAGAGGCGCCGATGATACAAAAATCGGTAAAGTCGAGAAAGAACATATAGGGAGAGGGGTTCAGGCTGCGCAGTGCTCTATAGATTTCGAACGGAGCAGCAGTCGTAGGCTGAGCCAGACGTTGGGATAGCACCACCTGAATAGTTTCGCCAGAGGTGATGTACTGCTTTATCTTCTGCACGCTGGCTTCAAACTCTTCCCTTGAAAAATTTGAGGAGAGACTATAATCGTCTTGAGAAAGTGCAGCAGTCTTTGAATGCTGACTTGGCTCAAGTGGACGGTTCAGCCTGTCCACAAGGTCATCTATCTTGCCCACTGCCCTCTGGTAGGCCTCCTCTATGTCACCATCAAGATGAACATAGCTCAAGACCTTTATCTTATGGCTAACATGGTCAAAGACGAGCATAGTATCCACAAACATGAACAGTGCCTCGGGCAACCCCAGGGGGTCGCTGACTGGAGATGGTAGTTCCTCAAAACGAGTTGCTGCCTCATAGCTAAGATAGCCCACAGCACCACCGCAAAATCTCGGCAGTTCACCCACCGGCACTATTTTGTACTTCTTCAACTCGTCGGCAATAAGCGGCAGAGGATTGGTCTTGTCTTCCCCCTTGCTAGTCAATACACGGTAGGGCTCGGTGCCCATGAAGCTATAGCGGGCCAGGCGTTCACCGCCCTCTACGCTCTCCAACAGAAAAGAATAGCCTCCACGGCTGACCTTCAAAAAGGCAGACACGGGCGTCTCCAGGTCAGCAACGATTTCACGGTAAACAGGGATCAGGTTACCGTCCTTCTTTCGCTTCTTAACTTCTTCCAACATTGGATAATACATATAAGCTCCGGTCTATGTTGACCAATAAAAAAACCTCTCGCCTTAGGGGCGAGAGGTTTTCCTTCGCGGTACCACCCTAGTTGATTGCCACTTAAATCAGGCAACCATCTCTTTCAGATACGGCCTCAGTATTTTGAAGCGATATCCTGGGCTCTTATAACGGTGCCCACTCCGTCAAAACCTACTTAGCACAGCCTTTCGGTTTGCAGCTCCCGAGTCCATTCCGCACTCTGCGCTGGCGCCGGCTCACACCTTCCCCGGCTCTCTGAGCCCCGCTGGAGGCCTACTAGTCTCGTTCCCAGCCTTTACGTATTCTCTTGTGAACTATTAGTATAATCAGCAAGCTAGCTGCTTGTCAAATTGGCTGGCATCCCGCCGCATACAAGCATACTGCCTGGTTATTTCTAGGACAGATGTGACCGTGACAGATGTATGGCTGCCCTCTCCTCGTCGCTGAGCAGGCAGCCGCTGATGCATGCCTGGGAACACTTGCCATCGCAAGGCTCGATGTGCAGGATAACATCGGCGTTGGGAAAGTGCGCCTTGAAGTCCTCCAGGATTTTATCAGCAATTTTATGAGATTCGGACACGGTCATGTCTGAATGTACCACCATATGGAAATCTATGAATCGCTCCGGCCCCGCCTTGCGGGTGCGCAGACGATGGAACGAAAGCACCGTGGGATACAGCCTCTTGAGGTAAGCGCGAATCCATGCCTTCTCCAACGGCGATGTGCTGGTATCCATCAGGTCTCTGACAGCGTGTATGGTCAACCGCAGGGCAGCGCGCAGTATAAGCAGAGCCACAACGATAGCTGCCACAGGGTCAAGCCAATAAAGATTAACTCCCGGCAACAGGCGTTCTCCCACCAGAATAATGCCCAGGCCGGCCATCACACCCACCGAGGTATAGACGTCCGTCCGCAGGTGCCAGCCATCGGCTATCAGCGCTGCCGACTCTGTCTTCTTGCCCACCTTGAACAGCATCTGTGACACGACGAGATTGGCTATCGCGGAGATGAGCATGACCAAGACGCCCCAGCTCACCCCCTCGATGGGATGAGGCGAGAGTAGCTTCATCACAGCTTCGTAGATAATCCAGGCGGCAGCAGCAACGATAAGCAGCGCCTCCACGGCAGCCGATATATCCTCCACCTTGCCATGCCCGAAGGCATGGTCTTCGTCCGGACTTCTGCCGGAAATCCTGACTGCCACCAGAGCAATCACCGCTGCCACCAGGTCCATGCCAGAATGAATAGCCTCGGAAATCACCGATACCGAGCCGATGATGACGCCCACAGCCAGCTTAAAGACCACCAGGACGCTGTTGGAGATTACAGACAGCAGGGCTACACTGTTCTTCTGTCTCTGTGCATCCGTATTCATACCTGTTCCACACATAAACAAAGTCCCGCAGGACACTCAGTCCCACGGGACTCTACATTCCCGTTGCCCTGTTTAAGCCCGGCCGCATTCCCCCGCTATGGGAAACCGCCTGCTCCAAGTGCAATTAGCGGCAATTATAATGGCCACGCGTGCGCTTGTCAACGAACTGTGAGCGTGTTTCTTGTTTTTTTTAACTAGAAGCTAGGGCTCAGGTTTGACAACCTTCACAGGCGAGGTGCATGATAATATCTAGCCTGAATAGAATAGCTGTGCTTTGCGCTGGAGGTAAACATGGCCCATAAGGATGCTTACATCGGATTTTCTGTTGGCTTCGCTCTGGGGGCAATAGGTGGCCTCATCGTGGCGCTTATGATAGCGCCCAGAACCGGAAGGGAAACAAGAGAACTGGCAAAGGATAAGACGGCTCGATTCCCAGAAGCCGTAAAAGAGCTTACCGCCAATCGAGAGAAAGTCTACGCCAAGACATGGAAGGACCGCCGGGGCAAACCCTTAGTAAGCGATGCTTACTTCGAGTAGCAGGCTCACATCCCACGCTGGACTTTTCCGCAAACAACAAGCTCCAAAACGGCCAGTTTTTGAAGCCTTGCGGATTCCTCAGACATTCACGGTACAAAACATCCCCCCCTTGCCTATCCTGAACGCAGTGCGTGGTCACCCGCCTACGGGTGACCGTGGGGATTTAGGTTCGTTGCGTGGTGCTCCCACTCCCTCCTGTCATCGCTAGAAGCCCCACTGTCATCGCGAGTCCCGATTGTATCGGGACGATGATATTGTTTCTGAACTTTTGTGGTGTGGGCCCCCCCCCCGCGTTAGTCCGCGCATAACCCAACTGTAGCGATGTTCGGGTGCTAAATCTCGATGGTGCCCAGGGGATTGGGTGGCATGACCTCGATGCCCGCATCTGCCAGTTTCTCTGTGTAAAACTCCGGGCGTTCGCTGTGGACGGGGATAAGAACCTCTGGTTTGATTTGCCTGGCGATTTTCAACAGGTCAGGGCCGCAGGCATGGCCAGAGGCGTGGAGGCCTGTCTCTGCTTCGGGGATTTCCCATGTGCTTTTCTCTTCAGGGCTGGTTTTTATCTCTACCGGCAAGCCGTGCTTGCGAAACTTAAAGAGGTCAAGCCAGCGATGCAAACGTCCGAAGTCTATCTCCTGCTCTTCATCATGAGGCTCGCTGGAGCTGAACACGTACAGACTTCCTGCTACTGGCTGGATGCTGGGCAGCTCATTGATATCGAAGAAGCTGAAGCACAGGATGAAATTGTCTTGAGCGGAATGCACATCCTTAGCCACAATCATCTTGCTCCCGTAATCCTTGCACAGGTTTCGCGCCCATAACCTTAGTGAAGCGATGGTATCCTGGTAGATGACCAAGTTAGGTTCCTGGGCAATATCGGGTATCTCCGTGTCCAGGAGGCGCATCGTCTTAAGCAGATAGGCATCCCTGGGTAAGATAGCAAGCTTCCTGCCTGTCTCCCTGGCAATGTCCAGAAAAGTAAGCAGGCGATATACGTCACGTGGTGGGAAATCAGCGATGACTAGCCCTTTGGCGTCTTTTATGGCTTTCAAGCCGTTTTCACGCACATCGCGCTCATAAGTATTCTCAGTGCGGTTTACGTTCGTCCCCTCCAGGATAAGCGCCCTGGGATTCAACTTGCCTGCCTCTTCCATGAACTTGGTGGTAAGGTTGCCTTGCTTGCCGTGCAATCTCAGGTCGCCGCTGTAAATAATCCAGCCGGCGCTGGTCTCGATGCCCCAGGCGCAGGCGCCGGGGATGGAGTGGTCGACGGGGAAACAGCACAGGTTGAAGCTGCAGCTACTGTGAGCGGATAGGGGGCAAGGCGTTAGAGGTTTCTGCCCTGGTGATTTGAGCCAGAACCTGACAGCTTCTTCGCTTAACGATGCTAAATCAGCGTCGGCAATGCAAAATTGCCGCTGCTGTTTCTTATCAGTGGTGAGCAGTGCCCCCTGTTTCCAGCCAGCGGGAACGCCCGGCTTCTTGTAGTCAAAGTAGCACACCTGCTGGTCGAAATCGGACTTACCCGAATCCTGAATCGCCTTGGCGATGAATGCTGTGGTTGCGGTGGAATATACCGGTATGTCCTCTCTGAGAAAGGCTATGTGGCCGGAGTGGTCAAGGTGGGCATGTGACAGCAGCACGCCATCAAGATGGTCAAGCCGGCGATAGGCAGGTTCATCACGAAACTGCTCCCAAAGCCCCTGTATCTTCCCCAGGTCATCCCGATAAAGCCCTTCCAGCGGTGGCAGTAATCCCATACGCAGAGGGTCGAGCAAGCCAGCACCCGCGCGAGGCTTCAAGTATTCTTCGTAGAACTCCTTGTGCCGTTTATAAGGGAAACCGAAGTCCAGCAGCAGCTTCCGGCCGCCGTCTTCCAGCAGTATCTTGTTGCCGCCTATTTCATTTATGCCGCCGTAAAAAGTAAGCCTTACCACGTTGTTGCCAGCTCAAAATTTCGGTATCTCAGTCTAGCGTAATGAGGGTTCATCAGCAAGCCCAACTTGGCACCCCCGGCTTTCGACTTGATTGAACAGGCTGCTAAGGGATACAATCATGGCGGTTGATAAAGATGCAGAACAAAAAGCCAAGTATATTTGATGCCATCGGCAATACTCCACTCATAGAGCTGCGTAATCTGAATGGCAACTCCAGGGTCACCATTTTTGGGAAGCTTGAAGGTGCTAATCCGGGAGGCTCGGTCAAAGACCGTCCTGCCTACTACATGATTAAAAAAGCCGAGGAGTCGGGTGCGCTGACTAAGGACAAAGTCATAGTCGAGCCGACCTCTGGCAATATGGGGATTGCCCTGGCTATGATAGGGGCTGCCAAGGGCTACCGCGTCAAGCTATTCATGCCCGAATGCGTGAGCACTGAAAGGCAGGGGGCACTTGCGGCTCTGGGTGCCGAAGTCACACTCACGCCAGCCAAGGAAGGCACCGATGGCGCCATCAGGCGAGCCTGGCAACTGGTGAACGAAGACGCTGGCAAATACTTCATGCCTAACCAGTTCGACAACCCAAGCAACGTGCTGGCGCACTACGAGACCACCGGCCCCGAGGTTCTGGCACAGACAGATGGGCAGGTAGATGTCTTTGTTGCTGGCATGGGTACCACTGGCACATTAATCGGGGCCGGTAAGTACCTCAAAGAAAAGAAGCCGGAGATGACCATAATTGGCGTGGAACCAACCGAAGGTCACACCATTCAAGGGCTTAAGAACATGAAGGAATCCATCGTTCCTAAGATTTATCAGCCGAAGGCTTTCGACGAAAAGGTCATAGTGAAAGACGAAGATGCCTTCGATGTGACCCGCCAGTTGGCTTTGAAGGAAGGCTTGTTTGTAGGGATGTCCAGCGGTGCTGCGGTAGCCGGTGCTATGCAGGTAGCCAAGAATATAGACCGCGGCATTATTGTGGTGATACTACCTGATAAGGGAGACCGTTACCTGAGCACCACGCTGTTCCGCTCTGTTTGCGCCAAATGCCCGCCCTAGGTCAGGCTTTTGGAAGAGGACTGTTGACCTCGCTACTTGCCGGTGAGAACTGACCACAGGGCGTGGAAAGGTTTAATCGGCATGAGCGGAGGCGTCACCTCTAGTTGTATCTTCTCTGCCACGGGAAAGCCGTTGATTTTGTCCACCTCTGGCTTCAATATCTCTATTTCTTGGTGCTTGCCCTGTGCCAACAGGTTATCTATGTGGTGCGCCATGTCCCAGGCGCCTTTGAGTCGTTGCTCGCTGATTCTGGCCAGGTTCTCGTGAATAACGCCATGCTTGCGCTTCACCTGGTTAAGCCGCAGGATGGCATCATAGGCGGTGTCCATAATCTGCTGGCGGTCCATCCACTTGGTCTCGAAGTTGAGCGAGTATTTCCACAGTGGCGATGCCAGCGCCTGGCGGTGCTCCTCCAGTGAGCGGAACAGGACTCGATAACCATATCGCTCTGGCTGCTCGAAGCCCAGGCTGCCAGGGTCAAGAAAAGGTGCCAGCGGCGAGGTGAACAGGCACAGGCGCTTATCGCTGTTGAATTTCTTGAGCAGGTAGTCACAGTAGTCTATGGTCGCCAGGGCAGATTGAGGCGTCTGTTTGGTGAGGCCAATCATGTAGAAGATGTCCAGCCGCCCGCAGCC
>Ga0194111_10006689_pt1 | contig 13078 bp, 11 predicted proteins | sample TA2KigC300mmetaG_FD_146194 | JGI IMG/M metagenome (GOLD analysis project Ga0194111, IMG submission 146194) | Freshwater microbial communities from Lake Tanganyika, Tanzania - TA2015033 Kigoma Deep Cast 300m | ecosystem: Environmental > Aquatic > Freshwater > Lake | place: Tanzania: Lake... | reverse complement strand
GGTGAAAGCCCCTGTCATCGCATGGCCTCTGGGTTTATTAGATTGCTGCGGGGTCAGTGACGGAGCAGCGGCGGCGATCGTAGTTCGAGCCGATAAGGCAAAGAACTTTAGATCCGATCCAGTCTATGTTAAATCAATCCAAATCGCTGCTGACTCTGGAGAGAGTCTCTCATACCCGAATTATGATTATACCCACGTGGAGACAACCTATCGTGCAGCATTAAGAGCCTATGAGGAAGCAGGTATCAAAAATCCGCGCAAAGAGGTCAATATGATGGAGGTCCATGATTGTTTCTCCATCACTGAGCTTGTGACGTATGAAGATTTATTGATCTCTCTTAGAGGAAAGGCAAAGGAGGATATCGATTCTGGATTCTTCACACTTGATGGCGAGATCCCTTGCCAACCTGATGGTGGATTAAAATGCTTCGGCCATCCCATTGGTGCTTCAGGGCTACGGATGCTCTATGAGTTATATAAACAGCTTCAAGGAAAAGCTGAAAAAAGACAGATCAAGAATCCAGTGATTGGTCTGACTCATAACCTTGGGGGACAACCCTTATCCAGTGTCTGTAGTATCTGTATCGTTGGCCTCTAATCACCTTCAAGCTCCGTGAATGCTTTCCCTTGGAAAAAACATGCAGATGGAGTTTAATCCATTTTCAAAATAGGATGAAAAGTTTATCTTTTTGAGTGTAATAATATCTTAAAATTAAAAGGAGGAAGAGATAGGTATGGAATCATTTCATTGGTGGAGCGAGGAACAAAAGAATTTAGCCGTCGAGGTTGAGGGATTTGTAGACAAAATAATGCCCTGGGCTGAGGAGGCCTGGTGGAAGAGAGAAATAGCCAGAGATATTTACGATGAAATAGCTCAAAGGGGCTACTTTGGTGTGGCTATTCCCAAGGCCTATGGGGGAATGGGTCTGGGTGCAACAGGGGCCTCCATTGCGATTGAGGCAATAAGTGAGCTTCCCGGCATTCACTATTTTTTTGGAACTGCCATGATGGGGGGACTACATCAGATTATGGAATTTGGAAGTGAAGAACAGAAAAAGATATTCCTGTCCAGGATGGCCAAGGGAGAATTAGGGGTCATTTCCATTACCGAACCCTTTGTAGGAACGGATGCCTCTGCAATTGAAACGACTGCCAAACGAGATGGGGATAAATATATCATTTCTGGAAAGAAAAGATTTAACACTGGAGTAGGAGTAGCCCACCGGTATATGCTATATGCAAGGACGAGTGATGATCCTGGGCAGGTGGCTCGGTATCAGCATCTTACAGGTTTCATCGTTGAGAAAGGGATGCCAGGGTTTAGTGTGGAGAAGGTAAATGAAGTATTAGGTTATGAGACTACCACCAATGGATGTCTGAATCTTGATGAAGTACCTGTGCCTATAGGAAATCGGATTGGCAAAGAGGGGGAAGGATGGAGGGTGATGACGGCAGGTTTAAATTTTGAGAGGACCCTTATCGCAGCCTCTTTGCTGGGTATGTTCCGTACAGCTATTGGAGCTCTGGTGGGGTATGGTAAGAGGCGTATTCAGTTTGGTAGACCGACGATCGATTTTGTAAATAATCAATTTAAGATTGCTGATCTGATCACCAAATTCAAGCTATCTCGATTAATCACTTACTATGCTGCTTATCTTTTTGATTCGGGACAGGATCCTTCGATCGAAGCTTCTATTTGTAAAGTCTTTAATTCTGATATGTTCATGGAAGCCATGGTGGATGCGATCCAAGTGATGGGAGGAGATGGTGTGACCAAATTCTATCCTCTCGAAAGATTGTTCAGGGAAGCAAAAACCAATCAGATCGCTGGCGGCACGAGCGAGGCAATCAAGCTTGTCATTTATAGAATGGGATTGAGACAAATGGCAAATGATTTGCAGTGGCCTCATAGAGTAATCCACCCGGAACTCGGGGTTCCGGTATCGGTGGGTGAGAAACCAGCTAAGCAGTCTCAAATTGACGAAGAGAAGTTGCTCAAGGTGCTTGCAGAAGATTATAAAGTGAACCCAGGTCTCTATATGAGTTGGGAGGATATAAAGGATTTATTTGATGTGGAGGATAAGAAATTAGATGAATTATTAACTTCCCTTGAGCAGAAGAATTGGGTCAAACTTTATCGGAAGAAAAAAGGGATAGAATTGGTAAAGGCCACCTACGAGGGACTAAAAAAGGCAAATCCTCCTCAGTATTATCAGTGGTTCCCCCCATGGATCAAAAAAGAATATGTTTTTTAAGGCTCTAATCGAAAGGGTATAGGGTTCTACCCCTCTTCCGGGACTTCGCCCAGAAGAGGGGCCCCTTCGAGGCAGCTTTTTCTGGTAGCCGCAACCTTTCAGGTTGCGTAAAGGGTAGATGCTCTACTCGAGCTCCTCACGCAGCCTAAAGGCTGCGCCTACCATTTCCCTGTTCGAAAATCGACAACTTTTTGTCGATGTTGTGGCGCTAAGGGCCTAAAAGGCAAAAGAATATGCGAGAGATTAATGTCAAATTGATTACCGGGAAAGTAAGGGACCTTTGTATGAGAGCCAATACCGATTTGGGAGAGGATGTGCTTCAAGCTTTCGATCGGGCCATAGAGAAGGAAGAGTCTCCTCTGGGGATCGAAATATTGAGGGAGTTGAAGGAAAACGCCCGGATTGCAAAAGAGGAGGATGTCCCAATCTGTCAAGATACAGGTTTTGCAGTGGTCTTCATTGAATTGGGGCAAGATGTCCATTTGGTCGGGGGGGATCTAAAAGAAGCCATCTTTGAAGGAGTTCGGCAGGGATATCGTGATGGATATCTTAGGAAGTCGGTCTGTCACCCTTTTACACGGGTGAATACTGGAGATAATACTCCTGCAGTCATCCATACTGAAATCGTTCCTGGAGATAAAGTCAAGATTATAGTGGCACCCAAAGGTGGCGGAAGTGAAAATATGAGCCGGGTGGTGATGCTCACCCCATCCGATGGGATCGAAGGTATCAAGCGGTTTGTTGTCCAGAGGGTAAGGGAGTCAGGTTCAAACCCATGTCCTCCAACAATAGTTGGTGTTGGAATTGGAGGGACATTTGAACAAGCAGCCCTTCTTGCAAAAAAAAGTTTGCTCAGACCTCTTGGAAGCAAAAACCCAGAGCCAGAACTGGATGCGTTAGAATCAGAGATACTCGAGGAGGTCAATAGACTCGGTATCGGGCCACAGGGATTGGGGGGACGGACCACCTCATTGGCGGTTCACATATTGATGATGCCCTGCCATATCGCTAGCTTTCCTCTGGCGGTCAATATTCAGTGTCATGTCCAGAGGCATAAGGAGGTAATCATCTAAATTAATAACCAAACTCCAAACACCAATCACCAAATAATAACCAATATCCAAATTCCAAGAATTTAAATTGTTTGATTATTGGGTGATTGGAATTTATTTGGAGCTTGGGATTTGGTTATTGGATTCCTACATGGCTAAATTTGAGAATTTTCTTCTAACATTTTGTGTGCCCCTCACCCTTCCCCTCTCCCCTTGGGGGAGAGGGTGGGGTGAGGGGAAATTTCAAATATTTTTGGCTAGAATTTAATTCGGAGGATATATGACTGATCCTATTCGATTAAAGGCACCTCTTAGCGATGAGGATGTGGAGAGATTGAAGATTGGCGATCGGGTTTTGATCAATGGAATCATCTACACAGGAAGGGATGCGGCCCATAAAAGACTATTCGATTTATTGAAGGAGGGAAAAGATCTCCCCTTTGATGTAAAAGGTCAGATCATCTATTATGTCGGCCCCACACCTCCTAAACCTGGGCAGATTTTTGGCTCTGCAGGTCCAACGACCAGCTATCGCATGGATGCTTATTCACCTGTCTTGATCGGGAGGGGCCTGAAAGGGATGATAGGGAAAGGCATGCGATCCGATGCGGTCAAAGAGGCGATGAAGAAGTATAAAGCTGTCTACTTTGCTGCCACAGGAGGCGCGGGTGCCCTTTTAGCAAAAAGAATAAAGAGAGCTCAAGTAGTGGCCTATGAAGATCTGGGACCAGAGGCGATTCGAAAGTTAGAAGTAGAGGATCTTCCGGTAATTGTCGTAAATGATACTAAGGGAAATGACCTCTATATCGAGGGTGAGAGGAAATACAGGAGAGGATGAAAAAACTCCTTTTTTGTCACCCTGAACTTGGTTCAGGGTCTAACAAATGCCGGAATATAAAAGATGCTGAAACAAGTTCAGCATGACAGTTTGTGGCCTTCAGCGACTTATTCATCAGCTATTTGAAGTAAAGTTAAGAAAGGTAAAGTTATGGAGAAGATTAAACCCGGTTCTCTGAAGGCATGGTTGATACTCCCACGTTTCCATTTTATCCCCCTCACAGTGATCCTTGTCTCCTTAGGAACAGCCATTGCAGCTTATGAGGGGTCTTTCCATTTGGGTTATTTTTTATTGGCCATGAGCGGCTCTATCCTCGTCCACATGACGGTCAATGTGATTAATGATTACTACGACTATGTGGATGGAATCGATTTAAACACCCAGAGGACTCCATTCAGTGGAGGCAGCGGTGTTCTCCCCTCAAATCTCCTCAAACCCAAACAGGCCTTCTGGTTTGCGACCATCTGTTTAATTATAGCCATGGTCATCGGAGCCTATTTCTGCATGGCGAGGGGATGGCTTCTTTTTCCCCTTCTTCTCATTGCAGGGTTCTCAGCGTATTTTTATAATGTTTACCTCTCTAAATGGATGATAGGCGAACTCTTCGCTGGCCTGAACTTCGGTCCCATGATCGTCTTAGGTTCCTACTTTGTTCAGATAGGGAGATATAGTTGGGAAGCGCTCTTCGCATCCATTGCCCCTGGCATACTTACAGCCAATCTCCTCTTTTTGAACGAATTCCCTGATCTGGAGGCGGATAAAAAGGGAGGGAGAAGACACTTGGTGATTGCCTTGGGAAGGAAACAGGCCCGATTTCTCTTCGTGGCTTTCCTTACTGCTTCATATCTCTGTATTATCGTTGGAGTTCTCACAAAGATGATGCCTGTGATGACACTCATCGGTTTGGGAACGATCGGATTTGGATGGAAAGCGGCGAAAGGGGCTTTAAAATACTACAATGATATGAATCAATTGGTTCCAGTATTAGGTGCGAATGTGATTACCATCTTGGGAACACAAGCCCTTCTGGCCATTGGATATGTGGTCGCTATACTGATATAAATTCACCCCCACCTCTACCCTGTGGAGTATATTTCATTACTCCACAGGGCAAGCCCTCCCCCCTGCCTACCGGCAGGCATCAAGGGGAAGGGGATTTTATGAAGACCATTTTATTTCCCTCTCCCCTGGTGGGAGAGGGCTTCGGCGTGAGCTCAGTCGAACGGTGGGGTGAGGGGGTAGGAGATGGACAGTGAAAATTGAATTGACGAGGCAGAAGGTTCACAATGAATTTGCAAAGAAGGTGGAATTGATAAGTGGACAAAACCTCTTCGCCTGTTATCAATGTGGAAATTGTACGGCGGGATGTCCAGTTGCCTTTGCCATGGAAATCGGACCACACGAGGTCATTCGATATACGCTCCTTGGTCTGGAAGAAGAGGCGCTTCAGGTGAATACCTTTTGGCTCTGTGCCTCTTGCCTTCAGTGCACATCGAGGTGCCCTAAAGGAATAGATATTGCCAGGGTGATGGATGCATTGCGAATGGTAGTGTTGAGGAAGAAAGAGAGGAAGGACCATATTCAAATTTCTGAATTTCCAGAAGGATTTTTAGAAAAGGTTCCCCAGATCGCATTTATCAGTGGATTCAGAAAATTTTTATCTTAAAGCCGCATAGGGCATAGCCATATGGAAGCACCAAATTCCAAGCACCAAATCTCAAATAAATCCCCCTGCCTTCGGCAGGCAGGAATCACCAAAATTCAAAAACCCCTCACCCCCACCCTCTCCCCTCAGGGGGAGAGGGGAAGGCTTGCCCCGTACTCGATACGGGGGTGAGGGGGTCATTTGAAATTGGAATTTGGAGCTCCTGCCTGCCGGCAGCAGGTATTTGGGATTTGGAATTTGTGATTTGGGATTTCGGACTCTCTGCTCTATGCGGTATAGGAGCTTCGAATGGATTATCTCTATTTTCCGGGTTGCACGCTTTATACGAAAGCGAAGAATTTTGATCAGACCGCCCGAAACTGTTCCCTCCTTCTTGGATTCGAATTAAAGGAGCTCCCCAATTGGACCTGTTGTGGAGCAACCTTTCCTCTTTCAACAGATAACCTCATGGCCCTTCTTCCACCTTCAAGAATTTTGGGCAAGGCAAGGGAGCGAGGGGCTACCCTTACTACCCTCTGCGCTATTTGCTTCAACGTGATTAAACGGACGAACCGATTGATTCAGGGAGATGAAGAGAAGAGGGATAAGATAAATAACTTTATCGAAATGAACTATCAGGGAGATCTTCGTATCCTCCACTATTTGGAGATTTTGAAAGAGGAGATCGGTTTTTCTCAACTCAGGGAAAAGGTAAAGAAACCATTGGTAGGCATTAAAGCTGCTGCCTATTATGGATGTATGCTCATCCGACCATATGAAGAGATGGAATTTGACGATAAAGAAAAACCCACCCTCTTTGAAGATTTTCTGGAGGCATTGGGTGCGAAGCCGATCGATTTTCCATTCAAAATCGAGTGCTGCGGATCCTTCCAATCCGTGGGTTCGCCTGAAGTAGCTACAGAATGTGCATATCAAATTTTAGGTTCTGCTATCAAGCATGGAGCAGAGGTGGTTGTTTCTACTTGTCCGATGTGCACCTTCAACATCGACCACAAGCAATCCGATATCAAGCAAAAATATTTAGATTTCAAAACAATTCCTGTGCTCTATTTTACACAACTCCTTGGGATTGCTATGGGATTCGATTATCAAACCTTAGGATTTGAGCAGAACTTCGTTGACCCAATACCACTTCTAAAAGAGAAAGGTCTTCTATAGACCCCACTATTGGTTGTGAGTAAAAAATTGAGTGAGAACAGACAAACGGAAGTAGGTAATTCTTACAATGGTTTTATAAAAAAGGCGATGGTGATTGGCGGGGGCATTGCTGGGATCTCCGCATCGATTGATCTGGGAAACGCCGGTTATGATGTGGTCTTGGTAGAGAGGCTTCCTTCCATTGGCGGCAGAATGCTTCAGCTTTCTGAAACATTCCCCACGCTCGATTGTGCCCAATGCACATTGACTCCTAAGACCGTAGAAACAGGGCAACATCCCCGAATCAAACTCCTTACCTTTTCAGAAGTTGATGAGGTAGAAGGAAAGGCCGGAGACTTTACGGTGAAGGTTCGGAGAAAGGCAGCCTATGTCGATTGGGAAAAGTGCACCGGTTGCGGTCTTTGCCAAGAAAAATGTCCTTCTAAGAATCCATTTGAATTTGATCGGGGTATGGGATTAGGGAAGGCCATCTATACTTTGTCGCCTCAGGCTGTTCCAAATAAACCTGTCATCAATCCATCCAACTGTCGTTATTTCCTGGAGAAAAAATGCAGGGTGTGTGAGAAGATCTGTCCTACTCACGCGATTGACTATGAACAACAGGATCGTTTTGTTGAAGAGAAGGTAGGAGCCATCATCACGGCTGTGGGCTTCGATTTAATCCCCAAAGAGAGTTTTGGAGAATATGGCTATGGGGAGATTCCAGATGTCATCGATGGCCTCGCCTTTGAAAGGCTCAATTCTGCCTCTGGACCCACAACAGGTGAGATAAGGAGACCTTCTGACGGGAAAATCCCAAAGGAAGTGGTCTTCATCCAATGCACTGGGTCGAGAGATCCTGAACGATATATGCCTTACTGTTCCCGGGTTTGTTGTATGTATACGGCAAAGCACGCCCGGCTCTATAAGCATAAAGTTCATGATGGACAGGTTTACATCTTCTATATGGATATCCGCTCAACGGGGAAAGGTTACGAAGAGTTCATCCAGCAAGGGATGGAGGAGGAAGGCATCCTCTATTTGAGGGGAAGGGTTTCTCGAATCTTCAGAGATGGAGGAAAGATTGTCGTCTGGGGTGTGGACACTTTGACAGGAAAGAAGGTAGAAGTTTATGCCGAAATGGTGGTCTTGGCCACGGCCATCATTCCCCAAAAAGATACGAAGGACTTAGCGAAAAAATTAGGGATCACCACAGATGAATATGGGTTCTTGACAGAGGTCGAAAGAAAGCTCAGGCCTGTGGAGACCGATGTAGAAGGGATCTATATTGCAGGGTGTGCCCAAGGGCCGAAGGATATTGCTGATGCAGTGGCCCATGCCAATGCCGCAGCGAGCAAAGTTCAGGGTTTGTTTGCAAGACACTGATATCGTGAACCGTGGTTCGTGAATCGTGATTCGTAAGTTGATTTTTTTATGAATTGCGGTTCACCAATCACGAATCACGAATAACGAATCACGATGAAGAAGCTTGGTGTTTTTATCTGCCATTGTGGGGTCAATATCGCTGGAACAGTGGATGTCAAATCCGTCGCTGAAAGGATGGGAAAGATCGAAGATGTCGCCCACAGCACCGATTATATCTATATATGTTCCGAACCAGGGCAGCAGATCATCCGTGAATCCATTCGTGAGAAAGGACTGGAAGGAGTAGTGGTTGCCTGTTGCTCGCCAAGCATGCATGAGAATACCTTTCGAAAGGCTGTTAAATCTCAGGGGATGAATCCTTACCTCTGTGAGATCGCCAATATTCGTGAACAATGCAGTTGGGTTCACCAGAAGGAGAAGGAAGAGGCGACCCGCAAGGCGGCTGAAATCATCTTAGCCACTCTCGAAAAAGTGAGAAAGAATGAACAGCTTGAGACCATTTCGGTGGCCATCCATCGAAAGGTGTTGGTGATCGGTGGAGGGATTGCAGGGATGACCGCCTCTCTCGATTTAGCTGACGGAGGTTATGAAGTCATTCTTCTGGAGAGAGGGCCTGCCTTAGGAGGGCATATGGCTCAACTATCAAAGACCTTTCCGGATCTCAATCCTGCCCTATCGGCACTCGTCTCAAAGGCATCAGAAGTGGAGAAACATCCAAAGGTTGATCTTCATTGTTATTCGGAATTGGAAGATGTGAAGGGCTATGTGGGGAATTTTGAATGTATCATCAGAGAAAGGGCCAAATTTGTGGATTGGGAAAAGTGTACTGGATGTGGCGTCTGTATAAATGATTGCCCTGGAGAATATTTTTCCCAATTTGATAGGGGCCTGGGAATTCGGAAGGCAATTGACACCCTCTATCCTGGAAGTGTTCCATATAAACCTGTGATTAACCGTGACCATTGTAGATATTTTTTAGATGGAAGTTGTCATCACTGTGAAGAAGTTTGCCCTGAGAAGGCCATCGATTTCAAACAAGAAGACAAAAGGATTTCGGAGCAGGTGGGTGCAATTGTAGTCGCTACAGGATTTGAGCTATATCCCAAGGAACAATTGGGCGAATATGGCTATGGAGAGATTCCGGATGTGATCGATGGCCTCACCTTTGAACGGATGATTTCATCCGATGGCCCAACAAAAGGTAAGATCCTCCGGCCCTCTGATAGGAAGGTGCCGAAAGAGATCGTATTCATACAGTGTGTGGCCTCAAGGGATCCAGATCGATATATGCCATACTGTTCTCGAATTTGTTGTATGTACACGGCCAAGCAGGCAAAAATTTATAAAGAACAGATTCCCGATGGGCAACCCTACATTTTTTATATGGATATCCGGTCAGATGGCAAGGGTTATGAGGAGTTCCTTCAAAGAACCATAGAGGAGAAAAGACCTCTTTACCTCAGAGGCCGGGTCTCCAGGGTCTTCGAGGACGATGGAAAAGTGAGGGTTCTGGGGGTAGATACCTTGACAGGAAGAATGGTTGAAGTGGCAGCCGATATGGTGGTCTTGGCCACAGCCCTGGTACCAAGCGATGGAGTGAAAGAACTGGCGGCTAAACTTAGGGCCACAGTGGATCGTCATGGTTTTCTAACTGAGGCTCATATTAAACTCTATCCTGTGGAGAGTTCGACAAAAGGGATCTACCTTGCTGGTTGTGGCCAGAGTCCAAAGGATATCTCAGATACCGTCTCTCAGGCCTCAGCCGTAGCGAGTAAAATTCAGGCCTTACTCTCCACTGACAAACTCCTCCAGGACCCTCTGATCGCCTTTGTCGATGAAGGGATCTGCAGTGGGTGTGGCATCTGTGTGGAGATCTGTCCGTATGAAGCAAGGGAGATGGATGTCCGTCGAGGCATCTCGGTCGTTCACAGTGCCCTCTGCCAGGGATGTGGGGCCTGTATTGCCTCTTGCCCAAACTTCGCTTGTGAGTTAAGAAATGGATCATCAAGCCAGATCCTTCGAATGGTAGATACGTTTATTGCTTAGAAAATAAAGGCCTTCGGTTAAATGGTTAAGGTTGCGATGCCCGTTTCGTTATTCGGTTACGTTTTTTAGTCTTGAGAACGTCACGTAACCCTTCAACCCTAAACGATACGGGCCTCTTGACCGTAACCCTGACCTAAGTATGCCTAAGGCGATGAAATAGGGAGGAATGAATTTGGAATCGGTGGCTGGAATGGGGAAAGTGGATTACTCCTTTTTAGAGGAAACTAAAAAGAAAAGTGGAGAGGATCTCAGTCTCTGTTACCAGTGCCTCAAATGTACGGCCGGTTGCCCAACCGCTCCTTACATGGACATCCGACCTAATAATATCATTAGGATGATCCAGATGGGGATGAAGCAAGAGGTTCTTGGCAGCAGTGCCATATGGCTATGCGTTTCCTGCGAGACCTGTGGAACTCGATGCCCGAATGAGATTGACATCGGTCGCTTGATGGATGCCTTAAGAGAAATGGCTATCGAGAAAGGGATTCCAGCCAAGGAGAAGAAGATTCACCTCCTCCATGAGGCTTTTGTCCAGAGCATCAGGAGGGGAGGTAGAGTCCATGAGGCTACCATGCTGATCGATTATAAACTGAGGAGCCGGGATCTTTTTACAGACCTTATTCCCGGGATGATGCTTTTTATGAAAGGGAAAATTCCTCTGTTTCCCAGTCTCATTAAGGGAAGGCAGGAGATTAAAAGAATTTTTGAAAGGTGTAAGAAGGAGAGGTAATTTCAAATGTCAAATTTCAAAGTTCAAAATGAAATCCAAAGTCCAAATTTCAAAGAAAAATCAAGGCATCGGAATTATACATCATGAAATAAGTCCTGTGAAACTTGTCATTCCGGGCTTGACCCGGAATCCAGTGTTTTCCTGGATTCCTGCTTTCGCAGGAATGACGACTTTTGGTGCGATTAATGTGTGGGGATTTTGGGCTTTGACATTCCTTTGATATTTGGATTTTGAAATTTGGAATTGGTTGAGAGGTTTAGAATGAAATTTTCTTATTTCCCCGGCTGCACCGATCACTCTACATCCCTTGAGTATGGGTTATCGACCCATTCGGTTTTCAAGATCCTGGGAGCGGAGTTGGTGGAGATTGAGGATTGGAACTGCTGTGGGGCTGCAGCCACCCACAGTATCAATCATCTCCTATCTCTCTGCCTTCCTGCGAGAAACATCTCAAAAGCTCAGGTTGCTCAGGCAGGGCCACTCGTCGTCCCCTGTGCTGGGTGTTTCAATATGCTGAAAAGGACCGAATACGCCCTCAAGAACGATGAGGCAAAGCGAAAGGAGATCGAAGAGATTGTCGGATTTCGATACCAACCTTCTTTAGAGATTTTAGCTTTGATGGATGTGATCCTCAATCGAATCGGTTTGGATAAGGTTCGAGAGAAAGTAAAAAAACCTTTAAAAGGGTTGAGACCGGCCTGCTATTATGGATGTGCATTAGTCCGGCATCCTAAGATTACTCAATTGGATGACCCTGAGAATCCTCAATATATGGATCGATTGATGAAGGCCCTGGGTGCCCAGCCAGTGGAATGGTCTTATAAAATTGATTGCTGCGGTGCAGACCTGGCTTTGACTTACGCCGATGTGGTTAAGAAACTGGTAGGGAAGATCGTCTCCATGGCAAAGGAATCAGGTGCCCAGTGCATTGTCACCTCCTGCGGTCTTTGCCAAGCCAATCTGGAGATGAGACAGGAAATTGGCTTCCCTGTCTTTTACTTTACCGAATTGATGGGAGTGGCCTTTGATGTTGAAAAGAGAGAGAGTTGGTGGAAGAAGCATGTGATCTCTCCAAAGGATCTACTCAATTCGTTAGGATTAGCATGAAAGTTTGAGATAACCAATGACCAAGTACCAATAACCAAATAATAACCAATTTCCAAATTTCAAAAAATTGTTTGGTGATTGATAATTGGAATTTAATTGGAGCTTGGGATTTGGTTATTGGAATTTCAGTGGACCGGTCTCAACAACTGAGAGATTAAGGATAAAGGGGAAAGGATGGAGCAGAAAAAGATGAGAGGTGACAAAGGATCGGCGTTGGTGATCGGCGCTGGGATTGCCGGAATGCAGTCTGCCCTTCTATTAGCAGAGATGGGGACAAAGGTATTTCTTTTAGAACAGGGGCCTGCCATTGGAGGCTATTTCCCTCTTTTAGATAAGACTTTTCCTACAAACTCCTGCGGGGTTTGTTTCATGAGTCCCACCCCTCCTGCCTTCTGCCCGATTTATGAGTGTCACCTTCACGACAATATTGAATTATTACCTTACTCAGAAGTAACTGGAGTTGAGGGGAAGGGGGGAGATTTTAAAGTTTCCATCGTCCGGAAACCTCGATTCGTTGATCCGAAACGGTGTACCCTCTGTGAGGCATGTATAAAGGTTTGTCCAGTAGAGGTGGAGAGGGAATTCGGGGGTGGCCTGGAGAAACGTAAAGCCATCTATATCCCTTATCCTCAGGCGATCCCCCATAGCTTGGTGATTGATCCAAAGGTCTGCACCCGATGTGAAGAATGTGTAAAGGTTTGCGCCCCAGGTGCCATCGATCTCGACATGGGAGAAGAACAAGAGGCGATAGAAGTGGGCGCTATCCTTCTTGGATTTGGTTTTGAACCTTTCTGGGCCCAAAGGAAAGGGGAATATGGTTTTGGTCGGTACGAGAATGTGTTGACGAGCATCCAGTTTGAA
>Ga0194111_10006688_pt1 | contig 13079 bp, 7 predicted proteins | sample TA2KigC300mmetaG_FD_146194 | JGI IMG/M metagenome (GOLD analysis project Ga0194111, IMG submission 146194) | Freshwater microbial communities from Lake Tanganyika, Tanzania - TA2015033 Kigoma Deep Cast 300m | ecosystem: Environmental > Aquatic > Freshwater > Lake | place: Tanzania: Lake... | reverse complement strand
GCTCTATCGCGATCACGTGGCGGTCGCAAGGAAGCACGGGAAGAAGCTCTTCATGCACTCCGACGGGAACGTGCTCCGGATACTGCCCCGGCTCGTCGGGATGGGAATCGACGCGCTGAACCTGCAGCTCTTCTGCATGGACTTCTCGCAACTGGCGGCGTTTAAGGGGAAGGTCACGTTCTGGGGGGAGATCGACCGCCAGCAGATTCTCCCGAACGGGACGCTGGAGGAGGTTGACGCGGCGGTGGCCAGGGTGCGCGAGCACTTCTGGGAGAACGGAGGATGCATCGCCCAGTGCGAGTTCGGGCCCGGCGCCCGCCCGGAGAACGTCTACCGCGTGTTCGAGGCGTGGGACCGTCCCTTGCCCCGTGCCCCCTGACCCTTTCCCCTTGCCCTTAGCCCCTTGACCCTTGCGCCTCTTCCCGTCTCCCTTCCCGCCTTTCTCCCTTCCCGCCTTGCTGCCCTCCCTTGCTGCCTTGCTGCCTTCCCTTGCTGCCTTGCTGCCTTGCTCCCTTGCTGCCCTCTCACCGCGTCCTGTGCCCGCACACGGGGCAGGCGCTCCAGTCTGACGAAAGCTCCTCGCCGCAGCCGGGGCAGGAGAGCTTGCCCAGGGCGGCGGGGCCGACCGAAGCCGCAGCGGCGGCCTTGAGCGCCCTCTCCGCATCACGGGCGTATTTCTCGGCCTCGACGTAGTCGCCGGCCTTGAAGAAGTCGCGCCCGAGGTCCAGGTCGTCCGACGGCCCGGACACCTCCGCCCCGGCCTCCAGGGCGTCGGCCATCGCGTCCTGCGCGGCGTTGAGCGCCCCCTGCGCCCGGGCGCGCCCCTCGCGGTCCTTGACGGGGGCGGCGGCGCCTGCGGCGGCTCCTCCGCCGATGGCACCGGCGGCGGCTCCTCCGGCGGCGCCTCCAGCGGCGGCCCCTGCAAACACCCCGGCAGCGGCCGCCCCTCCGGACGCGCCGCCCGGCTGCGCCTCGCCGGCGTCTATGCGGGATTCTTCGGCCGGCCCCCGGCGCCGCGGCCTTTTCATGACCAGGAACACGCCTCCGGCCGCCGCAGCCGCCAGGACCACTATCACGAGCGGCAGCCACCAGTCGTTCTGCACGGTCACCTGCTCCTTCGTCACCTTCGAGACCTTTATGTTCATCTCGGCCGTCACGGTCTCGGTCCCGTCCGAGACCTGGAGGGTGATGCGGTGCTCCCCGGGGGCGAGCTTGGCCTGTATGCTCCTGCCGCTCCCCAGCTCGACTCCATTGTCCAGCCAGGTGAAACGCAGCCTGTCGCCGGCGTCCTCGTCCGAGCCCGTGCCGTTGAACCAGATGGGCTCGTTCTCCCGGTACTTCGCGTCCGCAGAAAGCGAGGTTATCGCGACCCCGAAGGGCGGGTCGTTCACGTTGACGACCGTGAGGGTGAAGGAGCGGCTGGCGGAGGCGCCGGACTCGTCCTTCACGGTTATCTTGACGGTGTGCCGGCCGACCTGGGCGTTCGAGGGAGTGAAGGAAATCGCTCCGGTCGCCGGGTCGATGTCGAAGAGCTCGCTGTCGTCGGAGAAGGTGAGGTTGTCCAGCTTCAGCAGGACGTCCGGGTCCGAGGCCCTCGCCGCAAGCTCGAAGGGCACCTCCTCGGTGGCGGTCTGGTCGGGGATGGCCTCGAGCACCGGCGGGTCGTTCAGGTTGAGGACGGTCAGGACGAGCGGCGTCGAGGCCGACGAGCCCGCCATGTCCGCCACCGTGATGTTGCACCGGTGGACGCCGACGTGGACATTGGCCGGCGTGAAGCTCACCAGGCCCGATTCCGCGTTTATGTCGAAGAGCGGGCTGTCGTCGCCGAAGCGCAGCCGGTCCCCCTGCGGCGTCGAACTGTCCGGGTCCGAGGCGGTCGCCATCGCCTGCCAGAGCTTCCCCTGCGTGGCGACCTGGGGCGGGATCGGGTCGATGGCCGGGGGGTCGTTTTGGTTCTGCACCGTGAGGTTGAACGCCCGGCTGGCCGAGAGGCTCTGGTTGTCCGTCACGGTTATCTCTATGAAGTACCTGCCCACCTGGGCGTTCGTCGGCGTGAAGGAGAAGTTGCCCCGCACCGGGTCGATTTCGAAGAGGAAGCTGTCCGCCGAGAAGACCAGCCGGTCGCCCCACTTCCGGTCCGGGTCGAAGGCCGTCACCTGGTAGCCGAACGGGCGGTCCTCGTTGGCCACGAGGTTGGGTATGGGCTCCATCCAGGGCGGGTCGTTGAGGTTCTCCACGGTGAAGTTGAACCTGCGGGCCGCACGGCAGCCGTGGGAGTCGGTGACCGAGACGTTCACGACGTAGGCGCCGACATCGTCGTTGGTCGGCCTGAAGGCCGCCTCGGCGCCCGTGGCGTTGGTCCTGGTGAAGTTGAAAAGCGGGCAGTCCTCGGACCACGAGAGCGCCTCGCCGTCCTTGTCCCGGGCGGTGAAGCGGAGCGTCACCGCCTGGTCCTGGACGAACCGCTGGTCCGGGATGTAGTCCAGCGTGGGCCACCAGTTCACGGTCATCGGGAACGAGGCAAGCGGCGACCCGTCGAGCTCCACCCAGAGAACGGTGTTCCCGCCCTCGGCCGTCCAGGTGAACTGGACCAGCTTGTCCCCGTTGGGCCCCAGCGTCACCGGCCGCTTCTCCAAGACAGAGGCGTCGGCGCGCTCCTCGCCCTCGTAGAGCGCGAGCTCGAACGATATCGGGTTGGAGGTCGGGTTGTTGAAGGTGACGTTCACGGTCACCTCCTCCCTCTCGTTGGGCGCCTGGGAGGACACGGTGGCCGACAGGAACTTGAACGGGTACTCCTCCGCACCCAGCGTCCCCTTCGGCTCCGGCGGCTGGCACTTGCGCACCAGGGCCCAGTCCCAGGCGGATGTGCCGTCGTAGGAGCCGTAGTAGAGCGCCGGGTAGCCCGACCGGCCGCTCCAGGATTGGGTCTGCCAGGCCCCGTCGTTGAGCCGGCCGTTGACCAGGCTCCCGTCGTGATAGATCTCCTCGACGTACCAGGTGTTCTTCTGCCAGTTCCCCGCCCGGGAGTTCCACTGGACGAAGTCGTCGAGGAACGATATCTCGTCGAGGCCGGTGAAATCGCGCAGGACATAGTTGTACCCGCGGCCGTCGCCCATCCCGCACTTTATGCTCAGGCCCATCCTCTCGTCCGGGTCGTAGCCGCCGGTTATCTTGAACCTGGAACGGATGGCGTAGAAATTCTCCATCGAGGCAGTCCTGGCTATCGCCTTCCCGGGCTGCCGGCTCCCGTCGGCGGCTATCGAGAAGACCCTGTCGGCGACGGTGTACTTCCCGGGGTAGGTGAGCGTCCAGGTGGTGGTGTCGAGGCCGTTGCCGTCGAACTGGTCGAAGACCTCGAAGACCTTGCCGCCCTCGGAGACCAGCGTCGCCGACGGGTTCCCGTAATACAAATAGATGGTCTTTTTCGCGCTGGCCGGGATGGAAGGCACCTTCACCCATACGTTGGTCCCGGCCTCGACCCAGTACTTGAGAAGGGTGGTGCCGTCCGAATCCGCAAACCTCATGTCCCCCAGGTCGGACCGCAGCTTGCCCGCGGCGACGAGGTCGGAGACGCTGAGGTTGACGAGCACGGCGTAATCAGTCAGCGCCTTCGGGTTCAGAGTGTTGTCGAGCGTCAGGGGCTTTCGGTATATCCAGGAATAGTCCCACCAGGCCGCGTAGCCGGCCGGCCCCTCGCCGGCCTCCCCGTCGTCCCCTGCGGCTATGTACGGCAGGCCCGAAAACAGCAGGCAGGCCGTGATGGCCATGGTCAGGGCCCTTGGCGCGAGAGAACACCTGTGTGGACTCATGGTCGCAATCCCCCGGAATCAATTGCATGCCATCCCCCTGAATCTATATAATCGTTTCCAGTGGCCTTTCCGGTGTGGTATCCCGAAATAAGTTCCTCTCAGTATTTGAATTACCCCCTATGGGAAAGCTCTATCGAAACACCGAGAGGAAGTAATTACGGGATACCACAGACAGATTTGTAGATATTATGTACCTATCATTTTTTAATCAATGGAACTTATGTATGGGCCATGCACGACAAATGGCACCTGCTGCTTCTTGCAACGGCGATGATGCTGCTTTCGGCCCCGTTACTGCCCCTCTCCGTTTCAAAGTCCAGCAACCCCTGCGCCTCCTGCCACGGCGACGGGCGGTACATGTACCTGGACATCCTGGAAGGGGACGCCGGGAACACCATTCCGACCGCCATAATCGACAACGAGGTCCTCCAGGTGGCGGTGGTCATCGAGGTCACCGGCAGCACCTCCAGGCACAACGTGATGACCGGCATCACCGCCACGCTGGCCTCCCAGAACGGGCTTTTCTCGGTGGATGTGGCGACCTTCGACGTCGGAGCATTGGTCGCCGGGCAGAGGGCCACCGCCTTCTGGAACGTCTCGGCGGTCTCCTCCGGCAGTGACGTCATGCTGATAACGTCCGCCGGCCACAACACCCACAAGGGCCGCGAGTTCCAAGACGGCTATTCGCCCTCGCCGGCCATAACCGTGAGCGCGGCCTCCCCCGACCTGCCACCGGCCATCGCGCTGACCGCCCCGGCCGCGGGCCAGCAGGTGACGGGCGGGACGGACCTCCCTGTCGCCTGGACCGTCACGGACGAGGAGAGGGCCACCTGCCTGGTCAGCCTCTACTACAGCACCGACGGCTTCGCGGCTTCCAACGAGACCATAGCCACGGCCCTCCCCGCAACGAAGGGCCACACCTGGACCACTCCGATGATGGACTCGGACACGGTCACGCTCAAGGCGACCGTGACGGACAAGGCCGGCCACTTCAACCAGACGGTGCTGGGCTGGGCGTTCGCCATCGACTCGACCGCCCCCTCGGTGGCCTCCGTCCTGCCGTCCGACGGGGAGACCGGCGTCTCTACGGCGGCCGCGCTCCAGGTCCGGTTCTCCGAGCCGGTTGAGGAATCCTCGGCCGAGGCGGCGTTCTCCATCTCGCCCGACCCGGGCGGCGTGGTGACGTGGACCTGGGACGCCTACAAGACGACAATGACGGCCACGCACGGCGGCTTCGACGCCGGGACGACCTACAACTGCACGGTTTCTGCGGGCATCAGGGACCGCTCGAGCCCCGGCAACACCTGCCAGGGGACCTTCATCTGGTCGTTCAACACATCCAAAGCTACGGTGCCCGAGCCCTCGATAGCCCTGACATCGCCGGCGGGCGGGGAGAGGCTCTACTGGGGCGCCCCGCTGGAGGTCCGCTGGGCGGCCTCCGGCGGCACCGGGACGCTGCTCGTGAACCTCTCCCTGTCACAGAACGGCGCCGCCGGGCCCTTCACTCCCGTGGCCACCGCGATGGCCAACAGCGGCCAGCATGCCATGACCGCCCCCGCGATGGTCTCCGACCACTGCGTCCTGCGGGCCACCGTCTTCGACCAGGCCGGCCTGGAGGGCACATGGTATAGCGGCGAGTTCATGATAGCGCGGCCCCTGAACCTCTCCGCGGACCTGCCGGCCGAGGGCGTCCGGCTCCAGGCCGGCGCCCAGACGACGCTGAACTGGACCGGCACCGGAGGACACGGGACCGTGACGGTGATGGTCTGCTTCCGGCCGGACCCCGGCTCCCCCGAGCAGCCAGTGCTCATGGGCCAGCCCCTCACCGGGAACTGCACCTGGACCGTGCCCGCGGTCGATGCCGTAGCCGCCATGCTGTGCGTCAACGCCACCGACGACTGGGGCCGCTCGGTCGAGGTGTCCTCGGGGACATTCTCCATCACAACCAACCATGCTCCGAGGTTTTCTGGCACCGCCCCCATTGCCGGGCACACCGGGGTCCCGTACGAGTACTGGGCGAGGGCCGAAGACGACGACGGCGACCGGCTCACCTACTCCATCGACAAGGGCCCCTCGGGCATGACGATCGACGCCGCCACCGGAAAGCTGGCATGGACGCCCTCCTCGGCGGGCGATTCTTCGGTGAAAATCAAGGTGTCGGACGGGAGGGGCGGCGAGGCCGTCCAGGAGTTCACAATCCATGTCATCGCCAAGGTCGCCCCGCACTTGATAATAACGGCGCCCGCAGAGGGCAAGAGCGTGAGGGGCAAGGTCATGTTCACCGGGACGGTCACCAAGGGCTCGCTGGGCATCGAGGCCGTCCAGTACCGGGTCGACTCCGGCGAGTGGATGAACGCCACCGTCGCTCTGGGCTGGCAGTTCACCGTCGACACGACCAGGCTGAAGGACGGCACCCACACCATCGAGGTACGCGCCTTCGACGGGGCCGGCTACTCGGACACGGCGAGCCGGACGATAAAGGTGGAAAACGGGTCGTCCGGGGCAGGCGGGTTCATACCGGCTGTGGACGCCTGGGTGGCGCTGGCGCTGGTCGGAATGGTCGGCGCATTCCTGCGGTTCAGAAGGAAGTGAGGGGAGCGGTCCCATCGATCCCTCCGCCCGCACTCTATGCAATTAAAGAAGTGCGGGCGTCGGGAGGAGCAAGTTGCCGCAGCAACTTGCGACTGAGACGCCCGCACCTGGACAAATTGGAAAGGTGCGGGCGTCGGGAGGAGCAAGTTGCCGCAGCAACTTGCGACTGAGACGCCCGCACCTGGACAAATTGGAAAGGTGCGGGCGTCGGGAGCGCAAAGGTAACGCCCTTTGCGCGAGGACGACCGCATTGCCTGCGTGGTGGTCGTCCGGATTTGCCCTCGCTTCGCTCGGGTTGCAGCGAGCGAATCGCATACGCTTTCGCTCGCTGCAAATTCGGGGGAGCGCCTTCCCTGCCGCATCAGGCGCTCCCCCTCTCAAATCCCTCCGCCCGCACTCTATGCAATTAAAGAAGTGCGGGCGTCGGGAGGAGCAAGTTGCCGCAGCAACTTGCGACTGAGACGCCCGCACCTGGACAAATTGGAAAGGTGCGGGCGTCGGGATTTGAACCCGAGTTCTGAGCTTGGCAAGCTCAAGTGATAACCAGTCTACACTACACCCGCATTGCCGCCGTGTATTATCTTGCCCCTTTTAAGGTTTTACCCTGTCGGCCGGGAAACAAGTTATAATACCGCCCGGTCATAGCCTCACGCGCCGGGCCCGTGGGGTAGTCTGGTATCCTTGGAGCTTTGGGAGCTCTTGACCCCGGTTCAAATCCGGGCGGGCCCACTATGAGGATACGCAACGCCGGCCTGGAGGACGCCGAGACGGTCGCCCGGTTCAACGTGCTCCTGGCCAAGGAATCGGAAGGCGAGGAACTAGAGTACCGGACAGTCCTGAAGGGAGTCCGCACCCTGCTCCTCGACGAGCGGAAGGGCTTCTACCTCGTCGCCCTCGAGAAGGGCGAGATAGTCGGCCAAGTCATGGTCACGTATGAGTGGTCCGACTGGCGCAACCGCAACATCTGGTGGATCCAGAGCGTCTATGTCACAAAGCCCTGGCGGAGGAGGGGCGTGTTCCGGGACCTCTTCGAGGAGCTCTGGGTCCGGGCGGCCAAGGAGGGTGTGGGGCTCCTGCGCCTCTATGTCCACGGCGCCAATCGCCGGGCCCTGGAGGTCTACCGCCGCCTCGGGATGGAGAAGACCCCATATTCCGTCCACCAGATGGGGCTTTGACGCCTCTCGCGCGTGTTCGGGAAACCGCGCCGGTGCCCCGCCGGTTCCGGGCCGCCAAGCGGGCAAAGCAGATATACGCATACATGACGATGGCGGTGAGACCATGACCGACGTGCTGGAGGGCCTGAACGAAAGGCAGAGGGAGGCGGTCGAGCACCTCGACGGGCCGCTCTTCGTGTTCGCCGGTCCCGGCACTGGAAAGACACGCGTCACCACGCGCAAGCTCGCCTATCTTGTCAAGGAGAGGGGTTTTGCGCCGGGCGAGGTGCTGGCGCTGACCTTCTCGACCCGGGCGGCGCGGGAGATGGAGGAGCGGGTCCGAAAGCTCCTGCCCGGCACGCCGGGCATCCGCATCAAGACCTTCCACTCGTTCTGCAACGAGGTGGTGTCCGAGAACTCCCTGGAGCTCGGGGTCAACACTGGCGGGCCGGTCTTCACGCAGGAGCACCAGCAGGCCTGGTTCCTGGCGCACCTGGGGGAGTTCGGCTTCGAGCGCATACCCGTGCCGCCCAGCCCGACGGACCTGGCGGTGCTCCTCAAGGACGTCATCGGGCGGTTCAAGCAGGAGAACATAGGCGCGGCTCGCCTCGAATCCCACATCGAGAAGCAGGGGAAGTCGCTCGCGCGGACCGCCCCCGCCGGGGATCTGCCGAAGGGGAAGCGCCGCACCCCCGAGCAGAGAAGGCACGAGGAGGAGACGGAGGCGCTCCTCAACCTGAAGGACGTTTGCCGCGCCTTCGGGGCCTACGAGGGGTTCAAGGCCCGCAGGGGCCTCCTGGACTTCGGGGACATGCAGATGCTGGCGCTCCGGCTCTTCGAGGAGCGGCCGGCGGTGCTGGAGCGCTACCGCGAGAGGATTCGCTACCTCATAGTGGACGAGTTCCAGGACACCGACTACATCCAGCTGCGGCTGGTCTTCGCGCTCGCGGCCGACGGGAACGTCACCGTCGTGGGCGACGACGACCAGTCCATCTACCGCTTCCGGGGCGCCTACCTCACCAACATGCAGGAGTTTGGGGAGCACTACGGGAAGGCCGGCCGCACGCCCAGGACCGTGACGCTCGACCTGAACTACCGCTGTTCCGGGAACATACAGAAGGCCGCCTCAGAGCTCATCGAACACAACCCCGAGCGCGCCGGGAAGGCCATCCGGACCGCGAAGGGTCCCGGGGAGCCCGTGAGGCTCACCACCTACGACACCGACCAGGACCAGGCCACGGGTTTCGTCCGGGAGCTTGCGGAGCTGCACGGGAAAGGGGTGGACTGGGAGGACATCGCCATCCTGGTCAGGCGCAGGGTGGACGCCATCCCCATCGTCGAACTGCTCGAGAGGACCGGCATCCCGTTCGAGGTTCTCGGCTCCCGATCGTTCTTCGAGCAGCCGGTGGTCGAGGCCGCCGTGGCCTACCTTCGCGTGCTGGACGACCCGAACGGGCGGTCGCCGGCGCTGGCCCAGGTGATGCACCGGCCCGTGCACGGCATCCTGCCCGGCGAGATCCAGAAGCTGGGACGCCACGCCCGCAACAGGGGCCTCTCGCTCTGGGAGGCGCTCCGGGCGCTGGACGATTACCCGGGCGACCGGGAGCACCTGGAGCGCTTCCGCGACGGCCTGGACCGCCTCTTCGCCGTCAAGGGCCAGAAGGGATTCCTGGAGCTCCTGCGGGCCCTGCTCTTCGGAAAGGACCTCTTCCAGGCCGAGATAGCCGCTGGCGACCGGGGCAACATCCGCCTCCTCAACCGGCTCCTGCGGCTGGCGCAGGAGTATCGCGAGATCTACCCGCAGGCCGGGCTTTCCGAGTTCCTGGCATATGTCGGGCTGCTCTCAGAATTGGGACTGGAGGAGGAGGCCGCCGAGCCCGGGAAGGGCCGGGTGCACCTGCTCACCGTGCACGGCTCCAAGGGAATGGAGTTCCCGTACGTGTTCATCCCCTGCCTGTCCGAGGACCGTTTCCCTTCCAAGTACAAGGCGTACAAGGTGGAGATACCGGCCGAGCTAGCCGACGGGATACCGCCCAGGGGCGAGCCGGAGGAGCTCCACCTGCAGGAGGAGCGCCGGCTCCTCTACGTCGGATTGACCCGCGCGATGGAGCGGGCGTTCCTGGGCCACTGCGTCCGCTACGGAGAGCGAAGGACCGACTCCTATCCCTCGGTCTTCATCGACGAGATGGGCGCCTCCGTCGAGCGCCGGGTCGTGGCCGGAAACCTGGATGCGCCGCCGGAGGCCTCCCGGTCGGCCGAGGAAGCTTTGCGCCGGCACGTCCTTTCGAGCATGGCCCGTGGCGAGTGGCAGGAGGCCGTCGACGGCCTGCTGGCGCTGGGCAAGCTGCTCCAGGCCGACCTCTCCGGGCTCAGGGTGGACGGAAAGCTGGACGTCGGGGCACTCGTCGATCGCCTGAAGGTGCGGGAGCTGGAGCCGGTGCAGGCGCACGCCCGGCGGGCGGAGTACTCGCCCTCCAAGCTCGAGACCTACGAGCAGTGCCCCCGGCTCTACTGGTTCGGCCAGGTGCTCGAGATACCGGGCGAGGAGAAGCCCTTCTTCGAGCTGGGCAAGACCGTCCACGGCGTTCTCGAGGAGGTCGCCCGCCGTCTCAAAGCCGGCCAGACCGTCGACGAGAAGGCCGCCCTCCGGATACTGGACGGCCTCTGGAAGGCCTCCGCCTACGAAACGAAGGCGGCCGAGAAACGCGACCGCGAGGCCGCCGGGGAGATGGTCAAGCTGTTCCTGAAACGCCAATCCGCCCGCCCCGGCAGGATCCTCGAGCTCGAGACCGGGATCGAGCTGGACCTGGAAGGGCGGAGGCTCCGGGGCCGCGTGGACCGCATCGACGAGACCGGGGACGGCCTGGAGGTCATCGACTACAAGACCTCCAAGGAGAGGTTGAAGGCCGAGGACCTCAAGAAGGACTTCCAGGTCTGCCTCTACAAGCTCGGCGTGGAGAGGCTCACGGGGAAGAAGGTGAGGCGCGCCGGGATGTGGTACCTGCGCCACGACGACCCGAGGCTCGTCGAGCTGACCGCGGAGGAGGCGGAGGCCGTCAGGCAGAGGGCTTTGGAGGTCATCAAGGCGATAGAAGAGGGGAAGTTCGACGCGAGGCCGTCCTACGATTGCAGGTTCTGCGACTACCGGGGGCTTTGCGGGGAAGGGGCTTGATACCGGCTGCCGGGTGCAGGGTGCCGGGTGGCTGGGTGCAGGGTGCAGGGTGCCGGGCGGGAGCCGGCGCCCGTTGCGATTATGTTGACCGACCGCGCAGGCGGACCGGATAGATTCCCCTCCTCCGTTCCTCCTCTCTCGGACGCCCCCGGAAAAAATACCGCGCTCTTGTGACCCGCCGCCCCGGGATTCCCCGGCAGGTGACCTGATCGCGGCCGGGCCTTCCGGCGCCAGCGCCACCGGCGCGCCCCCTTCCGGACCGGACGCCATGAAATCTATATATCCCGAAAACCCTATCCGGACTGCAAGGTATCCGGACCGGACCGACCTGCAAGGGTACCGGTGCGAAATCACCAGGAGGCCCCTTGGCATGGCCACCAATGTGAGGCTCGTGAAGAAGATCTGCCTGATAGGCGACCCCGGGGTGGGCAAGACCAGCCTCATCCGCCGGTTCGTGCTGGACCTCTTCGACGACAACTACGTCACGACCATAGGCGCCAAGGTGACCAAGAGGTCTATTGCCCTGGCGGTGCCCGAGCGAGACCTCTTCGTCGACCTCGGCCTGATGATCTGGGACGTCTCGGGCCAGAAGGGATACTCGGTCTTCCACGAGATCTACCTCAACGGCATGGACGGAGCCCTGGTGGTGTCCGACCTCACCCGGCAGAACACCTTCTCCAGCCTCAAGGCAGTCCTCTCCATGGTCCAGAGGACCGGGACGGACGTGCCGATGGTCTTCCTGATGAACAAGGCCGACCTCGCCGAGCCTTCCGCGACCGACCTCAAGGAGGTCCGGACGCTGGCGAGCCACAACGGAATCCCGGTGCTTGCGACATCCGCCCGGACGGGCCTCAACGTCGAGCTGGCGTTCTCCAAGCTGGGCCGGATGGTGCTGGACGCCTGGCTGAAGGCGAAGGCCGGGAGCTGAGGGCGGGCCGCGCAACGGCGAACGGCCTCCGGCAGGGCGGGCACGGGCGACCCGGCCTTCGCCACTGTTATAAGCTCCCAGGGACTTCCGGTGCCGGGGCGACCCACCTGAACACGAACAACCACGACCTGATAACCCGTGCGGCCCTCGCCCGCCTCCCGCCGGAGTACCCGCTGGAGCGCCGGCAGCTCGACGCCGTCGTCCTGGGCAATATCCTCTCGGACGCCAACCTGGGCTCTGCCGGGGTGCACTGCGACAACTGCGCCTTCCCCGAGGCCGCCGCGCGAGTGGCCAGTTGCTGGAAGGCCATCGGGTCCGCAAGCGACCGCTTCTCGGCGCGCTCGCTCCGGGCGCTCGGGGGGCTGCTCCACACCACGCAGGACTTCTACTCGCACTCCAACTGGGTGGAGCTGCACGAGGGGATGTCGCCGCTCCCGGTCTGGGACCTTGACCCGGCCTCCCTACCGGAGGGCATATTCAGCGGCACGATGGACGTCGAGGAGCCCCGGCGCTGCGTCCCGGGGGCGCCGGACCACGACCGGCTGAACAAGGACACCGCCCGGAGCGAGCAGGGCAGAAGGACCGTGGCGGCGGGCCCCAACGCCGGGAAGACCTACTTCGAGCTGGCGTTCGAGGCGGCCGTGGAGGCGTCGGCCCGGCAGGCGGCCAGATTTGTGGAGGGCGTGGAGTGCTACCGGGTCTCGACGAAGACGGGCGACTGCCTCTTCGCCGGCACCGACGCGCAGATGTTCATTGTTTTGCACGGCGGCGGCAGGGACAGCGGACGGATGGGGCTGGGAAACGTCGGGCGTAACGACTTCGAGCGCGGAAGGACGGACGAGTTCATCGTGGGGACCGAGGCGAGAATAGGCGAGGTGGAGAGGGTGACGATTGGATACGAGGCCGGGCCGGAGGCGGGGGCGCTGCCGGGATGGTACCTGGAGGAGGTGACGGTGGAGAGGACCGGCGGGGGCGGGCCGAGGAGGTTCAGGGTGGGAAGGTGGCTCGCGAGGAACGAGGGGGATGGAAAAACGGTGGTTGAATTGAGGGCGCAGGGATAGGAGGGTGGAAGGCATGCCTACGCGACCGACGTATCCCGGAGTGTATATTGAGGAAGTGCCGAGCGCGGTGCGCACGATTGTTGGTGTGCCGACATCGATCACGGCGTTCATAGGGCGGGCCATCGATGGACCGGACAACGAGCCGGTCAAGATAAACAACTTTGGAGATTTTGAACGGATCTTTGGAGGAATATACCGCGATTATCCTTTGGGATACGCCGTACGCCAATTCCATCAAAATTGTGTAAAGACATGACATGTGTCCTAACGGTGGTCGACGGAGAGTTTAAATACTCTCCTTCAAGGTGGCCACCATGCCCTTCATCCATCAAGGACAGCTCTACCTCCAGAAGGACCACATAG
>Ga0194111_10006670_pt1 | contig 13098 bp, 7 predicted proteins | sample TA2KigC300mmetaG_FD_146194 | JGI IMG/M metagenome (GOLD analysis project Ga0194111, IMG submission 146194) | Freshwater microbial communities from Lake Tanganyika, Tanzania - TA2015033 Kigoma Deep Cast 300m | ecosystem: Environmental > Aquatic > Freshwater > Lake | place: Tanzania: Lake... | reverse complement strand
CTCTAGCGTGTGCAAATCGGTCACGTGCGTGACGAGTGTCGTCGCCTTGTTGGCCACTGGGACGCGGTGTTCGGCAAACACTTCATGGTGCTCGGTCCAGATGGAGATTTGTGCTGTTTTGGACTCGTCCCCGTGGTCATGGCCGTGACCAACGGTCGGCCTGCGACAGCCTGTGCTGCTCAGGAAGGTCGCCGAAAGCAGAGCCAGGGAGATGGAGTGAGGTCTCATGATGTCTTTGAGTCAGTGGACGTGCTTCGAGCCCTTTGGAAAGGAGAACGAGATGTTGCTGAACGTCGTGCCGTTAAGCGTGAGCGTTGGAAAACTTCCCTCGAACGTCCGGATCGTTCCCAGCCACCCGGCATTCCCTTCGAAGACAGAGGATTTTGTTGGAAGTGTTCCCGATGCGGGATCGACCGCACGGTGGAACAGGACTCTCTCCGCTTTGCCGTCGACTTTCGCGACCAGCAGGAGGTTGGTCTCGGCCACCGGAACATAGCCATCAAGGTGTCCGTCCAACACATACGCCTGCATCCTCGCGGCGGAGGCATCGAGGACGAGTTCGAGGTGGAAACGATCCTCACCCACGATAACCGGGGTTCCGCCATGCGGTGGTGCATGGTCCCCATGGCTGTGGGCAGAGGAGCGATCACCCTGAGATGGGTCGTCTTTACAGCCATTCAGTAACGCCAGTGCCGCCAAGGCACCCCAAGAAGTAACGATTGAACGGGAAACCAAGTAGCTTTTCATTTCAGTCAGGAGAAGGTCGCAAATTGTTGCCGCTCGCACTGCCCGCTGAGAGCGGGCTGCCACCCGGAACGGAGACGGGCAGACAAGCGGAAATAGGTATCGGGAGGGTGACGAAAAGTCACCTTTCCAATCTGGGGGCGGACTGTCCGCAATGGACGGTCAGAGAAGCGATGGAGGCGCGCGGACAGGAAGCGCCGCTTGGAGAGAAAATTGCCAGACTCGGGAGACTTCTGGGGGCGGAGCGCCGGGCGGGGATGGCCCGGTCCAATCAAGGCCATTGATCAACGTGTCGGCAAGTCCCTCACCTGCCGTCAAAAAAGCGGCATGAAGGCAGTAACGTGAAACGCTGGGGACGCGGACTCGACTGGCTTCCGTCCGACAAATGCCGTCCGCAAAGTCGTGGTTGTCGCCGTCGTGTCCGTGCGACTCTCCTGAACCATGATAGTGAGCCTCGACATGAGCTGAATGGCGCTTGTGGATCACGCCAAGACTCGCGAGGAAAGCATGTGACGTTGCTGGCACCCAGAAAGCAGCCAGAATCAACGACAGCATGACCCAGACCCGATGTAACGTGAAAATCATTCTGGCAGCTTGAACCTTGGCAAGGCTTGGGTTGGACGTGCCTGCACCTGGGCCAGCCGTTGAATCAGCTCGATTCGGCACGCCGCCAACCCCCAAAGAACCGCAAACCCGCCCAGTCCTGGGGCCATCTCCTCCTCCCCATACCCAGATGAATCCACCTTGATGTCAGGTCTCTCGGCTCGAATTTCGGCTTGCGTCGATGTGGTGGGATTCATTACCCCCCGTGGTACTTAGGCCTATGTGTTCTAAACCCATCCAGCGTCCGAGCCGAAAAGACGGCTTCACGTTAATCGAGTTGCTGGTGGTGATTGCGATCATCGCCATTCTGGCGGGAATGCTGTTGCCAGCGTTGTCGCGCGCGAAGGAGTCGGGCAGGGGTGCCGTCTGCAAGAGCAACATGCGCCAGCTTGGCATGGGCATGATGATGTATGCCGACGAGAACCGTGACTACTACGCCTGGGCAGGAGAGGTGAATGGCAACCAGACACCGGACTGGGTTTGGGGAGGGTTGACGCGCGCGGAATTGGACAAGAAGTCAAACTGGACCAAGCCACCACCAAACTTTGGCTTTGCAGCAGATGCGGGTGCGATCTTTCCGTACGTCATGTCCCAAAAGCTGAATCGCCCGGCGACCGGCAAAAGTACTCTGGGCAACACGAACAGATTTCCCGTGTATATCTGTCCAAGCACCGGAGCCATCGGCAGGGCGCTGCGGGTGAACTACAGCATGAACACCTTCGTCGATGGACGCTCGGGCAAAGGCTATCCACCCTTAGGCTTGAAATCGACCGCGGTGATAAACCCGGCCGGCAAGTTTCTCTTCATGCAAGAGAACCCGCTCGCGATGGTAAATGCGTCGGTTCAACCGGGCGGATCGGTGGACGACTTCAGGATGACGCTGCACAACGGCGGTTTGAACAACACGTTCATGGACGGCCATGTGGAGCACATGAAGGAAATGGTCCTGAGGCCCATCGTTTCGAACACCAAGCCCTTGCTGACGCAAATGTACTTCGATCCCTTTGCCCGCTGAGAATTGTTCTCGCAAGAGGCAGCTGCCTCGATGCGACGCAGGCAAAAGTGGATAACCTCCGGGGTCATGTTTCGGCTGAAGAGCCTCACTCTCAGAACCCGCCGTCGGTCCGACTGAATGGACCACACCGACTGCTGAAGCGATTTTGAAGTCCTCTCAGAACGGCAGCGTTTGGGGTGTGGTGGACTCCTTGTTTTGCCGGCCGGATGTCTATCATGTGGGCGTCGCTGTTGTGCCGAAACCGCTACCGCAGCTCTACACAGCATGCTCTCGTGAGATCTAAACGCAGACTCCCGAGACCAACCCAGTCGGATACCGTCGGGCGACGCCAATCAATACTGCCAAAGGTTAAAGCACGTGCTGTTGACCATCCACGGCATGGGCGAGAACAACACCCGTCTGCGGATCGTGGAGAACTGCCATGACCTCGCAAAGACTGCTCCAGTGGAGGTGAGAGTCTGGGCGACGAGGAAAGGGACTAGACTCTGAAGGTGAAGCCATACACGACCGGGGAGAAGATCCGTGCCCTGAGGGAGGCGGACGGCGGCTGGATCCTCTTCGGTACCAGCTTCCTCAACCGCTGGCGTCGGGCCTTGAAACGACGCGTGACTCGCCCACTCCTTGGTGGGCGGTGGCAGGGGCTGCACCCCCAGGGTAGCTGCGAGGCAGGGTCGCATCGTGTCGCATCGTTGCTTTTTGCAACGGGATCCCTAGCGTTCGACGGTGCGCAGAGGTCACCTGCTGTTCTCAATGGTGATGGCCGGGATGGCCGCTTTCGCCGGAACCAGTCTCATCCCTATCGACAACCATGGTTTCGAGTCCGACCGCAACCCGTCGGGTGAGTTTGAGGAAGGCACCCTGAAAGCCCTCGAACGCGGGCAGCCCACCGGTTGGCAGGTCGTGGCGGCCGACAACACCGCCGGGGTCGCGTTAGGGGAACAGGTATTGCTGGGCTGGGAGAACCTGACGCCATCACAGCCGTTGCAGGGGCCACCCGCACCACAGGCTGTGCGACTTATTTCGGGAGCCGTTCTGGGCCAGGTCACGCGTCTCGCCTGGTCCAGCCTTCTGGCGGGAGACGTCCTCACATTCACGGTGTCCGCCGGAGATCCGCTGACCCACACGGACGTCGAGAGAACCGTCCATTGGGCTGACGACTCGTTCGCGGGTCTGTCAGAGGGGTTGGTGCGCCGTTCCGGGTCACCGACTGCGGCAGGCTGGCTCGGAGGTGTTGTCGCGCGGATTCCCGTTCCCGAACCGCCTTTCGGTTTGGCATCAGGAATCATGGGGGACGTGGTGTTGGTTCATGTGGTGACCGAGGAGGATCGTGCGCGACCAGGGCTGGTGGGCGTATTCGTGGCATCCTTGGGGACGGTGCTGGATGACAGCACAGGCACGACATCAGCACGCAACGCATCCCATTGGGATGATGTCCGATTGGAAGTGACCTCCTCGCGGCCCTTTATCACCGCCTTTAACGTATCACCTGGGCAGGTGGAGCCCGGCGAGTCCGCCCGGCTTTCCTGGGAGGTTGCCGATGCGACGACTGTGGTCGTCGAGCCCGGCTTGGGGATAGTGCCTTCATCCGGGTCCGCGTTGGTTTCACCTGCATCTACGACGACCTACCGACTAGTGGCGTCGAACGTGTCAGGCACGACGACGGCGGAGGCGACGTTGGGCGTTCTGGGGCCGCCACCCTACCGGTACCATCGGCTGATCCCTACAGGGCTGCGGGACGAGAGTGCGGCCAACTCGGTCCAGCTCGCAGAATTCCAGTTGCTCCTAGGAACCAACCGTGTGACTGGGGCATCCGCATCCAACCCAGGAGGGAACAACCCAACGGGCGAGGGTCCGGAGCAAGGTCAGGATGGGAACAAGGAGACTAAATGGCTGGATTTCAACAAGACCATGCCGCTGGTCCTGGACTTCGGGGTATCGGCGATCGTGGATGGCTACCGACTGGCGTCGGCCAACGATGCGCCGGAGCGGGACCCGGTCTCGTGGCGGGTGGAGGGAAGTCACGACGGCATCCATTGGACGTTGCTGGATGAGCAAGCTGGGCATCCCTTCCCTGAAGAGCGCCTCGTCTTCACCGGACGGCTGTCCATGGCTGGGCTGCGCGGGCCCGTACTCGCGTTGTCCGCCACCACCACGGACGTGGTACGGGGGCAATCCGTGGCATTGAAATGGACCGCAGGGAACGCTGACGACGGGACGATCCGGATTGACCCTGCCGTGGGCGCAGTGGGCGCATCCGGTCAGACCTTGGTGACGCCCTTGCAGACAACAACTTACGTGCTCCGGGCCAGCAGGGGTGGCGTCGAGCGCACCAGTTCCGTCACAATTCAGGTCGGGTTGCATCCAGTCCCGCAGATCGCGTTTTCGGCCACGCCTTCGGTCGTTCCACCCGGGGAGCCCTCAACTCTCGCATGGTCGGTCAGCAATGCTACGGAGGTGAAGGTGACACCCGACGTGGGGTTGGTTGCCTTTGCGGGGTCAAGGGTGGTGCAGCCTACGACCACGACCGACTATACAATCTCGGCGACGGGAGCTGGTGGAACCCGGACAGCGACGGTGCGGGTGGAGGTATCAACGAAGGGATTGGCGGTGCGGACCTTCGACTCATTGGAAGGGGATGCGTGGCTGGACCCGATCGAAAAACTCCTCGCTGCGCCCTCGAGCAGCAGAGGCTTGCAACGGCGTGCCATCGACTTCAGCGGTGATTTTGTCCAGCGGCTGCCTGGTATCACGAGCCCGGATTCATTTGCCGTGCTCTGGACGGGATGGTTGGACGTCCGCGTCCTGGGCATGGGGCCTTACACGTTTGGGACGCGCAGCGACGATGGCAGCACTTTGTGGTTGGACCTGAATAGCGATGGCAGGTTTGACGGGACTGGCGAGAAGATCGTGGACAACAACGGGATGCACCCGGCCTCCTCGGCCACCGGCACAGTGGACCTGCAGCTCGATATGGTCAGATTGGCCATCGGGTATTACGAGGCGGGCGGCCGGGAGGTCATGCAGGCTCGGTTCGGCAAGGGCGGAGGGCTCAACTTCGAAGAACTGGAGCTTCTCCCGGGTGCAACGGACGCCTTCTCAGTGAACGAACCCGAGGGGGGCGCACCCTTCATCCGATTGGTGGCCACACCGGAGAGTATATTTCCGAGTGGATCAGCCACCTTGTCCTGGGACGTGGACAAGGCCACTGAAGCGCGGATCGAACCAGACATCGGGCCGGTAGCGGTCAGTGGCACCGCCATTGTGTCCCCTGCCGTCGACACGGTCTACACGCTGACGGCCACTGGGCCCGGCGGATCAACACGCGCCACGGTCGCCGTTTCCATCGTCGGTCGCGGACCCTACCGCTTCTACCGATTCTTCCCCACACGACTTCGCGATCCTGGAGACAACAGCGTTCAACTGGCGGAGTTCCAATTGTTGCGTCAGGGCATCCGGATCGAGGGTGCCACAGCCTCTAACCCCGGGGGCAACAACCCCGACGACGAAACACCGTTTCACGCGAACGACAACAGGCTGGACACAAAGTGGCTCGATTTCAGGAAGGGCGTGTTGGTGCTCGACTTCGGATCCCCACTGGCTGTGGATGGCTACCGATGGGCGACGGCGAACGATGCAGACGGCCGAGACCCGGTTTCGTGGCGGGTGGACGCCAGCCACGACGGTGCATCGTGGGTGACGTTGGATTCGCGCATCTCCCATCCCACTCCGAGGGCACGCAAGACGTTCGTTGGGCCGTTCAGCCTTATCGTCCATCCTCCCTTCCGAATGGACCCTCCTGAACTCGATGGACCGGGGTTTCTCCTGACCTGGGAATCACAACCCGGCGCGATCTATCGCGTCGAGACCACCACCCACTTCAAGGACTCCGCGTCATGGACGACCTGGAATCCGTCGGTACCATCTTCGGGGTCGAGAACTTCGCTGACAGTGCCGGCTGCAGCGGAGGAGACCCGGTTCTTTCGGGTGATTGCGCTGCCATGAGCCGGTGGGCATCGACCATCGAGAAATACCGCTGACCCTGCTTCGGCGACCGCTTGAGGATGCGGAGGGCACCCGACTCTGGACCATCCCCACGCGGGTGGGGAGAACCCCATCGAACTCCTTCGGTGGCCGTCGCCCGCGTGTCATCATTTCAGCGCAGCGCTGGAATGAGCGAGTCGCAGGAGTCTTCAGTTTTCGGCGAGTCCCTCAAGCACCCGTGGACGATGCTGGACGTAGGCGAACTTCAGTGGATCTGTTAGCACTAGACGTTAGTACCAACCCTCTATTTCCGCTGTAAGTCTTTGATGGAGAGGTGTGGTGCCAGCGGGAAGAATCGAACTTCCGACCAAGGGCTTATGAGTCCCCTGCTCTACCGCTGAGCTACGCTGGCAACCGAGGGCGATGTAGGTAAACGGGGAGGGCGTTCCGGGCAAGGGGTTTTAGCGGTTCCAACACGGTCGCATCGCCCCCCGACCGTGCGGCACCCCATGTCGACAGCCCGAGGCACTAGGCCTTCCGCGCCAGGGTGAGGTTGCGCAGCAGTTCCGCCACGCAGAGGTCGGCGAAGGCGGGGTCATTGATGTTGCCAGGATGGTCCACCACCCGGATGTCCGGACGCAGGTGTCGACGCCACTCGCCGAACAGGGCGGCATCCGCCTCGGGCCAGTGGAAGGGCTGTCCGGGCGCGCTAATCATGCTGATCCCCCCGAGCGGAAACACCACCGTGATCGGGCCGGTCGACAGATTGCACTTCCCGGCCAGGATCCGTCCCAGCTCGGCGTTCTCCTCAGGCGTCGTCCGCATCAGGGTCACCTGGGCGTTGTGATGGTAGAAGCGGCGTCCCGAGAACCGCGACGGCACGGATGCCGGTTCTCCGAAGTTCACCATGTCGAGGCACCCCGGAGTGATGATGGCGGGGACACCGGTCCGGGCCGCGGCCTCGCAGCGCGTTGGGCCCGCGGTCAGGACCCCGCCCACCAGCTCGTCGGCCCATTCCGTCGTGGTGATGTCGAGCACCCCCGACACCAGGCCGCTCTCGACCAGCGACTCGAGGGTGCGTCCGCCGGTGCCGGTGGCGGCGAAGATCAGGACCTCATAGCCGGCAGCCTCGAGCAGCGCGCGGGCCCGCGTGACGCACGGCGTGGTGTTGCCGAACTGGGAGGCGACGATCACCGGGCGGTCCGAGGCGGCGACGGGGACCTGGGTCTCGACCATCCCGCAGATCGCGCCGGCCGCCTGGGCGAGGAGTTTGCGCGACAGACGGTTGAGTCCGGCCACGTCCGCGACCGAGGGCATCATGACGATGTCCTTCACCCCGACGTACGGCGCGGTGTTGCCGCTGGCCAGGGTGGAGACCATGAGCTTCGGAAATCCTATCGGGAGGGCCCGCATCGCCGCGGTGCCGATCGCCGTGCCACCACCCCCGCCGAGGGAGATGATGCCATCGATCCGCCCCTCCTGCTGCAGACGGGACACCAGCAGTGGCGCCCCACGGGTCATCGCCGCGACGGATTCACCCCGATCGCGTCGTGCCACCAGTGCCGCCAGATCGACCCCGGCTGCCGCGGCGACCTCGGTCCGGGAGATGTCGGGCGGGACGCCCGGGGTGTCGAGGATCCCGACATCAAGGAGCAGCGTGTGGTGTCCGCGTGCGCGGATGAGGGAGGCCACGTAGGCGTGTTCTTCCCCCTTGGTGTCGAAGGTTCCTAGGACGGCGATGGTGGCCATGCAGGTGGGTGTTCCGACGCGAGGCTAGAGCGGGGCCGAGGGATTGGGGAAGCGCCGAGACGGGTGTTGCCGAGACGGGTGTCGGGAATCCCGGTCCGCACGGCATCGGAACAGGGGGCGTGTCGCCCTGCAGGACGATGCACCTCCATCAGCCGCCCAGCAGGCGGAGTCCCAGCTTCAACCAGAGGGGAATCGTGACGAGTCCCAGGAGGCTGGATCCCACCACGATCCGGACCGCGGTCAGGGGATCCCCGCCGTGGAGACGGGCGAGGACGATCGGGAAGATGGCGACGGGCATGGCCGCCTGCACCACCAGCACCTGCTTGAGTTCGGGTTCGACCGGCAGCAGCCAGGCGGCGGCGAGGATGAGCAGGGGCATCAGGCCCAGGCGGACCAGCGACGACCACAGGATGGTGCGGAGGTCGATCCGCTGGCGCAGTGCCGCGCCGGAGTCGGCGATGGTCGCGCCGATCAGGACGATCCCCAGCGGGAAGGCACAGACCCCGAGCATCTGGGCCGTCGCCAGCAACGAATCCGGGATCCAGCGTCGTGCCCCGACGGCGTTGAGGCCCACGGCGGCCACGATCGACACGACGGGGGGATTCAGGAGGTGGCGCCATTCATGGATGCCGGCATGGCCAAGGGCGACGAGGCAGACGGTCCACATGGCGATGTCCACCCCGAGGTTGTGGACGAACAGCATCCCTGCTGCATCCCCTGGAAACAGGGTCAGCACGAGGGGCAGCGGCACATAGCCGAAGTTCTGGATCCCCGTGACCGCGGCGAACGTGCGCTGGCTCGACTCGGTGGCGAGTCCGCTCGCACGACGGAACAGCCAGGCGATCCCGACCCCGATCGCCACCTCCAGGAATCCCATCAGGGGGGCCATGAAGAGGTTCTCGACCTGTCGGAGGGCCTGGTTCCCGAGGACCACATGGAAGACCAGGGCCGGGGTGAGGACCGACACGACGAGCCGCATCAGGCTGGCATCGGCCTCTGGCGTGAGCCATTGGCGTCGACGCAGCAGCACGCCGATCCCGGCCAGGAGGAAGACCGGGACGACGGCGGCGACGATGCTGGAAAGGGGATTCACCCGTGGGGTTCCCCGATCACCGCTTCGAGGGTGCGGCGCTGTCCTGGAGGACAAGGCCGATCCCCAGGGCGAGTGCGACTCCGAACGCGCTCAGGGTGATCCAGAGCGGTGTCATGGTCGGGCGATAGCGGAACTCGACCGTGTGGGATCCGGAGGGCACGGCGACGGCCCGCATCAGGAGATTCGCCCGGAGCAGCTCTGCGGGCGTCCCATCCACCGACACCTGCCAGTCGGGATGCCATCGCTCGTTCAGCATCAGGATCCCCGCCGCGGAGGATTCGGTCCCCACCGTGATCCGGGTGGGGGACCAGTTGCGGATCGACGCGGTCGCGGCTGCGGCGGCCGGCGAGGGCTGTATTGATGTCGTGGGCGTGTCGAGGACAAGCGTGGTGCCGATGTCGAGGGACGGGTCCTTGAGTCGCTCGACCGCGGCGACGTCGTTCGTGACGGATTCCCAGCGGGTGAACAGTCGGACCCGGGGCAGGGCGCGGGTGTTCTCGAAGACGGCGTACTGCCCGGTGGCGTTCGGGACCGCTGTGATGTCGTCGAGAGTCACCCCACCGGCGGTGGCGCCGGGCTTGGGGGCGAGGTCGAATCCGAAGGCCGGCCGGAACACCGGCTGGCCTTTCGCGAAGAGGCGGTCGAGCTCGGGTCCGATGGCGCGCGACCCGATCACGTACCGGACGTTGGTGAGATCCCAGAGGCGTCCCACGACGGAGAGATCGTTCGACTGGGTCGGACGGAATCCATCGAGCATGGCCTTGTCGTATTCGGGCTGACGCGGCATCTGCCAGATGTCGAGGGTCTGGATCTGGTTGTACGGCATCTGGTTCTCGAGCCACTGGTTGTGGACCGCCGGCCAGGTGCCGTCCTGGCCATCGCTGAGGGTCGAGCGGATCTGGGGATGGGGTCGGGCCACCACGCGGTGTTCCCAGAAGTTCTGTCGCAGGAACTCGGTCACCGCGTTGGGCTCGTACCGTCGCTGGTGGTTGAAGGTGAGGACGAACGGCGCCATGGCCCGTCCGAGGTCGAGGACCACGAGACCGCCTAGGAGGGCTCCCGCGACAAGGCCTGCGCGACCGGACCAGGCACCCGACATCACGAGTCCGACGACCCCGCAGGAGAGGACGGTGAACGCGCCGAAGAGGGCGACCTCGCGGACGCTGAACGCCGCCATGGCCTGTCCCCCGCCGCCGGTGAACCCCAGGGTGGCCAGGTGTCGGACCAGGGCCGGTTCATAGGAGGCGTAGGCCAGGGCGAAGAGGGCGGCCGAGCCGGCGAGGCCCGCCAGCGTCCAACCCCAGGCGCGGTCGAATCCCGTCGCCGCACGCCAGCCCCGCTGGAACCGTTCCCCGAGGGTCCCGGTTCCCTGGGCGGCAGGGGTCAGGTACAGCCGCCAGAGTCCCTCGAGCCCGTAGGCAAACAGGATCAGCAGGGCGAGATGGGTCAGGTGTAGGAGCTTCATCGGCACCCGGATCGTGGAGAAGTAGGGCAGCGCGAAGACCAGCTGGTAGAAGGGGGCGTAGTGCCCGAAGGACAGCAGGAGGGAGACGAGCGCCACCACCCCCCAGAACCCGATCCGTTTGCGCTCCGTGTCGGAGAACGGCTGCCGTCCGGTCCGGGCCGACGCCCGTGCAATGGACCATCCGGCAAGGAGCAGGACGAGCACCCCGGCGTACTCGCTGCCGCCGTTGAACCGGGGTGGGGAGCCGTCGGATCCGACGTTCCCCCAGTAGAGTTCCTCCCCCGGGGAAATGCTGCGGAGGCCCATGATTCCGGGGATCGCGAGTCGCACGATCTCGAGCTTGGGAAAGCTCCATCCGGTCACGAACTCCCAGCGCTCCTGGCGCGAGGTGGTGTCCCTACCCATCCCGGCGATGCCCTTGATCTGGGTTCCCACCAGCGAGGACAGCGCCAGCGCGGAGATCCAGACGGCACAGACCACCACGAGGGCGAGGCGGGTCCCGGCGCCCAGGATCCGGTGGCCGATCGACCCCTCGGCGATGAGGGCATCGAAGGCCAGGTAGGCGGCGATCAGGACGCTGAAGAAGGCCCCGACATCGGCGCCTTCCATCACGGTCATGCCGGTGGCGAAGCCGGCGAGGGCGAATTGCATCCCGACCCAGGATCCGCGGGTGTCGGGTCGGGGTGTCACCGCCGCGAGGGCGAGGGCGGCGAAGCCGACGGTTGCGGCGCGGGAACCGAGTCCCCAGGTGGCGTGGGAAAGGAAGTTGCCGTTGAGCGCCATGGCGAGTCCTGGGAGGGCACAGGCGACGGGATGGAATCCCTGGCGGCGGCAGAACACCCAGAGGGCCCATCCGGCGAACGCCATCGACAGGGCTGCGGCGAACTTCGCGAACACCAAGGCCCCGCCCAGCAGATAGAGCCCGTGTGAGAAATTGGGCAGCGTGTTGAGGGCCGGGCCGCCGACCCAGACGTTGTGCAGCCAGGAGCCGTGCAGGAAGTAGTCCCAACGAACATCCGAGTAGGCCTGCATGAGCCCGAGCGGGGCATCATTGGCGAAGCCTGCCATGCCGGGGAGAAGGACCTCCCGGAAGAGGAAACCCAGGACGAGGAGGAGGGCTGCGAGAAATCCGAGGACCGATCGCTGTTTCATGCGTGTTTGACGGCAACAGTGCGTCGCCGACAGGGGAAAGAGCAATGTTCTGTCGTGTCGGGGCACGCGGGGGCAGAACGCGGAGGGGAAGAGAAGGGACTCACACGGGGACGCGGAGACACGGAGGCCAGGAGGGAGAAGAAGGTGGGTGATGCAGTGCCCTGCATCACTGGGTGCGGGAGCACCCACGTGCCGCCGCCTCCTGCCGCGTGAGCCATTCCTCCGAAAAAGTGTGGAGACGGACCGCCATCCGGGTAGCCTTCGGACTGCTCCCCGACTGACCGACCCATGAACTCCATCCCAGCATCTCTTCGCAGGCCGCTCGGCCTTATTCTGACGCTCCTTCTCGCCGCGGGTCTCGCCCGCGCCGGGGAATTCCTCCAGCCCACCGCCGTCATCGCCAACTTCGCCGAGGATCTCGCCGAGAAGGTCATCGACGGCCAGGGATTCGAGGATCCCGGCATCGGCACGCCGGATTCGATCCACATCACCGCCGGATCCGAGATGTGGAGCTCGATCGGCTCGATCAAGGGGGAGCTGGTGTTCGACCTCGGGAGGTCCGTCACCCTGACCAAGGTCTACCTCTGGAACTACAATGTGCCGGGTGCGACCGACTGGGGCATGCAGGAGGTCGAGATCTTCGTGTCGCCCGATGCCGACCTCGCCAAGGCCCGGTTCACCGGCATCGCCACCGCCTCGCTCAAGGAGGGAGGCGAGAAGGCGCAGGTCGTGGAGGTGAAGGGGACCGACGTCCGGCTCGTCCGGATCCGCAACACCAGCAACTGGGGCGCAGGCTACGCGATCGGTCTCGCCGAGGCGCGGTTCGAGACCGGTGAGGTGGCTGGGAACGTGCCGTCGGTCCAGATCGCCAACGTGAAGTCGGGCGACACTGTGCCGCTCGGCAGCGACTTCTCGCTCCTCGCGACCGTCAGCGACAAGGACTACAACATCGCGAAGGTCGAGTTCTTTGACGGGGCCACCAAGCTCGGCGAGACGAACAAGGCACCGTTCAGCGTCTCCCTCAAGACCCTCTCGAAGGGCGACCATACGCTGCGGGTCTTGGCGACCGATCAAACCGGCCTTAAGGGTTTCGACGTTGTGACGGTGAATGTTCAGGAGATTGTCCCCGGCGTGGTCAGCAAAATCGATAACAATCGGGACATCGGAAAGGGCACCAACCAAATCACCTATTCCTCGGGTTGGACCCTAGCCCAGGGCAACGCCAACGATCCGCGCTTTCTCAACAACGACCACTACTCCGGCAACTCCGGGAACTATTTTGAGGTCAAGTTTTTC
>Ga0194111_10006665_pt1 | contig 13101 bp, 12 predicted proteins | sample TA2KigC300mmetaG_FD_146194 | JGI IMG/M metagenome (GOLD analysis project Ga0194111, IMG submission 146194) | Freshwater microbial communities from Lake Tanganyika, Tanzania - TA2015033 Kigoma Deep Cast 300m | ecosystem: Environmental > Aquatic > Freshwater > Lake | place: Tanzania: Lake... | reverse complement strand
GTTTATGGTGGCGCATACGAGACCAGTGAAAAGGTTTTGCGGCGCGAGGGTGAGGCGCGTCGCGTCGTGGATCCGTTCAAGAGTCGGTTCTGGAAAATCATCAATCCGGGTCGAAAAAATCACATCGGCAAACCGGTGGGCTACAAACTGCTGTCGGGGCACACGACTTACCCGTTGGCCAAGCCCGAGTCGAGGATTGGTCGCCGCGCCGGTTTCATGTATCACCACCTGTGGGTGACGCCGAATCGGGCCGACGAGCGTTATCCGGCGGGGGATTATCCGTATCAGCACCCGGGCGGCGCGGGGTTGCCCGAGTGGACGCGGGCCGATCGCGAGATCGAGAACACCGATGTGGTGTTGTGGCATGTGTTCGGGACGAATCACATTCCGCGGGCTGAAGATTGGCCGGTGATGCCCGTCGAGCGCACGGGGTTTCATCTGAAACCGAGCGGATTTTTCTCGCGCAACCCGGGCATCGATGTTGCACCCGCACCCAAGGCCTGCCATTAGGCTCATTCCTCGCAAGTGAGCGCCAAAAGATCTAGTTGTGGGGCCAGTAGCTCAGTGGTCAGAGCAGGGGACTCATAATCCCTTGGTCGTAGGTTCGATCCCTACCTGGCCCACCAAGCATCACGGAAGGGAGACGCGGCTGTTTCGGCAGCGGGCGCCCAGTTTTGGTGTGTTCCGGGGGGTGCGCTAGTCTCGTTACGCAAAACGCATAAACCATCGGGGTCTATGCAAGAGGGAGAACAACAATGATTAAGCGCAAAGGGCTGAGGTCTGCTGCTGTCGCTATTGCTGCGTTTTCACTTATCGCGGGTGCCTGCGGTGGGGGCGATGACACGGCAACTGAAGAGACGACAGCCGAGACGACAGCCGAGACGACAGCCGAGACAACCGCGGCACTACCGGGTGAGGGCATTCTCGCTTGTCAGGTAACTGACACCGGCGGAGTCGACGACAAAGGCTTCAACCAAATTTCATACAAGGGCATGCAAGACGCCGAGGCGTCGCTCGGTGTAAGCATCGATTTGCTCGAGTCGGCATCGGATGCGGACTATGCACCGAACCTGCAGAACTTTGCAGACAAGGGTTGCAACATCATCGTCACCGTCGGTTTCTTGCTTGGCGATGCGACAAAGGCAGCCGCCGAAGCGAACCCGGACAGGAACTATGCAATTGTCGACTTCGCATTTGATCCGGCGATCGCAAATGCTCGCGGTCTCGTCTTTGCGACCGACCAACCGTCGTTCATGGCGGGCTATCTGGCCGCGGCCATGACGAAGACCGGTGTGGTCAGTACCTTCGGTGGTATCAACATTCCGCCGGTGAGCATCTTCATGGACGGCTACGCCAAGGGCGTCGCCTACTACAACGCCCAAAAGGGAGCGAAAGTCAAAGTTCTCGGCTGGGACACGGCGAAGAAAGACGGCACATTCGCCGGCAACTTCAATAGTTTGGACGACGGCAAGAACATCGCCAAGAGCCAGGCAGACGAAGGCGCCGACATCATTTTCCCAGTGGCTGGTCCGGTGGGTCTTGGTTCGGCACAATTCGCCAAAGAGTCGGGTGGCAAGGTCAAGATCATCGGTGTTGATGTTGACATGAGCATCTCGAACCCAGACGCAGCAGAGGTTTACGTTGCCTCAGTGTTGAAGAACATTGACGCAGCGGTACTCGCGGCGATCACCGACACCGTCAATGGTGTGAAGACATCAGAAAACTATGTCGGTACTTTGGCCAACGGTGGCGTTGGCGTTGCCTTCACGGCAGTGCCAGCCGATCTGCAGGCTGAAGTCGAGGCAATCGGCAAGGGAATCGCCGACGGCACGATCAAAATCTAATTTCTTGCCGTAACAACGGCGGAAGTCTAAAAACTTTGGCCCTACTGCGCGAGCAGTAGGGCCTTTGTTTTGTCTGCGAGCGATCGACCGTTCGAAAAGTGTCGCGGTTGTCCTCGTGAATTTTTTGTGCTGAATCGCGCCGACTAGTCTCGGTGCAATAGTTCGCGACGAGGTAACGCCTGAGATGAAACTTGAATTGCGGGGAATCACGAAGAGATTTCCCGGTGTGGTCGCCAACGATTCGGTGAACTTGAGCATCGCCACCGGTGAAGTGTTGGCCCTCGTCGGCGAGAATGGTGCCGGTAAATCGACGTTGATGAACGTGCTTTATGGCTTGTACAAGGCCGATGAGGGTGAAATCTTCATCGATGGCGCGTCGAAGAAATTCAACTCGCCAGCCGACGCGATAGCCGCCGGCATCGGCATGGTGCACCAGCACTTCATGTTGGTGCCCGTGTTCTCGGTGGTCGAAAATGTGGTGCTCGGATCTGAGCCGACCAGACGACTCGGTGCGCTCGACATCGAGCAGGCGCGCAAGATGGTGCGCGAAGTTTCTGAGCGCTACAACCTCAACCTCGACCCCGATGCGATTGTCGAAGACCTGCCGGTGGGCGTGCGCCAACGCGTCGAGATCGTGAAGGTTTTGTTGCGCGACGCAAAAATCGTCGTGTTCGACGAGCCGACCGCCGTGTTGACCCCGAGCGAAATTCTGGAGTTTTTCGAGATCGTGCGCACGTTGATCAAATCGGGCAAAGGTGTCGTGTTCATCACCCACAAACTGAAAGAAGCGCTGACGATCGCCGATCGCATCAACGTGTTGCGGCGCGGCAAAGTCGCGGGTGACGCCGACCCGAAGACCGCCTCGGAGGCCCAGATCGCCGAGATGATGGTGGGTCGCCCCGTGCAATTGACCGTCGACAAGAAACCCGCGAGTCCGAAACAGGTCGTGTTGAGCGTGAGAGATCTGAGTCTGATCGACCCGGACGGTCGAACCGTGGTCGACCAAGTGTCGTTCGAGGTGCGGGCTGGCGAGATCGTCGGTATCGCCGGCGTGCAGGGCAACGGACAGACCGAATTGGTCATGGCGTTGAGCGGTTTGCGCAACGCGAATTCTGGGGTCGTCGAACTCGACGGCAAAGATGTGACCAAGGCTTCGCCGCGAGATCGCCACAGTTTGGGGATGGGTCATGTGCCCGAAGATCGCCAGCGACAGGGGTTGATAACTGGGATGTCGATCACCGAGAACCTTGTCTTGACCCGGTATCACGACAAAGAGTTCTGTGACGGCATGAGGATGAGATGGTCGGACGCGTCGAAGAAGGCCAAAGAGTTGGTGGCAAATTACGACATTCGAACCAGTGATCCCGATCAGTTGGCGTCGACACTGTCGGGCGGCAACCAACAGAAGGTCATCGTCGCCAGAGAACTGAGCAGGAAGATCGGCCTGGTTCTTGCGGCCCAACCCACGCGCGGTATCGATGTGGGCAGCATCGAATACATCCACGAACAGATCGTCAAAGAAAGAGACTCGGGCACCGCGGTGTTGATCGTGAGCACCGAGCTCGATGAAGTGATGGCGCTGTCCGACAGGTTGTTGGTGATGTATCGGGGGAGAATAGTCGCCGATCTTGACCCGAAAAAGATCAGCCACATGGATGTGGGTCTGTACATGGCGGGTTCGCGGCCAGAAAGTGCCGTCGGGTCGCGCCGATGAAAGATTTGCTCAAATCGCTGCGCTACACCCTGCTGGCGCTGTTGGCGTCGCTGTTGGTGGGGGCGGTGATCATCGTCGTGACCGACATCGATGCGTTGAAAGTCGGCGATTACGGCAAGGCGTTCTCGACCGTGCTGACCGCATACAAGTCTTTGTTCGAAGGTTCGTTCTGGGGTGTGCGATCGATTTCAAACACGATCACCGGCACGACGCCGTTGTTGCTGAGCGGTCTCGCGGTTTCTGTGGCGTTCAAGGCGGGTTTGTTCAACATCGGCGCGACGGGTCAAATGTTGGTCGGTGGAATGACGGCGTTGTGGGTCGGGTTCACGATGAGCGGTCCGGGTTGGCTGCAAGTGCCCCTCGCGGTGTTGGCGGGGGCGATCGGCGGCGCGATTTACGGCGGCATCGCCGGCGTGCTGAAGGCCCGCACCGGGGCGCACGAAGTGATCACGACGATCATGCTCAACAGCATCGCCAGTTTTTTGGTGCTGTGGCTGTTGAAGACGACTGTCTTTCAGCGCGAGGGTCGACCCGACCCGATTTCGAAACTGATCGCCGACGAGGCGCATCTTCCCCGACTGTTCGGCTTTTTGGAGGGGAGATCTGATCTGGTCGCGCACTCGGGTCTTTTCGTCGCGCTGTCGGCGACCTACGGATATTGGTATCTGCTCACGCGCACGACGCTGGGTTTCGAACTTCGCGCCACGGGTTTGAACAGCGATGCGGCGAAGTACGCCGGCATGAAATCAAAAACTTTGATGGTGGTGGCGATGCTGCTGGCCGGGGGTTTCGCGGGCATGGCTGGCGCGACCGAAGTGCTCGGCACTTATGGCTATGCGTCGACGAGTTTGGCGGGCAACATCGGGTTCGATGCGATCGCCGTGGCGCTGCTCGGTCAGTCGTCGCCGATCGGCACGCTGGTGTCGGCGCTGTTGTTCGGCGCGCTGCAGGCGGGTGGTCGCTCGATGCAGGCCCACACCGATGTGCCCGTCGACCTGATAATCGTGTTGCGCGCCTTGATCGTGGTCTTCGTCGCCGCGCCGCTGTTGGTCAAGGCGATGTTCAGGGTCAAATCGCAGGTTTCGGCCCAGGGTCAGACCTTCAGGGGGTGGGGCGGGTGAACCAGGTGAACCAGGTCGCAGAGAGTTTGGTGTTGTCGGCCGAGCAGAAAAAACGCGCACGCAATGTCGGCTTTGCATATTTGGGTTTGGCGGTGATCACGATGCTCGTCTTCTCGCGACGACCCGGCGACGCAGGTTTCAGGTTGACCGAGGGCGGCGCACTGCTGACTCTGCCAGCCCAGCAGATCGCATGGATATTCGGTCTCGTATTCGTCGGCCTCGGGTCGGCGCAACTTTGGCGAGGCTTCGGCAAGATCTCGAACATCGTGCTGGCGTTGGCGACGGCGATGTTCGTGATGAGTTTCTTGTCGTGGGCCACGGCGGGTGAGTCGTTCAGTCTGGTCGGCATGCTGCAAGACACGGTCGCGCGCAGCGTGCCGATAACCCTTGGCGCGCTCGGCGGCATTTTGTGCGAACGCAGCGGCGTGATCAACATTGCGATCGAGGGCATGTTGTTGGCCGGCGCGTTCACGGGCGCGGTCGGTGCGTCGCTCACGAACCTGTGGTTCGGCACGGTCATTGCGGTGCTCACGGGCGTGTTGTTGGCGTGGATACTCGGGGTTTTTTCGATCAAGTATCGAGTCGATCAGGTGATCGTCGGCTTTGCGATCAATTTCTTCGCGCTCGGTATCACATCGTTCTTGAGTTTCCGCGTGCTCGTGCCTAATCCCGACTACAACTCGCTCGTGCCGGTGATGCCGATTTCGGTGCCGTTGTTGTCGAAGATTCCGTTCATCGGGCAGATCTTTTTCGTGCAGACGATTTTCGTCTATTTTTCGTTTGCCGCGGTGGCGCTCTTGACTTGGTCGATGTATCGCACGCGTTGGGGTTTGCGCACCAGAGCCGCGGGCGAGTATCCGAAAGCGGCCGGCACACTTGGCGTCGATGTCATCAAACTGCGCTATCGAAACTTGCTGATAGCTGGGGCCGTCGCGGGCATCGGCGGTGCATGGTGGCCGATCGGCACGGTGGGGCGGTTCGACCAAAACATCACGGGTGGTCGCGGTTTCATCGCCTTGGCAGCGGTGATTTTCGGTCGATGGCACCCGGTCGGGGCGTTCAGCGGCGCGTTGGTTTTCGCGTTGGCCGAGGCGGTGCGGTTGAAGATCGGCAACTTCGACACCGGCATCCCGAGCGAATTCTTGTTGATGGCGCCGTATTTCGTGACCCTGGTTGTCGTCGCCGGTTTCGTCGGCGTGAGTCGCGCACCGAAAGCGGCGGGCCAGCCCTACGACGAGCAGTAGAAACTATTTGCCCTTGGGGCGAAATGCGACGAGACCGTTGGTCAGTTCGAGTCGCGGGCCGTTGATCAGGTCGATGCAATAGGGAACCGCGGGCATCACCGCGTCGAGGCATTCGGCGATCGACGATGGCTTGCCCGGCAAGTTGATGATCAGCGCACCCGCGCGGATGCCGGCAGTTTGTCGGGACAAGATCGCGGTGGGCACGGCTTTGAGCGATGTCGCGCGCATCAGTTCGCCGAAACCGGGCATCATCTTTTCGCAGACCTGTTCGGTGGCCTCGGGTGTGACATCGCGCAACGCGGGGCCGGTGCCGCCAGTCGTGACGATCAGGCAACATCTCTCGATGTCGGCGAGTTCGCGGAGGGTTGCGGCGACGACATCGACTTCATCGGCGATGACCCTGGCCACCGGTCGCCAAGGCGACGACAAATGCTTGCCGAAATATTCGTGAATCGCCGGGCCGCCCAGATCTTTGTAGACGCCGGCCGAGGCGCGATCAGAAACCGTGACGATGCCGATCTTGGCCGTCGGTTCGTGCCCCTGGTCAGTCGTGGTCATGGCTCACCAAAAAAGGTCTTGCGGGTCGTTGTATTTCCTGCCGAACGAGAGTTTGCGCACGATCGACTTGAAGATTTGTCGCCAGCCGAAACGAAAACCGGTCAGCGACCTTGCCGTCAACGAGACGGCCTGGAGTCGCTCGATCGAGGCGCGCAATCCCAGCAACATCGCCGTCTCCGACGCGCCGAACACCAGCGGCTGGATCGATGCGGCAAATTCGTGTTTCGCAAACCCGAAAGTCTCGTAGTCGGTGGCATACACGGCCTGCAGGCGATTGGCGGTGTGCTGGTCGCAGACCTGCTCGAGTTTGATGCCGAAACCGACATTGTGTCGCTCGAGCGAGAGCGTCGTGCCGGCCCGACGGTTGACCTCGTCGACCAACCGTTGCATCTCGGCGGGGTTTTCGACGCTGGCGACCATGTTGTAGTTGAACTTGTCGGGGTGCACGATATGCGACTGGGGCAGGAAGTGGTGGTCGTCCATGAATTCGTTGGTGTGTTCGGCGATCATTTTGGCGAACAATGCGAAACTCTCGCTGACGTTGATCTTGCCGTCGAGAATCTGATCTTGGCAGAGTTCGATCGCCTTTTCGGGCGTGCCCGGCGCGCGCGAGAGGATTCGGTTCTCCCACGCCGAATAAGCGCGCGAAAGCGGATCGCGCGTGGCATAGACGCGAAGCCACTCGGGAGAGTTCAGGATTTCGTCGATTTCCGCGGCCTTCATGTCGATCAACTTCGTCAGGCCGTTGACGCCGAGTTCGTGAATCGTCTGCGCGCGGGCCATGTGCGGGCTGATCAGGCGATCGACGCGAGATTGGTCGTAGGTCGCGCCCGCCTTGGCCAAAAGCATCTTGATGCTGCTGCAGGCGACCTTGGTCGTCGGACAATACATGACCTTGAGACGGGGGGCGACGAGCAAGAAGCCCGCATACGGTTTCGACGGAAAATCCTTTTCACTCACCATTGGGCATCACCTGATGTCATTGACCCGCACGAACCAGAAGTTTGGCCATGATCAAGGCGACCGATTGGGCAAGGGTTTCGTTGTTCGCGCCGACGACGACCTCGGCCATCTTCGGCGGCTCGTAGACGCTGTCGAAACCGCTCAGGCCCGAGATCGCACCGCTGCGCGCCTTGGCGTAGAGGCCTTTCGTGTCGCGTCGCTCGCATTCGTCGATCGGGGTGGCGACATGAACTTCGATGAATCGAAGATTCTTATCGACATGGATTTTTCGCGCGCTCTCTCGCGAGGCGATGAACGGCGAGATGATCGGCACGATCGCCACCAGGCCCGCGTCGGCGAACAGACACGACACCTCGGCGACGCGGCGAATGTTTTCGGTGCGATCAGAGTCGCTGTAGCCGAGGTCGTTGTTGATGCCGTGGCGCAAGTTGTCGGCGTCGAGAATGTATGCAAGACGGCTCGTGTTCAGAAGCTCGCGCGCGAGTTCGTTGGCGATGGTTGATTTGCCCGAACCCGAAAGACCCGTGAGCCAGACGGTCGCCCCCGACAAACCGTGCCTCATCCACCGTTGCGGGCGGGTTACCGCAGGTTCGTGCCAGACGGGTTGGTTCATCGTTCAAAGTTTACGAGTCGGCGACGCTACGAACGGGGCGAGAGCAGCATGCCTGCCGCGGCGGTTTGGCCGGTCGACTCATCGATCAAGATGAACGAGCCCGTCGTACGGTTTTGATGGTAGTCGTCGAACAACAGGGGGCTCGTGGTGTGCAGCGTCACCCTGCCGATCTCGTTGAATTTGAGTTCCTTGATGTTCGGCTCGCGGTGCAGGTTGTTGATGTCGAGACGATACAGAACATCGGAGATCTTGCCGCGCGCGAGCTTGGTGGTGTGCTTGATCGAATAAATCTTGTCGATCTGCAACGGTGCGGCGTCATCCATCCAACAGAGCATCGCCTCGAGTTCTTGTGACGAACGAGGACGATTGGTCGGCCGACAGATCATGTCGCCGCGCGTGATCGAAAGGTCGTCGGCCAAGAGAATCGTCACGGCTTGACCGGGCTCGGCTTGGGTCAGCGGCCCGTCGGGTGAGTCGATCGCGGTGATCGTGCTGGTCAACCCCGACGGCATGACCATGATTTCATCGCCGACCCGCATAACGCCGCCGGCGACTCGACCCGCATAACCGCGATAGTCGGGATTGTCGGCGCGCTGGGGTCGAATCACGTATTGCACGGGAAACCTGGTGTCGATGCGATTGCTGTCGCTGGCGGTGTAGATGTTTTCGAGGTGGTGCAACAATGTCGAGCCTTCGAACCACGGCATGTTCGCCGAGCGACTGACGACGTTGTCGCCGGCGAGCGCGCTGATCGGCAGAAAGGTGACATCGCGCAGGTCGAGGCGTGCGGCGAAATTTTCGAACTCTTGGCGGATGTTGTTGAAAACCTCGAGGTCGTAGTTGACGAGGTCCATTTTGTTGACGCAGATCACCAGGTGGGGTACGCCCAACAGTGAGACGAGCAGGCTGTGGCGCCGCGTCTGCTCGACTATGCCCGCGCGGGCGTCGACTAGCACGATCGCCAAGTCGGCGTTCGACGCCCCGGTGATCATGTTGCGGGTGTACTGAATGTGACCCGGACAATCGGCGATGATGAAGCCGCGTTTTGGCGTGGCGAAATAGCGGTAGGCGACGTCGATCGTGATGCTTTGTTCTCGCTCGGCGCGCAAACCATCGGTGAGCAACGACAGGTCGACATAGTCGTCGCCGCGTCGCTTGCTGACGGCTTCGATGTGTTCGAGTTGGTCCTCGAAGATGCTCTTCGAGTCGTAGAGCAGCCGCCCGATGAGCGTCGACTTGCCGTCGTCGACCGAGCCGACGGTGGCGAAGTGCAGGCGTTGCATCAGAAGTATCCCAATTTTTTGCGGTCTTCCATGCCCGCTTCGGAAATTCGGTCGTCGGCGCGAGTCGCGCCGCGTTCGGTGATTCTGGCGACCGAGGTTTCGGCGATCACCTGGTCGATGGTCGTGGCCGATGATTCGATCGCCGCGGTGCAGGTCGCGTCGCCGACGGTGCGAAATCTGACGAGTTCTTCGCTGACTAACTCGTCTTTTTCGGGTTGCAAAAACGGCGAGACGGCCATCCACATGTTGTCGCGTCGAAAGACTTGGCGTCGATGGGCGAAGTAGATGCTCGGCAGATCGATGTTGTAGTCGCCGATGAAACGCCAGACATCTAGTTCGGTCCAGTTCGATATGGGGAAGATTCTGAAATGTTCGCCGGGTTTGTGACGCCCGTTGTAAATTCCCCAGAGTTCGGGTCTTTGGGTTTTTGGGTCCCACTGGCCGAAAGCGTCGCGATGAGAATAGACGCGTTCTTTGGCCCGCGCGCGTTCTTCGTCGCGGCGCGCGCCACCGAACACGGCATCGAACCTGTGTTCTTTGATCGCGTCGAGCAGCGTCACCGTCTGCAACGGATTGCGACTGGCTCTCGGCCCGACGGCTTCTTGCACGCGCCCCGCGTCGATCGACGCCTGAACCGAGCCGACTATCAATTGCACATCGAGGTTGCGCACCGTTCGGTCACGAAAATCGATCACCTCGGAAAAATTGTGGCCCGTGTCGATGTGCATCACCGGAAACGGCACCCGAGCGGGGCTGAACGCACGAACGGCGAGGTGAAGCATGACCACCGAGTCTTTGCCGCCCGAGAAAAGCATCACGGGGCGCTCGAATTCGGCGGCGACTTCGCGGATAATCGTGACCGATTCGTCAATCAGACTGCGCAATGCTGATTTCACCATCATCAGTTTAGGGCTTGTCGTCGTGGCACGAGTGCACGAACGCCGAGATGTCAAAGCGTGAATTGTTCGGCAATTAGTGTGACGGGAGAGGAAAATCGTGGCGCGCCTGAACAAATCGAGTTCGAATGCAGAAATCTTGGCCGTGTTGAACGAGACGGCCGATGCGGTGGGCGCCGTCTTACGGGCGAACACAGATTGGTCGCTTTCGGGTTTGCGCGACACGCAATACTCGGTCGATCTGCGTGCCGACGCCGCGGGGCTCGAGGCCTTGCGGGATGCCGGTGTCGCCGTGCTCTCGGAAGAAAGCCAGCTCACTGGCGTGTTTGGGGACGACGATCTTTGCGTCGTTTTGGATCCGTTGGACGGTTCGACGAATGCCAGCCGAGGTGTGCCATGGTTCGCCACTGCGCTGTGCGCGATCGACAAAAACGGTATGCGCGCGGGGCTCGTGGTCAATCAGGCCAACGGCCACGACCGATATTGGGCGACAGCCGGCGGAGGAGCGTTTCACAACGGCGCGGCGATGCGACCGAGCGGTTGCGTCGATTTGGGCGAGGCTGTGGTCGGTATCTCGGGCATTCCGAAACAGCGACCAAGGTGGAATCAGTTTCGTGCGTTCGGCGCGGCGACCCTAGATCTATGCCTGGTCGCCGACGGGGTGATCGATGCGTGGATCGATTTCTACACCCACGGTGTTTGGGACTATCTGGCCAGCGCATTGATCTGTCAAGAGGCGGGTGCGCAAATTGTCGACCATCAAGATCGCAGCCTGGTCGTCCATGAGCACGCGCAGCGTCGCACGCCGATCGCCGCCGCCACAGCAGAGCTGCTGGCCAGCGTTCGTCGAATCCGCGGGCAGCAAAACTGAGACTTGATCCTGTTCAAACCTTTCCCATCGCCAGCACAAATGAAGATGAAAAGGGGACAAATTGATGACTCTTTTCGGAGGACGTTGACACGAAGTTCGAAATTTTGTCTTTAAGTTCAGCCCACGTGCTGTTTGATAACAGTGCTTGTGGCAGTGGTTGAAAATTTATTGGATAGATTTTTTGAGGTTCGAAACCGGCCCTTTCAAACTTTCTGATCAATTCACTCGGGGTATATTGAAATCTTGTTGTAACCGCCACCCCGGTAAACGGGTGTGAGACTGGATGATCTGCATTAAAACTTGTTTTGCGAAGTGCTTGAAAAAGAGAATTCTGTGATTCCGCACTTTGGATTGTCATTGACTCGGATACAAGTTGAGGAATCGTCCCCAGTTCGGCTTCCATCGCCGTGTAGCCATTGAGGGAAAAAGCGTTAAAGAGTCGGTTTCGGCTTCCAACAACCGCAACTCCTCCTACTCTGAGCGTTTTTCTACAGAATTCAATAAATTGATCAAGTTCTTTCACGGAAATGTATTCAATGAATCCTTGAGCACTTATCAGATCAAGTGAATCGAATGGGACTTGATAATCGAATACCGATACCTGCCAAAATACTGCCTTTGATCTCGTTGACTTCTTGTTTGTTTCACATAGTGCAATCATTTCAGGCGCGAAGTCAATCCCAGTTGAATTGATACCTAATTCAGCAATCTGGATTGAGAGTTGTCCCGATCCGCACCCAACATCAAGAAAATCTTTGACTTGACCGTGGCGGTGAACACTATTGACTACAGCACTATTACGGTCGATGATCGTGTTGTAGTTGGATTGTGTTGATTTCTCGTTCCAATCTCGCGCGTGGAGATTGAAGTACTTTTGAGTTTGATCTTGCTGATTCATACTAAAAAAATACTAGATTATTGCCTATCGGACCTGAAGCTTTGTTCTTATTGATTTCATGAAATTGCCAATTTTGATGTATCACTATGTGCGCCCTCGTGCCAAGCGTCTTTCGTCTCGACATAATGTCCTCGATTATGAGTTGTTTCTAAATCAACTCGAAATTCTTCGTGGCAATTATTGTTTTGTAACAAGTCGCGAAATCGTACAGTTTGGCGACAACTTGCCTGAGGGGTCGTCCCCGATCTGGCTAACTTTTGATGATGGATATAAGGATTGTGTCGAGTACGTGTTGCCAGGGCTACTGAAATTTGGTGCCAAGGCGACCTTTTTCATTCCGACCGAAGCAATTTTTGAACGAAAACTATTGGATGTAAACAAGGTTCATATCTTGCTTTCGAATACCCGAACGCCAAAACAATTAGTTGAGATCTGTTCTACATTTTTCGGAGAACTTCAGATTGGTCGATCGATAGATTCGAGTTTTGATGATCTTTTGCGTGAGTATGCAGTCGAAAATTTATGGAATGATGCTGAAACTGAATTTCTCAAGAAGCTCTTCTTGAGAATTTTGCCTTTGGATTTGGGGAAAAAGCTGCTTTCAGTGGTGTTTGCTGAGGTGGTTTCTCGATCTGAGTCAAGTTGGGTCGATGATTTGTACCTAACGCCAGACGATGTAATCACCCTGGATAGATCTGGGATGGAGATTGGCTCTCATGGACATACTCATAACTGGCTTGGAGACCTCGATGAAGTTCATCAGCGGGCCGACATTTACGAGTCCTTTCGAATTTTGGAGTCCGCCACCGGGAAAAGAGAATCACGAACGATGTGTTATCCTTTCGGGTCGTATAACGACGACACGATCGATATCCTTTCGTCACTATCTGTGAGTACCGCCGTAGTAAATAGCGGGCAAAAATATGCAAATATTGATTCGTTTGCAGAGAGAAATTTGGAGCTTGATCGCATTGACATTATGTTTTTTGATGAGTTTTTGAACGGTAAATTTTCCTAGAATCGAGTTCTTGATGTATTTCAAGAGACTCTCGTGAGATAGTTTGAATTGTCAGGATGACGCGCAGGCCCTATAGTC
>Ga0194111_10006664_pt1 | contig 13102 bp, 23 predicted proteins | sample TA2KigC300mmetaG_FD_146194 | JGI IMG/M metagenome (GOLD analysis project Ga0194111, IMG submission 146194) | Freshwater microbial communities from Lake Tanganyika, Tanzania - TA2015033 Kigoma Deep Cast 300m | ecosystem: Environmental > Aquatic > Freshwater > Lake | place: Tanzania: Lake... | reverse complement strand
TCAGAAATAAAAAAAGAAATTGAAGAAGAAACAGAAAAAAAAGAGGAAATAAAAGAAGAATTAGAAAAAAAGAAAACAGAAAAAAAAGAGGAAATTACAAAAAAAAGCGAGGCTTTCGTGAATGCCTATAATGTTCCAATCTCCACAAAACATTCGATAGCAATTTGCGCATTTATAAAAAATAAAAAGATCGAGGATGCAATTTCTGCGCTTGAAGAAGTTGCTGTTTTAAGAAAGGCAATTCCGATGAAAGGAGAAATTCCTCATCGAAAAGGGAAAATCATGTCTGGAAGATTTCCTAAAAAAGCTGCAAGCTCTTTTTTGAAATTATTAAAGAGTCTTAATGCAAATGCAAATTATAACAAATTAGAGGAGCCAATTATAATTGAAGCAATTGCAAATATCGGTGCAAGGCCTTATGGAAAATTTGGAAGAGTCAGAAAGAAAAGAACTCATGTAAAAATAATTGCAAAAGATAAACAAAATAAAAAATCAAAATAAAATGGAAGAAAGAAGTATTATTAAATTTAAGAAGGACGAATTTGCTGTTCGGGAATATGTAATGCATTCTCTCGGAAAAGGAAGAGTAAGTAAAATCAAAATAGAATATGCGCCAATAGGAGAAAGAATAATTATTTCAACAAGCAAGCCCGGAATGATAATCGGAAGAGGAGGAGAGAAAATAGAAGAGCTTACCCGGGTTCTTAAAACCAAATTCAAGCTTGAAAATCCGCGTATAGAAATAGAAGAAATAAAAACACCTGAATTTGATGCCCAATTAATCGCAGATGAGATTGCGTTAAGTCTTGAAAGATTCGGACCTTTAAAATTCAAAGTTATTGCATATCGGGCCTTACAAAAAATTATGGATGCTGGAGCACTTGGTGCTGAAATAAGATTAAGCGGAAAACTCCCCAGTTCAAGAGCAAAAACATGGAGATTTGCCAGAGGATATTTAAAGAAAACAGGAGATTGCGCAAAAGTAGTAGGTAGAGCTCAGGCAATGGCGCAAACAAAACCTGGAACAGTTGGTGTTAAAGTCGGCATACTTCCGCCAGACGCTGTCTTAGTAGACAAAATAGTTATTGATGAGGTTTTGCTTGAAAAAATTAGAAAAAATGTAGAATCTAAGGAAACTCCTGAAAAAAAAGAGAAAAAGATTAAACGAAAAAAATTAGTAAATAATTTCGAAGAATAAAATGCCAGCATTAAAAACAAAAGATTTGCGGAAAATGAGTGAAAGCGAGAGAGAGAAAAAGCTTGCAGAATTAAAAATAGAGCTGGTGAAGTCAAAAATAAATACATCAAAAACAGGTCCAAAAACAAAAGAAATAAAAAAAATTATTGCGAAAATACTCACACTCAACAAAAAATAACATGGAGATATGTCCAAAATGTAGCTTGCCTAAAGAAGCTTGCGTATGTGAACAGATTGTGAAAAGTTCACAGAAGATAAGAGTAACAAAAGACAAGAAGAGATATGGAAAGATTGTCACTCTTGTTAGTGGATTCGGAAATGGAATCGATATAAAGAAAACCGCGAAAGACCTAAAAAACCGTCTTGCTTGCGGAGGAACATATAAGAATGATGCGATAGAACTTCAAGGAGATCACACAAAAAAAGTGAAAGAAGTGCTGATCAAACTTGGATTTGAGGGTGATTCCATAGAAGATTAAGCAAGAATCTTAGGCTAATCAAAGAAAAATGGAAGAAAAGAAAACAAAGAAAAAGCAAACAGCAAAGATTTCTCTAGCGAAGCCTGTAAAAAAATTAGAGAGAAAAGAAAAGAATTCAGAAACTATGTGCTTAGATATTAATTGCCCTATTCACGGAAAATTAAGAGCGAGAGGAAGAATCTTTGAAGGTAAAGTCACGAGAAAATTTCCTCGAAGAGTTGCAATAGAGTTCGAAAGAATGGTCTATGTGAGGAAATATGAAAGATATGCAAAATCTAAAACAAAAATTCACGCGAGAGTTCCGAATTGTATGGAGAATAATATTAATTTAGGAGATATAATTTGGGTTCAGGAATGCAGACCTTTAAGCAAGATAATTCATTTTGTTGTTATAAAGAAAATTAAGGATGTTGAAGAAATTCCACAAAAATCAAGGGGAGAAAAGAAAAATGGATGAAGATAAAATAAATTATTTTGGAAACAATTCAATTAAAGATACTGTGCTTTGGCTAAGACAAAACAGCGGTATAAGAGAAGAGGATGCTGAAAGATTTGCTGAAGGATTGATTAATGGGCGTAGAGAAGCAAGAGTTTTTTATGAAAGTCACTTGCCTGAAGAAGTAGTGCGTCAGTGCAGGGAGAGCAGTGGAGATGTTGAAGGAGATTATGTAAGAAATTTGATAGAAAAATATAGGGAACATTCTGCTATCTGTAATGAAACTCCAATAAAAAATAAGGAGGAAGAAATATGAAAGCGATTTCAGCAAGAGTAACTCGGGGATTAAATTTAGGTTCAAAACTTGTTGCAGCTGATAATAGTGGGGCAAAAATCGTGAGGCTTGTCTCTGTTAAAGGTGGAAAAGGCAGAAAAGGAAGACAAATGAGTGGAAAAGTTGCTGATAGAGTTAAAATTAGTGTAAGAAAAGGAGATCCTGAAATGAAAGGAAAGGTTTTTGATGCAATAATTATAAGACAAAAAAAACCGTACAAAAGAAGAGATGGAGAAAGAGTTGCGTTTGAGGACAATGCTGTTGCAATTCTGAAAGATGAAAAAGGAACTCCAAAAGGAACTCAAATTAAAGGACCTGTTGCTAGAGAAGTTTTAGAAAGATGGCCTTCTGTAGCAAAGATTGCTGCATTTGTTTATTAAAATGGAAAAAAAATTCAGTTTATCGTGGAAAGCAAGCAAGCAACCGAGAAAACAACGGAAATATGTAGCTAATGCTCCGATACATCTTAAAAGAAAAATGCTTAGTTCAAATTTATCAAAAGAATTAAGAAAGAAGTTTGGAAAAAGATCTATCTCTCTAAGAAAGGGAGATGTAGTTAGAATTCTTAGAGGAAAATTCAGAGGAAAAACTGGCAAGATAACTAAGATAGAAACAAAAAATTTCAAAGTTTATGTTGAAGGGATTCAAATTAAGAAAAGAGATGGCTCTAAGGTTAATGTAAAATTAAATTCTTCCAATCTTCAGATTATTACTATAAATGATGAAGATAAAAAAAGAAATATGGCTCTGCAAAAAGAAAAGAAAACAGAAGAGAAAAAATTCGAAAAAATAATAAAAAAGCAAAAAATTCAGGAGAAAAAAAATGCATCTTAAAAGACAAAAAGCGCCTAAAAATTGGCCGATATATCGAAAAGGTACAAAATATATAGTTCGGCCAAGATTTGATACTTCTAGAGGAATTCCAATTTTAATTGTCTTAAGAGATATGTTAAAAGTAGCTCAAAATAGAAAAGAAGTGAAAAGAGCCTTATATGAAAGAAACATACTTCTAAATAATTATCCTTTAACAGATGAAAAAACAAATATTCTTTTATTTGATGTTATAACAATTGTTCCTTCTAAAAAAAATTATAGACTCGGATTAACTGAAAAAGGAAAAATTAGAATTGAGGAAATAAATGAAAAAGAAGCAAATAGAAAAATAGCAAAAATAATAAACAAAACTCTTTTGAAAGGAAAAAGAATGCAATTAAATCTAAGTGATGGAAGAAATTTTATTTCAGATATAAAATGTTCTACAAATGATTCGGTTTTGATTAATCTTAAAGAAAGAAAAATAGAAAAATGTCTTCCCTTAAAAGAATCTGTATCTCTGTTTGTTTTTGCTGGAAAACATTCTGGAAAGAAAGGAATTATTAAGAAAATTAATTCTGAAAAGAAAACTGTTGAAGTAGAAATGGATGAAAAAATCATAAGCATCTTAATTAAACAATTAATGGTTATAGAATAAAATGAAGAAAACTGAAGAAAACCCTATGAGAAAAATAAAGCTCGAAAAAGTCACATTAAGTGTCGGAGGAGTTGGAGAAGAGCTTGAAAAAGGCGTGAGGCTTTTGGAAATGCTTACAAAAAGAAAACCTGCAAAAATGAAGACAAAAAAAAGAATTCCTGCTCTTGGAATACGACCTAAATTAGAAGTTGGTGCTGTTGTGACCATCCGAAAAAATCCTGAAGAAATTTTAAAGAGACTGCTGGCTGCAAGAAATAATATGCTTAATATGGGCTGTGTAGGAGAAAACTCCTTTTCATTTGGAATAAAAGAATATATAGAAATTCCCGGAGCTGAATATCAGAGAGATTTGGGAATTAGGGGACTGGATGTTACAGTTACATTTTCAAGGGCTGGAAGAAGAATTAAACTTAAAAAAATCAAAAGAGGCAAAATTGCAAAAAAACAGAATATATCAAAAGAAGAGATAATTCAACTTATGGAGGAAAATTTCAATACGAAATTCATTTAAAATGACGGCAAGCGATTGGAAAAAAATCTTGAAACAACTTAAGAATAAACCTGAAAAGATGCAGAAATTCTTAAAACACAATAAACCCAAAGAAAGAAAGACAGGTATAGCTAAAAAAACCTGTGAAAGATGTAGAAGATTTGGAGCACATCTAAACTCCTACGGATTAAATTTGTGCAGACAATGCTTTAGAGAAATTGCAAAGGAAATTGGCTTTAAAAAATATAATTAAAATGAAAAAAAATATTTTTACTAAATTAGAGAATGAGAGAGAAAAATGAGTCAAGATATAGTTGCTGATGCATTGAACATGATGTTAAATGCTAAAAAGGCAAGAAAAGAAATAGTTAGAGTTAACAGAGTATCCAATCTTCTAATTGAAGTTTTGAAGATAATGAAACAAAAGGAAGCTATAAAGAGATACAAAATTGACAGCAAAAATAAATTTGCGGAAATAACTCTTGGGAATTTTTTAGAGTGCCGTGCGATAAAACCTAGATTCACTGTAAAAAAAGATGATATTGAAAAGTATAAAAGAAGATATCTGCCTGCAAGAAATATTGGAGCGATTATTATTTCAACTAATCGCGGTTTAAGAACTCACGAAGATGCTCTTCAGGAGGGCTTAGGAGGATGCCTTATAGCTTATTTTTATTAAAATGAAAAAAGAATTTTATAAGGAATTAGAAATTCCTTCGGGAATTGAAATTTCTATAGAAGGAAATAGAATAAAAATTACCGGCCCAGAAGGAGAAATTGACAAAGAATTTCGCATCGGCAAGTTAGATCTTAAGAAAAAGGAAAATAAGATAATTCTCGGATATAAAAAAACAACTAAGAAAGAAAAAAAATTGATAAACACATTTATTGCTCATTTGAAGAACATGATTAGGGGTGTGCAAAAAAAATTTGAATATGAATTAAAAATATGCTTCAGTCATTTTCCAATCACCGTAGAAATTCGCGGAAGAGATGTTGCAATTAAAAATTTTCTTGGAGAAAGTGTCGCAAGAAAAATGAAAATTCTAGAAGGAGTTGAAGTTAAAATTGAAAAAGATATTGTAAGGGTGTCCTCTGTAGATAAAGAGCTTGCTGGCCAAACAGCTGCTAATTTCGAAGCTGCAACTAAAATAAGAAAAAGGGATAAAAGAGTTTTTCAGGATGGAATTTTTATGATAAATAAAGCAGGAAAGGAGATATAATGGCCAAATTTTTAAGAAGAGTTTGGGGAAATTATTCAAAACTTGGAAGAAGGAGGAAGAAAAAACAAATTTGGAGAAGACCTCGGGGAAGAGATAATAAGATGAGAGAAAAAAGAAGGGGATATCCTTCAATTGTGAGTATTGGATATCGAAAGAAAAGCACCGAAAGAAAGAATATAATAGTCATAAGAAATATTCGAGAGCTGGAAAAATGTTCAAAGAAAGATTATTTGATTTTGGGAAATGTCGGAAAAAAGAAAAAGATTGAGATATTAAAAAAAGCCCAAGAAAAAAGAATTCAGATTTTCAATGTTAATGTTAAGGAATTTTTAGAAAAACAGGAAAAAATATCAAAAAATAAAATTGAGCAAAAAGAAGAAAAATCTAAAAATAAAAAAACAGAAAAAAGTCACGGAGAAAATAAAAAATGAATTTAGCTAAAAAGAAAGAACTTGCAATGAGAACATTCGGTGTTGGAAGAAATAGAATCTTCTTTGTTAAATCCCGTTTTGATGAGATCAAAGAAGCAATTACAAAGCAGGATATGAGAGATTTGCAAAAAGATGGAGCAATTATAATAAAAGAAATCAAAGGAAGAAAAACACTTATAAGAAAAAAAAGAAAAAAGGGCGCAGGAAATGTTAGAAAGAAAGTGGGAAAAAGAAAAAAAGAGTATGTAATTTTAACTAGAAAATTAAGAAAATATGTTAATGAATTAAAAAGTCAGGGAAAAATATCAAAAGAAATTTCAGAAGAATTGAGAAAAAAAATAAGAAATCGAGTTTTTAGGAGTAAAAATCATCTTAGAGGCTATCTAGCAGGAGTAAAAAAATGAAAATTAAAAGAAGAAGGAGAGAAAGAAAAACAGATTATCTAAAAAGAAGAAATCTACTTAAAAGCGGAGTTCCAAGGATTGTTTTTAGAAAAACAAATCGATATATTATCGGACAATATGTGATAAGTAAAGAGGCGCAAGATTTTGTTAAAGAAGGGATTAGTTCAAAAATTCTTCTTAATCATTTCTGGCCCAAAGAATTTGAAAATAGTCTTAAATCAATTCCAGCTTCTTATCTTACTGGTTTGTTATTAGGAAAAAGAATTATTGAGAAAAAATTGAAAATTCCAATTATAGATGCGGGAATGATTAGAAAAATATCCAAAAATCGATTCTTTGCTTTCTTAAAAGGACTAAAAGACGCGGGAATTGCAATAAAATGTGAAGATAAATTCTTTCCTGAAGAGAATCGAATAAAAGGAAAGCATCTAAAAAAAGATTTTTCGAAAATATTTGAAGAAATTAAATCTAAAATAATTGCAAAATGAAAGAAAACAAAAAACCCGAAAAAGAATTGGACATTGAAAAAGTAAAGAGCACGCTTGATGAAAAAGAAATTATTGAAAAAGCAGAAATTGAGGTTGAAAAAGAAAGAAAGAGTGAAAAAGAATTGCTGCTTGAAAAAACAAAAAAAGAAGCAATTGCTGCTTGGGAACCGAAAACTAAACTTGGAGAATTAGTTAAAAACGGAAAAATTAGAAATATAGACGAAATTTTGAATAATAATAAAAAAATTCTTGAAGAAGAAATTGTGGATTCTTTGCTTGAACTTAAAACAGATTTAATTTTGATTGGACAGGCAAAAGGAAAATTCGGAGGAGGAAAAAGAAGGGCTTGGCGTCAGACTCAGAAAAAAACCAAAGAAGGAAATGTTCCTACTTTCTCAAGCATGGCTGTAATTGGTGATGAAAACGGACATGTTGGAATTGGGATTGGAAAAGCAAAAGAGACTCTTCCTGCAAGAGATAAGGCTTTAAGACAGGCTAAATTAAATATTATAAAAGTTAAAAGAGCTTGCTCGAGTTTTGATTGTGTTTGCTCTGAGCTACATACAGTACCCTTAAAGATTTTCGGAAAAGAAGGAAGTGTAAGAGTTACATTAATTCCAGCACCTCAAGGAACAGGACTTGTTGTGGGAAATGAAATGAAAAAAATATTGAAACTTGCTGGAATAAAAGATGTTTATAGCAAAACCTTTGGAAAAAGAAGAACAACTTTTAATCTTATAAAAGCATGCTTTAATGCACTAAAGAAAACAAATACCACTAAATAAAATGATATGCATAATAAGAATTCGAGGACAAGTAAACTTAGATTCAAAGACAAAAAATACCCTAGATAGATTGAGATTAAGAAGAAAATATTCTTGTGTAGTTCTTTTTCCAACAAAAGAATTAGAAGGTAGAATAAAAAAAGTTAGAAATTTTGTTGCTTTTGGAAAAATAAGAAAAGAGGTTTTTGAAAAATTAATTGAAAAAAGAGGGCAGATTCTGGATAAAAACAAAAAAATCCAAATTGAGTCTAAAAAAGTTATTGAAAGTCTTGAAAAAGGAAAGAAATATGAAGATTTTAATTTAAAGCCCTTTTTTAGATTGCATCCTCCTAGAAAAGGGATAAACAGTAAATTGCACTTTCCAAAAGGAGTTTTGGGCGATAATAAAGAAAAAATAAATGAATTAGTTGAAAGGATGTTGTAAAATGTCTCTCAAAAAAACTCACAAAAGAAAAAAGAAGATAAGAATGCGGGGAGGTTCAACTCATGGAGGCGGTGCTAGAAAAAAAAGGAAAAAATCAGGACATAAGGGGGGAGTTGGAATGGCTGGTTCTGGAAAAAGAGCAGACCATAAAAAAACATTAATAACAAAATTATACGGACATTCTTATTTTGGAAAACAAGGAATTACAAGTAAAAAAACAAAAAAAGATAAAAGAAAAAGAATAAATATTAATGATATTGAATTAAATATTGAAAGATATGTTAAAAGAGGATTAGCAAAAAAAATCAAAGAGGGTTGGGAGATAGATTTGAGTAATTATAAGATTTTAGGAGAAGGAGAAACAAAAAACAAATTATTCATTAAAGCAGAATATGCTTCTGCTAGCGCTATAGAGAAGATAAAAAAAGCAGGTGGAGAAATTAGGATTTTGAAAAAAGATAAATCCGAATCTCTGAAAGAATAAGATTTAATATTCAAAATGGTAGATTTAAGGAAGATATTTAATTACATTCCGGAAGTAAAAAAGCCTGATGAAAAAAAACTTGGCTTTAATGAAAAAGCAAAATGGACTCTGATAATTTTAGTTGCATTTTTTGTTCTCGCTAATATTCCTCTTTTTGGACTTTCTATAAATGCATTAACCCAGTTTGAGTTTTTAGCTGTTGTTCTTGCAACTGATTTTGGAAGCCTTATTTCACTGGGAATTGGTCCAATAGTAATGGCCTCTATTATTCTGCAGCTTCTTACTGGTTCAAAGATAATTAATATTGATACAACTACTGAAGAAGGAAGGAAGTTTTTCCAGGGAATTCAAAAACTTCTTGTTTTCTTTTTTATTATTTTAGAAGCTCTTATTTTTGTTTTAATGCAGGGACTTCAGGCAATGCCTGGATTTACAGGTATTCTGATATTGCAATTGATTCTTGGAGGAATTGCAATTTATTACATGGCTGAGGTGTCTGATAAATGGGGATTTGGTTCTGGAATCAGCTTATTCATCGCAGCAGGTGTTTCCCGAACTCTCATAACAAGTGCATTTCAATTTATAGATTCGCAAGGAAGAAATTGCTTACTGAGTTTCAAAACAGTTGCGTGTACTGGAAAGGTTTTTGTTTTAATACAATCTTTAGTGAATCAGTATCCTACAGAACTTTTAGTTGCTGCTACTGCAATTTTAGCTACTGTTTTAATCTTCTTAGCTGTTGTTTGGGCGCAGTCTCTTAAAGTTGAAATTCCTCTATCATTTGGCAAAATTAGAGGCTATGGAATTAAATGGCCTTTATCTTTCTTTTATACTTCTGTTATTCCTGTTATTTTAACAGCTGCATTAATAGCGAATTTTCAGTTGTTTGGAGGAATTATTGACAATGCATCTGCTCCTTGTTTTGCTGCAGAAGGAATTTGCACAGGAACAGCTAAATTTGCATCTTATTTCACATTTCTCGGTAAATTTATTAATGGACAAGCTGTTTCAGGATTAGCTTTCTGGGTTGGCTCGACAAATCTTATAGAATTAACTATTCGCGGAGGAATTTTGCCGATATATTTCTTGCAAGGATTAACTCATATTTTATTCTTCATGTTCTTTTCTACTATATTCGCTATTTTCTGGGTTAAAACATCTGGAATGGATTCAAAATCTCAGGCTCATAAGATTATTTCTTCTGGATTACAGGTTTCTGGATTTAGACAAGATGAAAGAATTCTTGAAAGTATTTTGGATAGATATATAATGCCTTTAACTGTTATGGGTGGTCTTGCAATTGGTTTGCTTGCTGCTATGACAAATCTTCTTGGTGCTTTGGTTTCTGGAACAGCAATTCTATTGGGAATAATGATTCTATTCCAATTTTATCAAAACATTGTTCAGCAACATCAAATGGATATGTCTCCTGCAATGAGAAAATTAGTAAAAGCTTAATAAAATTAAAACTTTAAATTTAAAAACAAAGTTTTCTTTGTTTCGATTATAAGGAAAAAGGAGAAAAACGCATGAATAAACTAAAATCAAAGATTTGGTATAATCCATTTAAAAATGAATAAACTAAAATTAGGAATTTTGTATAATTCCCTTAACAAGTTAAGATGAATAAAGAAGGAAGTTTTAGGGGAATTTTTATTGTAATGTTTGTTTCTGTAATGATTGCTCTATTTTGGGAAAGTTTTCCTGTTATAAAAAATTTTGTTCACATAATTCTTGATCCTACAGCAGGTGTGCTTCTTCAAGGAAATCTTCTTGTTGGTATGTTTTTCATTATTTTGGTTATTTCGCTTATTATGACACTTGCTCAAAAATATCTAACAGATCAAAAAACACTTAGAGAAATGAAGAAAGAGCAAAAAGAACTTCAGGAAGAAATGAAGAAAGTGAAAGAACATCCAGAAAAACTTATGGAGCTTCAAAAGAAACAGTTTGAATTTCTTCCAAAGATGATGAAAGTGAGTATGCGGTCAATTGTTTACACTGCAATTCCTCTGATTTTATTTTTTAGATGGTTTATGGATTTCTTCAGTGCATTAGGAGATCCTAAATTCTTTGGTTTTTTGAGTTGGTTTTGGTTTTATCTTTTAGGAACACTAATTTTAGGTTCTATTCTCAGAAAAATTATGAATGTTGTATAAAATTTAAAATATTAATTAAGCGCCAGGTAATTTAAATGGAAAAAAATTCACAAGAACTTTTATTTAAAATCAGCATGTTTGAGCAGCATATTGAGAATCTTCGGCAGCAACTTTCAGCTGTGAAAGAAAGTTTAGTTTATTTAGAATCACTTAATTTAGGATTGAATGATATAAAAGATTCAAAAGGAAAAGAGATTCTTGCTTCTATTGGCAAGGGAATTTTTGTGAAAGCCCAGCTTATTTCAGAAGAGCTTATTCTTGATGTTGGAGGAAAGAATTTTGTAAAAAAAGATATTCCTGAAACAAAAAAGATTATAGGAGAGCAGATTAAAAAACTTCAAGAAATTAAAAAAGAATTAGAAGAAAAACTTGAAGAAATTAACAAAGAAATGATAAGTCTTCTTCTTTCAGCAAGAGAAAATAAAGAAAAATAATTTAGACTAGGGGGATTTTATTGAACTTATCTATTTTATCTAAAAAATTTCCATATTTCATTAAACCAAATTCTGTTATTATTCCAGTAAGATATTTTTTATCAACAAATTCAAAAGCTGGATTTTTTATTTTTATATTCCTTGGAGCCTTATCCCAAATTTCATTTAATGCTCTTTGCTCAATCTTAATTTTTTTTCTTGTGAATTTCCAGGAATCTGCGACAATATAAAGTAGTATTTTTTTCTGCTTTGCCAGATTTGCAATGGTTTCAGAACCAATTTTATTTATTATTCCTTTTGGAGTTAAAGCATCTGCTCCTAAAAATATTCTATTTACCTTTTTTGTTCTCTGTTTTTTTGACAAAGCAACACATACCGCTGAATCAACAAACAAAGTCACTTTTATTCCTGCTTTCCTAAGTATTTTTGCTGTTTTTCTTCCTTGAAATAATGGGCGGGTTTCTGTTAGATAAACTTCAAATATTTTTCCCTTTTTTCTTGCATTAATTAAAGCATTGGAAACATTTGTAGAATGGCAATGTGTAAAGATTATAGAGTTTCTTTTTATTAGAGGAAAAAGATATTTATTTATTCTTTCTTGAGTTTTATCGAAATGAGTAAGAATTTTAGAGTAAGGATATTTATCTGCGAGATTTAAGACATTTTCCATCATAGGTTCTGTTGGACGAGAATTCAAAAGAATTCTTTTTGCTTTGAGTGTTGGATTTAAGGAGTATGCTTTCAGAGCTGCTTTTGCGATATTTCTTGCTCCCTGAATTTTAATTCTCTTTATATCTTCTACAGTTTTATTAAAAATTCTTAAATTTTTTTTGATAGAACTAACTTTTGAAGAATTTCCTCTTTTATTCATGGGAGGAATAAAGCAAGAAAGTTTAAAAATTCTCTTTTTTTCTTCTCTCTATGCTTGAAAGTATGATTAATCCAAGAAGAGTTGAAAAAGGTCCTTGGAAAATGTTTTTTATCGGACTTATTTATGGCTCTCTTTCTCTTTTGTTTGCCAAATGGTTTTTTGCGAGTGATGTGGTTCTTTCGCAATATTCTGGAATGATAGTGGTTTTGTTTTGTGTTATGTTTTCTCTTCCATTCATGTATTTCATTATAAAAAAAGAAGAAGCAGAAGATGAGCAGGTTTTTGGTTTTATGCATGTATGGAAAGCTCATAAAGATGCTATTTTTGCGTTTATGTGGCTTTTTCTTGGTTTTATTTTAGCTTTCTCGTTCTGGTATATTCTTCTTTCAGATTCAAGTTTGTTTAATGCGCAAATAGAAACATATTGCAGAATAAACAGTCCTGGAAATCTTGAAGCATGTGTAGATAGATATGATTTTTCTAAAACAGATATATCTTCTGGCGTTACGGGGGCTGTAACAAAAGAGATAAGACTTCTTTCTATTATTTCAAATAATGTTTATGTTATGATATTTACTTTATTATTATCTTTAATTTTTGGTGCAGGAGCTATATTTGTTCTTGCGTGGAATGCAAGTGTTATTGCTGCTGCAATAGCTATTTTTACACAACATCAGATAAAAGAAATACCCTTGGGAGTAGCTAGATATATGATTCACGGTTTTCCTGAAATTGCGGCTTATTTCATAACAGCTCTTGCAGGCGGAATTTTTGGTGTGTGTGTTTTAAAGCATGGAATTCAAGGTAAAAGATTTCTTCATGTTTTTGAAAACATTGTTCTTTTGTTGTTTATTGCTTTAGTTATAATCTTCGTAGCTGCACTTATAGAAGTTTATTTCACTCCTCTGTTATTTATATGAAATTCGTTTCTATAAGATTTAAAAATAAAATATTCTTGTTATTTCTATGAGTATCGTATTGCTTTTCTCTT
>Ga0194111_10006663_pt1 | contig 13104 bp, 15 predicted proteins | sample TA2KigC300mmetaG_FD_146194 | JGI IMG/M metagenome (GOLD analysis project Ga0194111, IMG submission 146194) | Freshwater microbial communities from Lake Tanganyika, Tanzania - TA2015033 Kigoma Deep Cast 300m | ecosystem: Environmental > Aquatic > Freshwater > Lake | place: Tanzania: Lake... | reverse complement strand
AAGCTTAAATTCCTCAGGAGTATAAACGAAGATATCTATTGGAAACAACTCTTTGCGTATAAACCTGTTTGCTTCTATGAGTCTTTCTAAGAATCTTCTCTTTGTTTTTTTAATAACTACGAGGTCAAAATCGCTATATTGGTCGGTATCGCAACGTGCCACTGAACCAAAAATTATAATTTTTTCAGGGTCATAACTTTTTAAATCATTAACAACTAAATTCAGTTTCTCTTCTAATGTCATTTTTTAGTAATATCTTTCCCGCTGTCGATTAGCTCCCAGGGTCCAGTCGCAACGCCATTTAAGGTATAAATATAACTTATCTCCTCATTTGAGATGCCCAATCGCTATCTTCTTAACTTCTCTTTCAAAAAATGTCTTAACCTCTTCCCATTTTACTCCTATCAACATACGTGGCATATCTTCCGCTTCTGCATTTTTAAAATAAACTTTTTTGAATACGAATGATATTAAAAGCCAATTTTCCATATTTGCGGTTATAATATCTCGAGATATGTTAAAAGGTATGGAAGAAAAATAGTCGTTGTCTTTATCTTTCTAATAATTTATTAAACTCATCAACTGAGAGATAGACGTCTCTTATTAAAGCACGTGGGAGTCCTCTATCCAAAACCTTATGTTCTGGAATTGACAAGGTAGTTCTCGTACCCTGCTTTTTCATAATAATGTGTCTACTTCTTGCCCGACGGTCAATATACCAACCCACCTTTTCAAAGGCCCTGATCGCTTCTTTCCCTGAGATTACGGGTAGTTTCATCAATCAGACCTCTATCTCCATCGCACCGAGTTCTTTGGCAGATATAGAAACCTCTTCATCCAATACCGAAAGGCATCCCCTTATGGCATCTTTAATATTGTCAATTGCTTCTTCAATAGTATTGCCTTGTGAATGACAACCAGGAATCGCTGGGCAATGCACCACGTAACCAAAATCCTCACCTTTTTCTATTATAACTCTATATACCATTATTTTCACCTCCTATTAAAATTTTATCACAATCTAAAGAATCTGCAAAGAAAATTCCTATCCTGTCCAGTCCCCTTTTGGACCAACTATAGCGCATATTTCACCCTTTTCAACCTGAAAAGTAATGTTATTAATCGCTAAGATAGGCTCTTTTAGAAAAGATACAATATAAACTGATAAAGGCTTTTAGTAGGGATAAACTCTTTGGTTAACTGGTATGTCTCTATGGCGTGTGTCACGGAAACTTTGGCTTGATAGATAATTTGCGGTTTGTTTAATCGCAGATATTAGATGGTTTTAATAAACCTTTTGCTTGCAGTAAGCCAGTTGAGATAGACCTTATATCCATCCAAAATGAATTTTTCAATACCGTTCCACTTTACATCCAGATATTGATGGGCGAGAATATTTCTAATCTTTACCCCTTCTGCAAGTTTCTCTGCCATCTCCTCATCTACTAAACCTATACCGCATGTCTCAATGAAATACTCTTTATAGGTATCAGGAATTTCCTTATCTTTCGCCACAAGAATAACCTTGGCTATATCTAATGACGCATTTACAATATTCTCAATCCACCTCTCAACACTACGTCTTTTCTCTCGGTCTTTTTTATATGTCAATAGAGTAAGTCCTTTATATTTCTCAATATCAGAAAGCTCAATCTCAAGAAAATCAATAATCTTTAAGAGCCGTTCTATATCTGTTTTTCTTAAGTTTGGCATTTAACCTCCTCTCTAAGTCTCCACATATCTATGTTTCTCTCTATTAAGTCTGTAGCCTCCCATGATAGCTCTAATATAAGACTCAGATACAAATTTCTATCCTTTATAGCCAATGGGATACCTCTTATTGCCTCCCATGCTACAGTAGGAATAGCATGATTTAATACTAAGAGATCTATCTCTTTTTTCAATAGTCTCTCAATCTCACACCAAATCTTTATCTCATTTGTTCCCTCTTTCAAATAGACTGCCACATCTATATCCGACAGGGCACCATAATGACCTTTGGAAATAGAACCGAAAAGAAAGGCAAGGAGGACATCGTCTCTATTCTCAAAGTATCTTTTCAAAATCTCTATATTTTCTTCCATAGATATCTCCGCCTTTACAGGTGGGGAATTCCCGCTGACTTAGATTTATTTAATATAGCCAAGTTTTTTTTCGTACGGCCAAATAGTGTTTCTTTAAACATAAAATATTCTCCTTTTTTATTCCTAAGATAAGTGCCCAAAAATTAGCGCTTTTAGGATCGATTCTCGCAAAAGAAAGAAATTCGCTAATTTCATCTCGATTGAAATTCTTACCCATCCACCCTATTGCCTTCTTATCTCCATATTCAAGGATGCGTTTTAAGATAAATAATCTGAACTTATCTAAATCTAATTTATATTCAAACGTGATAGCTTCCTTCTAATTAAATCAATATCAATCATATTTTACTCCATCTTTTGTATTGCAGATTTGATATATTGCCTTTCTAAAATCCTGAACTTTCTGGTGTCCATATACCTTGCTAACGCAGCTACCTTAAAAGAATTAAACAGACCTCTTGTCTTCTCGTATAAAGGTTTACCATTTATGGCTACACGGTAGACGATCATTGCCTCTGTTCCATTTAAGAATACTGGGTCAAACTTATCACCAAATACCGAAGAGAAATCTCTCAAAATGTCAAAATATCTCTCAGTAATTATTTTAGGCTCACCTAAAAAACCTATATCAATATCACATTTAGAAGTAATACTGCCTTTAGCATATGAACCGTGTAGAATTACCAAAGATAAATTATATTTTTCACACAGTTTATTAAAAATCTCTTTATTGTAGTTAAGAGCCCCCATTTGCTCCTCCCAAATGATTAAATAATATCACATAACTATGGTTTGTCAATTAAATCTACCCTACCGGAAAATAGGGTATTTCATTAGATTTATCCTGCACTAAGTAGGTTCAACTAGAGTAAACCCCGTTAGAAAAACCTTTTCTAACGGGGTTTACTATTACAAAATAATTTACATGCAATCTCCGGCATAAATCTGCACTGTTGGCAATATTGTATCCTTTGGCATCTATCGCATCTCTTTATAGGAGCGGGTAACCAACAACTGTTTAGAATTTCTTCAAGCGGTTTTTCTGATATGTTTCCTATTGGGTGCTTAGCTAAAAAACCTCCATAGCAAGAATAAATTTCTCCTCCTGAATGCACTAACAATTTCTTACTAGCAATGTTACAATCTGAGTTTGAAGCTACTGCGGTCTTCTTTTGTATACACCTATTTAAACCATCATGCATTGTAAAGACATTACTATGCGTTGATATCAACCTTAAAAGATTAGAATCAATTTGTTCGGAATAGATAAGAAAGGTGTTATCCTTTATGTATGGATTTGATAATATCAAATTAAAAAATTTAATATCCTTAGGAACGCGATAACTAAGCAATGGAAAACAAAGTAATTTGCGTTCCTTAAACAAATCCTTAAGAGCTATAAATCTTCCAATACTAGTCCTAGAGGAATTTTTAAGCCTGATTAGGGGAACTATGGATAATCTATTATAAGATTGGTACCAATCGGCTTCTTTTTCAAAAAAATTTAATAGCTGTAAGATTGCCCTGGTTCCTTTTGAATTAATATCCTCGTTGACCTCAAGCCATAATTCACATGAAAGATACTTAAATTTTTCTAAACAGATTTTAATAGCCTCTAATATTTTTATCGGCATCCCTATTAACACTATTATTAGTGATGTATTTGATATAAAAAACAATTTCTCAAGGAAATATTTATCAAATTTTATATATTTCGTTTGGTTGTTATTAACTATTGTTGCCTCGGTTGGAACATAATAAAACATAGGTCTTTTTGCTTTTTAAAATACAATTTTTAACAGATTAGGCTGTGGATAAAAATAGTCTATAGAATAGCAAGTCATAACATAATTTTCCAACTCATTCAGGTTAACCTTATCCGCTTCAACTGTGTCTAAGAAACTCTCTAGTTCACAGCGTCTTCTTATTCCTGAGATATCTTGTCTGTTCATATATTCAGTTTCAAATGTTGCTGCCGGAGACAAAAACAAGGGGCGTTGTTTATTTATGATATGTATGCCGAATTTCTCTGGATTATCATAAATATCTGTACCAAAATATAAACTTAACTGTTGCCCTTGGGAATTCCCACGCATTTTCACCTTTAGATCCTTGATAAACTCTAAAGTCTGACAGGCAGATCCATAAGTTTGTTTTGGCAGTCCATAAATGGTAAATACCTCCGCTTCAATGCCTAAATCCTGGGTCATTTTAACAATTTTCCTGAATTGCTCCAGATCAATTTTTTTGTTTATAGCCTTAAGAACCTTCTTATCGGCCGATTCTAAACCATAAGCTATCCATTTAACTCCACCCTTTGCCATTTTAGCTAACATGTCTATATCAACTAGGTCAACGCGAGTTTCGCACCAAATATTTATTTCCCATCTTTTTTTTATAATTCCATCCATTATTTCCATTGTTCGTTTTTTATCAAAGGTAAAATTTGGGTCACAAAAAAAGAAATTTCGGATATTATTTCTAATGCAGGTGCCTATGTCTTCTAAGACTCTTTGAGGCGAATGATATCTTATAGTACGCTGAAAGGCCCTTGGAGTATAACAGAAGTTACAATTGAAATAACATCCGCGCGAAGTCAGTATGGTACCAATCGTATATTCAGGGAAATCAAAAATTCCTATTTGATAAGGAGAAGGAAAATCATCCAAGTCTTTCTTCAATTTTTCTTGCTTAGTTTCTACTACAATGTTATCTTTTCTAAAAACTATACCTTTTACCGTTTCCATCCCTCGTTTGTATTTGACGCATTCGCACAAAGCAGGTAAAACTACTTCTCCCTCGCCTTTACATATTACATCAATTGATGGCATCTCTAATAAAGCCTCCTTCGGCATGAATGTTGCATGCGAACCGCCAATTATTGTTACAATCCTGGGATTTATTTTTTTTGCCAACTCGGCTATTGCTAAAACTTCCCGCATATTGTACTGACAAACAGATAATCCTACTATCTGGGGATGAAACTTTTCAATAAGATTTACTATCTGCTTAAGACTTTTGGGCTTGTCTATAGCAAGATCCTCAAGTAGCGTATCTATCCCTTGATTTATTAAGGTAGCAGCTATATAACCTAAAGAAATAGGAAAAAGGCCTTTACTTCCGGACGGAGGGAAGTGAAAAAGTAATACCTTGGGCATAATTCTTTATCCCTTCTTGTTCCTTTTTAGATAGATTTCGTTTAACCGAGTAATAAGTTAATTTCTAAACCTGCCTTCTGTTTTATCAATTTGTCTGATGAAGTTTCTATGACCTTAAGGTATTTATAGTTTGAATGGTAGGTTTTTTAACTCTCCTATCTCAATTTTAACAGTTGTATTATAAGAAATTTTGCTGGGCGAACCAATTTCTCCGGTCTGTCCCTTGCTTCGTTCGGATGGTGAGTATATACGAGCCAAGGAGTGTGGTTTTGTGGCTATGAATGTATCAAAAACAATATACTACAAAATTATAAATATATAAACTGAAATCTAGCCATTAAATTAATCAATTTGCTTTTTGCTTCCTTAAATAGTATAACGCAGGAGTATACTGTCAAGCGGAAAATGTATACCCTGATGCCGAGCATCGGGGCTTGTCGCGGGGGTCAATGAAAAAAGATTAGTTCTCCTTTATAAGGGAAGGTTTAGAAACTCTTGCTATTTGTAGGAGTGGGGAGGAGTAGGAAAATTTAAATTTTATATTGCTTAATCTTGCGGATAAGTTTTATCGGAACAAGGTGAGGCGCTCTCAAGGACTCAATGAAATAGGCTATGATAAAAAGTAATACTGGAAGATTAAATGAAATCCATGCTATTTTAGAGGCTAAGAATCTTTGGAACTTGGTCTCTAAACTAATCCTATTTCTGCCACGCTCAATGCATATAAGCTTGCCTAATAATAAACCTGAATGAATTGTTTCATATCCCCAAAGAAGAGTATCTCCCTTTGCAATTAAGACCGAGCCTTCTCTTCTTACCAGGCGGTGACAGATTATATTATTCTTGCCATTGTTTGAATAAGCAATAATATCACCAATATTAACCTCTTCCCATTGAGCAGACTTTATAACTCCACAATCCCCTGCTTTAATAAAAGGTAGCATGCTTGAACCTTGAATTCTTGCCCTGATGATTATACCGCTTTTTAAGAGTTCTTTAATAATCATACCCTTTTCTTTATCTGTTGAATAAAACAAACCTCTTATTAGACAAAGGGATACTTTACCCCAAATTCAAAACCTGCTTTATACAGCTTGCTTGTTTTGAAAGTATGTATATCTCTTAATATAGTAGTCAGATTTGTTTTTGCTTAGTATTTCAACAATTTTTCTTTTTTATTACCTAAGTATGGGGGACTGAAACAATACTTATCTTCCTTGGGAAAACATCCGCAATAGATATGCAATCGATATTAAGAACTTTCACATCCACAACCAGCTTCTGAAACAGGTACTGGGTCTAATGGTACAGGACCCTTGGCTTTTAACACTGGAAATTTTTCTTCTTTCAATTCAGGTTTCTTCCACCTTTTTTTCTTATTGGATAAGGGATTTTTATTCAATTTTACACCTCCTTTTTAATTAATTGTTTTTAGAGAAAATACGTGCGTATGTTCTTGATATTTCACAGTATATGCCTATTGGAGTTGTGTAGCTACCGCAGATTTTTTTATTCATGGCAATACATACCAAAACACAAAATTTTCTAAATAAGCATGTATTGCAGGCTGTTAAATCTTCACGTTTTATTGCTCTTATTTGACGCAACTTCAGAGAGTGCTTAAGGTAATCTTTTATAGAATGCTCTTTAATATTCCATCCCTCTAACTCTGCCAACAAGCAAGGCGCAAGATTCCCTTGTGAGTCTATATGTATAGTTGTGCGACCAGAACCACAGATACATTCCCGGACTTCCTTATCTCTACGCACTGTAGATAGCGCCTTCTCTTTGTAGGGAATAAATTTTTTAATCTCGGATAAGTATTCCATTAGCTGTCTATGATTAACCATATGTCTTAGCGGAGCTTTACTGCCATCTTGTTTTGGCAACAATGGTACGCTGCCAATACCGTAAAATCCTACGCCAAGTTCTTTAGTAATATAATCTTTTATTTCTCGCATGGTTACATCATAGAAATTTTCTTTGAAATTTTCTTTCATTAATATGAATTTTACACCTACAGGTACCCGGTATTCTTTCAGCAACCTAATCCCCTGGGTTGTTCTATGGAAAGAGCCTTTTAGTCTGGTAATGCGCTCATGAACCTTTGCAGATACCCCATATAGAGTTGTTTCTACAATCATAGGATGCATCTTGGAAATTTCTTTGGCTATTCCTTCGTTTATAAGAGTGGCGTTTGTATATATTTTTAACGCAAAACCTTTCTCGCGGGCATACGCAGCTAATTCAAAAAAATCCTTTCGCATTAGAGGTTCGCCGCCTGTCAAAATAAGTATAAGTGTGCCCAATTCTGAGAGTTGGTCTAATATCTCAAATATCCACTCTTTAGATAATCCTTCTTCTTTATGGTTATTGTTATAACAGTGGATGCATCTCTGATTGCAAGAGGTATTAAGTTCTAAGGTGGCTTCAAAAGGTATGCACTCTTTTTGAAATCTGTGATAATGTGTGATAAAAAGTCTATGATTAGTTCTTGTATCATTAAAAGATTGTGGCTTTGTTTTCTGTATTTTCTTAAGGCCCCCTTTATAATCTATTATCCCGCTTGTCATTGCTTTGGCTAAAAATATCTCGGTATCATTTTTCAACTGCTCCCTATTAACATCATATGCATCTCCCAGCTGGCTAACGATTTGATGATAGGAAACTTGCATAGATTGAGCTATAACTTTCCATATATTAGCAGCCGGTCCATTCAATTCTATTAAGGTATGGTATGGATATTGACCATTAGCAATTTTTAATACTACGGTGTATTGGGGGTAAATCCGCCAAGCAACATTATTGGCTATATTAACCTTATCGCTCATTTCCATCTTCTATTTGAACTGATGATATTAGAAATCTATCAATCCTTTTTTAAATAAGCTGTCTAAAAAACTTTTTACATGGAATTCCGTTTCCTTAAACCCTATATCATATTCATTAGTAATCTTTTTAATAATACCTGCTACTGAATTATTCCCATCTATCAACTCCCAAATCCTTGTTGCTGTTTCATTAAAAATATTAAGTTTCTCTTCCTCCTTAGCTTGATTCTCAAGAGGCATCACTACGGCTTCATTATTAATTATTCGCCAGGCAAGGTTTTTGTTCTTTTTGGGGATTTTATTTAGCGAACTCATCTAAGAATCTCACTATCGATTCGTCAGGTTTAAAACCAAGGCGATAACAGGCAAGATTATTTACCATTGAAAAACATAACTCAAAAACCTTCTTCCTCGCCTGAGGATTTACTGGGAGATAAAAAGTATGTTGCATTAATTTTATTATACTTTCTTTCGGTTGTAAAAGCAAAAGATAATTATCCTTTGCCTTTTCTAAGAAAAAAATCTCTTTGAGCGCACAGTTTTTATTTGATATTCTTGGGAATTCTCCATGCCAAGGGCTGCCAAACATTCTAAATTGATTTTTCCCCTTGTGAATAATAATTATTTCATCATTTAACACGGTTAATCCCTTTTTATCAGCGAATTTAGCTATTGTTGATTTGCCACCTCCTGATTGAGCAATAAATAGATAACCTTTTTTATTATTCAATATTCCACACGCATGAAGCATAAGTGATTGATATTTAGGTAAAATCAATGAAAGGGGTACTGGAAATAGAGATAACAATATCTGATCAAAAAAGAAATTTTGAGTATAAAGTTTAACGCGGTTTAATTTGGCATTAAACCTTGCTCGGGAAGATAGATTTTCCCTTGGTGGAAAATAAAGGGAAAGAGCGCCATTTTCTCTGCCAAGTTCCCAATTTCGAGTTTGGAAAAGTAGTGACTTAAAATTAGGTTTTTTTATGCAATCTCTATATTCTATATCAATGCATATCTCCGGCTCTCTGCGAGAAATAAAATTCTTGTAGCATCTCTCTAATTGCTTTCTAATTCCAGGATGTTTTGTTTTCACAGATATGCATATATTACCAATCACAAATCTCAGTCCATCTTTTTTATTTATATTAGAACACCTATTTCTATAATGGGTTACATCCTTAGCATTATCTATTCTATTCATATCTCTAAAATTAATCTTCTTTTAATCAGTCTTTATAGTGAACCCCGCTCCGCGCCTTTATGGTTCGAGTTCGCTCACCATACCGAGCCTGTCGAGGTACAGCCGTGCCTGCACACGAAGTATTTACCTCTCAGTAGACTAGGTGTTACGGCGCACAGGCGTAGAACTTCGCAGACATCTAACTATTTTTTATATTATACCATAATAAAAGATAGGGGAAATAATTTTATGCAAGCGAAATCCCACTAACCCTTAGCCTCATTTTCCTAAATAATATAATTGCAAAGAGATTTCTCAAGAAGTAAAGATAGCGAAGTCTATAGAGTAAATTGGTTTTGGTAGTATAGGGGGTCAGGTTATAAAATTTAGCAAATTGCTCCTGAGGGATATTTAGAATATATTCTACTGGCTCCCAGAGGCTATCATAGAGCAAAAAATGGGCCTTCAGGTATATATTCTTTAAATCCATATCTTCAAAGAAGGTATTTTTCAGAATAAAACTATTTATAACCTTGCGTTTCCAGAAAGGCACTTTTAATTGTTCAGGTATAGAATGGGAAGCTAAGATATTATCCAGTAGATTTGACTGAGATAAAGAGAAATATAATGCTGATTCCATCCTACAGAGCCTTGCCCATTTTAGAATATAATCCCAATCAATCTCAGAATTATATTTATTTAAAATAATAGCCAGGTCGCAAGCCTCCTTTAACGATAGGATATTTCCAAAGCGACGCTTGTGTAAAACCAAACTAAAGATGGTATCTTCAATGGATAAATATCTAACTCTATTACCATTAACCTCCTTATCTCTAAGCCTCAACCAAAGTTTGGGTAAGGGTAGTGTTTTCCCGCGTTTAAAATCTAAATCCCAGTGGACATCAACTACCACAGAAGACAAAAAACCAGATTTTTTCCTGAAGGAAATATGGCATTGTTCCTTTAACCAATAGCTATCCCTTAGTCCCGACAATGCCTTGTTATAGTCTAAATCTATCATTATCTTTTCAGCAGAAAACAAATCCTCTCTTTTTACCATAATATCTATATCTACCATACTACGATAACTTATATCGGGATAAATATCGCTAAAAAAAGACAACCCCTTAAGAGGGATAAAGGGAATATTACGCTCATTAAAAGCCTTTGCTATAACCAAAAATTCTTCCGATAACAACATATTCCTTGCTAAGTTAAAAAAATAACTATTCTTTAGCTTTTCATATATGGCAGGGGACATAATCTGCTGTTTATCTTTTAATAAGATATAGGTTATAGGAAGTAACTCATGATATTGAATAAATCTAATAAATCTATCCCACTTAAAACTATTCCCTACGCTTTCCAATATATCCTTGATATCCCCTTCTCTTGCGGGATTGATTAACGCTCGAGCAATAGCAAAAATGAGCCTCTCCTCTGGTTTGTTAAATATCTTATTTAATCCTGACATATATTTATAAGTTCTCGCAATCTTTGTAATAGTCTTATCTGGTCAATCTATAAACCTCAAAGCTTTCCTCTAATAAATTCTTTTTTGAAATGTAAAATGGCAAAAGTCCCCAATCATGGCTATAAAAACCTGTGTGGAACCTTGTATTATGGATAATAATATTTGTGCGATAATCTACTTTCTTAATCAAAATTTTAATAAATTTTAGTCTCGATAGCTTATCAAGAAAAATTCTTCTTCTACCAAAACCAACCGTTGGAAGTACTGGAGCGCTTGGTGCAACAAAAATAGCCCTTTGCAATAGGTCTTTGTTTATCTCCTCAAGGGTTAAAGGAAGATATCCTTCAGGATACCTATAATGTGATCTTCTTAAAATCTCCCTGCAAGTAAACGGCTTATATCCTTCCTTTATCATATAATAATTATATCCCCAATCTCCAGCATAAAAATAAACCTGCTTTTCTGGCGGAATTGTTCTTTTAAGATGTTGAGCAATATCTCTATATACCCCTGCAAAATAATAATCGCCGATAGCCAAAGCTGTGGATATAGAAACAGTAAGGAACATAAAAAGATATAACATCTTCTTGGTCTTTTGTATAAAATGCGGGGAATAAGAATTTATTTCATCAAATATAATTAGAAACATTGGCGGGAAAAGTAATAAAACAAATCTCGCTGCAATAAAGTTAGAAAGAATAATAAAGATTAGAAGGATAAAGAACCATAGACATAAAAATAATTTGTCTTTGTTATAAGCCTGATTAGACATGGCCGTTAATCCGTTTTTAAAAACTACTAAAATTATAAAAAATGAAACGATCAAAAGGAGGGCGATTATGGATTTTCCGAAAATAGTATATTCAGAAAAAAATCTTACTAAAAACGGCGATAATCCAATAGGAAGCGATGCTAAAAATAGAAAAAGATTTATTCTGCGTCGTAATAGATATGGCGATATAAATAAAGTAGCGACTGATGTCCCGCTAAGAAAAATCAGACAAGCAAATGTCCTTATTAAACTTCCTGATATGAAATATCCCTTTAACCTTCCCGTCAAGGCATAAAGAAATATTGAATGTTTATAAAATATAATGTTATGAAGAATCCATAAGAGGAATATAGCAACTGGAATAACTAAAAAGAAAAGGCTGCGTTTTTTCTTATGAAGTAAAGAGTAAATAAATAAAATAGGAAAAAGCATAAGCCCAGAGTATTTAGTCAAAATTGCAGCGCCTGCTAATATCCCAGATAAAGCTAACAATCTGTTATTGCCACTATCTGTTCCATAAATAAATAGTGCTAATGAAGCAAGAAAGAAACCAAAAAGAGGAATGTCTAACATAATATTCTGTGATGTAACAATAAATGCAGGGGTTGAAACGAGAAATAGCGTTGGAAATAAACTTCCATTAGCAAATCTCTTACCTAAAAAAACTATTGAAATAATCACAAGCAATGAAAACGGTAAGTAAAATAAATGAAGCCATATCTCCCTCTCACCAAATAACTTTATTATCGGCCCGTAGTAATACCCAAGAAGAACAGGATTACTAAAAAAAACAGGGGGCGGATTAAGAAAATTCCTATTTACTGCCCTTGCCATAGCAATAGTAAAAGGGTCATCTATATGAAAGGCTTTATTTAAGAAAAAGGCATTATAAGCTGTAAATAAAATTAATAAGATAAATAAATATTTATACCTTTTTTTAAAATCCATATTTAATCACCAAGATGTATATAAAACAAGACTTTGGGGTGGTATTTTATCTTTTAAAAAATCTTTAAATTTTATTAACCTAAATTTAAGCATGTGTTGATCTTTAGTGGGAACTGATTTTGAAGAGTATAAATACCTTTTTAATGGCTTGCTACAATCTAATCCATTTATTATAATTTTACGCGATAAATTAGATTTGTTTAAAACGAATATTGATTTTTTGTTACCATATTCTATGCAGGAAGTTTTTAGTTGAGAATGCCCTTGATTTTTTATTCCTATTACCCTTGAGCCCTGCTTAACGTATTTTGTAAAAAGGCTGTAGGCGTAAAATACAGGTCTTGGCCACCAATCTTCATCCTTATAACCCCATAGACCTATATTCATTTTTTTACCATCCGGCATTAAAATCTCATGTAAACACCAAATTGACACTCCGCTAACTCCAGAATTTAATGCATCAATACACAATTCAGCACTCAGCAGACCATAATCAAAACTCTTCATAAGGCTATTATTATGAGAGCTAAAATCTGGGCCACGAAAACCAAACTCACAAATAAAGAAAGGCTTGAGCATTGCTGTTTTAGTCTTATTATTAATAATATTTATTCTATCTTTACAAAAAGTGGATATAGATTCTATTTCATCAGG
>Ga0194111_10006662_pt1 | contig 13104 bp, 9 predicted proteins | sample TA2KigC300mmetaG_FD_146194 | JGI IMG/M metagenome (GOLD analysis project Ga0194111, IMG submission 146194) | Freshwater microbial communities from Lake Tanganyika, Tanzania - TA2015033 Kigoma Deep Cast 300m | ecosystem: Environmental > Aquatic > Freshwater > Lake | place: Tanzania: Lake... | reverse complement strand
GCGAATCGCGACGCCGTGGACAGACATCACGGATCGTGCGATCTAGCCACAGGCAATGACGTTGGTTTCGCGTCGGCATTTCCAGGACGGATTGCCAATCCGTCCTACTTTTTTTGCAACTACGGGTGGTGAAGGGGGACGGAGCCGGAGCGCCGCAGGCTGGTCTTGCTGGCTGCATCCGCCGCGCGGTACACTCGCCCGCCTATTTCAAGGGGGCCGGTACGCGCCATGGTTGCCAGCATTCGCCGGTGGCGGCGTACCGGGTTGTTCGGGCGACGGGGCGAACGGGTTGCCGCGAGGCCAGCGTCGAGAGCCATCGACGTGCGGTTCGCAGCAAGGAGCTGGCAGACCGAGTCTGGACGAAAACGGGTGCCGGGCAGCCGAAGCGGCGCTGGCGGGCAGACGGGCATCGGGGTCGGCAGCCGCCGGTCGCCATCTGTTGCAAATGGTTGATACATAACAACTTAACGACCCACGCCATGGGGGTGGCCGCATCAGGCATGTCAGCTTGGACTTGCGGTGGCTTGGGGCCGGATCGCGAACCCGTCGCCACCGCGCGGTTCTCGACGGGAGACCTTCGCGGACGGCACGAGGGTGGCACTGGGAGAGCAGCGGCAGGGGCGACACGTGGAAACGACGCTTCAGCCGGTTATGTCGGATACATGGCGCCGGGCAGAGACGAAATCCGTCAAAGGATAGGCAGTAGTTTTGCAGGAGGCTTGATTCGGAAATTGGCCCTTTTAGAATGGGAACAAGGGTCCGGTTTCCGCAACACGTCACGGAAGGCAGGTAAGCGATGCGAGTTGCGGCATTTGGACTAATTGGTGTGGCGGTATTGGTCGTGGTACTTCAGGGCATCGGAGACGCGCCGTGTGCGCGGGCCGAGTTGCCGCGGAAGGCAGCGGATCAACCCGTACTTCCGGCTCGACTGCCGATGGCGGCGGCCGGTGATCTGATGGCGTTTTCGGCCGAATCGCGAGAGGGGCCGGATCAGGTCACGCTGATTGATGCGAAGGCGATGGTGATGGGCGTCTATCACATTGACCGCGCGACGGGCATGATCGAGCTGAAGTGTGTACGGAAGTTCCGGTGGGACCTGCAAATGGAGGAGTTCAACGGAATGCGTCCATTGCCACGCCAGATTCGCGACCTTGTGGAGCCGCGTTAAGCGAGACGGCCGCTTAGGGCTCCAGAACGAAACAACGCTGAAGCGAACACAACTGCAACGCATGTCGAGTGCGCTGGGGAGCCCAAACAGCAATGGCCGGAAAATTCATCGAACTGAAGGCAGCAGCCGAAAAGCTTGGTATCACGCAGGAGCGACTGCTGGAGATGCGTGACGCGGGCGAGCTCCACGGGTACCGCGACGGCTCGAGTTGGAAGTTCAAGATCGAAGATATCACCGCACTGTCGGGGCGGCTGTCCTCGGGAGCAGACAAGCCGGCGGACGACATTGCCGGGTTGTGGGAGGACGACGATCTGGCGTCGCTTCTGGACGTGTCCGACGCGAGCGGTGAGGCCGAGGATTCGTCGATCACGGTTGACTCCAAGCCCGGCGGTGAGGGGTCGAGCACGGCGATCGGCAAGGAAGATTCGGGGCTGGACCTGGACGACGACGATCTGCAATTGGCGAACCTGGACGACGGTGGCTCGGGCAAATCAGACAACGGGCTGTCGGATTTCGATTTGACGCTGGACGAGAAGGAAGAGGCGGGCGACGATCTGGCGGCGGTGGACGATCTCGATTTTGACTCCGACGACGCGTTGGCCCTGCACGATGACGACGAACTGGATTTGGCCGATGACGAGGCGGCCTTGGATCAGTCGTCGGGCAGCGAGGTGAAAGTCGGCGGCAGCGACAGCGACAGCGACTTTGACAGCGATCTCTTGTTGGGCGACGACTCCTTGGGCAGCTCCGACGCGCTCGGACTGCCGGAAGACGACGACATGGTGTCGCTCGACGACGCGTTGGCGGCCTCCCCCGACGACGCGGCGAAGCTCCAGCCCGACGAGGAGTTCCTGCTGTCGCCGTCCGGCGAGATGTTTGGAGACGAATCGTCCGACAGCGGCTCCCAGGTGATTGCCCTGGACGACTCCAGCGCGTTCGTGGAAAGCTCCGACATTGTCGAGGAGGTGGAAAGCGACGAGCCGATTCTCGTTCCCGACGATTCCGCCGGCATGGAGGGCTTGGTGCTTGCGGGCAAGGACGAAACCATGGCGGTGCCCGTGGGGGGCCCGGCCGGCGGGGGCATGATGCTGGAAACCCCGTATTCGGTGTGGAACCTGATGGGCTTGCTGCTGGTTGTCATGATGCTCTCCATCACGGGCATGCTGATGGCCGACATCGTGCGTAACATGTGGTCGTGGAACGGCGAGCCGGTTTCCGGCGGGGTGGCCAACGCCATCATCGAGGCTTTGGGAATCAAGTAAGCCGCGCTTTCGTAGCGGAAGTTCGCTCGGATTCCGCTTGCGTGCCGCACTTCGCCACAATTCCGACCGCATCGCGTAGTCCTCAATCGCCCTGGGTCGCGGGACAAGGAATCGCTTCGCGTGGTTCCCCTTTGGCGCATCGAGCGTCAGACCAATCGGCACGCGGTGCGGCCATCGCGGCGCGCCGGTTTGTTGTGCGACGGGCGTCGTTCGCCGGGGCGCCACAACGGGTCCCTGCGTCGGCCATTCTGACAGACGCCGTCCTTGGACGAGAACGGTTTGCACGCTGCGCACCCGTTGGGGCATTTGGGGGCCGCGCATTTCCATTCCGAACAGCGCGGCATGATGGCCCTGTTCGTGCCCGGGCCTCGCGCCTTGACCACGCAGACAGTTCGGGTAGCGGCTTGGTTGGCGATCGATGATGATCGGCACGAAATCGAATTTCCAACCCGCGGATTAGGCGTGGACAAGGCACTAGGCGTGTCACGTTCCGCCCCTATAATCAAAGGGCCTGCGAGTTGCTTTGACCCGGTCACGCCTTTCCGCACGGCATGTCTTTTGCCTCCGCACGCGGCTACTTGCCGCTGCTCAGGCGGATCCGAGACCCACCAACCCAAACCTAGAGACTCCAGGTTCACGCCATCCAGACCACGAGACGCTTGACATGAATGCGGGGCGCGACATCAACGGCGGCAAGGACTCGGCACCCTGGTGGCGGGAGCGGGTGGATTTCGGCGGTTTGGGTTCGTGTCGGATTTCGCGTTGTTGATTTTTGGTTCTGATGGCGCGCGCATCGCGCGGGCATGCCACAAGTTAAGCCAGCAAACGGATGCCTATGGTACCTGCAAGTCGATGGCACACGGCACGTCGCGTGCGCGACGGGTTCAAGGTCTGTTCCGCCTGGGGGGCCACCCGAGTGTTGCCTACATTCGCGGTGCTGGCCTGCGTGTTCGGATGTGGGCACGACGACGCGATCCGGCATTACAAGGTTCCCAAGCGGAGCTGGTATCAGCTGCCCCCTGGCTGGGCGCGGGAAGAGCGAGACGCTTTCAGTCAGCTGGCGTTGGGCGTGCGGGACGGGGAGCGTAAAGCGCGGATCACCGTATCCATGCTCGGCGGCAGCGGCGGCGGACTGTTGGCGAACGTGAACCGGTGGCGGGGGCAAGTCGGGCTCGAGCCGCTGTCGGAGGAGGCATCTGGCGACGCATTTGAGGCATTTGAGATCCCGGGTTGCTCCGGGCACTACGTGGAATGCGAGAGCTCCGAAGAGGCCGAGTCGGCCAAGGCCATTTACGGCTGGATAGGCGCTCTGCCCGACCGCAGCTGGTTCATCAAGATGCATGGCGATCGGGTGCTTGTCCGCCGGGAGCGAACCGCGTTTCGCGACTTCCTGAAATCTCTTGACCTCGTAGCTGCTGACGGAGCGGGCCATGGCAACGCGGAATGATGGGAACCGAATCGTGCTGGCCGGCAAGGAACCGCCACTCGGATCCTCCTCGGCATCCGGTGTGGGATCGATTGCCGCCACGATCCTGGCCCCGTTTGCCTCGATGTGGCTGACGGTGGTTTTGTTCCTGATGGCGATTTTCATCGTTTTTGTGGGCACGTTGGCTCAGGTCGAGAAGGACATTTGGCAGGTCATCGAGGATTACTTCCGGATGGATCTGAGTTCCTTCGCGGCGGCGGCGCGGTCGGCATTCGCGTGGGTCGAGTTCCGCGTTTTCTTCCCGAGATCGTTCTTCCCTCAAATGGAGCCCATTCCGTGGGGCAACGGTTTCTGGTTCCCCAGCGGCTGGCTGATCGGCATGGCCCTGTTCGTGAACCTGGCCGCGGCTCAACTCATTCAGTTCATCGCGGTGGTCCGCGGTCGGCGGCTGCTGCCGGTGATCGTCGGTTTGCTTGTCTTGCTCGTGGGCACGCTGTTGACGGTAGCGGTCATTCTCGCCGGCTCCTTCCAGAACGCCAACCAGCTCGGGATCTTCTCCGATTGGCCTTCGCTGCGGATTCTGTGGCTCCTGTTTCAGTGCACGGTGGCGAGCGTGGTGCTGTTGATCGGCTGCGTGCTGGTCCTCGGTAGGAAAGCCGGCCTCATGTTGCTGCACGGGGGCGTCGGGCTGCTGATGCTGGGCGAGCTGCTGGTGGGGGTTGGGGCGGTTGAGGGCCGGATGCACATCTCGGAGGGCGAGACGGTCAACTACGTGATGAACTCGCGGGAACTGGAGCTGGCCGTCGTGGACACGTCGGGCCAGACGGAAGACCAGGTCGTGGCCATTCCTCAGACGTTTCTGGAACCGGGCGAGGTCATCAGTGACAAACATCTGGCATTCGACATCAAGGTGGTATCGTATTTCGGCCACGCTAGGCTACGGTCTGCCGCGGGGCAGGACGGCAATCCCGCCACCGCCGGTGTCGGGATCAACGAAATGGCCGAGCGGGCACCGCCGATCAGCGGCATGAGCGACACGGACGACCAGAACCGCCCGGCGGCCTACCTGGAACTGCTGGCCAAGGACGATGGGCGGTCGTTGGGCGTCTACTTGATCAGCTTCGAACATTGGCTGAGGGGCAGGGTGGAGGGCGTGCGGTTGGGGGGCGCGTCGTACGAGCTGAGCCTGCGGTTCCAGCACGTGTACAAGCCGTATTCGCTGCACCTGATCGACGTGCGGCAGGACGTTTACATGGGCACGCGGACCCCGAAGAGCTACTCGTCGCATCTGCAACTGGTGGATCCGACGCGGAACGTGGATCGGCACGTGAAGATCTGGATGAACAACCCATTACGCTTCGCGGGCGAGACATTCTACCAGTCGACGTATGGCCGCGATCGGGACACCGAGGTGGAATACACGGGCCTGCAGGTCGTCTCGAACACGGGCTGGCGCATCCCGTACGTGGCTTGCATGATGGTGACGGTGGGCATGCTGGCCCAGTTCTTAATCGTCCTGGCGGGGTTCCTCCAACGGCGATCGGCGGCGGCGGGGCAGGAGAGTACAACGTCGGGCTCGAAGGAGAAGGCAGGGGCCGCGTCGCCTCCGCCGGTGGTCGGCAAACGGCAGCCCACCGGCGAGCCGCGTGAGGTTGCCCGCTGGTCCCGCGCCCGGACGTGGGTTCTCCCGGCAATTCTGGTCACTGCCTGCGGGGTATGGTTTTTGAGTAAGACGTTCCCGTCGCGGCCGAAAGAGAACGAGTACGATTTCGTCGCGTTCGGGCGATTGCCGGTGATGTACGAGGGGCGCATCAAGCCGTTCGACACGTTGGCCCGAAACAGTCTGCGGATCATCTCCGACAGGGAGACTTTCCGCGACAAATCGGGCAAGGAGCGGCCGGCCACGCAGTGGCTGCTGGACGTCATCACGGACGCGGACGCCGCCGGCGCTCATCCGGTGTTCCGCATTCACAATCCCGAGGTGCGGGAGATCCTGGGCCTGGAAACCCGCAAGGGGTTCCGTTACGCGCTGGACGAATTTCGGGACAAGCTGGAAGCGTTCGACGAACAGGCTCGGCGGGCTCGAGCGCCGGGCGCGGACGAGTACGACCTGGTGGCGAAGAAGGTGCTCGAACTGGAACAGAAGCTGCACCTGTACGTGCTGTTGCGCGAGTCGTTCCGCGTGCCACCGCTCCGCGCGGATCACGTGAAGGAGGACCTGACGGCCGAATTGCGGCGGCGGGATCAGTACGCGGCCAACACGTTGCCGCTGGTCATTCCGCCGGTCGAGCGGGGCGACGCCTGGGAGGCCTACACGCATGCCTCGTTTGACGCGATGGCGCAAGGCCTGGTGGGCCGCGAGCCGAACGCCGCGACCGTTGCCTTCGCCCGCATGCTGACGTCGTACCAGCAAGGCGAGCTGCAGCCGTTCAACCGGCACACACGGGATTACCGGCAGGTGCTCGAGGATCGCCGCCCCGAGGAATGGGACCCCGCCAAGACGAATTTCGAGGCCCGTTTCAACCAGGCCGATCCGGTCCGTCACACGATGATCCTGTATCTCCTCGCGTTCGTCGTCGCCGGCGTGTCGTGGCTGGGGTGGACGGGACCGTTGAACCGAACCGCGTTCTGGCTGGTGGCGGTGGCGTGCGTCGCACACACCTTGGCGCTGCTCGCCCGCATGTACATCTCCGGCCGTCCGCCGATCACCAATCTCTATTCGTCGGCCGTTTTCGTTGGATGGGGATGCGTGGTGGCGGGTCTGATTTTCGAGCGGATTTTCAGGATCGGCATTGGCAGCGCGATGGCGGCGGTTTCCGGATTCGGCACGCTGCTGATCGCGTTCCTGCTGACCACGGCCGTGCCCTCCTTCAAAGGCGACTCGTTCACCGTCCTGGTGGCCGTGTTGGACACGCAGTTTTGGCTGGCAACCCATGTCGTGTGCATCACCTTGGGCTACTCCACGACATTCCTGGCCGGGCTGTTCGGCATCGCGTACGTGTGTCGCGGGCAGCTGACACCGTCCTTGACGGCCGACGTCCGGCAAGCACTCGGACGCATGATTTACGGCACGCTCTGTTTCGCGATCCTTTTCAGCTTCGTGGGGACCGTGTTGGGCGGGTTGTGGGCCGACGATTCCTGGGGGCGTTTCTGGGGCTGGGATCCCAAAGAGAACGGGGCCTTGATCATCGTGCTCTGGAACGCGCTCGTGCTGCACATGCTGCGGGCACGCATGATCGGCGATCGCGGCGCTGCCGTTCTCGCCATTCTCGGGAACGTCATGACCGCATGGTCGTGGTTCGGCGTCAACGAACTCCGCGTCGGACTCCACACCTACGGCTTCACCGAAGGCGTCCTGCTCGTCCTGGCCGTCTTCTGGGCCAGCCAGTTGTTTCTGTTCCTCCTCGGACTCGTTCCGACCCGGTGGTGGTGGAGCTTCCGGTCGTGACGCGGACGGGGCCGATGGCGAGCCGCCGGTGTCAACGGCCCGGTGTCAACGGCCCGGTGTCAACGGCCCGGTGTCAACGGCCCGGTTTAATACGCCGGTTGGATGCGCGTGTTCGCGCACCCCCAACGGCGGGCGCCGCCGGGTGACTCATGACACGCCGCCGAAATGGGCCCGTTCTGCGTGCCGTCGAGCCCGGATGATTCACGAGCCGTAGCGGAATTCGCCAGAATTCCGTGGCAGCCGCGGAGTTACCTCGGAACTCTCGCGAGTTCCGCCACAACCGAGTGCGGCGACTTGGCCCTATTCGTGAATCATCCAGGCTAGCGTGCCGCGCAAGGCGCTGGCGAGTCCTTGGTTCATGCGGACCTACCGCGTGCGCAGGCGCAAAGGCGTGTACTCCGTGGGCCGCGCGTCGCGGGCCGCGGAGCGGGCGATCCTGGGCAGCGGCAGGGTCCGGAACAGGCCGGCCGTCTCCCTGGTGGCCGGTACGTGAACGTCGTTGTGGGGCACGAGCATCCGCAGCACATCCACGGGCGATACCGGCTGGGATTGGTTGACCGACAGCAGGGGTCCTTGCGTGTCGGCCATGATCGTGGCGGGCGAATCGGCCGGGCCGGACATCGTGAGGTTTCGGTCGTCCAAGGAGAAGCACAGGGCCAATTGGCCGTACTCGAGCAGCGGTGCGTCCTCGGCCCGCGCATGATGCTGCAGCTGCAACGCCCGCTCGGCGGCATCGAGCAATGACCGACTCACCGCGCCGCCCCCGCACCGCAGCTGGCCCGACGCCTTCACGACGCGTCCCTGGTGCATTCTCACCCCGTGCATCACCAGTTCCGCCATGCCGGTCAACTTGTGCGGAAACTGGCTCGTCACCAAGTGATCGAGGTCCATATCCCGCAACGTGCCCGCGACGTCGGCATTCCAACCGTCGCTCCCCTGTTCAGCCCAGATCGAGCCGCGGAAGGTGCACTGGTCACCCAGATTGCCGAGACCGGGGAACCAGACGGTGCCCAGCGAGCAAAGCAGGTCCGCGGACCCTGTGTGCAGCTCCCAACCGGTGGCCGGCGGATCGATCTGCCGGTTGCGCGCGACCCGCAAACGAGCGCGGCGATCGGCTGCCTGGCCGGCGACGGTGAAGGCCACCAGCAGCTCGGTGCCTTCCGGCCGGCTATCCACGACGCATTGCAGGTTGTGCAGCGAAGGCGCCTGTCCGTCGCGCCGCAGGGCCAACGACGGTGCCTCCAACTGCCACACGGGTTCGCGCGGCCCGGCGCGCATCAACACCCGCTCGTGCAACAACTCGGTGAGACGCGTCAGGCGGTCGTAACGGATCTCGGGTTGGCCTAGCTCCACGCACGTCATCAGGTCCGAGGTGGTCACTTCGGCGGATCGAATGCGCACCAACCACTCGTGGGACTCCGGGTCGCGCAGTTCGATGCCGAGGATCACGGTGCCGCCCGATTGCGGCTCGACGCTCGCCAACTGCACGTCCAGGCCGAGTCGGTCCGCCAGGCGCGACTGCCAGGCAGCCAGCCGCAGCGCTCGATACGGCGGCGTGTGCACCACGACCGCCGCGCCCGCGACGAAGACCGTCGGCAGAAGGCACAAGAGCACAAAGGCCCCACGACACAACCGTCGCCGCGTCGAAAATCGCACGTCTCACCTCCGTGTTCGTCACCGACGTCGCTCGTCTATCGTTTCGCGGCCAATTCGTGAAAGAGCTTCCAACGCGCCTGCATCTCCTCCAGGCTGTCGTTACCGAATTTTTCGACGAGCGCCCGCGCGACCTCGAACGCCACGACGTTTTCGACAATCACACTCGCCGCCGACACCGCACAGACGTCGCTCCGCTCGTACTCGGCCAATGCGGTTTCCTTCGTCTTGAGATTGACGGATTCAAGCGGCTCGCGCAACGTGCTGATCGGTTTCATGGCCGCGCGGATCGTCAGTGGCTGGCCGTTGGTCATGCCGGCCTCCAGGCCCCCAGCGTTGTTCGTCGGCCGCACGAAGCCCAAAGTCGGTCCGTCAGCCCGCTGATGGTCGTACTGGATCGGATCGTGCACTTGCGAACCTCGCCGGCGAGCCGCCTCGAAGCCCAACCCGATCTCGACGCCCTTGATCGCCTGCACCGCCATGACCGCCTGCGCCAGTCGGCCGTCCAGCTTCCGATCCCACTGCGCGTGCGTGCCCAACCCGAACGGCACTCCGTCCACACACACTTCGACAACGCCGCCCAACGTATCGCCCGCCTTCCCCGTCTGAACGATCAATTCCCGCATCGACTCGTCCTGGCTCGGGTCCAGCGAGTAGACGATGCTGTCGGCACGACGCTTCAGCCGTTCATCCCACGGCACTTCCGGCACGCCGACGCGGATTCCGCCCAACTCGACCACGTACCCCATCGCGCGGATGCCGAACGGGGCCAACAGCTGCTTGGCCAAGGCACCGGCGGCCACACGGGCCGCCGTTTCGCGGGCGCTTGCGCGCTCCAGAATCGCGCGAATCGGGGCCAAGTACTTGATCGCGCCGGAAAGATCGCCGTGGCCCGGGCGTGGACGCGTCAGATCTTCCATCTGCTCCATCTTGAAGTCCCGATTGACGATCTGCAGCGCGATCGGGCTGCCCAGAGACGTATTTCTCCAAATGCCGCTGAGGAACTCGGCATGGTCGTCCTCGATCCTCTGCCGCCCGCCGCGGCCGAACCCGCCTTGGCGGCGAACCAACTCGGCGTCAATCTCCGACGAATCCAGTGGCACCCCGGCCGGAAACCCGTCGATCAGCGCGATCAGCGCCTTCCCGTGGGACTCGCCTGCTGTCCAGTATCGCAACATCGCTGCACCAAGAGGTAATGAAGCACTCAGAGAAAACGCCGCGGAGTGTGCGCGGCGCAATTCTAAACCGGAGTGCTGTCGCAGCGGTAGACGAAAACCGAGCTGCTTGAGGCCGATGGACAGCGCATTTTGGCCCTCCTTCCCCTGCAACCTCTGAATTCCGTATCCGAGCCCCCCCCGCACCGGCAGGGTCGCCGGACTTATCGGGTGCGTAGGGCTCATTTATGCTATACACGCAATGGCTCGAGGTCGCTTGCCTGCCGCAAATAGGGTTGTCCGCGGGTTTCTGGCATGCCGCGCACGAGTCTCCGCACGAGGCCGGGCATGAAGAAGTTCCTTATCCATCGATGGTTCCTGATTGCCCTGGCGGTCGTCTTGGCCGCGGGGTTCCTGGGAGCCCGATGGTTGCAGCCTCTGGCCGACAACGCGTTGGTGCGGTACGCCGTAGTGGCCACCGTGTTGTTCCTGATGGCCCTCCCGTTGGAGGCTCGCAGCATGTGGCAGACCCTCCGCCGACCGGCTGCGCCCATGCTGGCGGTGCTCCTCAATTCGGCGGCCCTGCCACTGGTCACGTGGCTGGTCGGCGCCACACTGCTGAAAGGGTTGGTGAGCGACGACCTGATTGGCGGCCTGATGGTGGCCGCTGCCACGCCGTGTACACTCGCGTCAGCCGCCGTGTGGACGCGGCGTGCCGGCGGCAACGACGCGGTGAGCATTGTCGTCACCGTGGTGACCAACGCCACGTGTTTCCTGGTAACCCCGTTCTGGCTGCTGCAGACAACCGGCCAGCAGACTCACGTGGGCGCGTCCAAAATGATTGTGGATCTGTTTCAGATCGTCGTCTTGCCGATGACGTTCGCCCAGGTCCTGCGACTGATTCGCCCCGTGGGCCGGTGGTCTACCGATCACACGAGATCGCTCGGGGTCCTCGCGCAAATCGGGGTCCTGATCATAGTCCTCTTCGGATCGATCCAGTCCGCGCAACGGTTAAGCGAGGGTTCCGCGCGTCCGATGGGGCTCGAAGTCGGGCTGGTCGTGGCGTCGGTCGTGGCAATTCACACGGCGGTGTGCCTCCTCGGCATGGTCCTGGCCCGTGCGTGCCGAATGGGGCGGGGCGATCAAATCGCCGTGGGGTTTGCCGGCAGCCAGAAGACGCTCATGGTCGGCCTCCAGGTCGCGATGGAGTTGCGGTTGAACATCATACCGATGGTGGCATACCACGTGGGCCAGCTGCTGGTGGATACGTTCATTGCGGATCGACTGCGGGCTCGGGGCGACGCTGACCGACTGCGTGGAGAGCGGACGGAGGTTGAGGAGCCTACCGTGTGAACGTCGGCGGGGGATGCGTGGTGACGGGGTCGCGGCTGGACCGGGTGGGGCGGGGCCGATTCGAGCGTGTGTGAGGTTTCCTCCTTCGGATCGCCACACGATCCGTGCGCCCCTGCGGAGCGTCCTATAGTTGACGACCAGCGGGGCGGCTCTCTGTCGGGAGTCCGTCGCGTACGGCGGTGGCCGTCGGTGCACGAGCCCACGGAACGACAGGTCCGACTTGCTGCGTGCGACGAGGGGACACCCGCTTGCTGCTGCGCGTTACGAGACAACCACTTGCGTTCACAATCGCGTACCCGTCGCAGCGCCTGCCGGCAATCATCGCCACAGTACCGAGCGCGGCAGCGACAGGAGGGACGAACTGCTGCGTAGCAGCCTGGTGATCGCAAAGCAGAAAATCTCTTGGTGCGTGACCACGCGCGGTCAATCACCGCGTCCTCACCGGCCGATGGCGAATTTGGCTCGCCCGCTCGACGGCTTGCTTCGCGACGGCGCGCCCGCCGTTGCCGCTCCGCGGCCGCATGGGCCTGCCGCAGCTCGTGGCGAGTTCGCCGCTGCTGTTGCCGCTTGACCGCCTGCCAAACGCCGCACCAGTCTCAGACATTCCAGATCCTGGCAGTAGCGTTGGTTCCAACGGCTGGGCTGATAGAGCTGGCCGCACCCCTGGCGGAGGCAAACACGTGGCCGCAGGCGACTGCGACTAGTCGAGCCAGGACACGGAAGGTTACGCCGGAGATGTCCCAAGGGAGGTGCTTGCTCCCGACGGGGCCGCCCGGGAGGCTCTGTTAAAGTCTCTCGGGCACTTCTTTCTTGTCCGCGTCCCCGCTGGACGAGCGGCCACGGACTCAGTGTACTCACACCTCGTCACCCTGCCAAAAAGCCACTCTCCGACAACGGTGTCGCCCGCTCTGCACCCCGAAAAAGGGGAAGGAAACCAGGAAGTGGACGCGGCAGATATTTCTTGCCGAGGGAAGGAGACGGACAGCGAAGGAAACCCACCAAGAAGGGAAGCACACGCTGAAGCAGACTGCTGCCCATTATAGTCCGGCCACTGCGCGCATAAAGCGTACCGCTCCCAGTGGATCGGGTGGTGGAGTATCTGGCGCGGTATGCGAACCGGACCGCGATCAGCAACCGCCGGCTACTGGCGATCGAAGGCGACCAGGTGCGGTTCCACTACAAGGACAATCGAGACGGCGGGCAGTGGAAGACGACGTCGCTGCCGGGCGTGGAGTTCATCGAGCGGTTCCTGCGGTACCTGTGGCCGCCACGGATGCGGCACATCCGGCGGTTTGGGATCTGGGGCAATGGCGTGCGGAAGGAACGGCTGGCGCAGGCCCGCAAGTTGTTGGCGGTCTCGCCGCCGCCACCAGCGCCGGTCGCCGCGTTGCCGCCGAGCGACCCGGACGAAGACGCGGAGTCCCCGAAGGCCCCGGACGACGTCAAATCGTGCACGTGCCGGGAGTGCGGTGCCGAGATGATGTGCACGCGAGAGATTCCTCGGCCCCCGGTGTATGAGCTGATGGCGATGCCGCCGAGCATGGGGATCGAGGCGTACGGCGGGGGGTGGCCATTGCCCGCGCCGCTCGTCGGCTTCACGTGACGCGCCGCCCGTGGCGACGGGAGTGTGACATTATGAT
>Ga0194111_10006656_pt1 | contig 13109 bp, 7 predicted proteins | sample TA2KigC300mmetaG_FD_146194 | JGI IMG/M metagenome (GOLD analysis project Ga0194111, IMG submission 146194) | Freshwater microbial communities from Lake Tanganyika, Tanzania - TA2015033 Kigoma Deep Cast 300m | ecosystem: Environmental > Aquatic > Freshwater > Lake | place: Tanzania: Lake... | reverse complement strand
CCTGCGCCATCCGCCGGCGGGGCAGCACGTTGAGCATCACCCGCCGGCAATCGCACGTGGGATCAACGCAGTAGGATTCCACCAGGGCGTACTCGTCGTCGGGCAGGGATGGATAGCCGTGGGTGGTGATGACACGGGTTTCCGCCGGGCCCTGCTCCGGGAAGAGATAAGTGAAGGGGACCAGGTATGGATACATGGTGGTCAAGCTCCTAATAGAGAGCTACAGCAGCAGTGTCTGCGCGTTAGCCTCTGTCGGAAGCTGCGGAGGGGCTTCCTGGGCAGAAGGGTTAGCCAGCAGGTCCACCAGTCGGCTTGCTTTCTCTTTGAGTGCGTAAAACTGGCCCTTGAGGGCTTCTCGAGATTGCCCCTGGATGGTAACGTAGAACGGGTCGGTGGGGCTGGGGCGTAGACCGTCCGTGTTGACCAGCCGGAGCAATGGCGCAAAGGGGTAGCCGTGACGCCTGAGGCCGGTGACCGCCTCTTCGGTGAAGGCCATAGGCAATCGCTCTGCTTCCAAAAGCTCTGGTTGCTGTCCCATTGCTAGCTCTATCAGAGCCACCTGGAGCAGCGTCTGGCGCGCCTGCTCCTCCACGGCTAGTCGTTCTGCCCGCTGCCGGGCTGCGATTACCTGGGCCTGCCATTGCCAGAGTGTTGCCAATTCGCGCTGGAAATCGGCACGGGCGGCTGCCACCATTTCATCCGACCACATGGTTGCAGGCGCAGCTGGCTTCGCGGTAATGGCTATTTCCAGATCGCAGAGGTGTTCGATCCGCTGCGGCTGGCCTCTGGCATCAAGGGTGTAGTAGGCACAAAGCGGCAGAGGCTCTGCAGAGGAGCAGCGGAGTACACGGCCTTCAGGGTTCGAAGCCGGCTCCGGCACAACTTTCAGCAGTGAATTCAGCAGATCGTTCCCGTAGGTCAGCAGTTGTAGGGTGTTAGGATAGGCATCGAATAAGGCTGCGTCGAAGGTCACCGCAACATCACGCCCATCAGTTCGCAGCAAGCGTGCATTAGCAAATTCGGGATGTGTTTGGAAGCGTCCGGCCAGGGCGGGTGAATGTGTGAGCACGCGCTCCAGATCACTCAGAATAACGGGTGAGGCGGACTCCAGCAACGGCTCCTCGGCTATCAGATACTGGTCCAGGCTTAAGCCTTCAGCCTGCTGCACATCCAGTTCCTCCCGCAGCCGCGTTAACTCTTGCTGCAACACTTGCTCGCGCTCAGCCCCGGGCGTCATGGCCACCGTCTGGATGGCCTGTCCCACCCGAGCCAGGATGGGCTGCAACTCGCCGATCACATCCTGGAACCAAACAATCCGGTCCTCCAGTGCCCGGTAGACCCTGGCTTCTACGGTATCTTGGTAGAAGTAGTGACGGACCCAAACCAGGCTATGCACCTGCCCAATGCGGTCAATACGACCGATTCGCTGCTCAACCCGCATGGGATTCCAGGGCATATCATAGTTGATCAGCACGCCGCAGGTCTGTAGATTCAACCCCTCACTGGCTGCCTCGGTGCAGAGTAGGATCTTGATCGCTTCGCCCTTGAGGAAGGCGTTCTTGATCTCCTCTTTGGTGGTCAATACCCAAGCGATGCCATTCCACACCTCGCCGCCACGTCCGCTGTAGCAGGCTACCTGACCGCCATAGACCTGCCGCAGTTGCTCGCGCAGAAAGTCCATGGTATCGGTGTACTGGGTGAAGACAAGGACTTTCTCCCGTTTCCTGAATATCTCCGCCAAATCGCTCTTCAGTTGCGCCACTTTGGAATCGTTGCCCCCCAAGCGTCTGACTGCGGCCAGGAAGTCTTCCACGTATCCGATCTCGTCCCGGAAGCGGGCGCGTTCTTCCTCATCCAACCCCTCAGTGATGTCTATGCTCAGGTCTTCTTGCTCCAGGTCGTCTTCGTCCATGCCAGCTAGTGCCCCTGTGGCCGGACGACCCCGCAGGAATTCCAGACGACGCTCCAGGCTACGACGCACGGCATAGAAGCTGCTGGTCAGCCGGCGCCGATAGACAGTCATGATGAAGCCCAGACCCTTGCGCTCGGCCTCATACTTATGGTAGAACTGGCTGATGTATTCCTCGATTCGCTGGTAGAGTTCCTGCTCTTCGGAGCGCATGGAGACCCAGACTGGCTTGGGGTCGCGGCGGGGGACGGTGCCTTTGAGGAGACCACGCTTAGCGTACTCCCTGAGCAGGCGACGGGTGCTGCGGAAAAGGTAGTGGCGCAGTGGCGTGTGCCGGCGGGCCATTTCCACTACCAGGGGGCGGACCTGGTGAGCCAAATGATTGAGCCTGGCCTGACAATCCTGGCTGGAAACCAGCGTCTTGAGTTGCTGCCAGTCCACCAGGCCAAGTTGGGCCTCAGCCCGTTGGGCGAAGATAGGATCGAGTTCCCCACCCGTCTCCAGGAAGTCGCGTAGCAGAGCGAAAACAAAGCCCCAATCCACGTCCTCAAAAGGCTGGCGCAGTTCCTGGAAAAAGCGCAGGAAGTTGCCCTCGCCCGCCCCCCAACGGCCGCCCAGTCCAAGCACGCGCAACAAGTCCCAGACTTCTACCGGGTGGACTTGCATAGGGGTGGCGGTCATCAAAAGCATGCCCTGGGTACGCTCCTTTAGACCGGGTTGACCTTCCCGTCCCATCAGCAACTCTAGCAGGCGGTTCGGTCGGTAACGGTTGGTGAGAAAGTCTTTGCGACGGGCGTGATGCGCCTCGTCTATAAGCACCATATCCCAGGGGCGAGTCGCCAGCAACTTGGGTTGGTGCTCCCGCCGTTTGGCCAGTTGGCTGGAAGCGATAAAGATGTCTGCAGCATCCCATGGGTTAGGAATCTCCGGCGTGCGCTCCTGACCAAAGATGTCACGGAAAGTCTGACCATCAAAGACAGGAATGTTGAGAGCGAACTTCTCGTAGAGTTCTTCTTGCCACTGGCGGCAGACGGATTTGGGGGTCAGGATCAGGCAACGCCGGATGTAGCCAGAGATGAGAAGTTGACGTAAGGCCAGGCCGGCTTCTATGGTCTTGCCCAGGCCAACCTCGTCACAGAGCAGGAACCTTTCCGGGAAGCGAGCCGCGATGTCGTTGGCAATACGCGCCTGGTGCGGCCAGGGGGTGACGACGCTGGTGGCAGCACCTAACCAACGAGCGTTGAGGAGGTATGGGGCATCACGCAGAAACTGGAAGACCACGCGCTCGCGCTGCTGCTCATCGGCGGCGGCAAATGGTTCAACGATCCCGGCAACAGCTTTCTCCACCGGCTCTTATTCCAGCGGGTCCTGAGTGGGAGCCGTGGCCGGCCGATAGCGAAGCAACCGCTGCCGCGCCGCTTCTGGCACGTCCAGGGCGATCCAGTAAGGCTCCTGACCGTTCCACAGGCGCTCAAAGCGATAACGCACCTGCGCCAGGTAGGGGGCGGTGGCATTCCACGAGAAGTAGACAGAAAATTGCTCGTAGTTGTGTTGCCAGCCGGTGGCTGATTCGTTGACGCTGCCGCTGAAGGCGATCTGGTCGCCCTGGCGGTCAGTGAAGAGCCCCTCTTTGGGGTGGAAGTAGTCCTGGCATTGGGAGGCAGGGAGGGGGCGACCGTCCGGCCCCTTGGGGAGCACGACGCGGATGTCCAGCCGACCGGTGGCGACCAGCCAGGCCAGCACCTCCAAACGGCGGAGCATGACCTCTTCTTCGGGCTCGCTCAGGGCCGCGACCAGTCGCTCGGCCACGACATCGCTCAACGCCTGCCCATGTGCAATGGCGCGAACATCGGCCTTACTCAGTTCGGCGCCGACCAGCAGGCGCATAGAACCGCCATTGGCGATGAGGCGGGCCACGCCAGCAGCCGCCACGGCCAGCGCAGTGCTGCTGAAGAAACCGGCCGTACGGTCGTAGCGCAGGCTGCACGACAGGGCAGGGATGTAGAAATCGTGCAGCCGGTCGTCGGCCGGGCCGTAGGAGATATGGAAGTCGTGGTCACGAAGGCATGTAGGCATTGGCGTGATGTGTGAAACACAGAGGGCTTACTTCACCTGCACCTCTAACCTAACAATGCCGGATACAGCCAACGGTGCAGGCAAGACATCCAGATATGAGGCTATGGTCTGGTCCCCCGGCCACTGGGTGAGTTTGATGCCTTTCCCTGCCGCATCCTTGTGGGCTATTATAGCAACAACCTGCAAGGTATGTCCGGTTTTTACCGGGGCGCTCACATTCCCGATCCAACTAGGAGTCTGTAACCAGGTTCCGTCAGCTTCAACGGTTGCTGGATAGGCTTGCGGATACCAGCCTGCCCCTGGAGGATTCAGGGGGAAAACAAGAATGAAGATTCGGAGGTCGGGATTAGTGGTGACGCCTGAAGATGTGCCCTCAACGGTGAAATTGCACGCAGGAATATTTGGGCAGTCAATCACCTTGGTCGGGTTGGTGATAGCCACTGACAATGATGGCGGTTTCGTTGGCGACGGCGTAGGCGTATCAGTAGGGCGCACTACGGCCCCGGTGACTGTTGGCGTCGTTGTTGGCGTGGGCGTATCAGGAGGGCGTACAGGTGCAGTAGTGGGTGTTGATGTCGCTGTCGCCGTAGGCGTAACCTGAGGTGGCCCTACCGTGAAGCGATAGCTCTTCGTAGTTACCTGACCATCTTTGTCCCTGACCGCCACGGTCACGACTACATCCCCGAGCTCGGTGGCTTGGTAGATCACGGCCGGGTCGGTTGTGGGTTCTAGCAGTCTGCCAGGCCCAGTGATCGTCCATTGGTATGTTAGTTCCCTGCCGGTCGCGTTAGCGGACAAAGTAAGCTTCTTGCCAAACTCCAGGATGGAAATGCTGGGGCTAACCACAATCTCCACCTGGGGAGGTGGACTCCCACACCCACTGGCAATGCCGATTATGGGTGCCAGCAGAACTACAATGATGGCCCACCGCTGTAGTTGCATGTATTGTCTGCCCATTTGCTTCCTCCTCGTACTTGTAGACAGTTGTCCCAGCCGGTGTTGCCAAGAGCAGGAACGGTAGGCTGGGTCTCTAAACTATTGAACCACCACGTTGAAAGGATGCGCTGACCGTTGCCCAGTGCGCTGATTCGTCACGTAGACGATGATGTAGTCCACCATCTCGTCTTTCGGGGATATATATTCAAACCTGTCGGATTCTAGGAGTCGCAAATCCCCGAACTTGCACTTCGCAAGGAATGTATAGTCATTGCGACGACTCTCCGAAATACCCAGAACCTCAACGCGGAATGTAATCTTCTCGGCAGGTTTGGCTATCACTGGCTGCCTTTGGCCTGATAGTCGCGACGTGCCGTCTCCATAGTGCACATTGAGCATAATGGAGAGGTACTCAGGGCTACGAAAGTCGTCAAATGGCGAAGGAGACATCAGTGCAAGAAAGAGGAGGATAGCAGGGATACCTGATAGTGCCCACGTAACCAGCATTCTCATCAGATCCCTTCTCCCCGTGTCTCTCCTTGCCAGGTCTATTTCCCTCGCCTTCTTCCGCAAATCCACAATCCGCATGATACTCACAGAAACGGCACAAACCACCACGACAATACTGGTAATGATGGTATAGAGCAATAGCAACTCGTTTCGCGAAAGATCAGGCAACATCCCTTTTAAAGCCCCCATAAAAGCGACGTATGCTGCTATGCCCCCGCCTGCTTTTGCTAGCCAATGTCCAGATAGAGCAGACAGAAGATCATTCATGAATACCTCCCACTGGAACTGCACACCCTCAACTGTAGACTGCGCTACTCCTCGCTCTCTGTGCTCTCCTCCCAGCCTAGCCCCAACTGCCGTGGCTGCTCTATGACCTCCTCCTCCACTGGCACTGACAGGTCATCAAAGAAGGCCAGGCGCATGTTCTCCAGCACCTCAGCCTCTGGACGGACAAACTTGCCCTTGACCTTTGTCCGGGGAATGGCGTTGAGCAAAGCTTGCAGGTAAGCCTTGAATGTCCCATCAGTCAGGAGGCCGGTGTGTTTGAGGAAGGTCTCGCAGGCCAGCGCGCCGTCCTCCTGGTAGAGCAGCATGGCGGCGTGGGCAGCGTCCAGCAGCGTGTCAAAGACAACCGCCTCAGGATCAGCCAAGCCCTTGCGACGACGCAGTTGCGGCTTTTGTAGCACGACGAAGCTGCCTTTCTTGCTGATCACGCGCTTGCGCCGCACCAAGTCATCTTCAATGTCCAGCCCCAGGATCATAGCCAGCTTGCGCGCCTCGTCGGCCGGGAACTCCTCGGCTTTGAAGGCGTCCCAGGCCATCAGGTACCAGTCGGTGACTGGATCGAACTGGATTTCCCGGCCCAGGAGCAGCCCACGCTTGCGCAAGGCTATGACCTCTTCCCGCGCCAGGTCCAGGGCAGTCTCCGGACGCAGGGGCACCGCTTGGCCGGTCTTTTCATCCACCTGGCTGGTGAGCACCGGCCAGTGCTCAGAGATGACGGAGAGGACAGGGCCGAAGGTGCTGATGTACAGGTCTACACCGCTGATGCCTTGCTCGGCGAACTCAGTTGCCTTCTGCCGGGCAACCTGGCGGACGCGGCCTTTAATATCGTCCCACCAAACCGGAGAGGACGAAGGACCAATGACGAATGACGAATGCACGTCGTCCTTCGTCTGTCGTCCTTCGTCCCGTTTGCGGCAGACCAGCAGGATGGTGCTCTGGGCAGCGTTCTTCTGGGCCTGGTGCAGAGAGTGCTCGGACTCGGTGTGTACGGGCCATGAGGCTTTGATGGCGAAGCCCGCGCCGATGAGAGCCGTGGCCAGGGTGTCCCAGGCTTCTACCTGCTTGTGGGTGAACATGACCGTCAGTACTCCGTCGTCACGTAGGACACGGTGCATCTCCCGGAAGCAGGCGGCCATCTTGCGCTCGTAGTCGCGCCTGGCAAGGTCTTTTTTGTTGCCGTTCAGCTCTACAAAGCGGGCGGGGTTGGCTACGGCTTCTTCATCCTTGTTGGTCAGGGGGTCACGGAAGAAATCAGGGTAGAGATGACCCACGGAGCGTTTGAGCCAGACGTAGAAGAAGTCGCTGAGTTCGGCGTACATAACGTTGTCGTAGTAAGGTGGGTCCACGCAGATGTGGTGTACAGAGCCGGTCTTGACCTGGCTGAGGTCCGTGGCGGAGTCCTGCCAGATTTCCAGGCGGTCAACGGGTGATTGGCATAATGCCTGATTCCACAACCCAGACTGCGTAGACGTTGTCAAGGTAGCCGTTTCTTCATAGGCGTCTTCTATCTGGTCAAGAGCCCATGGAAGCAGGTTATGAGCAGCATCAAACTCACCATGACTCCAGGCGAAGGCGAAGTCATGGCGGTTGAAGGTATTTGCCATGGTTGAGCGGAATGGATGCCACACAGACATCCTTGAATTGTAGTTGGGGCATTTGTCCAACACAATCCCCAAATACGTCTCCACCGCCTTGGCTCGCGCCTGGTCTATCTCCTGGCGCATCTCTGCGCCCAGTTCGCGCAAGGTTTCCAGGTAGGTGCCCAGGGCGAGCAACTGGCGGGGAGAGAAGGTATCAGCCCAGCGGTACATGCCATAGCGAATCGGCTCGGCGGTCTTGAGACCTTCAGGGATGGGCTCTACCGGCACCAGCCCAGCCGCTTCCCAGTGGGGCAATCGTTCGGCCAGGGCAGCCTCGGCGCGGCGGACGGCGGCCAGGTCCTCCTGGGTCGGGGGGCGAAAATCGAGGCCGCTTGGTCCCTTGATGGCCACGGCGTAGAGCATCTGGCCCATGCGGCCGGCCTGAGCCTCTCGTTTGATGTACTCTCCGTCAATAGCCTCGCCGGTCCAGGGGGAGCGAGCCACGCCGCGGCTGATGGTGCCGGCATCGGGGTCAAACCTCTCCCCCGGCCCCTCCCCGCCACGGGGAGGGGCGATGTGGGCAATCTCAAAGCGGGGGGTGTCCCAGGTAGGGTCGGTCAGCAGGCGCACGGCGACGGGCGGGTCTTTGCTCAGCCACCAGTTGGGGGAGAGTGGCACCGGCTTGCCAGTGGCTGGACAAGCCACGGTGCGCGCCCAGAGGTAGGCAAAGATGTTCTCGCCGGCCTGGCGGGGGAAGAAGTCGGCCAATCGCTCCTCCACCCGCTCGGCCCACACTGCGCCCCACCTGCGTATGTCTTCGGCCAGGGAAGGGCCGAAGCGGGCCGGGTATTCCAGGGTGGCCTTGAGGATAACAGAGGCGACCGGGTTGAGTTCCCCGGCCAGCACGGTGAAGCCGTAGCGTAGAGCCTCGAAGGGGATAGAGCCACCGCCGGCCATGGGGTCCATGACTGTGATATTCCGCGTGCCCCAGGTGTGCTCCAAAAGGTCCAGCATAGTCGTCAGGTCTTCTGGAGATGGGTTGACCGTGAAGGCGCGCGGGGCATCGCCGTAAGGGTTCTCTTTGAGCTGAATATCTCGTTGTTTGGCCCACTGGATAAGCTTGCGGCCAGCCACTGGGTCGCCTTGAATGCCCAGCAAGTGGCGGAACCAGGCCTGGTATGCCTCCTCCGTGGGGAATTTCTGTTGCAGAGGCACAGGCCAGTTCGCCGACCAGGGGGGCAGCAGGCTGGCCAGAACAGCAGCGCGGCTGACGGCCAACGGTCGTCGTGCCCACCAGACATGCAGGAAGTACAGTGGTGGCAATGCGCTGCTGGCGCCACGCTCGCGCTGGCTCTCCGCGCCGATGGCGGCGAAGGGAAGCCAGGATTCAATGAGGGTGGGTGGGGGGTTCATCTCACTCTCCGGCCAACAGAATCCGTAGCGCCCGTTGGGCGTTAATGGCGGTTGCCGCGGCGGTGCATTTGCTGAACCAGTAATAGGCTTCCTCAGACGGCATGGTACGCAGGGCACCGGAGATGGCCTCCACGCGGTCCATGCGGGTCAAAGGTTTGACGGTCAGGAAGAGTAGCGCCAGGCGCAGGCCAGTCTCCTCGTCCAGGCGGAAAGGTCTGCGGCGCTCCCGCGACAGGTCGGTAGCCTTGTAGCCGGATTTACGCAGGGCCTCCAGCACATGGTCAGCAACGGCCCGCAGAGGGTCGCCAGCCAGAGATACCAGGCACTCCGGCTTCGTTGGTTGGGAGTTGGACCGCTGGCCACCACTGCTCGCTGCCAGGAAGATGCCCCCCGTGAGTGCTGGAGAAGCTGTTACCGGCCATTGGTAGAGCGCCAGGCTGTAGCCGTTGCTGTCGTTAGGCACCACGCGCAACTCGAAGGGTCTCTCGGGATCAGGGGACGTTGTATCGCGCTCCACGGTGTAGGTCGCCCTGAATGGCGGCTCCTGGCCAGCAATGACCGCATCAGGCACGTTGAAAAGGCCCATGCGACCGGGCATGGGGATTGGCCGGGGCAATCGTTGGGGATCCGCCAACTGCCAGCCGAAGGTTGGCCCAGGGAAAGCATGCTGGGCTAGATGGTGATTGCGCAGAGCCTCCCAAGACGCCTCATCCAGCACGGAAATATCTACCAGGTTAACTGTGCCCACCAGAGCGCCACGCACCAGGCTGGCCGGGGCCAGGCCATAGGCAGCACAAGCTTCCTCTTCTATGGTCTGGCTGGCGTGGATGGCCAGCCGGCCGCGGTAGCTTACCTGCCAGGTGCGCAACTCAATGGTCTTGCGCCCCTGGAGGATCAGTTCGGCCCAGGGCTGGCGGATGGAAAGTGCTTTCATGCTTTCGGTTCCTCAAAGGGTTCAGCGTCTATCACCATGCGCCCAAAGCTCAGCGTGGTGAAGACATCATGGATGGTCTGAAACTGATCGGAGGGAACGGCCAGGCCAGCGGGGAAATCGGCGCGCAGTGTCGTCCGCACCACCAGTTTGCTGGCCTCCTGGCCAAAGGTATCGGTGACCTGTTTCAGGCGCTTGTAGCGGTCCCAGGAGCCCGTGAAGGTCAGGCTGAGGGATTCGCCGCTACCGAACTCAGCATTGAAGTTTTGCTCCAGGTGATACTCGCCCTTGCCCAGTTGAGGTATAGCCAGGCCTAGAGACCGGGCTTCGGTTGCGCCTTCTTTCCCCTGACCGTCAATATGCATAACCAACTGGCGCAGGCGGCCCACCTTTTGATCGCCGCACTGGTCAAGCAGCCTCTGGAAAGCCTGGGCTGGTGCACCCTCGGCATGCAGCCTGATTGCTGGCGCGACGACGATAATTTCCTGGCCGCAGGTGCAGCGCGAGGCGGGCTGATGGCAGACAGGACAGATCTGCTCTTGGGTAGGAATCTCCGGCTCGCCTTTGAGGCGTAGACCCAGTCGGCTTTTCTCTTCCGGTGTGTACAGGAGGGTGTCCTCGCTGATTTGGATGGCCGGGGACGGCGAGGCGGCACCATAGCCTACCCCTTCCGCACTGTCGTAATAGACCCAGACGTTCTGGGAGATGCCGTTACGGATGGTCTTCTTGAGCTGATTCAAGTCCAACAGGATGCGCAGTCCCAGGCGGCGGGCGAAGGCCCGGCGCAGGTCTTCCGTGGAGATCATGGCCTGGCCGGCGTCCCAGGCTCTGGCTTTGACGAAAGCAGCAGGCAGAGCAGGATCGTCGGCCGTCAGGACCTTCTGCAACTGCTTCAGCACGCGCAACACCACGTTGGTCTGATCCTGATTTACCTCTCCCTGGTCTTGCGGTGGGAGAGTCTCTCGAGCTAGGTTGCTGTGGTGTTGTGGGGCGTCGGCGCTGGGGTAGTAGAGGTACTTATAGGCTTTGGTTATAGCCACCCGCACGTCCAGTTCAGCAGCCTCGGCCATCTTCTTGAGACGCTGATCCTGTCCTCCAGGCTTGAATTCGCTCATCCTCTCGGCGTCCCCCACGATGCGGCCAATGGCCAGGTAACGCTGAGCTACCTGAACCATATTCTCCACCTGGTCCTTGTCCGCCACCAGAAAAAGTACGTTGTTCTTGTAGGTGCGGTAGCCTTCCAGTGAGCCGGCGTGATCGAAGATGTGGCGTACCAAACCAGGTGGGGCAGGCTCGCCAGCCGTGCTTGTCGCCGCATCGTAGTGGATGATGGCCAACTTTGGTTTGTCGGCATCGTCGTCCACGTCACCAGCTTCATTGGGGAAATAAACCGGCTTCAAGTAGCCTGTCTTCCATACATGACGGATGCGCTGATCCAGTTCTGCTTTGGCCTTCACCCGGCCCACCGTCCCCATCTCGTCAGCGATGATCTTGTTTAGCGATGGTTCAGTCTTAAAACGGTAGCGATGACCGTCCCAGTCAAAGAACCAACCAGCCTCAACCAAACGCTCGCTGGCCTTGCTCACCAGTGCTGGATCGTCACCTGGTATAAGCACTGCCAGGTTCAGGTCGGCGGGATCAACACCGCTGGCCACACCGTGGGTCAAGCTATGCAGGAAAGAAGTTGTAGCTACACGACAAGTATAAGGGGGCTTGCCGGCCTCTAGCCAAGGGGCGTCAATAGCCTGGGCGTGGGCTGGGTAGCCGAGGCGCGGGCTCACGATGTCTGCTTCGATGACCTGCTTGAAGGCAGGGCGCTCCAAGCGGCTGGTCAGGTCGCTGGCGATGTCCTCTACTGCCAGATCAAGGTGGAATGGGTGGATCAGGTAAGTGTTGACGGGCTTGGTGTCCCACAGCCGACGAATGACCATTGCCAGCAAGCGCAGCGCCCCCCGGGTTTTCTGGAAGTTGGGGATAGTAGATGTCTTGCGGTTCAGGGTAGTCAGCAATTCAGGATGGAAGGGATAGTCGCCAACCATCTCTGCTGCGTACTCAGCACGCAGAGCACGTTGGGGCAGGTTAGCTCCCTGTTCTATGATCTGCCGGTAGTATTCCGTATAGGCAGCAGCGGTCTCACGGGCTGCATACGGATTGATGAATTTGAACAGCCGATGGGTTACGATGGCTGCAATCTCCGCCTCACCTGTTGGTGTGATCACTCGCTCCTGGCGGGCCGATAGTCGCTTGGCCTCGGCTAGTTCTTCAGTCTCCTTACCGAAGGCGTCACTGGGATCAGCCAAGGTTATAACCACCACAACACGTTCCTTGCTGGCGGCGAATTCAAAGAGTGACATGAGGAAGGCTACGGTCTGCTCAGCCAGGTCGGATCTCTTGGTGGCTGTGGGCACAGCTTTCGCCGCCCGGAGGTGGCGTGCCACTTCGTCCAGCATGATGAGCGTCGGTTCATCACCAACAATTCTGTCCAGAAATCCAGTACCCGGTGCGGAGCGGTCCTGGTCGCTGCCAGCAACAAGAGCGTACCCGGCCGCGCCGCCCAATTGGTAGGCCAGCTCACCCCACAGGGTATAAGTGGTAACGTCCCCATGGTGATCAAGGCCGTCACGGGGTGAAGAATCAGAGCCGACAACTCCCACGACCCGCATTGCTCTCTTGGCCGGAATCAGCATGGGGGCAATGAACTTGGAGCTAGGTGCGTAGCCCCTGGCCACGTGGTAGAGAGCAATCAGGTTATGGGTCTTGCCACCGCCAAAAGCTGTCTCCAAGCGAATGACAGCATTGTTAGCAGGCTTGGCACCGGTCAGGCGGCCCAGGGATTCGTCCAGCAGGAGCTTGAGGCCCTCCGTGGCGTATGTGTTTTCAAAGAACGTGGTAGGCTTCTGATAAACATCATCGGCCTTGTTGTCCATCACGTCCTTGAGGCGGGCGGCGAAGATTTCTTCCCTTAGCTCCCCCTTCAGGACTTCGGGTCGTGGTTCGCAACCGTCGAAGATTGTTTTCAACGGAACTACCTCCATAGCTCATCTCGTGCTTGCTAGTCCGCCAAACAAAAAGCCGCCTTCCTGCCTTTCACAGAAAGGGCGGCTCTTGCAGTAGGTGTACGCCGGCCTTCCTGGGGGTGACAGGGAACCGGAGAGGGCTCGTTAGCAAGCAACATTGCTGACGAACCCATGTTTTTTCTGTAGGCGATTATACACCCTTTTGGGGCGATTGACAAGAGGGAAAAGGTTGTTTATGGCGACTGGGGACTGTCTGCCGTTGGCTTATCCCTGAAGTATACTGAGGGCTGTTCATTCCTGACCCTGGGGGCCATGCCGATGTGCTACGGCCCCCGCTGTTGCCGTTGATTTATTCAGTCCAGATGTTGTACCTGCGGAAGCAGAAAAACGCTAAATCTGGCGCACCCACTCTTGACAAGGCCGAACAGATGTGCTAAGATGTAAGTATAAGT
>Ga0194111_10006655_pt1 | contig 13111 bp, 10 predicted proteins | sample TA2KigC300mmetaG_FD_146194 | JGI IMG/M metagenome (GOLD analysis project Ga0194111, IMG submission 146194) | Freshwater microbial communities from Lake Tanganyika, Tanzania - TA2015033 Kigoma Deep Cast 300m | ecosystem: Environmental > Aquatic > Freshwater > Lake | place: Tanzania: Lake... | reverse complement strand
TCCGTCCTTGATTTCCTGGACGGATTGCCAATCCGTCCTACATCCAATTCAGCAGATTATTGTTTTACAGCGCCTAAGTGACTCATCACTGTCACATCTGGCCCGGCAAACGGGACCTGCCGTCTCCCGCTGGAATCGCGATCAACACTCCTCAACGACCTTCAGGTTCATGAGCCGTGCGAGATGGTACACGCTGTCCATGTGGTCGCCATAGACCACCACGCGGTGCAGCAACGTCATGGCGTCCTCCGTATCGAGGATGCTGCTCCAGTTGGCGGCCATTTTCGCCGCATCGCGCACTTCCGTCACGATCTGAGTCCGGCACGCGTGGACCGATTTTTCGGGGACCTCGATGATCTTGCCCGTTGAGGCGAGGATGGTATCCAGGTTCACGAACTTGGACCGGGTGATTGTCTCGCCGAGACGGTACAGGACCTCCGGCACGCAGCCGCTGCCGCCCACTTCGGAGTGCCCGCGCAGCAAGTAGGGTGCTTGCTGACCGTTGGGGCCGTCCATCTTCAGGGGCGCCGTGCAATGGGCGGTCCATAAGGCGTTGCGCGACGTGTCAAACGTCGCGTTGCCCTGGAATCCCGGCTGGTCGATCGCGTATTGGAACAGGAGCATGGTCAGCAGCGAGTCCATGTCGCCCTCGCAGGCGGCGGGGATGCCGCAGTCGCGGAGGCGCGTGAATCCCAGGCAGGGGAACCCTTTCGCCAGCCATCCCATGCAGGTCCCGATGGCCAACCCCTGTGCCTTCTCCTGGCGCAGCAGGTTCTGCAGCGCGATACTGACGCGAGCCGCCTTCGCGATGTCCTCCTCGTTCGGTTCGAAGATGGTTTTCGCTTCCTTCGTCCAACGCTCGGCCTCAGCCTTCACCTCGTCCTCCGCGGCCGATGCGATCAAGTCGTTGAACGTCTTCTCGTCCACCGCCACGACATCCGCTCCCAACCGCTTCTTGACTTCGTCGGGCGACTGAGCCGGCTTAGTGCCACGAGCGGGCGGGAAGAGCAGGATGCGCGTCTGCTGCATCATCGGGACCACGCGGAGCAACCGGATCGCTCGTTCCAACTCGCCGTAGTCGCTGCTGGGGAAGAGCGTGACCGGATGGCCCTGCCGCTGCCAGCGGTGCGGATACATCCAGTCGTGACCGCTGGCCGGCAAGGAGAACACAATCATCGGACGGTTCTCGTCGAGGATCGGCTTCACGACGCGCGTCAATGAGAAACAGCTCAGGTTGATCGCCAGCACAGGCACGCCCGGTCCCGCGTTGCTCAACAGAGCCGCCGTCTGCTCCACGCTGTTCGATTCGCCGATCAGCAGCTCGACGTTCCCCAGCTTCTTCTCGGCCTCCGCCAGGCTGGCCTTTATTGCCGCCACCTGTTTGGGATCGGTGTTCCATCCGCGATCTTCCGGTCCGACGGGACCGGTGTAGATAACGCAGATCCGCGACTTGACCTGAGGCTTGGCAGGCGAATCAGACGTCCACGCGTGGGTCCAGGCCGCGCCGGAGAGCATAAGACCACCAGCCGCTACCCCAGTTCCCAGAAATACACGTCTCGTACACTGTTCACACATCGCAATACCCTCGTTTGTCGTGTAGGAGATACGAACTGACGAGAAGTCGTCATCGAGCGGTTCGGGCACGCGCCCCACTGGGCCGATCGAACATGACGCTCACCTTGGTTACGATTTCACCACAACCCGGTGCGAAATGCAAGCATGAGAGTCCTGAAAGCGGTCAGCCGCCGCGGTACCGCGAGCGTCATCCGCCGCGGTACCGCGAGCGTCATCCGCCGCGGGCCGCCTCTGGCATCTTGCACGGCGAGGGCGGACATCCGATATTGATCTCGTGGCGATTCCTCCGCACTTGCCGTCATTTGAGGATCGGATGGATGATCGGGGCAATCCGCAGGCGGGACATCCTCACTCACCCAGTGGTCACGATTCGGTGCTTCGGCTGGCGCGTCTTTCTTTCGGCACTGTTTGCCAACCGCGACCAGACATTTCTCTCGCTGCTGGTCCGCGCCGGTGCTCTGCAACCTTATCCATCGAAAGCCCCGGATGCTGTCGAACGCTGCATCAAGCTGGAACTGCAGGCGCAACGGATCTACCACCGTCTGGCGGGACGTTTCCTGGGAACTCCGCCGATCAGTGACATGTTCGACGTTCTGGCGTATCAGGAGCAGACTCACGCGGAACTGCTGCAGTTGTGCCACGAGGCGGCCATGCGATCTTCGTGGAAAGAGGCGTGTCTCGCACCGTGGAAGGACGCGGTCGCGAACCTTGAACGCCTGATGGCCGAGGCGGAACGCTCACTGGATACGATTGATGACCTGTCCGATGCTTTGCGGCTGGTGATCAAGATCGAAGGATCGGAAGTCAATCGAGTGTTCGCGAGCGTGATGAGCGCATGCGGCTCGGAGTTCGTCGGCACGTTGCGTGTGTTTCAGAACGCCGTGACCGACCACATCACGTACATCTGCCAGGAGATCGCCGATTTGCAGCCGCTCATGACTGCTCAGTGCCAGGAGTTGGCGCGAGCCCATAAAGTGCCGCTGCCACAGGCGAACCTGTCGCGTTCCACCGCTTGAAGCTCCGGGCACCGCATGCCTGGTGCTGCCGCTCGTGCTCCGGCAGTGCCGCGGAAAGCCTCCCGGCACGCGGTCGACACCGGCACCCTTCACCAGACTTCCCGCAGATCGACGCGGACACCGTCGATACCGCCCGCATCACGCGTCGCTCGCGGATGCCGGGTCGGATGCAGCCGGCATCCTTTTCCATCGCGACAGGCAGAAGGCGATCACGCCGCCGGCAATCGCGCCGCACAAATGCCCGTCCCAGGACACCTCCTGACCGGCGGGGACGAAACCCCAGAGCACCGTCCCTCCGTAGAGAAGGAACGTCACGACAGCCACAAGCACGGCCGCCAGACGTTTCTCGAACACTCCACGCAGGACAAGGAATGCGACCAGTCCCGATATCAGACCGCTCGCGCCAACGTGAACGTGGTCTCTGCCGACCAGCCACAACAATCCGCCACCCAACAGGATGATTCCCGTGACGATATCCCAAGACCGCTCGCGAGAACCCGCCAGCAGCACCAGCAGGACCAGCAAAGGGATCGTGTTTCCGATCAAGTGGCCCAAACTCGCGTGCAGCAATGGCATCGTGACGATGCCAGGCAATCCCGCAAGCGTTCGAGGCCGCAGACCAAACGCGTCGAGCGGGAAGTCGATCATCGGGAGCGACAGGACGATGTTCAGCAGGTGAATGGCCCAGACAGTCCCCACAAAAACCAACGTGCTCTTCAGCTTCAATTTACGTTTGGCGGCCTCGACGAGAGATGACATAGCCGTGAGTTCCTGGGACGAAAGTTCAGAACACCCTCGGGAACAAGTGTCGCGCGTTGGCTGTTGTCGCGGCGCAGACATCCCGCAAATCGACATGTTTTAACGTTGCGATATCGGTGGCCGCACAGCGAACGAACGCAGGTTCATTTTGCCGGCGGTTGACATCGTGCGAAAGATGGTCGCGGGCGGAAACGGTTCGCGGGTGACCGTTCCGCAGGACAGCGAACGTCAGTTCCGGATAGCGCCGCTCCACTTCGCTCAGAAACAGCTCAAGCTGTTGCTCGGCCAACCACTGCTTGCGACCGTCCCGCGACAGCGAGTCCGGCACTGCCTGTTGCCGCGCAATGTCCCTGGCTGCCTGCCACTGGCCGACGAACGGACTGTGATACGGCGAATCCGTCTCGATGACCAGTCGTGTCAGGTCCACGCGCTGAGCAACATCCGCGAACTTCTTGCGGTACCCAACCGAGGATGGAATGGAGATCAGGAAACCGCGGCTTTCGGCTTCCATCGCTTCCTCCACGGTTCCCGCGAAGCAGTGCAGCACGACGTCGTGCGGGTCGATATCCGCGACGGCCAGCATCCGCAGAATATCGGCATACGCGTCCCGGCCGTGGATCACCAGGGGCAGCTCCGTGTGGGCTGCCAGCTCGATGCACGCTTGAAAAACGACCGCCTGGGTCTGGAGGCAGTCCCGCACCCGGGGCTCGGCCAACAGTTGCTCTTGGCGGTCCCGCATCTGGTCGCCGATCTGTTGCCAATCGAGCACGCCCTGGGACTTGAGGAATTCGACGATGGGCCAGTAGTAGTCCAATCCGACTTCGCCGATGGCAACCACATGCCCGGCGTCAGCCAGTTGCCGTGCCGCGCGGGTGGCACCTTCAAGTTGTCTGTCGAGCGTCGCGGGGGGGATCGCCGCGACGGGCGGGCAGACTCCCAACGACACTCCCAACCGCACGGATTCGTGTTGCGCGGCCGCGGCAAGGATCTGGTCCACGGGGAGTTCGAGCTGTCCGGTGGTGAGGTCGAAGTACACGGAAAAGACGACGGCCCGCACCGCATACCGCTCGCAGCGGGCGAGCATCTGATGCAATCCGAACGCCCCGTCGGCCAGCAAGCCGCTGTCCAGATGTGCGTGGCAATCGACAACGTGCGGCAGGTGCATGATGATGGATGGCTCCCTCGAGGACCGAGCGCGTTGTTCATGATTCTAGCGAGGCGTTGCCTCCAACCCAACTGCCGCGTGGAAACGTTGGAATGACGGATGGGACATAGGGGACCGATGGGACCGATGGGACCGATGGGTTTGGGGACATACCGTATCCGTCCCGCACCGGGTGGACGGGCAGGAGTGCCCGTCCTACAAGATGCGCCCCATGCGAATTGCCGGCCGGCCGAATTGCGGGTAGCATAATAGACAGCTCTTCTTCCCGCAGGACCATTCCCTTGGTGGGCCGCTGCGATGTCGCGATTGGACTCCGAGTCACAGTTGATTCGTGAAGCCGTGGCCGGCGATCGGACTTCTCTGTCCCAACTGTTGTTGCTGCATTATGACGACCTGAGCCGGCACGTATCATCGCGGATTTCCCGGAAGCTGCAAGGATTGGTGCGTGCGGACGATATTCTGCAGATGACTTTCCTGCGCGCCGCGCAGGCTGTGGGGAATTTCCAGCCGCACCATGCGGGTGCGTTCCGGGGCTGGCTCCGGACGATTGCCGACAATCTCGTCCGGGACGCGGAGAAGCGCCGGCGACGGGAGCGGCGGTTGGCCTGCGCGGCCGGGGACCAGCCGCCGACGGGATCGGAAGCGCACCTGGATCTCCTGGATGCCGTCGGCGGCGGTCAGACGACGCCGGGCCGGAAGGCACAGCGCCACGAGAGTATCCGCCATCTCCAGGCCGCTCTGGCGGGACTTCCGGACGACCAGCGGGAGATTGTGCGGCGGCGGTACCTGCAAGGTCAATCACTCGAGCAGATAGCCGAAGCGACGGGTCGCACGAAGGACGCCGTGCGGAGCATCTGCTATCGCGCTCGGCGGGACTTGCGCGCGTGCATGGGCCGAACGTCACTCTACTTCAGTAGTTGATGCGGGTTGGTTCTCCGATGCCTTTGACATCGTCCAGTCACCGGGGGTCGTCGAATCGGGATCGGCGGATTCGCGAGATCGTCCTGGAATTGGTGCGGCAAGTCGAGGACCATCGATCGGCATCCGACGAGGCGGTGATCGCCGAGCATCCCGATCTCATGCCGGAACTGGCGGAGGAGCTTCAGAAGTTCCGGAACATTCGCGGCGCCCTGCGGCATCTGGAAGAGAGGGAGTATTTGCTGGCCTTGGAGCGGATCGAAGCGGACGATGCCCGCGAGCGTCACGGCGACGGCGATGCCGGATCGGAAACCGAGGACTTTCAACCCGGCGCGCGCGACGGGGGGGACGGGCCCGACTTGCCCGCGACGATCGGCCGGTACCGCGTGCTGAGTGTGTTGGGAGAGGGGGGATTCGGACGCGTCTACCTGGCGACGGACGAGCAGTTGCACCGCGATGTGGCGATTAAAGTGCCTCGTTCGCGGCGGCGGATGGAACCCGACGAGTTGGAGGCGTACTGGTCCGAAGCGAGGATGGCGGCGGCTTTGGATCATCCGGCGATTGTGCCCGTGTACGATGTCGGGCGGATGGAGGACGGACGCTGCTACGTCGTGTCGAAGCTGATTCGGGGCGAGAACCTGGCGGACAGGATGCGGCGATCGCCGTTGTCTCACGCCGAGTCCGTGACCGTCGTGGCGATTGTGGCCGAAGCGTTGCACGGCGCGCACGAGCGCGGCCTGGTGCATCGCGACATCAAACCGGCCAACATCCTGCTCGACTCCGACGCGCGGCCGTTCGTGACGGACTTCGGCTTGGCCCTGTCGCGCGACGACGTCGGCCACGGACGCGGGTTTGCCGGCACGCCGGCCTACATGAGTCCGGAGCAGGCGCGGGGGGAAGCGCACCGCGTCGACGCGCGCTCCGACATCTTCAGCTTGGGCGTGGTTCTGTACGAGTTGGTGACGCGGAGGAAACCGTTCGCCGCGGATTCGCACGACGAGTTATTGGAGCAGATCCTGTGGGGCCAGCCGTACCCGCCGCGGCTGTGTGATCCATCCGTCCCCGAGGAGCTCGAACGCATCTGCCTGAAAGCGCTGGCGAAGCGGGCAACCGATCGCTATCCCGACGCGCGGGCCTTGGCGGACGACCTGCGCTGCCTGGCTCAATCCGCGCGGGCGGGCGAGTCGGGTTCGGCGACCGGCGGGCAGCCGTCGGGCGGCAGCGGACCGGTCCCGCCCCGCTCCGGTAGGATCATCCCCAAGGGTCTGCGTGCGTTCGACGCCAACGACTCGGACTACTATCTGGGCCTGGTCCCCGGCCCGCGCGATCGAACCGGTCTGCCGGAGAGCATTCGGCAATGGAAGCTGCGGATCGAGGCGCGTGATCCGGCCGCGGCCTTCGCCGTGGGACTGCTGTACGGGCCCTCCGGCTGCGGCAAGTCCTCGCTGGTCCAGGCCGGGTTGCTCCCGCGCCTGGCCGCTTACGTGCGGACCGTGTACGTCGCGACGACCGGCGAGGATTTCGAATCGCAGCTGCGCAAACGACTCGACCAGGCGGTACCCGCCATGGCGCGTGACGCGAATCTGGCCGATTCCTTGGCCGCGATCCGGCGTGGGCAGGTCCTGGACAAGGGCGAGAAACTGCTGGTCGTGCTGGACCAGTTCGAGCAATGGCTGCATGGCAGGAGCGAGAAGGACCGCCGCACTTTAGTGACAGCATTGCGTCAGTGTGACGGAACCCATGTTCAGTGCCTGTTGCTGGTGCGCGACGACTTCTGGCTGGCGGCCAGCCGTTTCATGTCGGAGCTGGAGATCGACCTGGTGCAGGGCGTCAACGCGGGACTGGTCGACCTTTTCGATCTCGCCCATGCGCGGAACGTGCTGACCGAACTCGGACGCGCCTACGGCCGGCTGCCCGACGACGTTCAGCAGCGGGATGCGGCGCAGACGACGTTCGTGCGGCGGGCGGTTTCGGCGCTCGCCCAAGAAGACCGCGTGATCCCGGTGCGTTTGGCGTTGTTCGCCGAAATGGTGAAAGGGCGGCCGTGGCGGCCGGAGACGTTGCGCGAGGTGGGCGGCGCCGAGGGCGTCGGAGTCGCGTTCTTGGACGAGACGTTTTGCGCGAGGACGGCCAATCCGGAGTACCGCGCGCACGAACCCGCGGCGCGAGCCGTGCTGGCCGCACTGCTCCCCGGATCGGGCATGGGCATTCGCGGCCGCATTCGCACGAGCGGCGAATTGCTCGATATCTCGGGCTACGGCAAGAACCCGCGCGCGTTCAAACAACTGATGCGCATCCTCGACAGCGAAACACGATTGCTCACGCCGATGGATCCGGACGCAGTCGATACGCACGGACTGCGGATCTCGCCCAACAGCCGGTACTACCAGCTCACGCACGACTATCTCGTGCCCTCCCTCCGCCAATGGCTGACGGCCAAACAGCAATCGACACGCAGCGGGAGAATGGAGCTGCGACTGGCCGATCGCGCCGTGTTGTGGAGCACCAAGCCGGAACGAAGGCAGCTGCCTTCCCTCCTGGAGTGGATCTCCATCCGATTGCTGACGCGCCCGATCCAATGGACCAAAGTACAGCGGCAGATGATGCGCGCCGCCTTGCGGCACCACGCCCGCGCGGCACTGTTGGTCACGCTCGCCGTCCTCGTCGTCCTTTCGACGGGCGTCGAGTTCATGGCGCTAACGCGAAACCTGCTCATGAAGTTCCGCGCCCGCAACGTCGCTGTCTGGCTCACGCTGGGACGCGAGGAATCCGTCTGGCCGCTGCTCGCGAAACATACCGATCCCGACCTCCGCACCGACGTGATCCACCGGTTCAGCCCCATGGTCACGAACCCGCGGACCATCATGGACCACCTGGAGCGACAGGAGGATGTCAGCGTCCGGCAGGGCATGCTGTTGGTGATCGGCGAATTGATCGGACCCGTGGAGCGGCAGCCGACGCGCTCCATCGCCGCGCGGCAGAACGACCCGGTCGCCCAACAGTTGCGCCGCATCTACCGGGACGATCCCGATCCGGGCGTGCATGCCGCCGCGCGCTGGGCATTGGCCCGCTACCAGCACGATGCCGATCTCAGCCGCATCGATCGGGAGCTTCTGTCTTCCGCCGGTGCTGACGATCGCCAATGGTCCGTCACCAGCGAGGGCCACACGATGGTGACGCTGGCCGGCCCCACCCATTTCCGCATGGGATCGCCCGAAACGGAGCCTAACCGGCAGAGTGACGAATCACTGCACGTCCAACGGATCCGACGCAGCTTCTGCATCGCCAGCAGCGAGACCACCGTCGCGCAGTTCGCCACGTTCCTGCGGGATGGCAGCGAATCTGCACAGATCTCAGCCAGTGGCGAGACCCGCGATCCACGCGAACCGCAAACAAACGTCACCTGGTACGAAGCAGTCGCCTATTGCAACTGGCTCAGCCAACGCGAAGGGATCCCGCGCGACCAGTGGTGCTACATCCCCAATGAAGACGGCCGCTACGGACCCGGCATGCAGGTCGCCCCCGATTGCCTCGCCCGACGCGGCTATCGTCTCCCCACGGAGTCGGAGTGGGAATTCGCCTGCCGTGCCGAGACCAATACGGTTCGGTACTTCGGCGACGGCGATCACTACATCGGCAAACACGTCGTCTGTCGCGAGAACAGCCAGGGACGCCCTCAGCCGATCGCGCTCCTGAAGCCGAACGGTTTCGGCTTGTTCGACATGTTGGGCAACGTCGCGGAATGGTGCCACGACGCCTATCTGCCGAGCGACGGATTGTCCCGTGCGCTCGCCGCTGATGGTGAGGTAGTCTCGGGCGAGGTCGCCCACGTCCTCCGCGGCGGCTCGTTCGGCGATGGGCCCGCACAGATCCGATCCGCCGCTCGATCCAGCAGGCCGCCCGGCCATCGCGATCCCACCGTGGGATTCCGCGTTGCTCGCAGCAACCTGTGAGGCGAGGCGGCAACGGTGTAGCGGAACTCGCCAGAGTTCCGAGGTCACTCCGCGGCTGCCACGGAATTCTGGCGAATTCCGCTACAAGAGGTCACGCCGGCGCTGCCATGGAATTCTGGCGAATTCCGCTACGACTCGTCAGTAGTCGTTTCGCATGAGCAGTTTGCCGTCCGCGCGATGGGCCAACTGCTGGAGAACGGACATAGGGATGCTCTCGGAGAGGAATCCCACGTGAGCGTCGCCGAAGGCGAACATCGCGCCGGAGGGATGTCGGCTCGAAAAGCCGCCCACGAACAGGTCCGCATTGTCCGGACGCGCGGGAACACCTTCTTCCGCGTCCAACGGGATCCTGCCGCCGTATCTCGTCATCAGAGATTCGAGGTTCAGCTTCGAGCCCGTGTTGCGCAACGTGGCCCGCGTGCCTGACATCCAGCCCAGGTCGTCTTCCAACTGGATCTTCTCGCCGATGAACAGCGTGTGCGCCAATCCGTCGGTGACATCCCGCGGGCGAACGGAGCTGTTCAGAACGAATGCTCCGTGGTTCTTCTCGCGGTCGTCGATCGGTGCTTCCACGTCATTGTGGCATCCGGCGTAGTTCGTCAACTGAACAGTCCTGCCTTGTGGCTCGTCCGACGGGCAGTGGAGGACCTCGATCGCGACTTGCCGGACGACGGAGTTCTTATCGTCGTACACGCCGACTCCGAAGTCGATGTGCGCGAACGTGTTGGATTCCTCGATGAAGGGAAGCAGCCGGCTGATCCAGTTGTGATGGTAGCCGCTCGCCACGCTGGCAATCGGCGCGTTCTCGTCAACAGTGCCGCACGGGAAGGCGCCGAACGCCATTTCGTAATTGTGCGCCGCGAGGATTAGCTGGCCAAGGTTGTTCGAGCACTGCATCCTGCGCGCCGCCTCGCGCGCTGCCTGAACCGCCGGCAGCAGCAGCGCCACAAGGATCCCGATGATCGCGATGACCACCAGCAACTCGACTAACGTAAACGCCTTTCGGTGTTGATATTTCATGGTCGATTTCCCCGTTCAAGTGAATTCGTTCTAAGTACAGCCAGCCTGGAAAGTGACAGGAACCTGGCACAGGATTCACATTCGCTGAATCAACGGCGAACCACCTCCACAACGTCCCGACCCACGTCCTCCCTTAGCTTACGAGACTTCCGCTCCCCACGAGGCGAGCTCGTGGGGGGCGGCGGTCGCGTTGTCCGTTCGTGTAGCTTACGAGACTTTCGCTCCCCACGAGGCGAGCTCGCGGGGGGCGGCGGTCGCGTTGTCCGTTCGTGTAGCTCACGAGACTTTCGCTCCCCACGAGGCGAGCTCGTGGGGGGCGGTGGTCGCGTTGTCCGTTCGTGTAGCTTACGAGACTTTCGCTCCCCACGAGGCGAGCTCGTGGGGGGCGGCGGTCGCGTTGTCCGTTCGTGTAGCTTACGAGACTTTCGCTCCCCACGAGGCGAGCTCGTGGGGGGCGGTTTCTATTCGGTTTCTTTTGCGATAAACAGTTCCCGGCTGCAGACGGCGCGGTATCTGGGGTCGTCCGGGTACTGTGATTCGACCTCGATGCGCCAACCGGGCTTCGGCTGTGTCACCTCTTCCACTTTCGTCACGACAATACCTGCTGCTGTTCCGTCGAATTGTGTGGCCGGCACGGTCCATGTTTCGCCGCGGTAGTCGGCGGACGCGTTGAGCGCCAGAACGGCGCGTTGCACGCCTGACTCGGCGAGCCAGAAGGCCTGTTGCCGCTGGTGAAACAGCCGGGACTGGCGGTGCTGCGTGACAACGGCCTTGACCAGTCCGGCGCCGAGCGTCATGGCAACGACGATGCAAACGAGCACGGCGGCCAGGGCCACGCCCGCACGCGGTCTGGTTGTCTCCGTAGGCTTGCGCGACATAACGGACCTCAACGAATCTCCGAAATCGGTTCGTGATGAATCAAGTGCACGGCGGCCCGCACTTCAATGGGTGTCGAGTCAACATGCTCGAAAGTCCCGAAGTCGATCCGCCGTCTCAGTCTGACCGACACCAGAGGGCCGCCACTTTGCCCGTCAATGGACCAGGCGCCCTTTTCAACAGCGGACAGACGATATGTTTCTCGGTGTTCGCAGGCGTCGTTCCGGAGCACCGTGCGCTCGATGTGCTCGGTGAACGAGCGGTAGAGGACAACGGAGCCGTCGGCCAGCGTCAGGCGCAGGTCCGGGGCGTCCGCGGCCGGATCGGTCCGGTCGGATACCTGCGCCGACACGGCCTCGTGCGTGTCGGATCGCAGTTGAGCGACGAAGAACTCCAGTTGGAGCTGTTCGTCGAGCACGTCGCGAATCTGATGATCGGTTCGAGCCATGGCGTGCATCGTGACGGCCACGGTGCCCAGGATGATGCTCACGGCCGGCAGGATCGCCAGCATTTCGACCAGCGTGTACCCGCGGCGTTGTGTTCGAGAAGATCGCATCTCAGTTGGCCTCCTTCTCCAGGCGGGCCTTCCACGCCACGAGTCGCACCGGCGCGCATCGCTGGCCTCCGGCGACGGCCCAGTCGATCTGCACCGCAATTCTCCGGAACCCCGCCAGGCCTTCCTCGTCCGCGATCTCAACGCCCAACCGCGCTTCGGGAAGCGACTCAGAACAGGAGGATGACAGCGACACCGACGGAGGCTTGGCAATGTCGAGTGTGTCCCAGGATTGGGACATCAGTTCCTCCATGATGTTGCCGGCCTCGCGCACGGCGGTTGCGTGACGCGCGCGTTCTTGACTCTGGCGAGCAACCGTGCCCATCAACTGCGTGATGACCACCAAGGCGGACATCGCAATGGCCATGGCAACCACCAGTTCCGCTGAGGAAAGCCCTTCTCTTGTGCGTTGATTGCGACTGTTCATGTTCATGCCAACGCTGCAATGAGTGAAAATAGCGGGAGCAAGATAGCCGTCGCCAGGAACAAGACGAACCCACCGAACGACATCACCAAGACCGGAAAAACCACATTCACGGCAGACCTCGCGCGCAGCGCCGATCGCCGCAACACGCTGTCCGCCATCTCTCGCAACGCCCATTCCAGATTCCCGGCCCGTTCGGCCGCCTGGAACACATCGCCGATACTGCGACGAACGATTCCGGCCTGGCACAGCGCGTCGGTCCAGTGGATTCCCTGGCGGACGATTTGTGCCGCTTTGGCGAGCCGGTACTGCAGATGGGGACGCGGGTTGTATCGTGACAGCAACTCAAGGGACTCGAGCATCGGACGGCCGCGGCTCACGCCCACACTGAGTACCTGCAAGGCGGCCGCCGTGCCAATCGATGTGGAAAAACGACCGATGATCGGTACACCGTGGAATGGCACGCCCAAGAACGACAGCAGACTCACCAGGGCCGCCAGCGCCACGACCATCATCAACGGCACAAACAGGAACAAGTAGTTGACACAGAAACGACTGACATCGATCAGCAAGACCGTGATCGCCGGCAGAGAAAGGGCGAACTCCTCGAACATCTCCGCAAACGTCGGGACGATCTTGATCATCAGGAACGAGGTGATCCCGATACCGACCAGTGCGAGCACGGCGATGTAGAATACCTTCTCATACGCGGGCCGCAGGTGGCTTTCCACCGCGTCCGTCTGTTCCACCGTTCGGCGCAATGACGGTCCGAGCGTCCCCGTGATCTCGCCCACATCCGCCGCCAGCAGCAGGTCGGGAGAAACACCCAGCCCCGAACGTTGCAGGGCCAAC
>Ga0194111_10006654_pt1 | contig 13111 bp, 23 predicted proteins | sample TA2KigC300mmetaG_FD_146194 | JGI IMG/M metagenome (GOLD analysis project Ga0194111, IMG submission 146194) | Freshwater microbial communities from Lake Tanganyika, Tanzania - TA2015033 Kigoma Deep Cast 300m | ecosystem: Environmental > Aquatic > Freshwater > Lake | place: Tanzania: Lake... | reverse complement strand
CCTCCGAAAATTTTTCTCTAAATTTAAAAATAACAATATTATATTAATTTTTAATAAAAATTGTCTTGAATTCATATTATATTGTAAATCTTAATATGACACTCCGGTTAAAAACAAACCTTTTGCAGGAACTATTTTACCTGACCGTTTTCTGTCCTTACTTTTAAAAGCAATATCAATACTGTCCAAACTTCTTTGACCTTTACCTATTTCTAAAACAGTTCCAACTATAATTCTAACCATATTATATAAAAAAGAATTTGCAGTTATCTTAAAAACTAAAAGACTGCCTCCAAACCTTCTTATCTTAAAACTATAAACCTGTTTTACGGTAAAGCCTCTATGAAAATTATTATTACAAAAAGCAGCAAAATCAAAGGTACCAACGAACTTCTCAGCTGCAAGCCTCATGGCCTCCAGATCCAGGTTTTTTGTAATCATTAGACTATACCTTTTCAAAAAAACACTCTGGTAATTATTATTTACTACATAATAGCTGTATTCTCTAACCCTGGCATCTTTTCTTGCATTAAAACTGCCGTCGACTTTTTTAATATCCTTTACAACAATTTCTTCCGGGAGGATGCAGTTCAATTTCCATTTAAACCGGTATAAATCAAGCTCCTTTTCCGATTTAAAATTAATTACCTGATGCCTTGCGTGAACCCCTGCATCGGTTCTACCTGCATAACTGAAATCGCAAAAACTGTTTAATAAAACATTTAAAGCTTTTAAAAGCTCACCCTGTACAGTTCTCACATTTTTAGGTTGTAGCTGGAAACCCTTAAAACCCGTGCCATCGTATTCCAGTACAGCTGCATAATTATTCATAAAAATTTTCAAAACAACACTTTTTAAATTTTATAAATACAAATTTATCAAAGCTACAAAATTTTACCAAAAATCTATAACTTCTTACTTTTTTATTTTATCAGCTCAATAATTACAAGTTCTGCACCATCCCCCAGCCTGTTTTTATACCTTAATAACCTTGTAAAACCACTTGTTCTGCCATAGCTTGCAGGACCAATCTCATCAAATAGTTTTTTAACGATATCAGCATTATTAACCATTTTTAAACACATTCTTCTTGAAGCAAGATCGCCTTTCCTTGCAAAAGTTATTAACCTGTCAACATAACCCCTTAGATACTTACCTTTTGCAAGAGTTGTAGTAACTCTGCCATTTTCAAAAAGTGAAACTGCAAGATTTTTTAAAATTGCCTTCTGGTTGCTTGCACTCCCGCCCAATCTTCTTGCCTTTTTTGGTACCACCATAATTTTATCTCCTAAATTTAACAACTATTTCTTAAATGATAAACCAAGATCTCTAACCTTATCTTTAACTTCCTGGATAGATTTCTGACCGAAATTCCTGATCTGCAGCAGTTCATCTTCCTTATAATCCAGTAATTTATCCACTGTATCAATTCCTTCACGCTTGAGACAATTATAAGCTCTTACAGAAAGTTCAAGCTCTTCAATGGTAGGATATTCTTTTCTCTTTTCTTTAGCTGAAACTTCCTCAAAAATAGGATCTTTCAGACTGTTTTCAGATAAATCAATAAGCAGCGCCATATAGTCATTTATTATTTTTGATGCCTGGCTTAAAGCATCCTCTGGTTTGATACTGCCATTTGTTTTTATATCGAGTATCAATTTATCAAAGTTTGTCATCTGGCCAACCCGGGTATTTTCAACTTTAAAACTTACCCGCCTTATAGGTGAAAATATTGTATCAAGCGGGATAACCCCAATGGGCTCACCTTCTGAAATATTTTCCTCTGAGGATCTGTAACCTTTATTCTTTTCTAAAACCATCTCAATGTCTATCTTGCCCCTGTCAGTTAGTGTTCCAATATAAGTATCAGGATTCATTATTTCAACTTCTGAGGGTAATTTTATATCTGATCCTTTTATCTCGCCCTGGTTACTCTTTTTAAGTTTAAGCACTGCAGGTCCTTCTCCCTCCAGCTTAAAAACTATGGACTTAAGATTTGCGATTAATTCAAGAACATCCTCTTTCAAACCATCAACTGTGGAAAATTCATGGCTTACACTCTCAATTCTTATTTTTGTGATTCCCACACCTTCAATTGATGAGAGCAGAACTCTTCTAATAGAATTTCCAAGGGTATGACCAAATCCACGCTCAAGAGGTTCGATTATAAAAATCCCTTCAAAATCATCTTTATGCTTTACTGAAACATTTGGTTTATGCATTTTAAGCAACTATTATCAACCTCCTAAAATTAAAAAAAATTAAAATAAATAAACTTTAAAGAAATTTTAAGTTAAAAATCTAAAAAACAAACTATTATAGAATCCACAAATAAAAATTGTAACAATAAAGGTGCTCGTCTTTAACTTTTTTGACAATCTGGTTAGTTATACCTTCGAATAAAGCTCAATAATCATTCTTTCGTTTACAGGTGCCTTTATTTCACTTCTTTCGGGCATTCTTAAAATCTGGCCTTTAAGATTTGCAAGATCAACTTTAAGCCATTCGGGAGGTGTAAGACTGCTGGCTGACTCCTTAGCTTCCAGTACCGGTAGAATTTCTTTGCTTGAAGGTGCTATACTGACTGTTTGACCCTCTCTTAAATGATATGAGGCAACATCCACTTTTTTATCATTCACATAAACATGACCATGAGAAATCAACTGCCTTGCCTGTCTTCTTGAAACAGCTAAACCCATCAGATAGACAACATTGTCAAGCCTGGTCTCAAGCAGCTCCAGTAAAATCTCACCGGTAATACCTTTGCGCTTTACTGACTGCTTGTAATAATTTCTGAACTGTTTTTCCAGGATGCCATAATATCTTTTTGCCTTCTGCTTCTCCCTGAGCTGAGTGTAATACTCACTCTCAATTAATCTCATTTTAGCTCTTTGTCCAGGCATATAGGGTTTCCTTTCAACTTCACACTTATCTGTAAAACACCTTGAACCCTTTAAAAATAGTTTTTCCTTTTCCCTTCTACATAATTTACAAGATTTCTCTTTAACAGAACCCATTTTAAAAAATTCCTCCTATATACACCAAATCCTTGTTTTTAAACTCTTCTTCTTTTGCGTGGCCTGCATCCATTATGGGGAACAGGAGTAACATCCATAATTGCCCCAATTTCAAGACCTGCTGCCTGAAGTGACCTTACTGCTGTCTCTCTTCCAGCACCAATGCCCTTAACCATTACATCTACTTTTACTACACCGTGTTCCTGGGCAGCTCTGGCAACATTACTGGCAGTAATTTGTGCAGCAAATGGTGTACTTTTTCTAGAACCTTTAAAACCCATAGCACCTGCACTACCCCATACAATCGTATTTCCCTGCTGGTCTGTTATATTGACTATAGTGTTGTTAAAAGTGGACTGAATGTGAGCTATACCATAAGGGATACTCTTCCTGTCCTTACGTTTTAGGCGTCTTACTGCTGTTGTTTTTTTAACCAATATTTACCTCCTGGTAAATAAAATTTTTAAGTTTTAACATGTTAACCTGTCTGCCTGGCTTTTGATTTAATTCCAACTGGTTTTCTCCTGCCTTTTCTTGTTCGTGCATTTGTATGTGTTCTCTGCCCCCTGACCGGCAAACCTCTCTTATGTCTTATACCTCTATATGAATTTACTTCAATTAATCTTTTAATATTCTGGGTTACTTCCCTTTTAAGATCACCTTCAACTTTAAAGTTTGCATCAATATAGTTTCTTATTTTTACAACTTCTTCTTCTGTTAAATCCTTCGTTTTTGCCGTTTCTTCAATATTTAAATCAGAAAGCATTTTTTGTGCCAGAGACTTACCAATACCGAAAATATATGTAAGAGCAATGACTATGTGTTTATCCTTTGGAATGTCAATTCCTGCAATTCTTGCCAACTAAACCTCCTTAACCCTGTCTTTGTTTATGTCTTGGATTTTTACAGATAACAATTACCTTACCCTCTCTCCTTATAATCCTGCAGTTGCTGCAAATCTTTTTAACAGATGGTTTTACTTTCATTTATATTCCTTCTCGTAAAAAAATATATAAAAATACTTAATAAATTTTTTAATATTTATCTAAAATCAACCTTACTTCTTTCTAAAAATTATCCTTCCCCTTGAAAGATCATAGGGCGATATTTCCACTTTAACCTTATCACCGGGTAAAATTTTAATATAATGCATTCTCATTTTACCTGATATATGCGCAAGTACTTTATGTCCATTATCAAGCTCTACCCTAAACATTGCATTGGGAAGAGATTCCAGAATAGTACCCTCGGCTTCAATTACTCCTTCCTTAGAAATATTGACCCCCTTTAAAAATAAATAAAAAAAACTACCCCTGTATTAGAGGCACAAACCTATAAGTTACCAAAAAATAAAAGAAATGTCCATAAATTTTAGGTACTTCGAAAATTATTTTTATATGATTAATTTCTGAGATGCTTACCTCATTAAATTTAAATCACAAATATTTCTTTAATCATATGCTCTCTATTATAAATTCCCCTTTATAAATAATTAAGCCAGCTTTAAAGATTTTCAATACGGGTTAAAATCAAAGGACCATTTTCAGTTATTGCAATAGTATCTTCAAAATGACAGGAACATTCCCTGTCAGATGTTACAACTGTCCAGCAATCATCAAGCACTTCAACACTACTTGTTCCAATATTAAGCATAGGTTCAATTGCTAAAACCATTCCTTTCTTTAGCAAAGGTCCCTGCCCCGGAGGCCCGTAGTTTAAAATCTGTGGATCTTCATGCATTTTTTTCCCAATACCATGTCCAACAAAGACTTTAACTACCGAGAAATTATCTTTTACAGCTCTTGATTCTATTGCATGAGATATATCCGAAACCCTGTTGCCAATAAAACATTTATCTATACTTAAATTCAATGCATCAAGTGTAGCTGAATATAACTCATCAATCCGTTTGCTAACATTCCCTATCTTATAACTCCTTGCTGCATCACTAAAAAAACCATTTATTCTTACGCCCACGTCGATAGATACCAGATCTCCATCCTTGATTAACCTTTTTCCCGGTATACCATGAACTACTTCTTCATTAACAGAAACGCATATGCTTGCCGGAAAAGGCTTACTGCTCAACTTTCCTATATATCCTTTAAAAGCGGGGAGTGCATTTCTTCTTGTTATTATATTCTCAGCTATTCTGTCCAGGAAAGCTGTCTGAATTCCAGGTTTTAAATTTTTTTCAAGTTGTAAAAGAACCTCTGCAACAACGGCACCAGCTTTCTGCATCAAATGAATCTCATTTGCTGACTTACAGATAATCATAAAAGAGCCAGCACCCTTTCTGTCACCTCATTTTCACTGCCTGAGCCATCAATATCTAAAAGCAAATCCTTTTCTCTATAGTAATTTTCCAGCGGCTTTGTCTGTTTTTCATACACATCAAGTCGCTGTTTTATTATGTCGATTTCATCATCTTTTCTTTTATAAAGCACACCACCGCATTCGGGACATGTATTGCCATCTAAAGATTTGTCATCATTTAAGCTGCATATGTTATTGCAGCTGTGACAGACCATTCTATTGGATAGCCTTTTTATTATTGATTCCCTGTCTACTTTTATATTTAACACCTTATCAATTTTTTGCCCGATTGAAGAAAGCATATCATCAAGCATTCTTGCTTGCTGTAAAGTTCTTGGAAATCCGTCCAGTAAAAAATCTTTTCTTTTTTTCACCCTACCTATTTCATTTTTTATTATTTCAATTATCAATTCATCAGGGACGAGTTTTCCTTGCTTCATATATTCATTAGCTTTTATACCGAGCTGTGTATTTTTTTTAAGCTCATTTCTCAAAATATCTCCAGTTGATATGTGCGGGATTTTGAATTTGGCTGAAATCTTTTTTGCCTGTGTACCTTTTCCAGCACCAGGCAAACCTAATAAAATTAACCTCACTTAAGAAACCCTTCATAATCACGCATTATTAATTGTGATTCTAACTGCCGCATTGTCTCCAGCGCTACACTGACAGCGATAAGTATTGAAGTTCCACCAAACCTGAAAGGCATATTACCATATGTTATAAGCAGCTCGGGAAGCAGTGCAATCATTGCTAAAAATACTGCACCTGGAAGTGTTATTCTGTTTAAAATATGTGAAAGATAATCAGCTGTATGTTTACCAGGTCTCAGCCCTGGAATAAAACCACCATATCTTCTTAAATTATCAGCAGTATCCATTGGATTAAAGGTAATTGCTCCATAAAAATATGCAAAAAATATAATAAATATAGTGTATATCACTGCATAGACCGGGTTAATAGTACCTTCCGCACTTGGGGTTAGCATATTTGCAATGGACTGAATCCACCTTACATTTGTAAATTGTGCAATTGTGGCAGGAAAAAGCAACACTGAAACTGCAAATATAATAGGCATAACACCTGCCTGGTTTACCTTAAGTGGTATATACGTACTCTGGCCTCCAAAAACCTTTCTTCCCACTATTCTTTTTGCGTACTGGACAAGGATTCTTCTTTCACCCTGCTGCATTTCTATTATTGCAATAATTATTCCAACTGCAAGTGCGGCAAAAATAACTATATACATTAAATTTGTTCCACCCAATCTGAACATGCTGATAATCTGTCCTGGTATACTTGAAACTATCGATGCAAAAATTATAAGTGATATACCATTTCCAATTCCATGAAGGTTTATGAGCTCGCCAAGCCACATGATAAGTGTTGTTCCTGCCGTCAGTGTTACAACAATGAGTGTTACATGCATCACATCAAACTTTGGAATTGCATTAAAATTCCTGAAGTAAAAAACCATTGCTACTGATTGGATTAACGCAAGACCCGTTGTCATATACCTTGCAATCTGGTTAATCCTTCTTCTCCCAACCTCTCCTTCTTTTGCCAGCTGCTCAAGCTTGGGAATTACTACCTGCAGCAGCTGCATAATAATTGTAGCAGTAATATATGGCATAATACCCAGAGAGAAAACTGCAAAACGCGAGAGGGCACCACCGGAGAACAGGTCAACCATACCAAGAAGGCCTGATTGGACCTGACTTGTTATAGCAGCTGCATCTACTCCTGGAACTGTAATATTTGCACCAAATCTATATAAGGCAAGTATTCCTATTGTATATAATAATCTGTTTCTTATTTCCTTTATTCTGAAAGCATTTATAATAGCCCGCCACATACTTTTTTCCTTCCAATAATTTATTTCTTTCTGGCTTTTTTATTATTGGTTTTTCCTACCTGAATGACCTCTATCTTGCCACCGGAATCCTGTATTTTTTTTGCAGCACTTTCACTAAAAAAATTTGCTTTAACAGTAAACTTTTTAACAACATCACCATTGCCAAGTATTTTCAAAGGATTATTTTTATTCATAATAAGCCCTCTTTTTACAAGAAAATTAAAATCTACAGTACTTTCATCATCAAACTTATTTAAAGCACCAACATTTATGATGTTAAACTCTTTTTTTCTTGTATTTTTAAATCCCTTAAGATGCGGAATTCTTCTGTGCAGAGGCATCTGACCTCCCTCAAATCCTAATCTGGTATTTCCACCAGCCCGGGATAGCTGACCTTTTGTACCCCTGCCGCAGGTTGTTCCATGTCCTGACCGGTTACCTCTTCCGACCCTTTTCCTTTTTTTTAATTGACTTATATCAGGCTTAATATCGCAGAGCCTCAAAACAAACTCCTTTCAAATCAAACTTATTGTAAGTTAGATACTTTATCTTTTTGGGGTATTCTTATATTTATAATCTGTTCTTTTGTCTTTAAGGATTTAAGTCCCTTTATTGTCGCATTAACAATATTTAAGGCATTTGCACTCCCAAGAGACTTGGTCAGTATATCCCTGACTCCTGCAAGTTCCATTACCGCTCTTACTGCACCACCTGCAATAACTCCAGTTCCATGTGAAGCAGGTTTCATAAAAACACGCCCGGCTCCATAATGTGCGTTAACTTCATGTGGAATTGTCCCATTAATAAGAGGAACATCAAATAAATGCTTTTTTGCAGCATTTATAGCTTTTTGTATAGCAATAGACACTTCATTTGCTTTTCCAAAACCAACTCCAACCTTTCCGTTCATATTTCCAACCGCTGCAAGTGCACTAAAGCTAAACCTTCTTCCACCCTTTACAACTTTTGCAACTCTATTTATCTTAATAACTTTTTCATTATATTCATCTGCACCTGTAAATTCCGGCACTATCTGACCTCCTTATCCACTAAACACCATATCCGCTCTTTATACTATTTATGCGCTCTTTGTTAATAAATTGTTTGAATTCGCACAATTCCAATTTAAAACTTCAGCCCACCTTCCTTAGCACCTTCAGCTAAAGCTTTTACCCTGCCGTGATATTTATAACATCCTCTATTAAAAACAATTTCTTTTATTTTTTTTAATTTTGCCTTCTCAGCAAGAGCCTTGCCTGTGGTAAAGCTTATATCAATCTTGCCTTTTGAATCTTTAGGCATTATTACTTTATGACTTGATACGCCAATCAACGTTTTGCCAGAATTATCAATAATCTGGGCATATATATGTCTGTTTGATCTGTAGACATTTAATCTATATCTGTTTCTATTCTGGCTAATTTTGAAAGTAACCCTTGTTTTTCTTCTTAAAGATTTATTTTTTCTTTCAGTAATAGATTTCACTTTTATGCTCCAATTTCTAAAACCATCCCAAATAACAAAAAAATTTAAGTGCTTTTAACCCCTGCCTGATTATCTTTTCTACTTAACACCTTTTCCTGCAACTGCTGTCTTCCCAACTTTCTTTCTTACCAGTTCATCAGAATATCTTATCCCTTTACCTTTATAAGGTTCGGGCCTTCTGATATCTCTTATCTGGGATGCTATTTGCCCAACTTTTTGTTTATCTATACCTTTTATAACTATCGTTGTGGCGTCTGGTAAATCAAAAGATACACCAGCAGGTTTTTTGAAAATAACAGGATTCGAATAACCTATAAGAATTTCAAGGTCTTCCCCCTTTTTACTGGCTCTATAGCCCACACCTATAATTTTTAAAGTCTTTTCAAAACCACTGCTCACACCTATTAACATGTTGTTTAAAAGGTTTCTATAAAGTCCATGTTTTGCATTATATTCAGGTTTATCAGATACAGGTGTTAAAATTAATAATCCCTCACTTAACTGTAATTTAACACTCTCATCAATGACCTGAAAAAGCTCTCCAAGATTGCCCTTAACTGTAACCTTTTTATCATCTATATTTACTTCAACACCTGAAGGTATTGTAATTGGTTTTTTACCAACTCGAGACAATTTAACCCTCCATTTTAACTACCGTTTTAATTACCGGAATACTAACCGTTTTGAAAATTTTTAATTGATTTTAAAAACTTTACCAGATATAACAGATCATCTCGCCACCAACTCCCTGTTTTTTGGCTTGTTTTGCTGTCATTACTCCTTTTGAAGTAGAAACTATAACTGTTCCAAGCCCTCCCAGAATGCGGGGCAATTTTTCTCTCCTGGCATAAACCCTTAAACCTGGTTTACTTATTTTTTTAAGTCCTGTTATAACAGCAGTCCTGTCCCTGTTATATTTCAGGTAAATTTTTAAAATTCCACTAGTATTTTCACCATCAATAACTTCAAATGTATTTATATAACCTTCTTCAGCCATGATTTTTGCTATTTCAGCTTTTAATTTAGAAGAAGGTATAACTACGCTGTCAAGTCTTGCCTTATTGGCATTTCTTATCCTAGTTAACATATCTGCAATTGGATCAGAGACAGACATTTATCCTCCTTTTTACCAGCTGGACTTTGTAAGCCCAGGAATTTCTCCTTTATAAGCAAGCTGTCGCAGACAAATTCTGCACAAACCAAATTTTCTAAAATAACCTCTCGGCCTGCCGCACCTGCTACATCGATGATAAAATCTGACCTTATATCTCATAGGTCTTTTTTGCTTAGCAATTAATGACTTTTTAGCCAATAAAAATCCTCCCGTGTTAAACTTTGTTACTTTCTAAAAGGAAATCCAAATTTTTCAAACAAAACCAGTGCTTCCTCATTATTTTTTGCATCAGTAACAAAAGTAATATTCATGCCTTTAATACTTACCAGACTGTCATAATCAACTTCAGGAAAAATAGTTTGTTCTTTTATTCCTATAGTGTAATTCCCTTTGCCGTCAAAACTTTTTTTTGAAAGTCCTCTGAAATCTCTTATCCTTGGTATTGCAGTACTCAATAATCTATCAAGAAATTCATACATCCTGAAACCGCGAAGAGTTACCATGCACCCAATTGAATAACCCTTACGGACCTTAAAACTTGCAATCGATTTTTTAGCCTTTGTAATAACAGGTTTTTGACCTGTAACTTTAGCTAAATCACCTACAGCTCCCTCAAGTTCTTTTGGATTCTGTATGGCAGAACCAATTCCCATATTAATAGTAATCTTTTTAATCCTGGGTACCTGCATACTGCTTTTATAACTCATTTCCTTAAACATCTCAGATACAATTTCCTTCTCATATTTTTCCTTTAACCTCGGTTTCATTAAAACTGTCCTCCACATTTTTTGCAAACTCTAATTTTTTCCCCTGAGTCTTTAAGCTCAAAGCCCATCCTTGAAGCTTTATTACAGTTTGGACAAACAACAGCAACGTTGGATATATGAACTGGACCTTCCTTACTTATAATACCTCCAGGCTGCCCCTGTTTTTTTTGCCTTGTATGTATCTTAATGATATTAACACCTTCTACAAATACAAAATTTTTTGTAGGTTCAATCCTTAAAACTTTACCAGTTTTACCTCTATCCTTTCCACGTAATATTCTTGCCCTGTCATTTTCCTTTACCTTTAACATTTCATACACTCCTAAATCACTTCAGGTGCCAGTGAAATAATTTTCATGAAATTTTTTTCCCTTAATTCTCTGGCAACCGGCCCAAAAATTCTGGTTCCTCTTGGATTATTTTGATTATCTATCAATACTGCAGCATTATCATCAAACTTAACATAAGAACCATCTTTTCTCCTGTATTCTTTTTTACTTCTAACAAGAACAGCCTTTACCACATCGCTCTTTTTCACCACTCCGCCCGGGTTTGCAAATTTAACTGCTGCTGTAAAAATATCACCAACTCTTGCATATCTTTTTTTCGAACCTCCCAGAACTGTAATAAGCAAAAGTTCCTTTGCTCCTGTATTATCTGCAACATTAACTCTGGTATACTGTTGAATCATCTTGCTGGCCCTTCCCTACCGGATAACAACTAATGCACTTGTTAATAAAACAATTGAAAACATGATAACTTCAGGTATTTATAATTTATACCTTTTAAATTCATTCTGCCTTCTTAACTACTTCAAGAAGTCTCCACCTTTTTGTTTTACTTAAAGGCCGTGTCTCGGCAATTCTTACAACATCCCCAATATTCAACTCATTACCCGGATCATCAACCTTTAGCTTTTTAATCTTTTTTAAAATTTTTTTATATAAAGGATGCTTATAATAGGAATCAACTGCAACAGTAGCTGTTTTATCCATCTTATCACTGATTACAGTTCCCACCCTTACTTTTCTTTTACTTCTTTCCAATTGCTTCCCTTCTAACCTATTTCTTTTTCTATTTCTCTTTCCCTGATAAGAGTTTCAATTCTGGCAATATCTTTTTTTAAATTATTTACAGCCATAAAGTTTTCGAGCTGTCCGGTAGACTTCTTGAATTTAACTGCAAATAAATTTTTTTTAGCATCTGCTAACTTTGCTTCCAGCTCCTCTTTTGTTTTTTCACTTATTTCTTTCATCTTCATATAAATCACCATAAAAAATTATTAATCCTGGGTAATAAATTTTGTTTTTATAGGCAGCTTATGTGAAGCAAGGCGTACTGCTTCCTTTGCCACACTCACATTTACTCCTGAGATTTCAAACATAACCCTGCCTGGTTTAATTACAGCCACCCAGTATTCTGGAGCACCTTTTCCGCCACCCATTCTTGTTTCAGCAGGTTTTTTTGTAACAGGTTTTTGTGGAAAAACATTTATCCATACTTTTCCACCTCTTCTTATATAACGGGTAAGTGCTATTCTTGCAGACTCAATTTGTTTGCTTGTTACCCAGCCAGGCTCTAATGCCTGCAGGCCATACTCACCAAAAGCGAGCTTTTTACCCCCCTTGGACATCCCTCTCATCCTACCTCTATGTTCTTTTCTGTGTTTTACCCTTTTTGGCATTAATACTGGTGTCATAACAATCTCCTTTAACCTTCAATGACTGTCTCTTTCTTTTCTTCCAGGTCCTTCTTATCAAAAATTGTGTCTCCGTGATAGACCCAGACCTTTACACCTATTTTCCCAAAAGTTGTATTTGCTTCTGCAAAACCAAAATCTATATCTGCACGGAGGGTATGAAGCGGTACCCTGCCTTCCCTATACCATTCTGTACGGGCCATTTCAGCTCCGCCTATTCTTCCAGAACATTGAACCCTTATGCCTTTTGCACCTGCTTTAATTGCAAGTGCAACTGCTTTTTTCATTGCTTTCCTGAAACTGACCCTGCCTTCAAGCTGTGCCGCAATTCCTTCAGCAACAAGCCTTGCAATCAATTCCGGTCTTTTTACTTCAATTATATTCAGCTGTATATCCCTGCTAACATCTTCCTGAATCATGTCCCTGATATCATTGATATTCGTCCCACGTTTACCAATTACAACTCCTGGTTTGGAGGTATAAACATCAACTTTGACTTCATCAGCAGTTCTTTCAATTTCAATTTTTGCAATTCCTGCATTTGACAGCTGCTCACCAAGTATCCCCCTTATCCTTATATCTTCATATAAAAATTTGGCATAATCTTTTGTAGCGAACCACCTGGACTGCCAGTATTTATTTATACCCAATCTTAGACCATTAGGACTTACCTTTTGACCCATTAAATTTCAGCCCCCTTCTTACCAAGCTTTTTTACAATTTTATCCTGCTTGTCTTTTCCATCAGAAATCAGCACTGTTATGTGAGAAGTCCTTTTTAGCACCCTGTCTGCACGCCCTCTTGCTCTTGCCTTAAATCTTTTAAGAGTAGGACCTTCAGTGACAAATATTTCTTTTA
>Ga0194111_10006651_pt1 | contig 13113 bp, 8 predicted proteins | sample TA2KigC300mmetaG_FD_146194 | JGI IMG/M metagenome (GOLD analysis project Ga0194111, IMG submission 146194) | Freshwater microbial communities from Lake Tanganyika, Tanzania - TA2015033 Kigoma Deep Cast 300m | ecosystem: Environmental > Aquatic > Freshwater > Lake | place: Tanzania: Lake... | reverse complement strand
TCACGAGCGGGTCGGGCCCCGTGATCACGAGCGTCGCTTGGCGCACTCCCGCTGCCTTGCCCAGACTCGCCTCCAGGCCATTCAGCTTCACCTCGGCCCCGTCCACGTAGAGCTGCAGGGGCTTCGCGCCCTCGGGCAGCCTCAAGCGCGCGGCACCGGGCGGCAGGTCGAAGCGATACCAGATCTCCCGGCCGGTGTTCGGCTCTGGCGGCAGTCCGGGCACATCGCCCCATGGCGCGGTCGGCGGCGCGCCGCCAACCTCCGGCGCGCCCCACTGCGAGTCATCGAAGTCAGTCGCCTCCCAGCCCGTCGGCGCCTCACGGCTGACGCGCCAGTCACCGCCGGTCGCGATCCGCACGAGGTCGCCGGTCTGCAGGTTGATCTGCGCCTCGCACAGGACGCCGCCGATGCTGCCTTCGTTCGTGACCTTGATGGAGATCACGTTCGCGCCCTGCTTCAGCTTCGCTGCGACGTCGTAGGTCTCAGCCTTGTACCAGTCGCCGTCCGCGCCGATCCGCTCCCCGTTCACGTACAGCTCGTACGCGTTGTCCGCGGTCACCGTCACCGTCGCGCTCTTCACCGCCGCCGCCAGGTCGATCTTCCGCCGGTAGTGGCGCACTTCGCCGTCGCCGTTGAACGTCAGCCATCTCGCGTGCCACTTCGGGAGCAGGCTCGGCAACGGCTCGCCGACGTTCAGCAGGTCCCAGTCCCCATCCTCGAGGTCCGCAGCCGCCCACTTGCTGGTATCGTCCCCCTCGTGGGCTGCCCGCACCCGCGCCCGGCTGATCTGCGCCGGCTGTCGGTGGAAGGGCGTTTTGGTCGCGAAGCGCCACGCTCCGTCGATCAGCAGTTCCGGCGGCAGCCCCTCGACCTTCGCCTTGCCCTTCTTGCCGTCCGCGAGGATCACCGTATGCGTGCCGTTCAGGCGCGCCAGCCCCGTGACGACCCACTGGCCCTTCCGCTCCACCAGCGCCACCCGCTCCAGCCCCGGCGCCTGCACGATGTGATGGTCCTCAGGCATGCGATGTGCGACGCAGACCAGCTCCACGGCCTGCTGCGGCTCCAGCACAAGCGGCAGAAGCGTCGTACCCGTCTCGGTGTAGCGGTACCCGGGCGCCGCGCGCGTCTCGTCGCTCTCTGGGTCACGAACCTCCGGTGCGCACTTGCGGTAGATGGTCAGATACGTATGCACCGCCGCCGCCGAGGAGTTGTACAGCAGGTAGGCCTCCGCGTCCGGCTTCGCCGCATCGGCATAGTGCGCGCAGACCACATCCCGTGAGGGCGGGTACAGGAACAGGTTCTCGCACTGCATCTCATTCAGGATCGGTGCGAGCCTCCCGAGTTCCGCCGGGATGACGATGGCGTTGCCCTTGGCGAAGACCGCGTCGTTGATGTCGTCGATTGACCTGACCCCGAACGTCTCCTCGACCCAGTTGCTCCCCTCCGGCCCTTTGGGCAGATTGTGGGTCGCGATGGCCCTGGTGCCACCGGCCAGCAACCGCTTGATCGCCTCCACTACCTCGGGCTTCTCGACCCTCACGCGCGGCAGGATGACCGCCTTCATCGCCTGCCCACCGAGCACGAGCTTTCCATCTGCACTCACCGCGGTCCCCAGCTCATCCCCCGAGATGACCCGGTATCCCGTCTGCATCGCCAGCAGCTGGTTCAGCACCCCGCGCAAGGCCCCGGCCTCGGCGTCGCTGATCTCGTAGGCCGGCGTCCACGGCACAACCACGGCCACCCTCGCCGTGCGCCCCTCGGTGGGCCCGAGGTCGTCGAGACGCTTCGCCAGGCCCTCCAGCTCCTTCACCTGCGCCCAGTAGGGCTGCCTCGTCACCGGCGACGCATCGCTGAGGTTCGCGCCGAAGTAGCACCCATCGCCCACCAGCCAGCTCATCAGGATCAGGCGACGCATCATCTCCGGCGTCGTATCCGGCGTCAGCAGATACGCCGCCGGCTGCCCGGGCGTCAGGAGCCCGTGCGCGGGGTCGAACGGCTCATTCGCCGGCCGGAGCGGCGTGTCCGGAACCACGGGCTTCACCAACTGCGCGCCTGCACCGGCGCCCAGCAGCCCAACGATGATGACGACGACAGGCAAGGACTTCATCGGGGTCTCCTTGCGGGAGGGGAGTACACGGCTTGGTTGTTCGAGCAGGCAGCCGGGGAGACCTGCGCTTGCGGGAGTGGCGGAGGTCAGGTTATACTGCGTCGTGAAGCCATCGGCGAGCCCCGATCTGCCGGAGGACGTTGGCTACATGGCCGTCACCATGCCGGATCTGCCGGCGAACCAACTCAGGCTGTCACTCGCGGGGGTGGAGAGCGCGGACGACCCGCAGCGCCTGCCGACGTTTGCCGACTGCCGCCGGGCAGCGGTTCACCGGTGGTACCCGATGGTTGTGGGGTTCTCGCGGACGGGCGTCTCGACAGCCATTGCAGATGGCCACCTGGGCCCAACCGACCTCATACTCGACCCATTCGTCGGCTGTGGCACGACGTGTGTGGCGGCGAAGGCAATGGGGGTCCCGAGCATGGGGATTGAGGCGCACCCGTTCCTGGCGCTCGCCAGCCGAGTAAAGACGGCCTGGGATGTCGCGGGCGACACGGGTACCGGCCTGCAGCAGATGGCGGAGGACCTTGCCAGTCGGGCACGGGCGCGCAGCAAGCCCACAGACGCACCGCCAGCTCCCGACTTCGTGCGCAAGCTGTACCCGCAGGATGGTGCCCTGGGTGACCTGTATGCCTTGCGCGATGTGATCAACGAGGACCTCCAGGGCGAGGTCGCCGTCCGGGAGTTCATGACTTTGGCGCTGGCGCGAGCCGCCCACGATGCGACGCCCTCGAAGATCGACGGCGTCTATGTTGCCCCGACCACGCACAAACGTAGCCACCTCCCGCCGCTGACTGCCTTCCGGCACCGCGTTGGCCTGATGGAGCGTGACTTGCGCCTCGTGCTTCGACGCTGCGCAAACGCCCGCGCCCATATCATAGAGGGCGACGCTCGAGACATGTCGTGCGCTCCGACCGAGGGCGTCGCTCTTGTCTTCACGTCCCCGCCCTATCTGAACAACTTCGACTATGCGGAGATGACTCGCCTTGAGCTGTATCTGCTCGGGATGGCGACGTCATGGGCGGACATCTCACAACGGGTGCGGTCTCGCCTGGTCACGAGCGCGACGACCCAGGTCAGCCGCGCCAAGAACGGCCCACTGGCGCCCGACCCGCAGTTGCCCGCGACTGTGCGGGACACCGTGCAGGGCTTGTCCGCCCAACTCGCGGAGCTGCGTCTCACGAAGGCTGGTCGCAAGGACTACGACCTGACAGTGATCGCCTACTTCAACGACATGCTGAGAGTGCTTCGCGAGATCCACCGTGTCCTACGCCCGGGCGGCGTGTGCCGCATGATCGTCGGGGACTCGGCGCTCTATGGCGTGCACGTCCCGACAGATGACCTCCTCTGCGCGATTGCTTCGGAGACGGGCTTCGGGCGGGTCACGAGCCGCGCGCTTAGGCAGCGAGGTCACCGCTGGGTATTGCCGCGTAGAGCGTGTGTGCCACTACGGGAGAGCGAGATCACGCTGTGGAAGTGACCTCCGTCTTTGACAAGCGCACACCCAAGCTGCTGCGACGCATCGCTGACGCCCTCCGAGACTGGACGTACACGGACCCCCTACCGACGGATGACGCCCGATGCCTCGGCTTCATCCTGGAGCAGTCGCTCGTGATGCACCTCCAGCGGGCCCTCCCCGACGTTGAGACTCTCCTCGGTGGGGCCATCGAGTACCCCAATGTCGCAGTATCCGGCGACGGCCCGCGCCTCGCCTTCGAGGTCAAGGCCTCTCCTCGCACCACGCAGATCAGCAACCGCGTGAAGTCGCCCGAGTCGATCCTGCGCTTCTACCCGCGGTTCGACGGGCACTGGGTTATCGCGCTCTTCTACAGGTTCACTGAGGATGGGGTCCACCTGGCCGACCTCCGAGGGTGTCTCCTGGAGCTGTGGCGCTACGCCGCCACCACGTTCAAGGACATGTCCGCTATCTGCGCCTTGGGGTCGCTGGACCAGATGCTGCGCCAGGCGCCGACGGAGAGAGCCTTCCTTAACGAGAAGGAGTTCCTGCAGTTCTGCTCCCACATGGCGTCTCACCCCGGTACCACCGCACAGCGCAATGCAGCAGCGCAGGAGTGGCTCCGGCGCCGGCGTCCGCGGCGCACAGGCAGGTAGGGGTGCGCGCCCGGATCAAAGAGCACCTCAACCCGATGCGTCCAGCCCCCTCCCAGCCTCCCATCACCTCCGTCCTCGTCAAGCCCGCCGGGGCGGACTGCAACCTGAAGTGCGACTACTGCTTCTACCGGCCGAAGGCGGGGCTGTATCCGGACGAGCCGCGACCGCGGATGAGCAACGCGACGCTGGAGGCGTTCATCCGCCAGTACATGCAGTTGGCCGGCCCGAACCCGTCCTTCGGATGGCAGGGCGGCGAGCCGGGGCTGATGGGGCTGGGCTTCTACCGGACGGCGGTCGAGTTCCAGAAGCGCTTTGGGCGATCGGGTCAGGTGGTCGGCAACGGGTTCCAGACGAACGCGACGTTCATCGATGATGACTGGGCCACGTTCTTCGCGGCGTATAAGTTCCTCATCGGCGTGAGCCTCGACGGGCCGCCGGAGTTGCACGACAAGCACCGACTGACCCTCGGCGACGCGCCAAGCTGGCAGCGCGTCATGCAGAGCATCGCGACCTTGCGCCACCACGGCGTCGAGTTCAACATCCTCTGCATGGTGACTCAGGACAGCGTGACTCAGCCGGAGAAGCTCTACCGCTTCTTCCGCGAGAACGACCTGCGCTATCTGCAGTTCATCCCGCTGATCGAGCCGGGCGACGCGCCGCTGACGCCCGCCGCGTACTCGATCACGCCGGAGCAGTATGGCGAGTTCCTGTGCCGGATGTTCGATCAGTGGTCCCGCGAGTGGCCGCCCGAGTGCTACATCCGCGAGTTCGACGACTTCCTCACCGTCTACGCGGGGCACCCGATGCCCTCGTGCATTCACCAGGAGCAGTGCGGCAACTACTTCGTGGTCGAGCACAACGGGGATGTTTACGCGTGTGACTTCATGGTCACGCCGGAGTGGTGGATCGGCAACCTCACCGTCACGCCCCTTGCGGAGATCCTCGCCTCACCGAAGTTCCGCACCTTCGCGCGCCGCAAGTCGATGCACCCGCCGCAGTGCGTCGAATGCCAGTGGCTGCACCTGTGCCGCGGCGGCTGCCAGAAGCACCGGTTGATCACCTCGGACACGGTCGCCTCACCCACGTACTTCTGCGAGGCCTACCGCCGCTTCTTCCAGCACAGCCGCCGCCGCCTGCGCCGCATGGCCGACGAGGTGACTGGTCGCGGCAAGCCCAAGGCCGCCAGCAGGACAGGGCCACCGGCCAAGGCCTCCGTGGACGCCGAAGGTCCAGGTCGCAACGATCCCTGCCCCTGCGGCAGCGGCCGGAAGTACAAGCACTGCTGCCTCGGCAAGTCGACGGACGGCTGAACCACGAAGACCGCGAAGAAGGCACCAAGCTGCACGAAGACGAATTGCACCCTCTCCTGTGTCTTCGTGCCTTCTTTGTGGTCTCCGTGGTTAGGGCCGTGTCCCTACTCGCCGACCCGAGGAGTCCTCGCCTTTGACGGTTCGCGCGCTGATCCTCGCCCTCATCCTCGCGGTTGCCACGGGCCTGCTCGTGCAGCAGGTCGCGCTGGTGTACAACGCGGGTGAGATCGAGAGCAGCGTCCCTCCCGTGCCGGCCATCTTCTCGCTCTTGCTGCTCGCGGCGCTGAACCCGCTGCTGGAGCGCCTTCGCCCGCGCTGGGCGCTGCAGCGCGGCGAGATGCTCATCGTCTACTCGGTGCTTATCCTCACGGTGGCGATGTCCGGCCGGCGAATGGCGCGCTGCCTGCTCGGCTTCGTGGTTGCGCCTCAGTACTACGAGCGCCTCAAGGACATCGGCGAAAACACCCCCGGCTGGGTCGCGCCGAGGGACCCGGAGATCGTCCGCCAGTTCTTCGAGACCTCCCCCGCCGGCCACATCCCCTGGCACGCCTGGGGCACACCCCTTGCCGCGTGGACGGCCTTCCTCATCGTCTCCTGGTTGGGACTCTTCTGCCTCATCAGCCTCTTCGAGCGCCGCTGGGCCGAGCAGGAGCACCTGCGTTTCCCTCTGTTGTTCCTGCCGCTGGAAATGACCGCCGGCGCTACCGCCACGCACCGGCAGTTCTTCCGCAATCCGGTCATGTGGATCGGCTTCGCCGCTGGTTTCTGGTACGCGCTGCCGGTGGTGCTGACGCCCGTGTGGCCGGGGATCCCGCAGTGGAAGGTGACGCTCTACCCGCTCCAGAGCCTCACCGCGCTGCCGTGGTCTGAGCTACGGGGCATCTACTTCCGCCCGCTGCCGCACCTCATCGGCCTGGGCTACCTGATGAGCAGCGACAACCTGCTCTCCGTCTGGGCCATCTACCACCTGCAGAAGCTCTTCTGGGTTGGCGCGGCGGGCCTCGGCTTCCGGCGGCCCGGCTGGCACATCGGCATCGAGCACCAACAGGCCACCGGCGCCGTCCTGCTGCTGGCCGGGTGGCTGCTCTGGAGCCATCGCCGCGCCCTCTGGCAGACGGTGCGCTCCCTCGTCGAGCCCTCGGCGCGCGGGCCGCACGCGGGCCGCATCCCGCCGCGCTTCCTGTTGATCGGTGCGATCCTCGGCTTCGTCTTCGCCCTCGCCTGGGCGCACGCGGCGGGTGTGCCGTGGTCGATGGCGCTCTTCCTGTTCGGCATCATCTTCGCCAGCGGCCTTGTCTACGCGCGCATCCGCTCCGAGACCGGCCTGCCGAGCTACTGGGCGCTGCCGTTCGTCTTCGAGGAGCGCAGCTTCCTGCTCGACATCTTCGGCACGCGCACCGTGATGCGCACCGGCGGCCTGCCCGCGCTCGCCGCCTTCTCGCACTTCGGATGGATGACCACCGGTCAGTACACGCAGACCGGCGCGTACCACATCGAGAACCTGCGCCTGGGGAAGGTCGCCGGGCAGCCCGAGTGGCGAATGCTCGCGCTCAGCCTCGGCGCCGCGGCCGTGGGCCTCGGCATCGCCTACTGGACGCACCTCGGGACCTTCTACGGAATCGGCGCGCTCTCGGCGGTCGGCGCAGGGGGCAACGGCTACTACGAGGTCAACTGGGCGCAGGGGAGCTACATGCAGCTTGTGAACCTCGCGCCGCGCGATTCCGTCGGCCCGAACCTCTTCCGCCTCGGCGGCGCGGCCGTCGTGCTGGCCCTCGCCCTCCTGCGCGGCCGCTTCACCTGGTTCCCCTTCACCCCGTGGGGCTTCGTCATCGCCTCAAGCTACGGCAACACCTACTGGGCCAGCTTCTTCCTCACCTGGGTCGCCCAGCGCATCATCCTCCGCTACGGCGGCATGACCCTCCACGCCAAGGCCGTCCCCGCCTTCTTGGGAATCGCCTTCGGCTACATGACCGCCACCCTCGCCGCCGTCGCCCTCGGCTTCGCCACCGGCCAGGTCTTCAGCTTCGCCGCAGGAAGACGGCTGTTCTTCGACGTATGACGCAGCCCGTCAGCCCTGCGTCTTACCCAAGAGGGCGAGGACCTTCGCGTCGTCATCGGTCCCGTCGATAAGGAACGGCGGGTAGCGAGGCGTATCACCCTCGGACCCCAGCTCCTTCCATCCGAGGTCGGGCGCCGCGCCTGCGTACGGCAGCCCTACATCGACTCCCGCGTCCACAGCCGGGCTGCTCGGTGTCAGCAAGTACAGCCGCTCGGCCAGCCCTGTGAGCAAGGGCTCGGCGAGCAGGCTGTGCTCCCCTGTTGCGTACTTCGCGACGAAGCTCTCCGGCGTGGACTTGCCCTCGTCCGTGACGATGAGGTCGGCCGCGCCGGTAGCTTGCCGCCCGGCGTGGAAGAAGAGGTTGTGGCTGAGGCTGGCCTGCAGGGAAGCGGGCGTACAACTGATGAACTGCAGGCTCGCGTGGGGGATGGTCGGGTCGAGCGTCAGGATCAGGTTATTGCGGAAGATCGACCCGGCGGAGGCCTCGTTGACCCGCACCGCAACGCGTTCCCGGCTATCGACCACGGTGTTGTTCAGAACCGAGGTGAACGGCGACTGGATCTCCAGCCCGGGGTAGCCGTTGTCGTAGACGAGGTTCCGCGTGACCTCGTTGTAGCCGGTGCCGCCCTCCGCGGTGTTGCTGGCGACCTGGATGCCCGAGCGCGCGTTGCGGAAGCAGATGTTGTTGTCGATGCGGATGTGGTCGGCGTCGTGCCCGACGATGATCCCCGGGTTCCCGTTCCCATAGCACAGGTTGCCCGAGATCAGATGGTAGTCGCCGGAAGTGATGTCAATCGACTCCTCCGGGCACAGGCCGATCACGTTGTCGCGGATGGTGTTCCGGTCGCCGGTGATGCCCTGCACCACCCCGTTGGCGTCGCGGCCCCCCGAGTGGCACGTCACGCCGTCATTGCTGCTGCACTTGGCGATCGTGCAGCCGGCCACCCCATTCCCCGTGGCGCCGCTGCTGATGAACACGCCGCAGTTGGCGCTGTCGTAGAGGAAGCAGTCGAGCAAGTGCACCCGCGTCGAGTCGCGCACGATGCAGACGTTGGGGTTCCCGTAGTACCCCATGAACAGTGAGGCGCAGTTCCGCACAGTCACGTCGCTGCACCCGGACATCACCAGGTGCCGGCAGTTCCCGAACAGGAAGGCCAGGTCGGTTAGCTCGATGTGGTGACGCCCCGTGAGATCGACCAGCTGCTCGACGACGGACACCTCGATACGGTGCTCCGCGGGCGGCGAGCCATCCGTCGTTGCGACCCACAGCATGGAGAGCTGCTCATCGAAGAGGAACCGACCGCGTTCGAGGGGGCGGGAGTCGGCCTTCAGCAGGCGTCGCGGCAGCGGGCCGTCATACTCGTACACGCCGTAGACATTGCGCCGCCCGACGAACTGCTCCGGCGGTATGTGCGCCCGGAAGCTGCCATCGCCTTCGGGCTCCCACTCGCCAAGGGTGATGGAGCCCAGGATCTCGGGCTTCGGCCCCTCCCCATAGGCGGTGATGCGTACCGGCGACCCCTCGGCGCCGTTGCCCCGGAAGCTGAGCGGACCGCGAAACTGGCCGCCGCGCTTGAGGGAGACCACGTCTCCGGGCTGCAGGACGAGACCCGCCAGCGGCGCCAGCGAGCGGAACGCCTCGGTCTCCGTGCTCCCCGAGTTCGCGTCATCACCCTTGTCGGCATCCACGAAGTAGTGGGCAGACAGCGCCTCTGCGCCGGTGAGCAGCACCATGGCCAGCAGCGTGATCGTACGCACGGCTCTCCCTCCCAAGCGAGCTTACCCGCCCCTCGCCCTTGCCAGCACCCAGAGCAGCCTCGCCATGCCGGCGTTCGCGAGGAGCGTCTTCACGAGGGGTCGATCGGCGAGGGGTATGTTGTCGTACCGCGGCTCGTTCGAGCGCTCGCTGTCGTCGGGTTCGAGGGCGTGCGTCTGGCCCATAAGCGCCTGCCACGTGGCGAGCTGCTCGTCGCCGATGCGCCACAATCGCCAGTTCCGGAAGTACAGCCCGTCGTCGGGATCGCGGAGGTACTCGTAGGCGTAGCCCGCGTTCCGTTCGGCCTCGCCCAGGATCGTCGGCTCGCGGCTCACCTCGTACAGCCCCACCAGCCCATCAACCAGGTAGGGTACGAAGAAGCTGGAGTCGTAGAAGAACCGCTGCTCGCGGTTCTCCACCAGGCTGTCGTACATTGCACCGTCGCGCGTCACTGCCGCGAGGGCGAGGCGGCTCGCCTGGGCCAGCGCGGATGCCTCGCCCGTCAGCCGGTACAGCTCCACGTGAGCCCGCAGCGCGACGCCCGTGTTGTACGTCCACTTCACGCGGCGCACGCGCCAGTCCGGGGGCTCGAGGGCATCCATGATGAGCCCGTCGGCGTCCTGCAGGTTCGCCAGCAGCCACTCAAGCAGCGTCGAGGCGAACGCGACATGCGCCTGCCTGTCGATGCCCAGCCGCGCCAGCCACAGAGCGGCGAGCGCCGTCATCGACGTCGAGCACGCGGCACGATCGGCGGTCGCGGGATTGCGCGGGTCCGTCCCCCACTGCATCCCGCCCGGATTGCCGGACGCATCCCATCCGCCCCGCAGGAAGCCCTCCATCACCTCTGCTGCGCGGTCGCGGTGCGTGCGCTCGCCCGTATACTGATAGGCCTTCGCGAGCGCGATCACCATCAGCGCGTTGTCGTCGTAGTACTTGTCGTTATTACCGGGGAAGGTCAGCCAGGCGTTGTAGGCGTGCTTCTCGGGGTCGAAGTACTGCTCCAGCCCTGCCACCACCTCATGGATGACCGGCGCATACCGACGCGTCATCATCGACGCGCCTTCGGCCAACGCGTGCAGCGCCTCCACGCTCGGCCAGAGGACATACCCGTTGTTGTGCGCCGGGTCGCTATCGACCGACTCCGCGCTCCTCACGGGCGCCCGGTACTGCCGCGCGATCGGGTCCCAGAACGTCCGCTGGAGCAAGTCCGTCAGCCGCTGTGCCTCGGCCTGGTAGCCGCCGGGCACATCCGCGAGCAGGCGCCCGGCCGTAGTGCCAAGCAAAGGGAGGGAGGTCAGGAAGCGCCGCCGATCCAGCGTCATGGGTTCCCTATGACGACTCGCCCCACAGCCCTCTCCGGCACCCAGATGCCCAGCACCTTGCTGTCCGGGTCGGTAAGGAGCCAAGCATGGGTGACGAACGTGCTCTGGCTGGCGATGCCGCTCGGGGGGATGGTCCCGTAGCTCTTGCGCTTCCCCTCGAAGTCCAGCCAGAAGCGCTCGACGGGGCGGTCGGTGCGATTGATGAAGATAACCGTCGTCGCCGGCTGGTCAGCCTGCGAGCGGGTTGTGGTCTCCGCGTCCGGCGGCAAGCGCTTCAGGTCCACGACCTCGACGGGCGCGGGCTTCAGGCGGCCGCTGTAGATGTCGTCCAGCAACGCATATGCGTCGGGGGCGTACGCCCGCAGCCAGTGCGGGCCGGGCTCGGGCGGCGGGTCGAGCTTGCCGTAGTCGCCCCGCGTGCCGAAGTACCACATGGTCAGCTCCGCGAAGAACTCACCCGCGTTCGTCGCGGCATACATCGTCTTCCACCTACCCGCGTCGGTCGAGGCCTTGTACTGCACCTCGACTCGGTCGCGAATGTCGGCCGATAGTCCGAACTCCATGATCGTGTGCGCGAACTCGTGACTGCAGATGTCCCGGTGATCCGTGAACCGGTCGCTCGGGAAGAGCAGCAGATTCTCCTCGGAACACGATGCGTACAGCCCGCCATAGCCCCGCCCGCGTTCGTCGATGGTCGCGGTGCCCTCGAAGGGCTTGCCCTTCATGTCGCGGTACTCGGGCGGGTCCGAGGTCTGTTGATCCTTGCCAATGAGGTGCATCTCCGCCCCGAGGCGCGCCAGGTTCGCCGCGATCTCCGGCGCACGCCCAAGCTGCCGGTCGATGCGTCTCGCCGCCTCCTCCAGCGCCGCGTCACTGACCGTCTCATGCGCCAGAATCGGGATGCCCTGGATGACGAGCCGCTTCCCGTAGAAGCCTTGCTGCGGCGGATCGAGCCGCTCGATCTCACCCATCACCTGCGGCCAGGCACTGCACGCGACGAACGTGAGTAGGACTGCGAGAACGCTGCGCGTCGTCATTCGCGTGCCCCTTCATCCAGGAAGCGCCAGTCGCCGCTCAGTTCCTCTCCCGTCAGCAACGCCCTCACCGCGGCGACCGGCATCGTGTTCTCGCGCATGATCGCGTCATGGAACTCCCGGTTCGTCATCCGGCCGGAGCCCACGAGTTCCTCGTGCAGGCGCCGGAACTGCAGGCCGCCGATCAGGTACGCGCACTGGTAGAGCGGATCGTAGCCACCCTGACACGACCGGCGCACCTCGCCCCGCGCGTTTGCCGGCTCGTGGCCCACCTCATTCACGAGCATGTCCACACATTGATCCGGCGCCATCTCGCCCATGTGGAAGCGCAGCGAGAACACCACCCGCGCGCACCGGTGCTTGCGCCAAAACAGCATCCCCATGCGTTCCTCGGGCGTGCGCGGGAAACCCAGGTCCCACAGCAGCAGCTCCCAATGCAAGGCCCAGCCCTCCACCCAGAAGGGTGTGTAGAACAGGCGGCGGTCAGGCCGGTAGCGCTCCTGGCTGAAGGCCTGCAGGTAGTGGCCGGGGAGGAGTTCGTGCTGCACGGTCGCCCGGCTGAACGCGCGATTGTTGCCGCGCAGGGCCATGCGCTTGTCCGCGTGGTCCATCTCGTTCGTGGGGAAGGACACGACAATCGCCTCGCCGCCGAGGAAGAAGGGGTTCACCTTCTGCTTCTCCGGCGACATCATCTCCATCCGCCAGCATTCCTTCGCCAGCGGTGGCACGGTGAGCAGGTCATGCGTCTCCAGGTACTCGATGGCCTCCCGGGCCAGGTCACGCACGAGCGCCGGCTGCTCGCCCGGCGGCACGTGGTCGGCTTTCACCCGCTCCAGCGCCGCCCGCCAGTCACCGTCGCAGCCCAGCTCTCTCGCCGCCAGCACCATCTGCTCCCGGCACCACGCCATCTCCTGCTTCCCGACCTCGATGAGTTCCTCCGGCGTGTACGGAACCAGCGCGTGCTCCAGTTCCTCGACTAACGCCTCCCGCCCCACGGGATCGCCGACGATGGCGTCCTCATCCTCCGCGCCCGCGACCTTCTTGCGCAGGCACTCGCGGTACTCCTTGAGAGCCTCCTCCAATGCCTTGTACGGCTTCTCAACCCACCACGTGAACTCAGGATCGTACCCGCTGTAGAACGCGTACCACTCCCCCAGCATCTTCCCGATCTCCTCCAGCGCCTCACTCGCCCTCCACGCAACCGCCTTCCCGCCGTCGTTGCCGTTGTGTCTGCGGGACTCCTGTCCCGCAATGCCGTCTCCCAACTCCTGCTTCCGCTCCGCAACCGCCTTCCTCGCGGCCTCTAGTGTTCAGTCCCTGAAATAGATATTGAGTCTTGCCAGGCTCGGGTCGGGCTGGTATGATGGGAGCAGGAGGTGGTCGCCATGAGCACCCCTGTGCCCGTCAGGTTGG
>Ga0194111_10006648_pt1 | contig 13117 bp, 12 predicted proteins | sample TA2KigC300mmetaG_FD_146194 | JGI IMG/M metagenome (GOLD analysis project Ga0194111, IMG submission 146194) | Freshwater microbial communities from Lake Tanganyika, Tanzania - TA2015033 Kigoma Deep Cast 300m | ecosystem: Environmental > Aquatic > Freshwater > Lake | place: Tanzania: Lake... | reverse complement strand
AGGTGGGGTGGCGTGTTCAGGAGGATGTCCTACTCCGGGGCGATTTTCGTATCTGCGCTTTTTACCAGCAATAGTGTAAAAAGCCCGTCGTCCCCGCACGGAGTAACTCTGCATATACAGGCTTGATCGCCTGATGCAGACGCCGTGTTCAGAGAGCCATCCCGGAGTGCTGCCAGGCAAATCCGTAGGGATGGCTCTCACCGTTTAAGGGCCACGGCGTCCGCACCTTGTTTGCTAAGGTGCAATTCAGATGTCTACTGCTATCTTACCTGTTTTCATGTAGGTTGTCAAATCACTGTTTCCGCGCTTTTCCTCTCCTTCCCCCTCCGGCCGCCCCGTCTGTCAAGCGGCCATCCGGGCAGATCCTTCCTCGTTGGACGCAAGACCAGTAACATCAGTCTCAGGCTGCCTGATGATGAGCGTCACGCGCCCTGCAAAGCCTCGCCTGCGCCCTCCGGTCACCCGTCCGCGGTGAAAGGCTTCGTGGAAGGCGACGGCGCCCTGCGGAGTATGTCCGTCGAAAGACAGAGCCGAGAAGACCTCCGGTGGCACTCCTTCATGCGCCAGTCCCCCCATGTTCTTGAATCCGAATCCCGGGTAGTACCGCGCGCGCCGGTCAGCCATCGAATAAGAACCAGCACTTCGCATTGCGCAGCCTCTGGTCGTCGAGCACGAGGGCGCGGATCGCGCTGGGCAGTTGGGCACGCTGCCACTGGCACTCCAGGCGACCCGCCTCCGCGCGCTCAGCGGCAGACGCCGCCGCGCGTGCAGCTCTGATCGCGTAGGCTGCTGCGCCCAGTTCGTGAGCTGCCACATGAGCCACCGCCACGGCTTGTCCGGCGGCGTGAGCCGCTTCCTTCGCGGCGCCGCCCACCGCTCTGGCCGCGGCGTGGGCGGCAAAGGCGGCCGTGCGGGCTTGCGTCATCGTGATCTCTCCCCGCGCCCAAGCGCGCGCCTGTTCGATCGCCCGGCGCGGCCGGTCGTCACCGGGTTGCGCTTGCGCGAAGAGGTGCAGCACGTGCTGCGCACAATCGGCCGCCCACACTGCCAGAAGGTGATGATCGGCGTCCTGCAGGGTGCCGCCGCGCCGCACGGTGACAAGCCTGGGGTCTCGGTTCTTGGTGAAGATGACCTGTCTATCCATGCGCGCTCCCCTGCCTGACGGCGTTGCGCCTGAGCTGCGGCCCACGCGCTGCCAGTCACCCTGGCGCGTTCGCCGTCAGCGCGATGCGCTCGTCAGGCGTCGTGCGGCGCAGTCCGCGCGCGGATGCCCGCATCCAGTTCGTAGAGGAGCGTCTCCAACCTGGTCTGGCCCGCTTGACGAGCAGGCATCTGCAGCAAGGCCGCGCGCACTTCCGAGGGGGCGTGTGCGATCGCCCAGCGGACCTCTACGTCACCGACACCTGGATCGCCGGCGTGGTCGAGCTCAAGAGCCAGTGCGGCATAGGCCGCTGGCCCGACGATGTGCTTTGTCTGCTGGACATCGGCCAACGGATGCGTGAACGCGCTCGCCGCCGCAAGGCCCGCGGCGCGGGCCGCGGCCGCCGCCGCGGGATCGCCGACCTCACGGGCCGCGGCATTCGCCTCCACGGCAAGGGCGCGCAATCGAGCCGTGCGCTTACCGCCACCGGCGAACTCCCGAATGCCTTCAATCGCCGCACGGGGCCGTGCATCCAAACCAGCGCGCGTCTCGAACACCGCGAGCGCTCTCGCAGCGCAATCCGCGGCCCAGCCGCCGATGGCCCTGAGTGACTCCAGGGTCAGCGTGAAGTATTGGGACTCACGATCCATCATTCTTCTCCACAGGACAAAGGCATTACGCGCTACGAACGGCCCTGCGAGGACGCCTGACTCACCATTGATCTTCTTGCCTGCGGCCGTTACACGAACAAAGTCCTGGATGATGGCTGAGCCTGTCTGCGAGCATCACTCACCTGCGGCCTCCGCCGCTTCCTCGCCTGCCTTGCGGAACGACGGCCGGCGCCGCTTGGGCTTCGGCTGCTCCCCTTTGACCGCCAGGATCTCGACCAGGGTGAACTCGGAGCCGATCAACGTCGTCGCACCGCGGTCGCGGACCGCGGCGGCCAGGCGCGCCAGCCCCTTCTGATAGGCTTCATCGGACAGGGTCGCCAGGATCCCCTGGCGCTGGCAGGCGATGGCGTGGGCCGCGGCCAGACTGACCGGCTGATAGAAGCTGCGCTCTTTGAGCTTGACGCCGAAACCGTTCTCGCGCAGCACGTTGCTGCACTTGTAGCTCGTCCACACCGCATCCCGCACGTAGACCCAGGCGTCCGGGAAGCAGGTGAAGACCCAGTGCGCCGGCATCGCAGGCAACATCACGTCCACCAAACGCCAGTAGCCGCCCGGCTCCAGGAGCGCCCGTACTTTGGGCAGCAGTGCCGCAAACTCGGCCTGGCGCGCCAGCGCCAACGGCGTGTCCAGGCAGGCCAGCGAGCCGGCCGGGAGCGCCAATGCCTCGGCCAGGCTCAGGGTGCGCAGGGTGATATCCGGCCACTTACGGGGGTCAACGACCAGCTCGGGCACACCGGCGCGCGGCACGGCCACGACTACGCCCCCCTCGTGCGCGCCCTGGCGCCGCCCCTTCAGGACGTCGCTGAGGGCCGGGCTGATGCGCGCGCTCGGATTGACGGGCCAGGGCCAGACCGGCAGGAACGGCAGCGCCACCGGCTGCGCCGGCAGCGCCTCTAGCGGCGGCAGGCTGGGGATCGTCAGCGCCGCGGCCATGTCCGGCGGCCAGACCGGCACGAAGCTGCCCACCTCGCGCTCGGCCAGCAGCGGCACCTTGCGGAAGAGCGGCACGAAGGGCGCGGTGGGGTAGATGAGCTGCAGGCGGCCCTGGGCCACGTCCACCCGCGCCTCGCGCAACATCAACTGCGTCAGATCGCGTTGATCGCCCACCTCGGCATCGTCCCAGACCTCGGCGAGGGACTCCAACAGCGCGGCCGCCTGCTTGACCTGCAGCAGGTCATCCTCGCTCGGCAGCCCCTCCATCTCGCGGCGCAGGCGCTCCAACTCGCGGCGGTAGATGTCCTCGTCCTCGGCGAAGTCGCCCCGCACGTAGCCCTCGATCAGCCGCCGGCGCTCGGCATTCAGCCGGGCGCGCCGGTTGTTCAGGGTCACGACCTCCTCCGCTTCGCCGATCAGTTGCGCCAGCTCGGTTTGCCAGTCCGCCGGCAACTGCAACAGCCGCACGATGGCGCCGATCTGCGCGTGCAGCGGCTCGCTGCGCGTGCCCAGCCGGGCATTCGGGCAGTCATCGTAGCCGCGATCGTACGACATCTCGCGGTAGTAGCCGCCGGTGTCCGAGGCCTGCGCGCGCAGGCTGCGGCCGCACAGGTGGCAGCGGGCGAGTTGGCTCAGCAGGTAGGGCCGCGCCACGGACGCCAGGCGGCGCGAGCGGTGCTGATGGCGCTGGCGTACGCGCACACTGGCGTCCCAGACTTCCTCGGAGATGAGCGCCTCGTGCTGGCCGGGGAACACCTCGCCGACGCCCCGCCGCCGATCGCCGGCCTTGTAGACCACCTTGCCGGTGTAGAACGGATTGCGCAGCATGTCACTGACGGTGTCCTTGGCGAAGCGCCGGCCCGCCCGCGTACGCCAGCCGCGATCGTTCACCAGATCGGCGATCTCGGCAAAGGAAAAGCGGCCGGTGACGTAGCGCTCGAACATGAAGCGCACGGCCTCGGCCTCCTCCGGCACGACCACCGGCGCCAGGCGCGCCGATTCCGCCAGCTTGTACCCGTACGGGGTCACGGAGGCGTTGTACAGCCCTTCACGCGCCCGCTCCCGTTTGGCCTTCTTGGTGTGCATGCGCAGGATGTCGATGTAGTACTGGTTGATGGCGGCGATGATCGTCAGCAGGAAGCGACCGGTCGGGTTCGAGAGATCGAACTGGGGCTCCTTGACCGAGGCGAAACCGACTTTGCAGCGCCCCAGGTGGTCGAAGATGGAGAAGGTGTCGTACACCGACGAACGCGAGAGCCGCGACAGCTCGTGAACGATCAGGATGTCGAACGCGCCCTGCTCCGCGGCAGTCAGCAGCGACTGCAAGCCGGGCCGATCGAGGGTCTGACCGGTGATGCCGGCGTCCACGAATTCGCTGACCACGGTCCAGCCGCGGGCGGTGGCATACTCGCGGATTTCGTTCAATTGGGCCGTGATCGAGAGGCCTTCCTCGGCCTGCATCTCGGTGGACACGCGGGCGTAAGCCGCGACGCGTCCGGCGTCCGCTTTGTTGTCGCGCGCGCCTGCTCCCGAGTGACCTTTGCGGGTGGCACCAGCCATCAACGACCTCCAGGTAGGTAGACAGGCCGATTATAGCCCAGTCTGCGCGCGAATGTAAATCACAACGTACAGCGTGCCGCCCAGATCAGCACTTGGGGGCAAGGCGGCGCCTCACCCTGCCCCCCAGGATCACTTTTGCTCGCGTTTCCGCCGCTTGCGCTTCTCCCACATTTCCTTCACCTTGCGCAACCAGTCGCGACGGATGGCATCATCGGTCTTCCGCGTCTTTTTCTGGCCCATCGGGCGCACCTCCAGGGGTGAGATGGCCCGCCGGCGGGTGTTTTTGCGCGCTTGAGAAGTCAACTCAGTGCACTGAGGGCCCCCACGCCACGAAAAACGGCAGGGACAGGCTGCTACATGCCACTGCCGGACTCACGGCGTAAAGACACTGGCTGCTGCGCAAATCATCTGGATTCCATTCTTTGCGCATTGCTGCACACAAGGGTATCATCCCGCAATTGCCCTCGCAACAGGTAAGAATTGACCTACAGGAGCCGAGAATTGACTACAGATGCGACACCATTGACCGCGGCGCGTGCGCAACGCCGCAGTTCGTCACCGTATGCGGGCTTCGGCGCAGCCTTGCAGGCCTGGCTGCTGCGTGCCGACCGCAGCCAGAAGGAACTGGCCAAAGCCCTGGCCGTCGATCCCAGCGCGGTGACCTACTGGATGCAGGGCCAGAAACGGCCCGACGGCAAATCGCTCGTCAAGCTGCTGGCGGCCTTCCACGGCTGGTTCCGCGCGGATTGGGATCCGCTGGAGGCGCTGGACGCCATCGCATGCCTGGGATATGACTGGTCGAAGATCGAGGAGGCGTCCGTGCGCCACTTCCAGTCGGGGGGGATGTTCAAGCCATCCAGAGCTGGTGGGCGCCAGCCCGACCGGCGCCGCGGCGCCTCTATCTCCCCCCACGGCCGGTGATTCACGTTCCGCGTGAAATCGAGCGCGACCTGGCAGCCAGCCTCACGGCCTTGTCCGGCTATCGTCAGGCGCGCTGGCGTGCCGTGATCCTCTATGGCATGGCCGGGATCGGCAAGACCGCCCTGGCGCGAGCGGTGGCCGATGACGACCAGGTCACACGCGCCTTCCGGGACGGCATTGCCTGGGTGGACGGCAACCGGGATCCGGAGGATGAAGTGCTGCGGCTGTGCCTGGGCTTCGGCCTGGAACGCGCGCCGGGCGAACGGTGGCTCGAGTGCTGGCGGCGATGGGCCGGCGCGGCCGAGCGCCGGCTGCTGCTGATCGTGGACGACGCGGTCATGGCCGAGGGCTTGCCGCCGCTGATCGCCGGGCTGGGACCGCAGGTGGTGGCGCTAATCACCACGCAGCAGGGCGCGGAAATCCGGGCCGAGGTCGAGCGCTGGCTGCCGGCCGGCCAGATCCTGGCGCAGCCGGTGGCTGGCCTGACCCCGGCCGAGGGGGGAGAGTTGGTCGAGGCGGTCGCGGGCCGGCCGCTGACCGAGCGCGAGTGGGCGGAGGCGCAGGCGGTCGGTGAGCTGCTTGGCTGGCACGCGGAGGCGCTGCGCCTGGCGGCCATCAGAGGCCGGGAGGCCGGCTGGGCCGGGGTGCTGGGCGAGCTGACGGCCGGGCGCCTGCCGTGGGCCGCGCTGCACGCTGCCCTGCGCCGCCAGTGGGCGCGGCTGCCGGCGGAGCAGCAGGCGTGGCTGGCCGCGCTGCTCCCGGTAGCTGCGTCCTTCACCGCGGACGCGGCCAGCCGGGCCTGGGGCGTGGCGCCCGCAGTCGCCGGCTACCGGCTGTGGGTGCTGGCGCAGGCTGGGTGGGTAGTCGAGGAGACGAGCGGCGAGGTCGAGACGCTGTGGCGCGTGGCCGCGTGTGTGCGCCTGGCGCTGGCTGAGGTTGTGCAACAGACGGAAATGAATGCCAATTAGCGGCAAAAGCAGTTGCGCGTTCCGGTCAGTTGTGCTAAACTGCGCACGCAGTAAGCCGAGCGCGCACCATCGTCTGCCATCGCAGTAATCCGTTCAGGAGCCAGGGCGCTTTCATGGCGATACGCACACCGCAAGCACTCTCCGAACAAGGCCAGATCGTCACCGTCCGCCGACGGCAGCACGTCGTGACCGATGTACTGCCGTCGGCTTTACCTGCGGCATTATCGTCTTCGGGTTCGATTGCCGAACCAACATAGAAGGGGCTTCGCATGGATGTCTTCGCTCTCCGCCAACGCCTGATTGATGACTACGCGGCCTACATCCGCAGCTTCATCCTCATTCGCGATCCCAGAATTGACGCCAAGGTTGACCAGGATATCAAGGCGGGACTGCTCTGGCCGGATCCCCTGATCCAGCTCAATCCGGCGTTCGAACCGGGCAAAACCATCGGCCAACTGGTGGACGCGAGCATCCTTCACCCCTTATGCAAGCAAATCTTCGCTATCAAAGAGCCCGGCAAGACTGACAAGCCGCTGCGCCTGCACCGGCACCAGGCGGACGCGATACACGCTGCGGCTTCGGGCAACAATTACGTGCTCACCACCGGCACAGGGTCGGGCAAGAGCCTGGCGTACATCGTGCCCATCGTGGACCATGCCCTGCGCTGCCGGGCGTCCGGGGCGCCGACAGGCATCAAGGCGATCGTGGTCTATCCCATGAACGCGCTGGCCAACAGCCAGTTGGGCGAGTTGGAGAAGTTCCTGGGCGTCGGTTTCCCGGAGGGCAAGCCTCCGGTCACGTTCAGGCGCTACACCGGACAAGAGGATGAGGCCAGGCGGCAGGAGATCATCCTCAATCCACCCGACATCCTGCTGACCAACTACGTCATGCTGGAGCTACTGCTCACTCGGCCACACGAGAAGCAGATCGTCAACGCCGCGCGCGGCCTACGCTTCCTGGTGCTCGACGAGCTGCACACCTATCGGGGCCGCCAGGGCGCGGATGTCGCTATGCTGATGCGCCGTGTGCGGGAGGCGTGCGACGCACCCCACATGCAGTGCGTAGGTACATCGGCGACGCTGGCCACCGGAGGAACCCTCGCACAGCAACAAACAGCCATCGCCCAGGTAGCCGGCCGGCTGTTCGGCGCGGCGGTGAAGCCTGAACGCGTCATCACCGAAACGCTGCGCCGGGTGACCGAGGCGCACGAAGCCGACGAACCGGCGTTCATCGCTGCGCTGCGGGCGCGCGTGGCCGATCCCGCTCTTCGCCCGCCCGAGACATGGGAGGCGTTCGTTGCCGACCCGTTGGCAAGCTGGATCGAATCAACCTTTGGCCTGATGGTGGAGCCGGAGACCGGCGCGCTGCGCCGCGCTCAGCCCGCCAGCATCACCGGCAAGGATGGAGCCGCCAGGCATTTGGCCGCGGCCACCGGTCTGCCCGAGCCGCGGTGCGTGGCGGCCATTCAGGAACTGCTGCTGGCGGGCTATCGTGTACCCAACGCCGATACCGGCTTCCCAGCCTTCGCCTTCCGCCTGCACCAGTTCATCGGCCGTGGGGACACGGTCTACGCCTCGTTGGAGGCGTCGGAGGCCCGCTACATCACCACCCAGGGCCAGCAGTTCGTGACGGGTGACCGCGGCCGGGCGCTTCTGCCGCTGGCCTTCTGCCGGGAGTGCGGCCAGGAATACTACGTCGTCCAGAAGCATACGGCCGATGACCGCACCGCCTACCTGCCACGCGAGCTGACCGAACGCCCCGACGACGATGAAGACCAGGCCGGCTTCCTGTATATGAGCGCCGAGAAGCCCTGGCCAGAGGACTACGAGGATCAGCTGGCGCGCCTGCCCGAGGATTGGCTGGAGCCGGCCAAGAACGGGGTTCGGGTGAAGAGTCATCTCAGAAAGCGCCTCCCCCAGCCGTTACGCGTGAATCTATTGGGCCAGGAGACTGACGGCGCGCCGACCGCCTGGTTTGTGCCCGCGCCGTTCCGCTTCTGCCTGCACTGCGGCGTGGCATACGGGGGCCGCGAGAAATCCGATTACGGCAAGCTCGCCACCCTCTCGTCCGAGGGCCGCAGCACGGCCACCACGGTGCTCAGCCTGTCGGTGCTGCGCGCGTTGCGCCGAGATGAGACGCTGGAACGCCGGGCGCGCAAGCTGCTCAGCTTCACCGACAACCGGCAGGATGCGTCGCTGCAAAGCGGCCATTTCAACGACTTCGTGGAGGTGGCGCTGTTGCGCGCGACGCTCTACCGGGCGGTGGCAGCGGCCGGTACAGAAGGCGTGCCGCACGATGTGTTGGCCCAACGCACCTTCGAGGCGTTGAGGCTGCCGGTCGAGCTGTATGCCGTGAACCCGGAGGTCAAGTTCAAGCAGCGCCATGACACCGACCGGGCGCTACGCGAGGTGCTGGCGTATCGTGTCTACCGCGATCTGCGCCGCGGCTGGCGGGTGACCGCGCCCAACCTGGAGCAGTGCGGCTTGCTGAGCATCCAGTATGTCTCGCTGGATGAGTTGTGCGCGGCCGAGGAGGAGTGGGCCGGCATGCATCCCGCGTTGGTGACGGCGACGCCCGCCGAACGGGAGGCCGTTGCCAGGGTGCTGCTCGACTATCTCCGTCGTGAGTTGGCGATCAAGGTGGACTACCTCGATCCGGTGGCGCAGGAACGGATCCGCCAGGCCAGCAGCCAGTACCTGGTGGAGCCGTGGGCCATTGACGAGAACGAGCGGATGGAGGGGGCGCGCATCGCCTTCCCGCGGTCACAGCAGCCGGGCGACTTCGAGGGCAACACCTATGTATCCGGCCGCGGCGCTTTCGGCCAGTATCTGCGGCGGCTCAACACCTTCCCGGCGTACGGCGCGTCCTTGGAGCGTGAGGCCACCGAGACCATCATCCGCGACCTCTTCAGGGCGCTGAAGGTGGCGGGCCTGGTCGAAGAGGTGCTGCCGGGCAAAGGCGACGAGGCGCCGGGCTATCAGGCGCCGGCCTCGGCGTTCGTATGGGTCGCCGGGGACGGCAGCCAGCCCTTCGTTGACCCGCTACGGATGCCGCAAGCCTCGACCGTGGGCGGCCGGGTCAACCCGTTTTTCGTCCGCTTCTACCGGGAGGTGGCGGCCGACCTGCACGGCATCCGCGCCCACGAGCACACGGCCCAGGTGCCCTACGAGGCGCGCATTGCACGAGAGGATGCCTTCCGCGAGGCCCGGCTGCCGGTGCTCTACTGCTCGCCGACGATGGAGCTGGGGGTGGACATCGCCCAGCTCAATGCGGTGAATCTGCGCAACGTGCCGCCGACGCCGGCCAACTACGCGCAGCGCAGCGGCCGGGCTGGCCGCAGCGGCCAGCCTGCGCTGGTCTTCACCTACTGCACCACCGGCAGCCCCCATGACCAGTACTTCTTCAAGCGCCCCGAACGCATGGTGGCCGGCGCCGTGACCCCGCCGCGGCTCGATCTGGCCAATGAGGACCTGATCCGCGGCCACGTCCACGCGGTCTGGCTGGCAGAGACAAACCTGTCGTTGGGCAGCACCCTCAGAGATGTGCTGAATCTGAGTCTATCGAACGGCAAGCCGACGCTGGCGCTGCAACCGTCAGTGGCCGCCCAGGTCGGCTCAAAACACGCGCAAACACGCGCCGCGCAGCGGGTGGGGCGCATCCTGGAGACGTTGAGCAGCGAGCTGGCGACCGCGGACTGGTACACCGCTGACTGGCTCGACCGCGTTCTGGCGCACGCCGGCGAAAGCCTCGACCGGGCTGCAGACCGCTGGCGGAGCCTGTTTCGCGCAGCGTGGGGCCAGCGCGAGATGCAGCACAAGATCATCGAGGACGCTTCGCGCAGCCCCCGGGACAAACAGACCGCCAAGCGCCTGCGCGCGGAGGCCGAGTCGCAACTGGAGCTGCTGACCGGCGAGAACCAGACCGGCCTCTATCAGTCTGACTTCTACAGCTACCGCTACTTCGCCAGCGAGGGCTTCCTGCCGGGCTACAACTTCCCGCGGCTGCCGCTGTCGGCCTACATCCCGGGCCGCCGCGCGCGCGGAGCGGGACGAATTTCTCTCGCGCCCGCGCTTCCTGGCCATCTCCGAGTTCGGTCCCCGCAGCATCGTGTATCATGAAGGCTCCCGCTACGTGATTCACCAGGTGATCCTGCCGGTGCCGGACGAGGGCGCAGCGGCCGCGGGCCAGACGGGGCTGCCACTGACCGGCGCGAAGCTGTGCCCGGCCTGCGGCTACCTGCACCCCATCGCCGGCGGCGATCCGGGGCCGAACACCTGCGAGCAGTGCGGGGTGCAGCTCACGTTCGCCGTGCCCAACCTCTTCCGCATGCAGAACGTCGTCACCAAACGCCGCGACCGTATCAACAGCGACGAGGAGGAGCGCGTGCGTATGGGCTACGACCTGCGCACCGGCGTGCGCTTCGCCGAGCGGCACGACCGCCCCGGCCAGCGAAACGCGCTCGTAGAGGCGCCCCTTGCGGGTGCCCAATCCGGGCAGGCGCCAGGCCTGCCCCTACGCCTGACCTACGGCGACGCGGCGACCCTGTGGCGCATCAACATGGGCTGGAAACGGCGCCGGTCTGACAGCCTGCCCGGCTTCGTGCTAGTGGGTCGTTTGGTTCGTCGTCAGCCATTCTGCCCAGCACGCCCGGCCGACCGGGAACGGATCGGCCTACCAGATGGAAGGCCCTCCGGGCCTCGGTTGGACGGTGTTGCAGCCCCGCAGGGGCTTCCATGTCGTAGCCGGATGGGTTCGACCCTCTGGCGGGCATGGCTGGGCGCAAGGCCGAGCTTTCAGTCACCGCATCCACTTGGCGTCGGGAATGGCAAATGACGTGCCAAACGACCCACTAGACGTGGAACGCGGTTACTGGCAGAAGCAGGCCCAGGAGGAAGAGGAAGAGCTGGAGGATCCGCTGGGGCCGCGCACGGCGCGAGTCATCCCCTTCGTAGAGGACCGCCGTAACTGCTTGCTGGTCGAGCCAGGCGCGCCGTTGCCGCCAGAGGTCATGGCCTCCCTGCAGCCCGCCCTAAAGAACGCCATCCAGGTGCGGTATCAGCTCGAAGACAGTGAGCTCGCGGCTGAGCCGCTGCCCGATGGGGAGAACCGGCGGCAGATCTTGCTTTATGAGGCGGCCGAGGGCGGCGCAGGCGTGCTGCGCCAGCTCGTGGATGATCCAGGGGCGCTGGCCCAGGTGGCGCGTGAGGCATTGGCCTTGTGCCACTTCGACCCGGACACGGGCGAGGATCGCCGCCGCGCGCCCGGCGCCAACGAGGACTGTGAGGCGGCCTGCTACGACTGCCTGATGAGCTACAGCAACCAACCCGACCACAAGCTGCTGGACCGGCATCTGCTCAGCGACCTGCTGCTGGCGCTGACCACGGCAACCGTCTATACCAGCCCGACCGGATACGACCGCGCCGAGCACCTGCGGCGACTCAAGGCGCTGTGTGACAGCGACCTGGAACGGGAGTGGCTGGATTTCCTGGAGGCGCGCAACCTGCGATTGCCGGACGAGGCGCAGGTACTGATCCCGGAGTGCGGCACGCGGCCGGACTTCCTGTACCGGGACAAGATGGTTGCAGTGTATATAGACGGACCGCATCACCTCTACCCAGACCGGGCGCGGCGCGACCTCCAACATACCGAATGCCTGGAAGACAGGGGGTACTCGATCTTCAGATTCGGGGCGGCAGAGGACTGGGAAGCACGAACCGCACTACTGCGATAACCAGGCTGCGACTTCGGACAGCACCTGGCTCAAGCTGGGCTGATCGGCAGGTGCGAGCCGATCCTGGTGGCCGATGTGCTTGTGATGGGGGAAGGTGAGGATTTCGGGGTGGTGCGGAGCGTTGTCGTACCGAAAGACGCGCCGTCCCTCCCGAAGGTAGGTGTAGGCGTAACTGACTCGAACCGGGTAGCCCAGTTCTGTCGAGACGACCTCATAGATGTCCAGAAAGGAGCCATCCCAGAAATAGACCCGGCCTCGGAAGAGACCGTTGTAATCGTCCGAGGCCAGGCACGTCAGAGGCTCGTCGAGGTGACTTACCAGTGGGTTCTGAGTCAGGCTCCGCTCCACTGAGCCAAAGTAGTCATCAATGATCATGCTGCAACCAATTCGCGCTGCATGAACTGGCGGACCGGCAACGAGGTGAGATACAGATGATACAGGCCGGCCCACATCATCAGGTCGTCATCGTCGCCCAGTTCGCCATCGCGATAACGGCGGTAAAACTGAATTGTCGAATAGCCGTATTTCTGCTCGTAGGCGCGCAGGCGCTCGCTCAACTCATCGAAGGTCACATGCTCAGGTTTCAACATCGTTTCGCTCCTTTCGCTGCCAGCAGCCCGATTATAGCTGAATTTGACGCCCACGGCAAGACGCACAAGGCGGACGGCCGATGACTTACGTCCCTGGTTCCCTGGTTGCAGCCCGCGGCCGCGAATGGGTCGTCCTGCCCGAATCCACGCACGACCTGCTCGTGCTGCGGCCGCTGGGCGGCGCCGATCGGGAGATCGCCGGCATCTACCTGCCGCTGGAAGGCGCGAACGTGCGGCCGGCGGCGTCCGATCTCAAGATCGGATTACTTCTCTAACCAGGTCGCGACCTCAGCCATGACCTGGCTCAAGCTGGGCTGATCGGCAGGTGCGAGCCGATCCTGGGGACCGATGTGCTTGTGATGGGGGAAGGTGATGATCTCGGGATGATGAGGAGCGTTATCGTACCGAAAGACGCGCCGTCCCTCCCGAAGGTAGGTGTAGGCGTAACTGACTCGAACCGGGTAGCCCAGTTCTGTCGAGACGACCTCACTCTAGTTTCGGCTAACTTCAAATTGGCCGTCCCCCCGAACCTGCGGTAAACTGGCCGGGTTGTTGATTCCATGGCGGAGGCGTGGTCGAATGAGTGAACAGACATCGCAGAT
>Ga0194111_10006626_pt1 | contig 13141 bp, 5 predicted proteins | sample TA2KigC300mmetaG_FD_146194 | JGI IMG/M metagenome (GOLD analysis project Ga0194111, IMG submission 146194) | Freshwater microbial communities from Lake Tanganyika, Tanzania - TA2015033 Kigoma Deep Cast 300m | ecosystem: Environmental > Aquatic > Freshwater > Lake | place: Tanzania: Lake... | reverse complement strand
GACGGGGACGGGTGCCATGCCGTTGATGGTGTTGATGGCGAAGTTCAGGTCGTCAATGTCCGGCTCGCTGCTGTCGAAGAGGTCGCCGGGGATGAGGACGGCGGCGGGGCGGGCCTCGCGGACGTGGGCGGCGAAGCGGGTGAGGCACTGGCGCTGCTCGGCCCGCCGCTTGTCCGCCTTCTCCCTGGGCAGGGCCAGCTTGCCGCCCCCCAGGCTCACGCCGAGGTGCAGGTCCGAAAACTGGGCGAGACGCACGCGCTCCATCGTCACCCTCCGGCGCTTTCCGCCGATATTGCAAGGGGATGAATGGATGATTGGATGAATGGATGGTTGCCTGACACCCATCCACCCATCCATTCATCCACTCATCCACCGACCTTTGCTCACACGCTCGATGTCACAACACTCTCGGCCTCCCGCAGCGCCGCCTCGGTGATGGGGATGGGCCACTCCCAGCCCGACGACAGGAAGAATAATACCACTTCCTTGACCGGCTTGCAAAGGGTCCTTTGCGCGGCGAGCGCGTAGGCGAGCATCTGGGGCCTGTAGGTGGCCACCAGCCGGGCAAGGGCGGCCTTGTGGCCCGCGTCTCCGACGCGGATTTCTTCCGCCCCGGCGGGGCGGGCTACGTCCGTCGCATCGGTCTTATAGTCCACCACCACAACGCCGTCGGACTCCGCGAAGAGCAGGTCCATCGCGCCGGTGAGGAGCACGTCTCCGACCTTCAGTGAGAATGGGACCTCGGAGTAGGAGGCGAGTGCGGCCCGCGCGCGGCGGAGGATGGCCGAGCCGAGGGCTGCGTCGAGGAGCTCGGCGGCACGGCGGGCGTCGGCCGGGGAGAGAGCCAGTTCGCGCGCCTTGCTGGCGAGCAAGGCGTGGAGGGCCTGGGGCTCGTCGAGCATTGCGCGTTTCAGACAGTGGTGCACGGCGGAGCCTATGCGTCGGCCTGCGTCCGAGGCCACGGTCGCTTCGGGCGCCTCCTTCGGGACCTCCAGGCCGGCTCCGAGCTTGGATGGCAGCTTCACCTCGGTGCCGCGGTTGGCCTCCGCGATGCCCTCTGAGGTGTCCTGGCGCCAGCGCTGGCGCTCGGCGAGGCGGGCCTTCGCGGCGGCGGGCAGCGCGGGAGCGTCGGGCAGGCGGATGCGGAAGGCGCGCGCCGCCGACTCGCCCAGCTCGAGCGTCGCCGTGTCGTAGGCCGTGCCGCAGGGCGTCTGCGTCCCCAATCGTCCTCGTCCTTCGTCCTCGTCCTCGTCCTCGACTCCTCCTCTTCTGTTGGCGGCCTCGCCCAGGAACCGCATGAGGCCCTCGCCCTTCTTGCCCCAGCCGGGCAGGAGGAAGAGGAGGTCGCGGGCGCGGGTGGTGGCAACGTAGAAGAGCCTTGCAGCCTCGGCGTCGGCTCGGCGCTTCTCGTGCTCGTCGCCGGGCCAGTTCGCCGTGCGGATGGCATCGTCCTTCTTGCCAACATAGAAGGCGAGCTGGCCATCGGCCTCCGGGCGATCACGCAGGACAATGAACTTCGTTGCCCGACCCTCCGGCGCGCTGATGTCGGCCACGAAGACGACGGGGAACTCGAGCCCCTTGGCGCCGTGGATGGAGAGGAACTGGACGAAGTCGTCGCCGGCCTCGGAGGAGGGGGATTCGGATTCGCGGACCTCGGTCTCCTGGAGGCGAGCGAGCCAGCGGACGAGGCCGCGAAAGGTCACGCGCTGCGTGGCCTCCAGGGCGCGGGCTTGTTCGAGGACCTTGAGCAGGTTGGCCACGTGCTGCTCGCCGCCCGGCCGCAGGGCGAAGAGCTCGAGGGCCTTCGTCCGCTCGAAGAGGCCCTGGAGCAGGAGCGCGAGCCCAGCGTCGTTGCGCCGCTCGTGGAACTCGCGCAGGACGGCGAGGGCATTTGCGATTTTTGATTCTTGATTTTCGATTGTGGTGCCGAGATAGGTCAGGGTGCCTTGCTGGCACTTGGCGAGGAGGAGCTCGTCGTCGGAGATGCCGAAGAATGGGCCACGGAGGGCGGCCACGAGCGCCACCCCGTCGTGAGGGTTGACGATGGCCTTCAGCACGTTGAGGAGGGCGTGGACCTCGTGGGCCACGTAGAAGTGTCGCCCGCCGACGATGCGGAGAGGCACGTCGGCCGCGGAGAACGCCTCGGCGTAGTGCTCGGTGGACGTGAAGGTGCGGGCGAGGATGGCGATGTCGCGGTACTCGACGGGGCGCGTCCGCGGCTGCGCGTCCTTGTCGGGGTCCTCAATCAGCCACTTCTCCTCGACGATTCGGCGGATCATCGCGGCCACGCAGCGGGCCTCGAGGGTCCGGGCGGAATCGGCCTTCTCCAGTTGCTCTGCAACATCAGGGGGCGGGTAGAGAAGTATGGCCGCGGGCCGACCCCCCACCGCTGCCCGATAGGGGTCCAGCGCCACGTAGTCGGGCTGGTAGAAGCCGTCATCCGGCTTCTTGAAGTGCGGGCTGAAGACGGCGTTCACCGCCGAGGCCACGCCGGGCACGGGGCGAAAGCTCTGGGAGAGGACGAGCGGCTCGCCTTGGCGGCAGATGGCGTCCTTGGCACGCTCGTAGACCTCGATGTCGGCGCGCCGGAACCGGTAGATGCTCTGCTTCGGGTCGCCCACGATGAAGAGCTTGCCAGGCTCCAACTCCACCTGCTGCCAGTCCGCCGCGTGCCTGTCCGCCCGCTCGGCCAGGAAGAAGGCGATCTCCACCTGGAGAGGGTCGGTGTCCTGGAACTCGTCAATCAGTATGTAATCGAAGCGAGCCTTGAAGTGGTCGCGAGCGGGGCGGCTGTCGCGGAGCATGTTCCGCGTGAGGAGAAGGAGGTCTTCGAAGTCGAGCAGCCCCTCGGCGTCCTTGGCCGCGCGATAGGCGTCGAGGAACCCGGCCAGCGCCGCGCCGATTGCGGCGGCGAGGTCCTGGCCAAGCGCCTGCTTCGCCGCGTCGAGGTCGGCGACGAGTTTCTGGTAGATCGCCTCGGCCCTCTTGTGCTGGTCCTTGGCCTTCCAGTGCTTCTGGCCGAGGAACCTGCCGGGGACGTAGAGGTCTGCGATTGCGGCCTCGCCGCTGGCCTCGCTCATCGCGCCGGCGAGGGCGAGCTGCCGGCGGGCGGCCTCCAGCTTGGCGAGGAACTCCTCGGCCAGGCCGCCCGCCGCGTTGCCCTGGGTCTCCCAGATGAGGGAGTCAAGCGCGGTCAGGAGCTCGGTGCCGAGGCGGCTCGCGGCTCGCGGCTCGCGGCTCGCGGCTCGCGGCAGGCCGCCGAGGAGGTCGCGGCAGTCCATCAGCTTCTCCGCCAGGCCAAGGATGTGGTTCCCCATGCCATCGAACCTGACGCCCCTTGCCGCGGCCCGAAGGAGGGCCGGGTTGCCCGCGGCCAGCTCGGCGTCGAGCCACTTCGCCCAGGTGCGGTCGCGGAGGAGCGAGGCGGTGAGCTCGTCGGCCACGGCGAACTGCGGGTCAACCCCCGCCTCGACCGGCCGCTCGCGGAGGAGTCGGGCGCAGAAGCCGTGGATGGTGCCGATGGGCGCGTGGCCGAGGTCCTCGATTGCCCTGCCGAGATTTCGGATTTCGGATTTCGGATTTCGGATTTCAGAACCCCCGCCGGCGCAATCCGCAATCCGAAATCCGAAATCCGAAATCTCTTTCTCAATCTCCTCGCGGATGCGCACGCGGAGCTCGCCCGCCGCCTTCTCCGTGAAGGTGACGGCCACGATCCGGTCGAGGCGGGTGTCGGTGCGGCGGACGAGGTTGAGGACGCGGCTGACGAGGACGCTGGTCTTGCCCGCGCCCGCGGCGGCCTCGACTGCGAAGCTGGTGTCGAGGACTTCGCGTGCTCGCTTGCGGTCGCGCTCGTCGGCTGGCGGGTTTGCGCTCATTCGATCGCTCGCATCTTGAGGAAAGGCTCCACCGCTGGATCGGATGCCTTCATCTCGCTGAGGGCGGCGGACGCGGTTCCGCACACGGACTTGAAGTCGCAGAACTCGCACGGCCCGGCCGCCAGCCCGGCGAAGAAGCGACCGGAGCGGATTCCTTCGGCGATGGTGCCAAGGATCGCCGTCAGGTCCGCCTCTCGGTTCACGATCTCGTCGCGGGTGAACTGGATTGATCTGTATTCGCCGGCCGCGGTGACGAAGCGGTAGAGCGCGGCCTCGAAGGTGGCCGTCGGGAGCAGGGCGGCGGCGGCCTTGAGGTAGAGGGGCAACTGTAGCGCCGTGCCGCCGGCGAAGGCGTTGTCGCCGAGCCCCTTCGGCCTCTTGCCCGACTTGTAGTCAATCACTCTGCCCCGCTTCCCGTCCGGCGTGAGGTCAATGCGGTCCATGCGGCCCGTGATGCGGAGGGTGGCCGGGCCGCCGAGCGGGATGTCCACCCCCTCCTCGCGCCAGAGCTCCTCCTCGGCATCGTGGCCGCGGCGGGAGCCAAAGACGGCCTCGAAGTGGGTGGGGAGATAGCCGGAGGGGTCGCGCGCCTCGTCCTCGACGAAGCGCCGCAGGTCGCGCTCGAGGGTCTCGCGTTCGAGCGCCCAGAGCGCCGGGTGGCCGACGAGGCCACGCTGCTCGAACTCCGCGAAGCCCTGGCGTGCGGCCTCGAGCACGAGCGCCTCGTGCTCGGGGCGCAGCGGCAGGCGGCGTTCGTCCCGCGCTCGCCTCAGGGCGCGGAACAGGATGCGGTGGAGCACGCTCCCGCGGTCGAGGCCGGAGATGCGGCGCACGGTCTCCGGCTCCTCGAGGGCCTCGATGCCGAGGACGCGGCTCAGAAAGTACTGGAAGGGGCACTGGGCGTATTGTTCGAGGGCGCTCGCCGCGGTCCGCCAGGGGAACGGCCCGAGGCGCTCGGCCAGGGCGGCCAGGGCCGCGGGGTCGGCCAGCACGCCGTCGTAGGGGGTGAAGCGGCCCTCCTCCCAGCGGCGGGCTTCGGCACGCCAGGCGGGGCCGAACGTGGCGGCCACGTGGCCCAGGTAGGCCAGCTCCGCCGCGTCGCGGCTCGCCAGGGCGCGGCGGACCACCGCCAGGTCGTACTCCCCCTCGCGCCAGGCCGCCTGGGGGTCGTCGAGCGCGAAGGCCGAGGCCGAGAGGCGCCCCGGCCGCACGAAGGCCGCCAGCCGTTTGTAGTCGCAGCGCACCCCCGTGGCCGCCTCCACCGCGCGCAGGAGGAAGTGCGACGGCACCCGCTCCCTGTCCGAGGCCGGCTCCAGCCGTGGATAGGTGAGGAGCACCTTCTTGGCGCCCGCGCCGACGGCGAGGCGGAAGAGGAGGCGCTCCTCCTGGCCCCTTTCGCCCTTGAGCGGCAGGGGCAGCCCGGCGCGCCCCAACAGGTCGCGTTCCTGGTCCGACAGCAGCGGGTCAACGGCTGGGGCCGCAGGGAATCCGCCCTCCACCAGCCCAGGCACGCACACGAGGTCGAAGGGCAGCCCGCGGCCGTCGAGCAGGTCCACGACCACCGGCCCGCGCGAGCCGAAGGGCGCGCGCGGCGCGAACCGGCCCTCGAGCAGCTCGCGTGCGAGCCTGGCCAGTGTTGCCGCGTCCGCAGCTTCGCCCGTGATGTCGAGCGTGGCAAGCTCAGCGACGGCCTCGGCCACGGCCTCCCGCTCCGCGCTCGGACGCACGAAGTCGCGGAAGAGGGCCACCACCGCGCCAACCAACTCGGCCCAGGAACGGGACGCGAAGGCGTCCCGCTCCAGGGCGGGGAAGAAGCGGGCCAGGAGGGCATCGAGCGATTCCGCTGCGGCGAGGAGCCGGGCGTGGGCGGGGCCTCCGCGCCCCGCGTCCCCCATATCGGCTTCATCCTTCAGGGAGCGGCACAAGGCGGCCAGGCGCCGATGCCACGCCTCGCGCCCCTTCACTATCCCTGCCTGGATGGACGCGAGGTCCCAATCAGCGGTCGGAGCGCTGTCAACCGCCAGGTCGGCATAGGTGAGGAAGTCCATCACGTCTGGGCGTTCGAGCTCGCTGCCGATGAGGCCGAGGAGCATGAGGAGGCTGCGGCCGGCGCGCGAGGTCGCCAGCGGGGGCGGGCTGTGGTGGTAGGCGTCGAGCGCCCCCGCGTGGCACTCCTCGGCGAACAGCGGGGCGTAGGTGGCAGGCTGGCGCAGGAGGACGCCCACGCGCGGCAGCGGCACCTCCCCCTTGCGCGCGGCCTCCACCGCCGCGCGGATGATCGCCCGCACCTCGCGCACCTCATCCGGCGCACTGACAATCCTCAATCGTCCTCGTCCCTCGTCCTCGTCCTCGACTCTTCTGTCTGCGCCTGCCGCGGTTGTGGCGAAGAGGCCCCGCTGGATGGCCGCAAGCCCCGCATCGGCGGGCGCCTCCGGCTCCTCCGTCGGAGCGAAGCCCAGGGACTTGAACCACTCGAACGTGGGCGTTGCGTATCGGAACGCGTCGGAGCCGGGCAGGTAGGGCATGAAGGCCCGTGCGGGCCGGCCCGCGGTGCAGGCGGCCACAAGCCGGCGTTGGAGCTCGTTGAAGTCATAGAAGCCGTAGACGAGGACGGCGCGGGCCTGGGCGAGCCAGCGGTCGCCCTCGGCGGCGGCGGCGGCCGTGGACATCAGGTCGGCGTCGTCGTAGAGCGACAGCTCGGCCAGACGCCCCTCATAGGCGGCCCAGAGCGCCGCGAGGTCGAGCAGCTTCGGGCGCGCGGAATGGCTTCGCAGGGGCCGTTTGTCCAGGCGGTCGCGCAGCTCGGCGACGGTGTGGCCGGCCTCCTTGAAGTCCGCGATTGTGGCCAGGAGCGCCCGCTGGAAGCCGGGGCGCGCAGCGATTGCCGCGAAGTAGGTGTCTGGCTTGCCCCGGCACGCGGCCCGCGCGATGAGCTCGCCGCCCGGAGCGGGCAGCGGGCGCCGCCCGGCCGCCGCAAGCGGCCCCTCGCCAAGCTCCCGCGCGAGATCGAGCAGCGTGAGGAAGTGGATGTTAATGATGCCGCGCTCGGCGCCCACCGCGGCCAGGTGGCGGCGGAGAAGGTTGGTGGGCACTAGGACGATGATCGGCGCGAGCCGGTCTTCGGCGCGGAGGGCGTCAAGCTCGCGCCGCAGGGCGCCTTCCAGCGCCGGAAAGTCCCCGGCGTGGAAGAGGATTCGGTCCTTCTCGCCCTGCTCGCTCATGGTGCCGCATCATACCCGCGAGGCTCGCCATCGTCAAGCTTGCAGAATATCGGGGCATGGTGTATATATTCTGGGCGAATCGCCAGGAGGTCCAATGGCAAGGCAGCACGAGGCGAAGGTCCGACGGCTCGGCGACGTGCTCGTGGAGCACGGGCTGATCACCCGCGAGCAGCGCCGCGCCGCGCTCAAGAAGCAGCACGAGTCCGGCGGACGCTTCGGCGAGATTCTCGTCCAGGAGCGAATCCTCAGCCGCGACCAGCTCAACTGGGCGCTGGGCAACCTGCTCGGCATCCCCTACGTTCAGCTCGACGCAAGGGCCATCGAGCCCGAGCTGACGGGGCTGGTCCCCCTCGATCTCCTGCGCCGCTGCCAGGCCGTGCCGATGGTGCGGCTTGGGGAGGAGCTGACGGTTGCGATGGCCGACCCGACGGACGCGCGCGCCATCGAGGAAATCCGTGCCGCCGCCGGCGCCAGGCTCAACGTGGCCATGGCCGATGCCGCGGCGATCCAGGAGGCGCTCAGCGCGTTCGCCCAGCGGGGCGCCGGGGGGCAGCTCAAGCCACGCCAGGCAGCGCAGCGCCCGCTGGGCGAGCTGGGTTTCGACGAGGCAACTCAGGCCCGGCTGCGGCGTGCGGCCCAGGCGCGGGCCGGGCTCATCGTCGTCTGCGGGCCGCGCCGCTCGGGCTGCACGACCACGCTCTACGCTCTCCTGGCGGTCGCCGCCTCGCCCGAGCGCCGCGTCGTCACCCTCGACGCCCGGAGCTCCGCCGATTATCTCGGCGCCCTGGGCAGGCTGGCGGAGGACCCTCCGGACGTGCTCCTGGCGGAACGCCTCCACCAAGCGGAGGTCTGGTCGGCCCTCCGCCCTGAGACGCTCGTCAGCACCCTCGTGCTCGGCGAGATGCGGGCGGGGGACGTCCTGGGCGCGCTCGGCCAGCTCCGCGACTGCGGCGTGAAGGGCGCGCTCCTCGCCAGCTCGCTCCGCCTCGTCGTCGCGCAGCGGCTCGTGCAGAGGCGCAGCCCAGAGGGCGAAACGCTCCCCGGCGTCCAACTGCTCCATCAGGTGCTCGAGCCCGACCAGGAGGTCCGCGACCTGATCTACGACGGCGCGCCGGTCGCGCGCCTGCGCGATGCCTGCGTCCGTGCCGGCATGGCGCCCATGAACGAAGGGGGATGATTGGATGGGTGGATGAATGGATGAATGAGGGCAGAGCGAAAGTGAAAGTGAAAGGGAAGAGCCGGTAGAGAATCACTCTCACTCTCACTCTCACTCTCACCTCTTCCACCCATCCACCCATCCATTCATCCCCTCCTCAGAAGAGGGCTTGTCGCTTTGGATATAATGCCTCTCCTCAGCTTCATGCACAAGCAGGGTGCGTCGGACCTGCACCTTGCGACCGGCTCGCCCCCGATCCTGCGGCTCCACGGCGAGCTCAAGCGCACCAACGCCCCGCCCATCCCCGCCGAAGCCTTGCGCTCCATGCTCCACGGCATCATGAACGAGGACCAGCGCCGCGAGTTCGAGGAGGAGCTCGAGGTCGACTTCTCGTTCCCGACCGACTTCGCGCGCTTCCGCGTGAACGCCTTCACCCAGCGCCATGGCCCGGCAGCCGTCCTGCGCAAGATCCCCACTGACGCCCCATCGCTCGAGAAGCTCGGGCTGCCCCCGAACGTCGGCGAGCTCGCCATGAAGGACCGCGGGCTGATCCTGGTGACCGGACCCACCGGCTCGGGCAAGAGCACCACCCTGGCCGCGATCATTGACTACATCAACCAGCGCTGCCCAGACCACATCATCACCATCGAGGACCCGATCGAGTTCGTGCACGAGAGCAAGTGCGCGCTGATCAACCAGCGCGAGGTCGGGGCGCACACCCACTCGTTCGCCAACGCCCTGCGGAGCGCGCTCCGCGAGGACCCCGACGTGGTCCTCGTGGGCGAGATGCGCGACCTGGAGACCACCCAACTCGCCATCACCGCCGCGGAGACCGGCCACCTCGTCCTCGCCACCATGCACACCAACTCGGCGGCGACCACCTGCGACCGCATCGTGGACATCTTCCCCAGCGAGCGCCAGGAGCAGGTGCGGACGATGTTCAGCGAATCGCTCCTCGCCATCATCGCGCAGACGCTCATCCCGACCCGCGAGGGGAAGGGGCGCGTGGCCGCCTTCGAGATTCTCGTCGGAATCCCCGCCGCCAGGAACCTCATCCGCGAGCGGAAGTCCGCCCAGATCAACTCCGTCATCCAAACCGGCTCCGCCTACGGCATGGTCTCGCTCGACCAGTCCCTCAAGGACCTCGTCATGCGCGGCAGGATCGCGCGTGACGAGGCCGCCAAGCGCGCCAGCAGCCCAAACCTCTTCCCGCCTGAAAACCAAGGCCGCTGAAAACCGTTCAAGACCGTTGAAAATCGTTGAAAGCCGTTCAAGATCGTTGAAACCGCCTCACAGTCTGAACGGTTTTGAACGGTTTTGAACGGTCTTGAACGGCTTTCAACGATTTTCAACGATCTTGACTTCCCCACCGGCCCCCTGCTACGATAGAGAAGGCTTGGCCGGCCATCGCGCAGCGGCGGAGAAACCCCGTTGGTGAGCATCAGGTGCCCCCAGTGCGGAAAGGTCCTCAACGCCCCAGACGGCACTGAGGCCGGGGTGGGGAGGTGTCCCCATTGCTCCGCGTCGGTTGACCTGGAGACCGCCGAGCGGGTCGGGCTGCGGGTGGGCGACGTTGTGAGCGGCTGCCGCGTGGACGCCCTGGTGGGCCGCGGCGGCATGGCGGTGGTCTACCGCGCCACGCAGCTCTCGCTCGACCGCCCGGTCGCCCTCAAGGTCCTGGCCCAGCACCTGGCGCGGCGCGGCTCCTTCCTCGAACGCTTCGAGCGCGAGGCCACGGCCCTCGCCCAGCTCTCCCACCCGAACATCGTGAACATCCTCGACAAGGGCGCTCAGGGGGACACCTACTTCTTCGTCATGGAGTTCGTCGAGGGCGAGGGCCTGCGCGACAGGTTGCGGCGCGACGGCAAGCTCCCCTTCCCCGAAGCTCTTCGCCTATTCAGTCAGGTCGCCGCCGGCCTCCAGTACGCGCACGACAGCGCCGTGCTCCACCGCGACATCAAGCCCGAGAACATCCTGATCACGGCGGGCGGGGACGCGAAGCTGGCCGACTTCGGCATCTCACGCATCGCCGGCGACGACCCGGCCGCCCAGCACCGCCTGACCACTGCGCAGACCCGCATGGGCACCGCCCACTACATGGCCCCCGAGCAGATGCGCGACGCCGGCTCCGTGGACCACCGGGCCGACATCTACGCCCTCGGCGTGACCCTCTACGAGATGCTCACCGGCGAGCTGCCCATCGGCCAGTTCAAGCGCGCAAGCCAACTCGGCACCGCTGTCCCCACCGCCGTTGACCGCGTGATCAGCAAGGCTCTGGCGGCCAGGCCGGAGGAGCGCTTCCAGAGCGTCGGCGAGTTCCGAGCCGCCCTCAAGACTGCCAGCACCGCGCCCCTCATCGCACACTCCTCCCCCCAGCGCTCCTGGCGCGTCATCGCGCTTGTGGCTGCCGGGGCGCTCGCGGCCATTGGCGTGGCCGTCGCGGCGCTCGGCCCCTGGCGCTCCCCGCGGCCCACTGCTCAGCCCCAGCCCCAGGAGCCTGCCGAGGCCGATGGGCGCGAGCGAAAGGCCGCCGAGCTGATGGCTCTTGCTTACCGAGCCGCCGCCCACAAGAAATGGGCCGAGGCCAAGGGCCTCCTGGCCGACCTCCAGCGCGACTTCGCCGACACAAAGTACTTCGCTGAAAACAAGGAGGACATCTCGAGTCTTGGCAAGGAGGTGGCCGCGAGCCTCCAACCGCCCGAGCCCCCCAAGGCCACGGAGGCGCCCAAGGCCAAGGTCGAGCCGAAGCCCGAACCAGAGCCCAAGGCGCCAGAGAAGGCGGAACCTAAGGCCGAGCCGCCGCCCAAGCCCGAGCCGGAGCCCAAGCCCGAGCCGAAGCAGGAGCCGCCCGAGCCCAAGGAACTCGTGCTCTTCGACGGCGTCAGCCTCGACAGTTGGCGGGTGGTCGAGCTAAGCCCCGGCCCTCGCAAGACGGAGGGCGTGAAGCTGGCCGACGGCCAGGCGCTCCTCGACGGCGGCAAGCGCGGCATCGGCGTCGTCTGGACCGGCAAAGTGCCCAAAGAGAGCTACGAGCTCACGGTCGAGGCCATGCGCACCGACGGCCAGTCCCCCTTTGGCTACCTGGTGTTTCCGGTCGGCGACGCCGGCTGCTCGCTTGTCCTCGGCTCGCAGGCAGGCAGCGGCCTCGACGCCGTGGACGGCCTGCCCATCAGCCGCAATGAGACCCGCCGCGACGTGTCGTTCCAAAACGACCTGTGGCACAAGATCAGCGTCCGCGTGACCCCCACGCGCATCGAGGTGCGGCTGGGCCAGAACCAACTTGCCGCGATAGCCCGCAGCGGCCACGAGTTCGCCGTGCCCCAGTGGTGCGACGCCTACAGGCCGCTGGGCATCGTGTCGTGGCGCAACACGCTCGCCGTCCGCTCGGTCCGCCTGCGGCGCCTCGCCTTCGCGCCGCCCCGCGTCGTGAAGGCCGAGCCGACCAGGGCCGAGGAGCTCCTCGCCAGGCTCAGGCCGCTCTGGGCCAAGCGCGCCTACGACGCCGCCCTCGCCGAGGCACGCGCCGCGGTGCCCGAGGCGAAGGACCCCGAGACTCGCAAGGCTGCCGAGGCCATCGCGCGGGCCACCGAAACACTCCCGCGCCTCTGGAAGCTCGTCGCGGCAGGCGCCGACGCGATGAAGGGCAAGACCCTGACTGTCAAGGGGGTCACAGGCAAGATCGCGGGCGTCAAGGGCGACTCCCTCGTCCTCGCCGTCGGCCAGGGCGCCGAGGTCAGCCGCAAGCTGGCCTCCCTCGACGCGGCCGAGCTCGCGGAGCTTGCGCGGGCCGGCGCCGCCAATGCCGACGACCACCTGGCCATCGCCCTCTTCGCCGCCTTCGACGAGCCCCACGACATGGCCCTGGCCCGCAAGGAGCTCGCCGCGGCCAGGGCCGCCGGCGGCGACCCCTCCGACGCCGCAGCCGTCATCACGCTCGCGGGGGTGCCTGCTTTCCGAAAGGCCATCGCCGCCGCGAAGCTGCGGCTCGACGCCGGCGACCTGGCGGGCGCCAAGAAGCTCGTCGCGGAGGCCATCAAGCTCAAGCCCGCCGGCCCCGAGACCGCACGCATCGCCGAAAGCTCCCTCCAGTTCCTCCTCGCCCAGGCCGTCGCCGCCTGCAAAGCCGCCGACTTCGCGCGGGCGAACGACCTGGCCGACCTCGCCGCCGCCCTCGACCCCAAGCACCCCGACGTCGAGAAGCTCGCCTTCTGGGTCAGGGCCAACGCCAGGCCGCTCCTCGCCGAGGCCTTCGACGGCCCAAGGCTCGACCGCTGGGACGTCGAGAGCGGCTTCTGGCGCATCGCCAACGGCCGGCTCATCACCAAGACCGCCTTCCAGGACACCGCCCAGATCTTCCTCCGCTCCGCGAGCAAAGAAGGCCTCAAGGACTTCACCCTCACCTTCGACGTCGGGAACTCCAGCGACGCCCGCGCCTTCCGCTTCGGCGTCGTCTTCCGCGAGCAGGCCGGCCGCAAGCGCAACGACGCCGGCCAGTTCCTCTACTGCCTCCTCAGCGCCACCCACAGCCTCCTGTGCGCAGGCGGCGCCACCGCCTACAGCAGGTTCCCCGTCGGCGTCGTGGACGGCGTGCGCTTCCGCTACACCCGCCCCGAGCCCCTCCGCATGGGCGGCCAGAGCTTCCCTGTGGACGTCGGGAAGCTCTACCGCATGGCCGTCCGATGCCAGGGCAACGCCTTCGAGTGCTACATCAACGACCAGCTCGTCGTCGAAGGCGTCGCAGGCGTCGCTGACGCCGGCAGGATCGGCCTCCTCGTCCAGGGCGGCGAATGCGTCTTCGACAACGTCAAGCTCTACACCCCCGCCCCCCTCCCCGACCTCACCCTCCTCGGAGCCGAGACCGAGGTTGAGGAATGAGAGAGAATTGCTGA
>Ga0194111_10006622_pt1 | contig 13144 bp, 8 predicted proteins | sample TA2KigC300mmetaG_FD_146194 | JGI IMG/M metagenome (GOLD analysis project Ga0194111, IMG submission 146194) | Freshwater microbial communities from Lake Tanganyika, Tanzania - TA2015033 Kigoma Deep Cast 300m | ecosystem: Environmental > Aquatic > Freshwater > Lake | place: Tanzania: Lake... | reverse complement strand
GGTTTTGAGCGAAATATTGATTTTCCTGTTGCAGGGGGTGTTTTTTTTTGGTTAAATACGTGTCCTCTAATGGAGGACACTTATGACACCCGAAGAAACACAGAGAAAAACGGCGCGCGTCGAGGCGATCAGCCAGCAGATTGAGGCGATCCCAGCGATGCTCGATGGCACACTCCTGACCAAACACAATCGCGTCCGACGTGTGGACGGCAGCATCCGCACGTCGCCCGAGCACTACACCTTCCAGTACCGTGGGGCGGACGGGAAGCGCATGTGGAAGCGCATTCCAAGGGACGCGAAAGCGGCTGTGGAGCGTCTGGTACGCGCCGGTGAGCGCTACCGAGCCTTGGAACGGGAGTACGCGGCACTGCTGACGGAACTCTCGCTCGCGGACGACAGAAAAAAAAACGCCTGAGTCGGCGGCTACCCCGCCCAACCCTGGAGCACATCGAGGCCGTTTTGCGAGCCGTCGAGACGGGCCCGGTCGACGACGATGGCTTTCCTATCACGCTCAAAGAGTTGGACGATAAGCTTGCGGAAGCAGCGGTTCATGACATGCGCGCGCTGCTATCGGCGGTCCTTTCGCGCATAGGAAGCCGAAAAACGGCGCAGGCGCATGGATACCGGACACGACAGATCCTGACGTGTTTCGGATGGATTCCCGTCAGATTCGCTTATGTCCGCAAGGTCGGTGCCACGGCGTTCCTTATGGCCCTCGGCATCACGGCTCGAAGTACGGCCGCCGCGCGGGACCGGATTGTACGTTGCGCCGCGTTGTGCGGATCGTTCGCGGAGGGGCGCGACATGCTCCGACGGTTGACCGGCATACAGGCATCCGTCTCCAAAGTCAGGGCGTTGGCGCTCGCATACGGAGAACAATGCCTGCGGATGCAGGAACAAGCGAGTTCGGACGTGCGGTCGTACCCCGCGCGCGCACCGAAGGACGGAGAGACGAAAACCGTGCGCACCCTCTTCTGTATGTTGGACGGAACGGGCGCACCCTGTACGAAGAAGGACACGGCTGACAGCGAGGGTAAGAATGGGGAGGCGGCCGGAACCAGGCAGATCCGGGTGGTCGTGTTCGGCGAATATGAGTGGCTTGACAAGAAAGGCCGCCCGTCCCCCTTCCCGGGATCCTTTTCCTACGCGGTTTCCGGAGAGGGAATCGCCGATGTCACGGGACTGGTTAGAAAATTGGGTATGGCAAGGGGGTATGGAACGGTGACGCGAATGCAATGCATTGCAGATGGAGAGGATGCGCTCGAGAAGGCGCTGCGCGACGCATTCCGCGACGCCGTCTTCACCAACGACTTCATCCACGCCAGCGAACACCTGCATACGTGCTGCGAGAATCTTGGCCTACCCGATGAGACGATGTGGAAGGAATACCGCTTTCTGAAGGGCCTTCTTTTCCGCATCGGCGCCACCGCCGTCATCAAACGCCTCGAAACAAAATATGCCGCCGCGCTTCTCGCCTCCACGACGGCCAACAAGGAACTGGATTACCTCAGGAAGCGAAAGCAGAATATGTGCTACGGCAAACTGCGAAAGGAGGGCTTCTTCATCGCCTCTGGACATGTCGAAGCCGCCGCCAGAATCCTGGTCGTCAGACGGTGCAAACAGGCGGGCATGCACTGGCGACACAAAAACGCCATCTGCATCAGCGCCATACTCGCGCACCTACGCTCTGCCGCTTGATCTTCAACGAAACAAAATCACACCCAATTCGCAAGACTCGTACACAAAGCCCTTGTAGTGCTCCATGTGGTTTAGTAAAGTTTCTACGCGCATCCGGTGTCGTTTATCCTCCTCTGTTTTGTGTACAAGAAGGATAACCGGATGCGCCTTTCTTAATCAACTACCACCCACAGATTCTCGTGAAGTGCCGGATCCGCTTCTGCGTCTATTACTCGATCATTGACTGGCATCATCCCGAATGCCCGGCGATCTACAGCCAGGCCCGGTTTCACGGCCAGCCCAAGAAAGACGCCGACATCGAGAAATACGCGGACTTCATGAAGGGCCAGGTGCGCGAGTTGCTCACCAACTACGGTCCGATCGGCACGGTGTGGTTTGATGGCGGCGGCTCCTTCAGCAACGTGGATCGCGCAAAGTTGCTGCATGCCCGGGAAATCGTGGATATGATTCACGAACTCCAGCCCGGATGCGTGGTCAACAACCGACTGGGCTACGGCGATTACGGCACGCCGGAGCAGTTCATTCCCGGCGAGAAGGGGTCGAATGTGTTCGAAGTGTGCATGACGATTAACAAATCCTGGGGATTCAAGAAGAGCGACGAGTACTGGAAGTCGTCCGACGTGTTGATTCAAAATTTAATCGATATTGTCAGCAAGAACGGCAATTACCTGTTGAACGTCGGCCCCACGGCCGAGGGCGAGATTCCCGGACCGAGCATCGAGCGCCTGACCGCCGTGGGCGCCTGGATGAAGGTGAATGGTGAAGCCATCCACGGTGCGGCACCCACCTTGTTCGGAGCGGAACTCGGGCAGCCCAAATCCGAGTCAGGCGGCAAGCAACAGGCAGCGGTCAAGGCACAGAATTGGCGTTGCACGGTCAAGCCAGGGAAAGTTTATATCCATTTCCTGAAATGGCCCGGACCCTCATTTCGCCTGCCGGCCATAGCGACGCCGATCACGAAGGTCTATTTCCTGGCCGATCCCGCGCGTGCGGAGGTGCCGTTCAAACAGGCGACGGACAGCGTGACGTTCACCCTGCCAGCCCAGGCGCCAGCGCCCGTGATTCCTGTCATGTGCATCGAAACGCAACAGCCGTAATCCTCAGCCGCCCCCGCCCGAAAGTATCCGGGTACGGGTTGCTAGGCCGTTTCCTCGTCGCTTTCACCCGTACGCTACCGTATTGCGTAGGCTCGCGACACGCTCTTTCCTGCGTCCGTTCCGCCTGGCAGCAGAAACGTGATTCGGGAACGCTGTGGGTCGTTGAGGACTGCGACCTGTTCGCCTTCAACCAATCGGCTGACCTCCAGTTGAACCGTGACCGGCTTGTTCATGGGGTTCGAGACCGAGAGGAGCAGCTTCTCCGGAGCCTCCGTGAGCAGGACCAGGCACGGCTTGTTCACGGCGACTGTCAATCCCTGCCGAATTTCGACTTTGCCCGCCACATAAAAGGCCAGTCCGGCCGTGCGGAGTCGCTCGTGCCAAACGGCTTGCAGGGTGGGGGCGTTGCTGAGGATCGTGACCGGGGCGTGCGCGACGTATTGTGCGAGGGCATCGGTTGTGAGGCCCGGCACCACGAGGTACGCATACGTCACGTTCTGCGGGCGGGTACCATGGTCAATCCATGCGCTGAACACATCGCGAACGACGGGTTCCTTGGAATACCGGTGGTTGATCTCCCGCCAGCTTCCCTGCTGTGGGCCGTTGTGGAGGTGAATCGACCCGGGTTCGAGCAGGACGTAGCCCACCTCGTCGTGCCAGATCCACCCGGGGGCGTCGAGCCGGTTGGTTTCGCTGCCCAGCTTCCGCACGCGGCGGTCTTGGGCGACCCAGACGTCTCCGACCCGGTTGCACTGGTTCAGCGTCGTCACCACGGGGCCGTCCGAATCGCACGTGATCCCTGCGCCGAGGCAGGCGTATGCGTCGTCGAAGAAGAACCAGCTCTTGCGGGCCGACAGCCCGTCCCGTTCCCAATCGCACGCGGCCAGCCCATGCTCACCGTCCGAGACCCCGCCGACAAAGCTCGTTTTGCCCATTCGCATGGGCGAGCCGGACAGCTCCGCACGCTGCTCGACGGTGGTTCCGGGGATTTTCTGCCAATCCCAGACCGGGAAGATGTCTTGATATTCGAGCCCCGAACGCAGCAGCAGATTGCAGCCATCGGCGATGTGGTGGCTTTTGAGTCCCTCGCTATTGTAGGCCCCATCCGTGTTGGCGACCCGGCTGGAGAACATGCGGGCGGAGGTGTAGAAGCCGGGCCGGTGATGCGTCATGAAATCCGATCGCCAGAAGTGCCGGTTGCCGACCAGCGGCGGGGCGGGCTGTCCCGCCGCTCGGGCCTCCAAGTCGCGAAACTCCATTTCGCGTCCGGTGGGAAGCAGGAGCATGTTCTGGGCGGCTGTGCTCAGATAATGGGCGTTTTGTCCCTTGCGCGTGATCTCCCGACCTTCGCCACCGAAGTCGGTGACGCTGCCCCGCGTCATCCATTGGCTGCCATCCAGGATCAGGCTGCTCAGCAGAGCGATGGTCTCGGACGGGAAGGCAAACCGTGTGCCAGTGACTTGGGTGGCGATCCTGGAGCAGTCCCTGGCGAAGGCGGCACCGTAGCCGTGGTTGTAGAGGCAGGGGCCGTGTTGGTGAAAGCTGAAGTCGGGCTGGATCCCCTCGCGAGTAGAGATTTTTATTTCGTCGGCGATCCTCTGATAGGCCGTTGCAACCAGCTTCGGGTCGTTCTCCAGGATACCCAGGCCCGCTGTGATCTCGGCAACCCATACCAGGTTCTGGCCGGTCATGCCGATCCCCGCACGGCGGAGAATCTTTGAGGCACGGCTGCGCTGCTCGGCAGAGAGATCGTGTTCGATCAGCAAGACGGTGGGTAACAGATTGCGCGGCACGCCAATCTTATTCCACCACCAGTTCGAGCTCTGGAAGTCGCGGCTCAGCCAGTAGTCGAGGCTGCGCAGAACCGCGCTGCGCAGAGATTCGTCACCGTGTAGCCCTGACTCGGGGGACTGCAACGCACGCGCCAATGTGGTGACGTTGCTGAGATGATAGGCCGCCTTCCAGAGGGCCGTGTTATGGTCTTTATAGTCGATGTCCGGCCAACGGCCATCCGACTGTAAGGCATCCATGAACGTGCGAACCGTTTCCTCAGGAACCGGTTCCAAGAGCGGCTTCAGAATCCGCTCCCGCAAGATATTCAGATCGTCATTGGCCACCACGGCACCTCGAGATTCTTCGGCTTCCGCGAGGACGGACTGTCCGCCTGCCACGGCAAGCAGCGTCAACGCGGTGGTGGCCACGACGAAACGGCGCTTGGCCGGTTGAACGTTCGTTGGCTTCATGCCTTCTTTCCGACGCCGTCACAACTCCATGAACTCCATCAAAGCGTCCAACGTTGTGTAGGCCAACCCGACAACCGTGTCGGCGGCTCCGTAGTAGATCGCAATGCGTCCGGTGTTGGAATCGGCCAGGGCCGCGCAGGGGAAGCAAACGTTGGGCACATGGCCGGTCACTTCATAAAGCGTTTCCGGGCCCATTAAATATGGGGTGCTGCGCGCGATGACCTTCCAGGGTTTGTCGAGGTCCAGCAAGGCAACGCCCATGCTGTAAATAAAGCCATTGCAGGATCCCTGGACGCCGTGATAGATCATCAACCACCCGGCTGACGTCTCAATCGGAATGGGCCCCGGCCCGATCTTTGTGCTCTGCCATCCCCGCACAGGGCCCATGACCCACCGATGCGCGCCCCAATACAGCAGGTCCGGGCTCTGGCTGTAGAAAATATCACCGAAGGGCGTGTGGCTGTTGTCGCTGGGTCGGCTCAGCATGGCGTAATGGCCGTTGATTTTCCGGGGGAAAAGAACGCCATTGCGATTGAACGGCAAAAAGGCGTTTTCGATAAAATGAAACGTCTGGAAATCGAACGTGTAGGCCATACCAATCGTCGGCCCATGAAACCGGTTGCACCAGGTCACGTAATAGCGGTCGTCAATCCACACCACGCGGGGATCATAACCGGAGTCGTATTTTTCCAGATCCGGGTCGTTTTGTATAAAGGTCATCGGATCATGGTCAATCTTCCAGTGGATGCCATCCGGGCTGAAGCCTTTATGCAGGCGGTAGATTTTCGTCCGATCATCGACGCGAAACACACCGGCAAAGCCGTCCTTAAACGGCACGGCCGCGCTATTGTAGATGCGATCAGCCTGGGGGATGAAGTTGCGCGGAATAATCGGATTTCTGGCAGAACGCCAGATCGGGTCGGTCTGGCCGGCCGGCCTCTCTTCCCAGGGAAGGTTCGGAATCGCGCTTCCAATCAGCGTGCATGTGGACATGGTCTGTCTCCTGTGTTCGTCGGGCTAGCCCGCCAGTTCGTTCAGTCTGAAAAACTCGCCGCGTTGCGCCATGAGTTCGTCGTAGCGGCCCTGTTCGACGATTTGGCCGGATCGGAGAAACACGATCTTGCCTGCCTTGCGCACGGTGGACAGGCGGTGGGCGACGATAAACGTCGTGCGTCCCTGAATCATCCGGTAAATCGCATCCTGCACCAGATTCTCGGACTCGGCATCGAGCGCGGTGGTGGCTTCGTCGAAGATGATCACACGCGGGTCGCGGATCATCGCCCGCGCAATGGCGATTCTCTGGCGCTGTCCGCCCGACAACGTGGATCCGCCCTCGCCAACCGGCGTGTCGAGACCGGCAGGCAGGTTTCGGATGAATTCCGACACATGCGTCATTTCCACAACTTCGTCGAGCCTCTTCCGGTCGACCGTATCCAGGCCAAAAGTGATATTTTCGCGGATCGTGCCCCGGAACAGATACGTCTGTTGCGGAACTACCGATATCAAGCGGCGATACTGACGCATGTCCAGCGATTGCATGTCCGATCCATCCAGCAGAATGCGTCCGGCCGTCGGCCGCCGGAACCCGATGGCGAGTCCCATGACCGTCGACTTACCCGCGCCCGACGGCCCGACAAACGCCACACAGTCCCCGGCCGCCACATCCAACGAAAACGCCTTCAGCGCCGGGGCCTTGGCGTTTGGATAGCGGTAATCGACGCGATCAAACGTGATCGCACCGGCAACGCCCGTCACCGGCTGCTTGCCCTCGTTCAGTTCGAGATCGGGGCACTCCAAGACCTCACCGATGGATCGGATGGATTCCGCCCCCTTGGCCACTTGCGGGTACACATTGGTAAAGATGCCGATGGAATTGACGATCTGCGTGAGCAGCGCCTGATAGAGCACGACATCGCCCACGCTGATACGGCCCGCCCGACACAACCAGAACGTCACGCAAAACCCCAGAATCGTTGTCACCTGGAACGTCACCCATGTGGAAGAGGCAAAGATCGCATTCAACCGGTCCAGATGCACACCCCGCTGAAGCAGAAGGTCAATCTCCTGCTGAAACCGGTTGATGGCGGACTCCTCCAGACCATGCGCCCGGGTGACCGGTATCATGTCCAGCATCTGGGCCACTTCCGCCGAGGTGGCCTCCATGCTGGCGCGAAAATCCTGGTTCCGCTCGCGGATGGATCTCTTGAAATAACGGATCAGAAGCGTGGACAACGGCACCAGCACAAGATAGACCAGCAGCATCAAGGGTTCCTTGGTGGCGGTCAAGCACAGCGCAAAAACGATGGTGGTTGCTCCATTCGTGACGCTCTCGCACAAATACATGCTCATCATCTGGATCTGCTCAACATCGCGCAACACCTTGGCCTGCAGCCGCCCGGTCTCCGTCGTGTCGTGGAAATCAATGGAGAGTTGCTGCAGCCGTATCACCAGCGCCATGCGTAACCGCTGCTCCATCCGTCTGATGATCGAGCTGACGAGGTGAATGAAGTAGGTGTGCATGGGCACGTTCTGGGCAATCAGCAGAAGCGTGAAACTGGCTAATACCAGAAGATTATGCAACGGATGCCGCACCGGGTCAGACAGCGTGTCAATGCCATGGGCAACCAGAATCGGGATCACCCACACGGGCGACTGCTTGGCAACAAAAGCCGCCAGCGGCCACACGTAGTACCAGCCGGATCGGCCCGCCAGTGCGATCAACGTGCCGAACGGGTTTCGGCTGCGATAGTGGAACTCCAGCGGCTGACCGCGACCCCATGGATCGTGACGAACAAATGAAGACACGCAACACCCCTTGTGCGAACAGACGTCCGTGGAACGACGGATAGATCTTCATCCCCCGGCGTGGTGAGCGGAAAAGTGTGTCATAGGCACCGATGGGTGTCAAGTTTCCGTCGTTTGGCACTGGGATGCGATTGGAGGGTTTGGCTTCCCAGCTTGACCCGTGTGCATCACCCGTGTTACATATATCGGCGTGCGCGTAAATGTGTGAGTCTCTACCTGCGTATGCTGATGATACCCGGTCTGTTCGTGCTCTTCTCGATTTGCCGCCGCGATCCCACCCGGAATCCAGAGCTTGCGCCGGCACAATCCTAATCAGGGAGTAGATCCGTGAATAACAGTAGCGCGATCAAACGACTGGATACCTCCGTCCACCCGTTTCCGTCTTTACCCTCGGCGCCCGGATATCATCAGCGTGAAGCCTGGCCAGCCACGTGGATTGCATCGAACGACTGTGTACGCGGCGTCAATCATGTAACGGCCTATCGGTTGCGTTTTTCCTGTGAAAAGACGGTGCCCCTGCGCGTGTTTGTCACGGCGGACCAGCGCTACTGGCTCTATCTCGATGGCCGGCGGATCGGGCTGGGAAGCGAGCGGGGGTGCATGCGCCAATGGTTCTACGAGACATACGAAATCTCGGTGAGCGAAGGGCCGCACACGCTGGGAGCCATCACCTGGTATCTGCCCGAGAATCCCTCCTGGGCACAGGCGTCCGCGCAGCCGGGTTTTCTGTTGGCAGCGGAGGCACCGTTCACGGACCAAATCAGCACCGGGCTGGCGCCGTGGGAAAGCCGCGTCCTGAAGACTGTCGCCTTTTTGGATCCCACGCAGCAAATCGGACAAAACATCGGTTGCGGCGCACGCGTCCGTTATGAAGGCGCCTCCTGGGCGGATGTCCTGGAGTGTGACCAAATCCCATGGTCCGGGGTACACCAGCTACTTCCCGGCAATAACGCGTTCTGGCAGGGCGCATCACCGCAGACCTGGGTTCTTCATCCGGCCCGCCTTCCAGCCATGCGCCTGGAGAAGCGCGGCGGCGCAGCGGTAGTCTTGGTGTCTCCAGCGCCGGATGCAGCGGAACCGCTGAAGCTGGGCAACACGATCCGTGCGGAAGCGAAGCAATGGCAGGCTATGCTGGAGGGTCGTGCGTCCGGTCTGCATGTGCCGCCGCATACGTCACGCCGCGTCCTGATCGACCTGCGGGATTACTTCTGCGCGTATTATGCCCTGACCACGGAAGGCGGGGAAGGTTCGGAGATCTCGGTGGCCTGGGCAGAGCGGCTTTCGACAAAACCGGATGCGCCAATTGCGCCAAGTGAGCGCCGCACGGTCGACGGGTTGTTCTTCGTGGGAACCGCAGACCAGTTCTGTCCGAGGAACACCGTGGGCCGGGTCTCCTACGAACCGTTATGGTGGCAGGCGGGACGGTGGGTGCAGATTACGGTGACCACGGCCGCCGCCCCTTTGATCATCCATGGCTTTAATCTGCTGGAAACCGGATATCCCCTGGTGGACGAATCACGCTTCCAAAGTAATGATGAGATCCTAAACGCCATAGCGCCAGTCTGCTATCGCACCCTGCAGGCGTGCGCCCATGAAACCTACATGGATTGCCCCTATTGGGAGCAGTTGCAGTATGTCGGCGATACGCGAATCCAGGCGCTCTTAACCTATGTCACCAGCCACGATGCGCGCCTGCCCGAGAAGGCGCTGGAAATCTTTCGACACAGCATGACCGGCGCATCTCCTTTTCCTGCCAGCAATTATCCCAGCCGGAAGATACAGATCATACCGCCCTTCGCGCTCTGGTGGATCTGCATGTTGCACGATTACGCGCTCTGGCGCGGCAACCGGCGGTTTGTAAAAGAACTGATGCCGATGGGGTGGTGGATACTAGACCACTTTCTCCTGCTGCAACGTGACGACGGATTGGTGGAATCTCCCGCCGGGTGGAACTATGTGGACGCAGTGGCGTTCAAAGGCGGGGAGCCTCCGGGAGCTTTTCGTGGCGGAGTGAGTGGCGTGATCAACTGGCAGGTGATTCTGGCCTTGAATGCGCTTCGCGATCTTTCCCAATGGCTCGGGGACACTCACCGCGCCGCCCTCGCCGAGCACCGCGCCGCCGCCTTGACCGTCGCGTGTGAACAAATCTTCTGGGACCCGCAGCGCCAGGCGCTCGCTGACGATCTTGCGCACCAGTCCTTTTCAGAACATACGCAGGCGCTCGCCCTGCTCACAGAAAGGTTGTCCGTGCCTGTGCAAGCCTTGGTTCAGCAAGCCTTGGTTGGCGATACCAGGCTTTTACGCGCCGGCTCCTATTTCAGTCACTATATTTGCCTTGCCTTGCGTCAGATCGGGGCAGGCAACGAACTGCATACACGCTTTCACGTGTGGCGTCGTTTTCTGGATGCCGGATTCCACACGTTTCCCGAAGGTGGCATCGAAGGCCGATCCGATTGCCATGCCTGGAGCGCTCATCCGCTCTTTCACATGTTAAGTTCCGTTCTGGGTATTCGTCCGGCGACGTGCGGTTTCGAGACTGTGCTGATTGCCCCTGTATTAGGTCCGCTGCTCAATGTGTCCGGTTCTATGCCGCACCCCAAGGGCGATATTTCGGTAAGTATCGCTGTTTCGGAACGGGGTGGCGTGGCAGAAGTAACCCTGCCAATCGGTCTTTCGGGCACCTTCCGGTGGGGGACACAGACGATGAATTTGCACGAGGGAAGGCAGACGATTGAACTGTGAAACGGAGTATAGAGGGATTGCTATGCGAATATTCATGACACTCACCATGGTGTTGCTCCTTCAGGGGTGTCGCCGCGATGCTGCCGCTCCACATCCGTCGGCCCAGTCGGAACCATATCCGCTCGCCATTACGCGGGACGCTTTTATGGAAGCTGCGCACAATGGCGACGTTGAGACAGTCGCACGCGGGCTGAAAGCCGGGATGGACAGTAACACCACCATCGTAGAGGGCAGAACACCCCTCATGCTTGCGGCCTTCAACGGTCACACCAGAATTGTCGAAGCGCTTCTGAAAGCGGGTGCCAAGGCCAGCAGCGCCGATGTCTTTGGTCGTACCGCACTCATGTATGCCGCGTCCGGTCCCAACGCCGACACGGTCCGCATCTTGCTGAGAAGTGGCGCCGAAATGAATGTCGTAGACAAGGAGGAGCAATGGACCGCACTCATGTTTGCCGCTGCCGAGGGCCAGACCGACGTTGTGCGCCTGCTTTTGGATGCTGGGGCTGACCGTATGTTAAAAGACAAGGACGGCGATACGGCCGAAAACTTTGCCATCAAGAGCAACCACAAAGACGTTATCACTTTGCTGCAGGCACCGAAAGCAGAGTAAGGCGTCCAAACAGGGCTGCCCAATTGCTAAAGACCTGCTTCAGTTGTGAGAAAGGAAATGTGACTATGCAGATCAACGGGATTCCAATAAGCACGGACTATCGGGTGCACGTGAACGGCGTTTCGGCGCCCGTCTATATCATGCCTACGCGTTATGGCATGCCATACCTCAACGGACAACCGATGTCGTTTTACGGCGGGGAGCCGTGGCACCAGCCGATGTATTTCGTCTGTGCGGATATTCCCGGCCCGGTGCCGGTTTCGGTGGAGCTGGGATTTCTGACGGACGGGGAGATCCGCACGGTGACGGCCCATCCGCTGTCGCGCGGCATCGCCGTGAACCGCGAGGGGACGCGCGTCAGCTTCACGGTGGACCAGCCCGGGACCGTGACGCTGGTCGTAAATGGCGACCATCGTACCCGCCCACTGCACCTGTTCTTCTCTCCGCCAGTGGAAGCCGCGCCGGAGGATGCAATCGTCTTTGGCCCGGGGTTCCATGATCTGGGATATGACAAACCGATCACCCTGACCGATGGGCAGACGCTCTACCTGGCGTCGGGTGCCTGGGTTGAAGGGCTGATTCGTGCGAATGGCGCCCGCAATATCCGGATCATGGGGCGCGGCGTGCTCGCCCAGCGCCGGGTCGGGAGCGAGCACTATTCCGGCTGCGCCAGTGCGCCCGCGGGGATTGTGCTGAGCGACTGTCAGGACGTCTCGATCAGCGGCATTGTAGAAACCCGCGGCATCGGCGGTTGGTGCAGCATGCTGTCCAACTGCGATCGGGTGATGGTGCGGGATTACCACGTCCTGGCGTCCGTGGTCTGGTCGGCCGACGGCTTCAATCCGTGCAACAGCCGGGATGTGACCCTGGAACGCTGTTTTATCCGCTCCGGCGACGACGCCATTGCCATCAAGGGGAATACCGGCGGCAACGTTCTGACGCTGCCGCATATTCCACCCAGCACCCAGCCACCGGTGGAGAACATCCTCATTCGCAACTGCGTCTTTTGGAGCGACCACAACGAAGTGATCGTCATCGGTTGCGAAACGAGGGCCCGGTACATTCGCAACATCCGGATCAGCGACTGCGACGTCATCTTCCATTATGCGCACGAGGGCTTGGGCGTGTTTGGCATTATCCCGCTGCACGGCACGGAAATCAGCGATATTGTCTACGAGAACATCCGTGTCGAGCACTGCGAGGAACAGGTGTTCTGCTTCCGGTTCCTCGACAACATCTGGGGGATTCCGGGCGACCAGAGCTTCCCCGGCGGGATCTCCAATGTCACCATCCGCAACGTGACTGTGCTGTATCAGAAGGACGGGCCCCGCAGCGAGTTCACCGGCTACGGGCCGGATAAGCGGATTGAGACTGTCCGTATTGAAGGGCTGCGCTACGGTGACAAACCGGTCACGGATGCGGCCGGCATGGGGTTACGGAAGAACGAGCATGTGGCGGAGGTAAGCTACCAATAGATGGGCTCTCATGGAAAAGAGCTACAACATTCCGTACTTTTCCCATGTTCCGACGATAGAATGGCTGAACGGGTTTCTTCGCAGGGATAGAAAGCATGGAGAACAACATGAGACTATCAGGTATCCCAGTGCGCCATTTGCGCAAAGCGACGGTCTTGACGGCGCTGCTGGCGCTGCCGGCGTGGGCGGTTGACGCACTCAAGCCACGCGACTTGACGCCCGTGACGTGGCTGATGGCGCCGTCGCACGCGCCGGTCGAGATCGTGAGCGACGGGCAGCCGCGCGCGGCTGTTTACGTGGCGGAAGGCAAACCCGGCGCAAAACTCAAACGGCTGACCGACGAACTGTTCGATGTGATCCGGCTCGGCACGGGCGCGACGCTCGAACAGGTTGACCGGCCTCCGGCCGCCGACCGGCCCGCCATCGTCATCGGCGACTGCGAGGAAACGCGGGCGGCGGGGATCGATCCGGCGA
>Ga0194111_10006617_pt1 | contig 13149 bp, 9 predicted proteins | sample TA2KigC300mmetaG_FD_146194 | JGI IMG/M metagenome (GOLD analysis project Ga0194111, IMG submission 146194) | Freshwater microbial communities from Lake Tanganyika, Tanzania - TA2015033 Kigoma Deep Cast 300m | ecosystem: Environmental > Aquatic > Freshwater > Lake | place: Tanzania: Lake... | reverse complement strand
GCGTTCGGGCGGGTCGGTCAACTCGGCGCGCCAGGGGACCTCGCCGTAACCGTACTCGAGAATCAGGAAGTTCGGGAGGCTCGCGCAGACGTGCGCTGCGGCGAAGTTCCCCACCGGACTGGCCGGGCCGTGCGGCGACACCGGCATCCCGGCGGCTTCCGCCAGCGCGGCGATCTTCTTCAACTCCAGCATCCCGCCGCAGTACTTCACGTCCGGCATCACGATGTCCACCGCCCCAGCGTTGATGTATGGCAGGAAACCCTTGACGCCGTAGATGGATTCGCCGTCGGCGGTGGGCATTTTGGCCGCGCGGTTGATGGCAACCAGGTTCTCGATGGGCCGCGCGGGCGTGACCTCCTCGAGCCAGAACAGGTTCAGCGGCTCCATGCGGCGGGCCAGCTCCAGACCGCGCTCGAGGTCAAAGTGGCTGTGAGCGTCGATGAGCAGATCGCGCTTCTCCCCGATGGCCCGGCGCACCGCCGCGGCGCACTCGATGCCCGTGCGGGTGAAGGACTCGACGGCGGCGCCGCGCGGCATGCCGTCGAAGGGGGCCAGCTTCACCGCGTCGAAGCCGTCGCGCGCGGCGCGCTCGGCCATCGCGGCGAAACCCGCGGGTGTGCGGTCTTCCACCGAGCGGTTGATGTTGGCGTAATTGCGAATGCTCGAGCGCAGCCGGCCGCCGAATAGCTCGTGACAAGGCACGCCGAGGATCTGACCCTGGAGATCCCACAGGCACTGTTCGAGCGCGCTCAGCGCCACCGCCGCGCGCCGGCCCTGCCGAGCCACCTGCGGCTCGGCGGCGCCGCGCAGCCGCTCGACCTCGAACAGGCCGCGCCCGCGCACCAGCTCGAAGAACTGCCCCAGCAGGCGGATGGTGAGAGCGTCGTCGCCTCCATGCGAGGCTTCGCCCAGCCCGGTGAGGCCGGCGCTGGTCTGGAGGCGCACCAATAGCCAATTGCCGCGGCGATTGACCTTCACCCGGAAGGTCTCCAGGCCGGTGATTTTGACTCTGGCGACCGCTCCCTCACGGTCGCGGCTCGGATCAGAGCCACGAGCGTAAGCGAGTGGTCCTGTGCCGGCCGGCACGGACAGCGAGAGCAACGCACGGCGGGTCATGCGAGGCATTCTACCCCAGCTCGGGTTGGAGTAACATTGCGGGATGAGCAGTCGGGAGCGCGTCGAGGCCGCGCTGGCGCACCGCGCGCCGGAGGGCGTCCCTCTGGACCTGGGCGGAACCATGGTCACCGGCATCCACGTGAGCTGCGTCGCCGCCCTGCGCCGGCATTACGGCCTCGAAACGCACCCGGTGAAGGCCATCGACCCGGGGCAGATGCTGGGCGAGGTGGACGAGGAACTCAAGCGCATCTTGGGCGTGGACGTCGAGGGCGTCTTCCGCCGCATGACGCGCTTCGGTTTTCCCGCCGAGAACTGGAAGACCTGGCGCCTGCCGGACGGCCTGGAAGTGCTGGTTCCCGGCCGCTTCAACGTCACCCTCGATTCCAACGGCGACGTGCTGATGCATCCCCAGGGCGACCTGGAAGCCCCGCCCAGCGCGCGCATGCCCGCCGATGGCTGCTTCTTCGATCCCATCATCCGGCAGCCGCCCATCGACGAGGAGCGCCTGGACCCGCGGGACAACCTCGAGGAATACACCGCCATTTCGGAGGATGAACTGGCGCACCTGGAGGCCGCGGCCAAGCGCGCCGTTGCCACGGGGCGGGCCGTGGTGGCCAGCTTCGGTGGAACTTCGCTGGGCGACATCGCCATTGTTCCGGGCGTGGGACTGAAGTATCCCAGAGGCATACGCGACATCGCCGAGTGGTACATCTCGACGCGCACCCGCCGCGACTACATACACCAGGTTTTCGAGGGGCAGTGCGAGGTGGCGCTGCGCAACTTCGAGAAGATCGCGGCGCGGTTGGGCGAGTGGGTGGACGTGGTCAATGTTTGCGGCACGGACTTCGGCGCGCAGCAGTCCAGCTTCTGCTCGACGGCTACTTTCCGGGAATTGTGGCTCCCCTACTACCGCCGGCTCAACGACTGGATCCATCAGCACACGCGCTGGCGCACCTTCAAGCATTCCTGCGGAGCGGTGGAGAAATTCCTGCCACCGTTCATCGAGGCGGGATTCGACATCTTCAACCCGGTGCAGTGCTCGGCGGCGGGCATGGAACCGGAGCACCTGAAGAACGTATACGGCGAGCGGCTGGTATTCTGGGGCGGCGGTGTGGATACGCAGCAGACGCTGCCTTTCGGCACGCCGGCCCAGGTGCGGGAGCAGGTGCTGCGGCGCTGCGAGGTCTTTGCCCGGGGCGGCGGCTTCGTCTTCAACCCGGTGCACAACATTCAGGCGCGCACGCCGGTGGAGAACATCGTGGCCATGATCGAGGCGCTGCACGAATTCAACGGCTGCTAAGGAGGAACCCATGAACCGCCGGGATTTTCTGCTCACACTGGCCGCGCCGCTGGCCGCCCAAGGCCCGCGGCAGCGCCCCTTGAATTTCGTCTTTGTGCTGGCCGATGACCTGGGCTGGTCGGACACCACCGTCTACGGAGGCGACCTGCACGAGACGCCGAACCTGGACCGCCTGGCGCGTTCCGGAGTGCGATTCGAGCGGGGCTACGCCGCCGCGCCGGTGTGCTCGCCCACGCGCGCCTCGATTCACACTGGCAAGTACCCGGCCAGACTGCACATCACCATCTGGCGGGAGGCCTCGCGCCGCCCGCCCGCCGACCGCCGCCTCATCCCGCCCGTGGTCGAGGAGAACCTGCCGCACGCGGAGGTCACCTTCGCCGAGCTGCTGCGCGAGATGGGTTACTTCACCGCGCACGTGGGCAAGTGGCATCTGGGCAACGCCGAGCACTATCCCGAGACCCACGGCTTCGACGCCCACATCGGCGGCACGGTGTGGGGCGCTCCGGCCACTTTCTTCTGGCCATACCGGGGCCTGTTCCCCAGTGGAGAATACCGCTACGTGCCGGGACTGCACGGCGGCCGGCCCGGTGAGTATCTGACCGACCGGCTGACCGACGAGGCCCTCAAGCTGATCGACTCGGCCGGGGACCGCCCCTTCTTCCTGAACCTGTGCTACTACACCGTGCACACGCCCATCGAGGGCAAGCCCGAGCTGGTCGAGCGTTACCGCGCCAGGCTGCGGCCCGGCCTGCGCCACCAGAACGCCGCCTACGCCGCCATGGTGCACAGCCTGGACGAGAACGTGGGCCGGGTTCTCGACCGCCTCGAGCGCAACGGCGTGGCGGACCGCACGGTGGTGATCGTCACTTCCGACAACGGCGGCTACATCAACCCCTTCCGCGGCCAGGTAGTGACCGACAACCACCCGCTGCGCTCGGGCAAGGGGTCACTCTATGAGGGAGGGCTCCGCGTGCCGCTGATCATTCGCTGGCCCGGCGTGACGGTCCCGGGAGGAGTCTCGAACGAGCCTGTGTCCTCGATCGACTTCTATCCCACCATTCTGGAGATGGCGGGCGCAGGCGGCGATCCGAAGCACAACGCCGCGGTGGATGGCCGCAGCCTGGCGCCGCTGCTCAAAGACCCGCGGGCGCGGCTGGCGCGCGAGGAGTTGTTCTTCCACTACCCGCACTACTACGCCACCACCAGCCCGGTGAGCGCCATCCTGGCGCGGGAGTGGAAGCTGCTCGAATACTTCGAGGACGGGCGCACGGAGCTGTATCATCTGGGCCGCGACCCAAGCGAAACGAGCAACCTGGCCAGCGCGGAGCCGGAGGTGGCCCGGCGCTTGCACGAGCGGCTGCGCGCCTGGCGGGCCGAGGTCAACGCCCAGTTGCCGGCCGCGAATCCGGGCTACAAGCCCAAGTGAGCACCAGGCTGCTGAAAAAGCCCGCGGGCAAGCTGAAGCTCGCCCCACGTGGGCGGCCACGTGGCATAAGCTTCAGCTTGTGCGCCGGCTTCCCGTGCCGCTCGAACCACTCGAGGATGTGCAGGATCTTCGAGACGTGGTGGCTGGGGCGGACCTGGATGCCGTGCGGCTCGTCGGGCACGCGCACCAGCACGGTCTCCACTCCCAGCAGCTTCAGCGCCTGGTAGTACTGCTCGGAGTCCGACATGGGAGTGCGGTAGTCCGCCTCCCCGGTCAGAATCATGGTCGGCGTCTTGACGTTCTTCACCACCGACAGCAGCGAGCGCTTCTCGTAGTGCTCGACGTGGTCCCAGGGGAAGCCGGGGAACCAGCGCTGCACCGTCCAGTTGCCGATGTCGGAGGTCAGCACGAAGCTGTACCAGTTGATGACCGGGTAGACCGTCACCGCGGCGCGAAAACGCGTGGTGCGGCCGATCATCCAGCAGGTAAGCACGCCGCCGCCGCTGCCGCCCGTCACGTACAGCCGCTGCGGATCGATGTAGCCCTTGGCCAGGGCCGCGTCCACGCCCGCGTTCAGGTCGAAGAAGTCATCGCCTGGATATGCGTGGTGAATAAGGTTGCCGAATTCCTCGCCGTAACTGGTGCTGCCCCGCGGGTTGGTGTAGAGCACCACGTAGCCGCGCGCCGCCATGAGCTGCTTCTCGATGTAGAAGCGGTCGCCGTAGTTGGCGAACGGCCCGCCATGGATCTCCAGAATGAGCGGATACTTTTTCGCCGGATCGAACCCGGGGGGCTTCAGCAGCCAGCCCTGGATCTTGCGGCGGTCCTTCGAGGACTCATACCAGATCTCCTCGCCCTCGGGGAGCTGCTTGCCGGCGAACAGGTCGCCGTTGACGGCGGTGATTCTGCGCGCGGCCGGATTGGCCGCGGCGCCCGCGGCGATATCGCCGGGCACTGCGGGCCGCGTGTAACCGATGGCGAAGTTGCCATTGCGCGCCAGGGTGAAGTCCCCGCGGTTCACGTTCCCGGTAAGCCGCTTCACCTCTCCCTCGAGGGTGGTGAAGCAGAGGCCGGTGTTGCCGCGCTCATCGGAGAGGAAGTAGATACCGCTGCCATCGGGCGCCCAGCGCGGGCTGGACACGTCCCGGTCGAGCGCGGCGGTGACGGTGCGCGCGCCGCTGCCGTCCCGGTTCGTCACCGACAGCCGGGTGATCTGGTAGCCCTGATAGCGCTCGTCGAAGCCGGTGTAGGCGATGAACCGCCCGTCGGGGGAGACCGCGGGCGAGCCGTCCGGTCCCTTGCGCGAAGTCAGCGCCCGCACCGCTCCGTCGGTCACGCTGAACTCGTAGATCTCCGTGTCGGTAGGCTCCATCTCCCAGTTGTCGTGCCGGTTGGCCGACATGATGAGGTGCTTGCCGTCCGGGGTCCACACCGCTTCGCTGGCGCGCACCGCCGCGCCGCCGTGGTGGAACTTGCCCGTGGAAATCTGGCGGGGCGTGCCGCCCTCGGCGGGCAGCACGAACAGGTGGGTGTAGCCGGGCCGCAGGTAGCCGGCGGCGTTGAAGCGGTACACCAGCTTGTCGATGACCCGCGCCGGCTCCGCCCACTTGGCGCCCTCCGGCGGCTTGGGCATCTGCACAATGCGCGGCCCCTCGTCCGGCACGTGCGCGGTGAAGGAGATCCATTGGCCGTCCGGCGACCAGGCGATGCCCGCTGGAGCGGAGGTCAGGTTGGTCAGCTTGCCCGACTGCCCCGTGTCCATCCAGCGCCGGAAGATCTGCGAGGATCCCTCGCGGTCGGACAGGTGCAGAAGTTGGCTGCCGTCGGGCGACCAGCGGGGCGAAGTGTCGCGGTAGTTGCCGGTGGTGAGCGGGCGGTGATCGCTTCCGTCGAAGTTGATGATCCACAGGTTGGAGCAGCGCCGGTCGCTCATGATGTCGGCAAACTGCCGGACGTAAACGATGCGCCGTCCGTCCGGGGAAATCTGCGGATCAGTGGCCAGCTCGAGCTGGAAAATGTCCATGGGGGTGAGCCGGTCGGAGGCGGCGAAAGCGGACAGGCCCAGCGCGGCTATGGCGGCCAGGCGCGCGGCAAGTGCGGGCATGACAAATCTCCTTGTTCAGTTCAGCCGCAGCAGCCACAGATCGGCTTCCGTGGTGGCCAGGCTGAAGTATATCTTGCGGTCGTCGCGGGAGACGGCGAAGCCGCGGCGGCCGATCTCATAGGGGGCGATGGACAGCACTTCCTGCGTCCTCTTCGTCTCCGCATCCGCCAGCCAGATGCGCCCCGAATGATTGAACAGCAGGCGGCGGCTGTCGCTGAGCCAGATGGGGTCCAGGCCGAAGCTGGTCAGCCTGGCGTAGCTGTTACTCGCAAACGAGTAGACGGCTATTCCGGAAAGGTTTCCGTCCCGCTCTTGCAGGAAGCCCGCCAGCTTGCGGCCGTCGGGGGACCAGGACCAGGCGTTGAAGGACTCGCCGGGTTCACCGGGCGGCGGCAAGGGCTGTGCGTCCTGTAAGGCCGGCTGCTGACTGGCGGCGGCCAGGTAGGGGTTCCGGCCGAAGATGGTGTAGATCAGGCGGCGGCTGTCCGGCGCCCACACCGGCCAGGCCACGTGCGCGCCGGTATGCGTCACACGCTCCAGATCGTTGCCGTCCGGGCGGACGGTCCAGACCTCGAAATTGCCGCTGCGGTTGGAGAAGAAGGCGATGCGCTGCCCGTCCGGCGACCAGCGCGGGCCGCGGTCCCGGTGGAAGTCGTCGGTCAACTGGCGCAGGCCCGAGCCGTCGGTGCGCACCACGAAGATGTCTTCCTGGCGGCCCCAGGATCCGAAGGCCAGCCACCGGCCGTCGGGAGAGAGGTCCGGGCGGGTGGCCTGCTTGAAGCCCTGCGTGATGGGCGAAGGCCGGCCCACCGCCTTCTGCGCCACCGGGTCGAAGCTCACCTGCTGGAGGTTCGAGGTGAACACCTGGTCCGCGTAGACGATGTGGCGCCCGCCGCCGGAGACGCAGATGAGACTACAGTCCGAAGACGGTGTGGTCACGGCGGCTGGTTCGCCCAGCACTTTCCCGGAACGCTCGTCGATGGACACCCGCCACAGGTTCATGCTGCCGCCGCGGTTGCTGACAAAGTAGAGGGTGTCTCCGCTGGGCGCCCATACCGGGTTCCAGTCGATGTAGGCATTCTGCGTGACCGGCACAGGGTCGGAACCGTCGGCGGCCATGGTCCAGATGTCGCGCTGCCCCTCCTTGGAGGCCCAGTAGGCGATGCGATGCCCGTGCGGCGACCAGTGGGGCTGGACCGCGTCGCCCTGGCTGACCAGGCGCGTGGCGCCTGTCTGGACGTTGACCGCCCACAACCGGCTCACCGGGGTAAAGCGGTCTTCCGGGCGCGTGATGCTCTCCGTGGCGAACAGGATCTGCTGGCCGTCCGGGGACCAGACGGGATTGAAGCCGAAGCTGGTGAGGCGCCGCACGGATTCGCCCGTGGCGCTCATCATGAAGATGCCGCCGGGCCCAGAGGGCGCCCCGCGCTCCGAGCGAAAGGCGATCCGCCTCCCGTCGGGCGAGAAGCAGGGTTGCGTATTGTCGGCCCAGGAGCCTTGGGTGAGGTTGGCCACGACGCGGCCGGCGCTGCGCTGCACGTAGATGTCCCACCAGCCCGTGGCGCGGCTGGCGTAGGCCAGCGCCCGGCCGTCCGGCGAGAGGCTCGGAAACACCTCCTGGCCGGGCGCATCGGTGACCTGGGTGAAACTGAGACGGTCGTAGGAAACGGAGCTGCCGCGCAGCCGGGGCAGCAGGAACCGGAAGCCGGCGAAGAGCACAGCCACGGCCAGCGCGGCCAGGGCGATGGACCTCCAGCGGATTGCCAGATGCATGCGGTTTGGCTCTTGATGATATCACTGTGCCGGAGGCGCCGCGGCGCAGGCGATTTCCTGTAATCTGGTGTTTCATGCCCGTGGACTGGTTCGCGCTGTGGCTGAGTCTGCGAGTGGCCGCGGTGGCCACGCTCGCCTCGCTGCCGCCGGGCCTATGGCTGGCGGCGCGGCTGGCGGGCCGCGGGCCGCGGTGGGCCGTGGCCGCAATACCGCCTACCGTGCTGTGCTACTACCTGGTGGCTCCGGCGGCGCCTGAAGGGGTGCTGGGGCTGAGCGAGACTACGGCGGTGGCGGCGGCGATGCTGGAGGCCATCCCGCTGCTGGCGCTGCTGGGAGGGGCGGCGCTGGGAGCCGTCGATCCGGCCTGCGCGCGCGTGGCGCGGAGCCTGGGCGCATCGGGATGGCGGGTATTCTGGCGCGTGAGCCTCCCGCCGGCGCTCCGGCCCCTGCTGGCCGCAGTGGCGCTGGCCTTCGCCCGCGTATTGGCGGACATTGGCTTGACACTGCTCGTCAAACAGGCGGCCCGATGATCGAAGCGCGTATTCGCATGCTCGTTCGCCCCGGCCGGCCAGGGCTGGATGTCGAGTTTCGCGCCGCGCCGGGCATCACCGTGTTGTTCGGACCGGGAGGCGCGGGCAAGTCCGCGATCCTGGACGCCGTTGCCGGTTTCATCCGGCCGGACGAGGGCCGCATCCTGCTGGACGACCGGATTGTGTTCGACGCCCCGGCGCACGTGAGCCTCCCCGCGCGCGCCCGCCGCTGCTCGTACCTCTGCGCGGGCTACGCCCTGTTCCCCCACCTGACGGTGCGGCAGAACCTGAACTTCGCGGTCAAGCACCGTCCCCGGCTGGAACGGCACCGCCGGGTCAGCGAGGCGTTGGAGCGCTTCGGGCTGAAAGACCACGCCGCGAATCGCCCGGCGGCGCTCACGGCGAGCGAGCGCCAGCGCTGCGCGGTGGCGCGCGCGGTGATCGGCGCGCCTCGGGCCCTGCTGCTGGACGATCCGGCGCGCGGCCTGGAGGCGCTGCTGCGCGCCGAGTGGCACGCCCTCCTTCGGCAGGTCCGCGCCGAACACGAGATCCCCATCCTGGTGGCCACCCAAAGCCTGGAAGAGTGCTTCGAGCTGGCGGACACAACGCTGGTGCTGCGCGAGGGACGGATCCTGCAAAGCGGCGCGCCGCGGGTTCTCTCGGAGCGGCCCGCCAGCCTCGAGGTTGCGCGGCTGCTGGGCATCTTCAACCTGCTGGCGGTGGAGATCGTCGAGCTGGACCCGCAGCGCAACTCGAGCCGGGTGCGCTGGCAGGAGCACGCGCTGGCCGGGCCGTACTTCCCCGGCAAGCTGCGCGGCGACCGGGTGTGGATGTGTGTCCGCCCGGATCAGCTCCGCGCGCTTCCGCGGCTCGGCAAGCCCGGATCCAACCAGGTTGCGTTGCCGCTGATGCGCGCCGTCGAGCTGCCGGCCTCGGTGCGCCTGGAATTCCCCGGAGAGGTGGCGGTGGAGCTGTCGCGCGCGGAATTCGAGCGCCACAAGCAGCACCGCGAGTGGCTGGTCGAGTTTCCGCCGCCAGCCCTGCGAGTGCTGTGACGCGCTACTACATCACTGACCGCCAGCCGCTGGGAGGCATCGAGCCGCTCCTGCGGGTTATCGCGCGCAACCTGGCCGCCGGCATCGAGCTGATCCAGATCCGCGAGAAGGACCTGCCCACGCGGGAGCTGGCGGACCTGGTGCGCCGCGCCCTGGCGCTCGAGAATCCGCGTGGCACGAAGATCCTCGTCAACAGCCGCGCCGACGTGGCGCTGGCTTGTGGGGCGCAGGGCGTTCACCTGCCCTCGGACTCGATGCCGCCCGCGCGGCTGCGCGCCATCACGCCGCCGGGCTTCCTCATCGGCGTCTCCTGCCACACCCTCGCGGAGGTGCGCCGGGCGGAGGAAGAAGGCGCCGATTTCGCGGTCTTCGGCCCGGTCTTCGGAAAACGGGGACAGGCTACCCTGTCCCTCAGTGGACGGGGCGGCCTGTCCCCGTTTTCCTACGGCCCGCCGCTGGGCCTGGAACGGCTGCGCGAGGCCTGCCGGGCGGCGCGCCTGCCGGTCTACGCGCTGGGAGGCATAAGTGAACAGAACACCGCCGAGTGCCTGGCCGCCGGCGCCTCCGGCATCGCCGGGATATCCATACTCCAGCGAACTTAGCCTGAATTCCGGAGTTCCGCGTGGTGTCAGCCGCCGAAGATTTGAGACAACAGGGGACATGCCGGTGCAGTGGAGGCCGCCGAATCACATTGACCCGACGGCGACCTTCACGGGGGTGGGCGGGAATCCGCGGGCGTACTGGAGCGGGCAGAAGCTGCTGTGGTCGCCGCGCATCGGGTTGGCCTATCAGTTGACCTCGAAGTCGGTGATCCGGGCCGGGTACGGGGTTTTCAACGGCTCCATCGGGATCCTGGCGACCAACACCAATCAAGCCGGCTTCAGTAAGTCCACGCCCATCGAAGCCTCGAACGACAACGGCCTCACCTTCGTCGCCACGGTGCAGGATCCGCTTCCGAAGGGGTTGCTGGCGGCACCGGGCGCCGCGGGGGGCCTGGAAACCACCCTGGGTCAGGCCACTGCTTTCTTCGCCAAGGAGCGCAAGCTGCCCTATGCGCAGCGGTGGTCTCTCGGTCTCCAGCGGGAGTTCCCCGCCGGGCACGTGCTGGAAGTCTCTTACGTAGGCAACCGCAACACGCGGCTGAGGGTCACTCGCAATCTGAGCTTCACGCCGCGGGAGTACTTCAGCACGAAGCCGTACCGCGATCAGCCGGTCATCGACTACCTGAGCGCCAATTTCCCCAGCCCCTACTTCGGCCTCAACCCGCAGTTCACCAGCTCGACCATCTCGCGCGGGGGCCTGCTCCAGCAGTATCCCCACTTCAGCAATGTGCAGTACGACGACCCGGTGGGATACTCCTGGTACCACTCTTTGCAGTCCCGCATGGAGAAGCGGTTCTCGAAGGGGTATACGCTCCAGATCTCCTACACCTGGTCGAAGGCCATGGAAGCCACGGGGTTCATGAACGCCTCTGACCCCATGCCCTACGAATCGCTCGCCGACATCGACCGCCGGCACCGGCTGACGGGGAGCGGCATTTGGGAACTGCCCTTTGGCAGGAAGCGCAAGTGGGGAGCGCAGATGCATCCGGCCCTCGAGTTCTTCGCCGGCGGCTGGCAGTTGGGCGGCGTCTACCAGCGCCAGAGCGGCCAACCCATAGGGTGGGGCCAGCCGCTTTTCATCGGTGACTCGAGCACGCTGGTGCTCTCCAAGGACGAGCGCAGTTGTGACCGCTGGTTCAACACCGCGATCTTCAATCGCGACAGCCGCCAGCAACTGGCCTCGAACATCCGGACCTTCCCCTACCGCTTCAGCCATGTGCGTCTGGACTCCCAGCGGCGGTGGGACTTCTCGCTGATCAAGAATTTCCGGATCAAAGAGGGCCTGACCATGAAGTTTCGCGCGGACACGTTCAACGCCATGAACGAAGTGGTGTTGCGGGGTCCGAACACGGATCCGACCAGCTCGGCGTTCGGCACCATCACCGCGCAGGAGCCGCCGCGGTCGTGGCAGTTCGCGCTGAGCCTGTCCTTCTGAGTGGGACAGGCTTCAGCCTGTCCGTGCCCAGTGGGACAGGCTTCAGCCTGTTGTCGTCTGGCTGCGGTAGAATGGCCCCTTGCCGGGCCATTCTGCCGCTCCCACCGTCATCATCGGCGCGGGCCCCGCGGGGCTGACCGCCGCCTACGAGCTCTCGAAGCAGGGTGTATCCTCCACGGTCCTCGAAAAGGACCCTCTGGTCGGCGGGATTGCCCGCACGGTCGAGTACAAGGGCTACCTGTTCGACATGGGGGCCACCGCTTCTTCACCAAGGTGTCCCTGGTCGAGAAGATGTGGCACGAGGTGCTGGAGCAGGACTTCCTGACCCGTTCCCGCCTCTCGCGCATCCACTACCGCTCCAAGTTCTTCTCCTACCCGCTGGAGCCCATGAATGCCCTGCTGGGCCTGGGTGTGTGGGAATCGCTGCGCTGCGGCTTCTCCTACCTGGCGGCTCGCTTGCATCCCCGGCGGCCCGAGGACGACTTCGAGACCTGGGTCTCGAACCGCTTCGGCCGGCGCCTGTTCGAGACGTTCTTCCAGACCTACACGGAGAAGGTCTGGGGCATCCCGTGCCGGGAGATCCGCGCCGAGTGGGCGGCGCAGCGCATTCGCGGCCTCTCGCTCACCTCGCTGGTCCTACACGCCTTCCGCCCCAGGGGTAAGCTCGACAAGCAGAAGGCCGTAAAAACGCTGATCCACGAGTTCCAGTACCCGCGCCGCGGTCCGGGAATGATGTGGAACCGCACCCGCGAGCTGGTTGAAGCGCGCGGCAGCCGCGTGCTGATGAACTCTCCGGTGGAGAGGATCCGCTGGGAGCCGGGGCGCGTGACCGCCGTCGAGGCGGCCGGCCAAGCGCACGTGGGCGAGCACTTCCTCAGCAGCATGCCCATACGCGACCTGATACGCAGCCTGGACCCGGAGCCTCCCCAGTACCTGCTCCGCGCCGCCGCTGACTTCAACTACCGCGATTTTCTGACGGTGGCGCTGATGGTGCGCGGCCGGGAGCTGTTCCCCGACAACTGGATCTACGTCCACGACCCGAGGGTGCAGGTCGGCCGCATCCAGAACTACAACAACTGGAGCCCCGAGATGGTCCCCGACCCGGAGACCACCTGCCTGGGGCTGGAGTACTTCTGCAACGAAGGCGACGCCCTGTGGGGAATGCCGGACGCCGAGCTGATTGAGCTGGGGCGCCGCGAGATCGGCCGGCTGGGTCTCATCGACCCGGACGAAGTCTTCGACGGCGCGGTGGTGCGCGTTCCCAAGGCCTACCCGGTTTACGACGGAACCTACCAGCGCGGCCTCGAGGCGGTGCGCGAGTTCCTCACGGGGATTTCCAATCTCCAGTTGATGGGCCGCAACGGCATGCACCGCTACAACAACCAGGATCACTCCATGCTCACGGCCATGCTGGCCGCGCGCAACATCCTGGGCGGGCGCTACGACCTCTGGCGGGTGAACGTCGATTCCGACTACCTGGAGGAGGGCGCCGCCATCACCGAGGAAACCCTCCAGGCCATGGAGGGCCGCCCGTGAGCCGCTTCCCGGGTTCACGCTGGTCATTATTGGAAAGGACTCTCGCCATGCGACTGCTTCTTCTTTCCCTGCTTCTGGCCGCCGGGGCCCCGGCCAAGGAGCCCATCTTCCTGATTCACCAGATCGGCACGGACCGCTCCGAGGGAGTGGCCGTCTTCGACTTCGACCGCGACGGCAAGCTGGATGTCACCAGCGGCGCGTACTGGTACAAGGCGCCCGAGTGGATTCGTCAGGAATATCGCGAGGCGCGGGTCTCGGGCGAGTTCGTCTCC
>Ga0194111_10006611_pt1 | contig 13160 bp, 10 predicted proteins | sample TA2KigC300mmetaG_FD_146194 | JGI IMG/M metagenome (GOLD analysis project Ga0194111, IMG submission 146194) | Freshwater microbial communities from Lake Tanganyika, Tanzania - TA2015033 Kigoma Deep Cast 300m | ecosystem: Environmental > Aquatic > Freshwater > Lake | place: Tanzania: Lake... | reverse complement strand
AGACGCGAAGATATTCCCGCCGGCGTCAAACTTTCCATCGGCAAAGTCGGCAAAGGTAGTCTCTGTCCATGTCCGGGCATATACGGGCAAGGCAAACAGAGAGGTAAGAAGGAAGAAGATTGTGATTGATAAGGTAAATTTATTCATTTTGGTTTCTCCTTGTATAAAAGAAATATCAGAAACCAAGCTTTTGGGAAAAACTCGGTTTCTCAATTTTTTATTATAACAAAAAAAATTTTGAAATGTGAAGGAAAAATTTTAATCACCCATGCGTATCAACTTAAGCATAAATGAATGGAATATAGCCGCTGATTATCAGACGACGCTGATTTATATAATTATCAACGATGTCTGGAGCTCGGCGGCTATAAGTCCAGGTTTGTCTGTTCCGACTCTGTCGGAATGCAAGCCGATCTACATACTGGTTATTATATCATAATTACTTATGTCCATTTTGCTCAATCATTTTTTTATCTGCTCTCTTGTGAGATTGGGAAAGATAGTTGCAAGAATTCTCTCGCGTCCCACTGTCTGTACCAATTTGTCAAGCCCCGCTGTCTCTACTACTTTGCCAAGTCCAATCGTATCTATCACCTTTTCTTTCCCGAAAAGGTCAATAATCGCTGGTAGGTCTAATACTAATTTAGTCCTCGTAGGTTCCTTGGATCCATTTCTTCTAAGTAGTTTACGAAGTAAACCACTGAACGAAGTGAACACCTCCTTGAGTCTTTTCGTATGAATCGTAGAGAAAAAATAAGAGTATTAGATACCATCCCCAAAGTTTTGGGGTCTGAAATTAGGGTCGTTAAGAATCTTAATCATACCTTCGCCACTGCCAGCTAAAACAAATAAACCCCGACGATATGCAAACCTATCAGCGCTCTCTTCTATCTGTATACCTACCACTCCTCCATATATTTTTAAACCCTTATACCTCGGGAAAAAGAAGGTAAATTGCTTCACTTTCTCTAAAAACTCCCTCACATCTTCTACTTTCAGAGTAGTCTTGACTTCCATCACCACCGCTTCAGTGTCATTCGTCAAAAGTATATCCACTTCCATTTGTGAACCATTACGATAACTTTCAAGTCTCTGATGAGTTTCGGTAACTTTTACTCCTCTTTCCTGGAACAGGTTGAGGGCTGAAGGTTTGACCATGGCTTCAATTAACTTACCCCATTGACCGGTAAAAAGACCAGCTAATTCTTTTATCTTTTCATCAGTCTCCTTAAATTTTTTATCAGTTTCCTTAAACCGTTCGTCAGTTTCAGCAAACATTCGCAAAATATCTTCTTTTGTTAATTCAGATGACATTTTTGTTACCTCCTGGTACGTGATGCGTGATACTTGATTAAATCATCATCACGTTTCACGTTTCACGTTTTACTTCTCTATAAAATACAATATTTTTGAGCAAAAAGCAATGTTTATATGTGCGGCGGGATAGCTAATTCTTTGTCATATTTACTTTGACTTTGGTAAATATAGCCGCTGATTTAAAGACGACGCTGATTAAGTTTACATAAATCGGCGTTGTCTGATAATCGGCGGCTATATGACCATTGAGAAATAGTTAAACCTAATTTACCAAAGTCAGGTTACTAAGCAGAAAATACGGTTAGCGTTCTCAAATATAATCTTCTGTTTGTCTTGTTCAGAGATTGGCCCATGTAGAACTCGTCCCAATTGCCAACCGAAATCCATGATAGGAAAATCCGAACCGTAGACAATTTGCTCTGAACCAATTTGCTTGACTAACCATGCAAGAAAATTTCGATGACACACAGATGAGGCGAGGTCGAAGATTAAATGCGGAAATTCTCGCGCTACTTCAATCATCTGTCCCATACCATCGGGGGTAGAACCTCCGACATGGGCTTGTATAAAGTAGAGATTTGGATAATCGGAAAGCAATCCCCGCAGAAACGCCGCTGATGGCCCTCCATGAACCAGTACGGGCGCATGTCGTTCGTTCGCAATGACAAAAGCTTTTCGATAGCGTTGGTCTTCAACTGATACCGCGTGTGTTCCACAATGTAGCTTGATGGCGGTCAACCCCAGTTCATCAAAACAACGCTTCATTTCATCTTCCATCTTCGACTCATAATTGGGATTGTAAACTGCGTATCCGACGATTCGGTCTGGATATTTTTTGACTGCTTCTCCCACGCGCGTATTGCCGCTATAGTAGTCGGGGCCAATCGCCAAGAAATCACTAATCGCGAACCTTGCGATGTTGAATCGGTCCATGGCTGCTACGGTTTCATCTATTGTTCCTGCTGAACAGTAGACCTGCTCCCAACGCCCTAAATGCCCATGAGCGTCGAATATGCGCCCCTCACCCCCGGCCCCTCTCCCCAGGCTTGGGGAGAGGGGAGAAGAGAAGTGCGATAGTGAGGTATGCAAGCCCAATAACCGCCGCAGATTGTCCCCTGCAACTTGTGCCTGCTGTATTGGAGAAAGATGACTGAGTTCGAGCATTGCCATGGGACCGCCCGGGTCGTGGATAGGCATGTCAGTTCCAAAGAGCAGTCGTTCCGCGCCAAATTGATGAAAAATATAATCAAGACACTCTGGAACCTGCAAATAAGATGTTTCAAGATAAAGATTTGGGTAGCGCTTCCACGCACTATACAAAATTCTCTGAGTAGTACCACCCTCGCGTATCAAGACAACCGGCAATTTTGCAAACGTCTCGCATATCGCAAATACTTCTTCCCAATCAAGTTTGGTTTCTGACCAGTGATTTCGCCCCATGTCAACGAAAAGCGGAATTTTCTCTTCTGCCAATGCTTCCAGAAGCTCGCCTAACGCAAGCCTGGAAAAGGGAAATTTATGCGCTACCGGGAAAATTCTGGCGGCTCGCACATTTGCATCCCGCATTTCCATGATTAGTTTATCAGGTTTTGGCAATTCGTCAGTTCCCGGAGGTAAAAGCACCCAACAGGGATGAAACCTATCAAAGCCAGAAATATCTTTGATGAGCCGTTCATTACCATCCGATGGATGCGCCTGGTAAGCCAAAGAAGAGTAGACAAGCGCTTCGGCTATGCTTAACTTATCCATTTCGGCTAATAGGGCATCAGCAGAAGCAAAGGAATTTTCGCGATTGGTTGCGGTCGGCCCAAGCATACAATTACAATCAAAGAAATTCATCATATATCCTCCATTTCTACCAACTTATAGAAAATGCTTTGTTATCAAAGAAACGGATGCCCAGGCTACGCTGATGACATGGATATAATTGCTTCCATGACTTTATTTTTTACATGGAACCCAAAATATGTTAAAATAACTTAAAAAGGAGGAGGGAATTCGCATGACTGAAAAATTGAAATTCGGCTTGATTGGATGCGGCGGGCAAGGCCGTTATCTGTCGGAAGCCCTGAACATCACGGGTTTGGGTGAGTTGGTCGCCTGCACGGACCTCAAGCCCGATGCAGCAGAACAAGCGATGAAGCAATGCGGTTACAAAGAAACCTACACCAATGCGCGTGAAATGTTATCGCAAGCCGATGTTGACGCGGTTATCGTCGCGACAACCCATGACCAACTCCAACCGTGTGGTATAGCCGTGGTCGAGGCAGATAAGCACTTATTCATTGAGAAACCGATGGCGCTTAACGCGGCGGATGGACGGAAACTCGTCGAAGCCGCCCGGAAAGCGGGTGTGAAAGTGATGGTCGGTTACACGCTTCCCTTTCTTCCCGCCAGGATACGGATGAAACAGTTGCTGAAACAGGGCGCGGTTGGCGAGATAGCTCACGTAACTGCCGGGCAACTCATCGGGAGGATGGGCGGCTGGCTCGCCGAACCTAAGCACGGCGGCGGTCCGTTGCTTTATATTGGCGCCCATGTTATCTACCAAGTCCTTGATGTAGTCAAACAGAAAGCAACGCGTGTTTTTGCGGAGGCCCAATTCACCGCGAGCGGCGTTGATGCCGAGTGTCTGTTTACCGTTCGCTTCGACGGCGGCGTGGTCGCACAGATAGTTACATCCCAGCGGCTCGGGGTGCGATATGGCTGGATTGATGTTCTGGGTTCGGCCGGACGCGTGCGCTCTGAGTGGGAAAGCAACTCTCTCGCGGTTCATAGCCAGGCGCTTGATGCCTATAAAGAACCCACGATAATTGAAGTCTCTGAGGATGCCACTGGCCCGAGGGTCGCGCTTGGGACCATGGCCAGCGTGAGCAGTTTTAAGTACATCCGCGCATGGGCCGCTGAGTTTATGGACTTCATCGCCGCCATCAAGGAAGACCGCGAACCATCTGTCACCGGCGAAGACGGTGTTCGGGTCCTCGAAATCACTGACGCCGTGATAGAATCGGGGAAAACGGGTAAGTTGGTTAATCTTTGATAGTTCTCCATGCCTAAGAGCGCTTTTCAGACAGCGGAAGCACCAACTTGTTGGGGCAGTTTTAACGTCCTTCCCCCTTAATAAAGGGGGCCAGGGGGTTGTCTTTGATTTAGCATGGGCATTGATGCCGATGACTTGGAAACAGAAAATTTTTGTTGCCATGGATATGAAAAATCGGTAAAATCTAAATTGCTCAAAGAATGAAAAACCGAGTTTTTCTAAAAAACTCAGTTTCTATGGTCTTATTTAGGAGGAACAAAATGTCAGTTTCTAAATTACTATTTCATGAAAACCAGGGTAAACCGCAGTCATATTTAGACTGCTCCCGTATGCAAGGCTGGGACATTATTGTTGATTCGAATGCGATTCCTGCTGAAAAGTATGCCGCAGAAGAGTTCCAGTATTGGTTTGAGAAGGCAACGAGAATAGCTCTTCCCGTGTATCATAAAATCGACGAGATGGCTCATCACGTCATCATCGGTCAGAACGTACCACTATTTAAAAATGTTCTTTCCATTGACACTAATGAATTGGGTGAAGAGGGTTTTCATGTGTCTATTAAGCCAGAGCTTATGGCCATCGTCGGTGGGAGACCGAGGGGGACACTCTATGGAGTGTATCAATTCCTTGAAGATGGCTTGGGAATACGTTTTCTAACGTCTGAGCACACGCACGTCCCAAAGGCTGCCGAAGCGAAGATTCCCTGCGGAGAATACTCCTACAAGCCGCCCTTTTCTTTCCGTTGGAGTTATTACCGCGAAAATTCCAACGCCCCTGAATTTGCAGCACGGTTGCGTGTGAACACAGTTACTCCTGATGTGAAATTAGGCGGCAATACGCCGCAAAATCTCATCAACCATTCATTTCATTGGTTAGTGCCTTTCGGCAAATATGGAGAGGCGCATCCCGAGTACTATGCTTTGCTGGATGGCAAACGCCATACAGACACGGCTGGTGGCGGTCCTCAACTGTGTGTGACGAATCCTGATGTGATTAAAGTTGCCGCCGAATCGGCGATTCGTTATATTGACGGACACCCTGGGCTCAAAAATGTCAGTGTCAGTCAGGCGGATACTAATAAATACTGCCGTTGCGACGCCTGCGAGGAAATCAACCAACGTGAAGGCACTCCAATGGGGTCGCAACTCACTTTTGTCAACGCGGTTGCGGAATTAGTCGAAAAAGCGCATCCCGACGTTAAAGTGGGAACGTTAGCTTATTGGTACACCCGCAAAGCGCCCAAGACTATCCGGCCACGGCATAATGTGCAGATTCAGCTTTGCAGTATCGAATGTTGCACCTTGCATCCGATTGACGACCCAGATTGCCCGAAAAATCAAGCATTTTGTAATGATATGAATGAGTGGGGGAAAATCAGCAATGATATTTGGGTCTGGAACTATAACACCAATTTCCGCGCTTATGATTTACCCTTCCCCAACTTACGAAGTATCGGCCCGAATGTGCGCTATTTTCTGAATAACAACGTCAAGGGATTGTTTATGCAGGCCAACGGAAATGGGACCTCCGGCGAACTTAGTGAATTGCGGAACTACATTATCGCGCGGATGATTTGGAATCCTCATTTTGATGACCAGGCAGTGCGCGAAGAGTTTATCCAGTTGCATTACAAGAGCGCGGCACAGCCGATTATGGACTACATCGAAATGTTGCACGACAACGCCGAAAAGTCCGGGTTGAATCCGGGATGTTTTCCTTCGCCTGCGGATGTTGGACTGCGGCCGGAAATCTCCCGCAAAGCGTTCGACTATTTTGAGCAAGCATTGAGTTTAGCTGATGATGAGACAGTCCGCGCAAGGGTGGAGAAAGCTTCCATCTGCGCTTACAGAGCAATGATAGACGCAGGCGGGCCGATGGAAAATGCTGAACGGAAAGCTATCATTGACCAGTACATTACACTGTGCCAACGCCACAACATGACACACGCCGCGGAAAACAAATTGGCCTCGGTGTTTTTTGAGGAACTCAGGAGCTCCTGAAAGAAAGCTACTACACTGTTACACTTGAAATGACGTGTAGCCGAATTCGCCAGAATTCGGGCATAAGGAAAGCCCGAACTTTGGCAAGTTCGGCTACCGAGCTTATGTCTTTAGACCGGTGGCGCTTCTGTCATCCTGAGCGAAGCGAAGGAGCTCTAACTTTTGACGAACATTCCTAATATTTCCATCGGTGAAAGTTTATATCCAAGGAGCTTGCTATGAAAAAAACACTTATTATTTTACTTACATTCACAACCGTACTCACAAACACGCTACCATTCGCCGCCAACAGTATATCAGGGGCAACGAAGAAACGACAAACAGTTATCATGGAAACCTATGACTCCAGCGATGGATTGATTCCGAGTATAGTCAGACAAATTTACCAAGACAGAGAGGGAGATTTGTGGATTGGCACATCGGCGGGGGGTGTCAGCAGGTACGATGGCAAACAATTCCAGAACTTTACCACCAAGAATTTTTTTTCAGGTGGCCAAGTTTATGCTATCGCCGAAGACGATGAGGGCAATCTGTGGTTTGGAACAGACAACGGCGTAAGCCGCTATGATGGGAAGAGCTTTCAGAACTTCACTGAACAGGAGGGTTTAAGAAGTAACGCTGTTTACGCTATCTTGAAAGATTACAATGGGCGGCTATGGTTCAATACAGATAAAGGTGTCAGTTGCTACGATGGAAAACGATTCTACAGCGTTGGCCCTCAAGAATTGGCAACAGGAGATTGGTCACAAATTATACAAGACCAGACTGGAAATCTTTGGTTTGGCTCTGGAGCCAATGGTGCCTTTAAGTATGATGGCAAAAGTTTCCAACAGTTTACTGAGAAAGACGGTTTAATAGGCAGCGATGTTGAGACAATTCTGGAGGATAGCGCGGGCAATTTGTGGTTCGGCTGTGTAGAACTCGGTGTCAGCCGATATGATGGTAAAACATTCCATAATTTTGGAGCTGGTGGCGATAAGGAATTTCCCGTAAGTGTTGTGCGAGGAATGCTCGAAGATAGTTCAAGAAATCTCTGGTTTACAGGGCGAGAAGGGCTCTGCCAGTATGATGGAAAGCAGTTTAAGCTCTACACCGTTGAGGATGGACTTCCCATAAACTGGACAATTACAATCACTGAAGATTTAGAAGGGAACTTCTGGATTGGAACCGGTGGCGCTGGGATTGTTAGATTGGAAAAAAACTTTCAAAACATCGGCAAAGGAAATCCCATCAAAGATAAAGATGGAAACATCTGGTGTAGTCCATCAGGCGGCATCGTCAGTAAGTATGATGGACAAATGTTCCAGCCGTATCTGACGCCAAAAGACGACGTCCCAAAGGATGCCTCGCTTCAATACATTGACACATCAGGGAATCTGTGGCTTCAATCGCCAAAAGGGATTTGGAAATATGATGGAAAAAGTATCACGCCATATCTAACACCTGAGGACGGGATGCCAGAGAGTGCATCGCTTCGGAATATCGACTCATCCGGCAATCTTTGGCTACTAAGTGACCGTAATATTCTGATGTATGACGGCAAGAAAATTCAATACATTTTCACAGAAGATGCCCCTTATTGGAGCTTAGATTTCGCTTTAGAGGATAGCGTTGGTTATATTTGGATAAGATCATTTGCCAAAGCAGCCAAATATGATGGCAAAACCGTCTCTTTATTCACCACAGAGCATGGATTGACCAGTAATTCCATCCTGGGAATTGCCGAGGATAATGAAGGGAATATTTGGATTGGTTCATGGCGTGGGGTAGTTCGTTCTGAGGGAAGAAATTTTCAGCGGTTTCTACCCGTTGATGAATTCAAAGACGTCGGTATTTGTTACACTATTTTCAAAGACAATGCCGGCAAACTCTGGTTTGGAACCTGGAGCAGTGGTGTATGTCGGTATGATGGTAAACAGTTTCAGTGGTTCACAAGCAAGGATGGTTTGGCCAGCGATTTGGTACAGGGGATTTATGAAGATAGCAAGGGACATTTTTGGTTTCGCTCCCGCGATGGCGGCGTTACTCATTTTGATGGTAAAAACTTTCAGCGATTGACGACAAAAGATGGGCTACCGAGCAATGCTGTCCAGAATATTCTTGAAGATGAAAAGACAGGCACGATGCTGTTTGTGACCGAGCGCGGTATCATCCGATATGCGCCGCCGTTGAAACGCATGCCGCCTCGCATCTCCGTGAAACGCATCATCGCCGACAAATCCTACGATGATGTATCGGAAGTTCAGTTGCCATCCACAGCAACCCACACCACATTTGAATACTACGGAAAAAGTTTCAGGACAAAGAAGATGCGATACAACTACATTTTAGAAGGCTATGAATCCGACTGGCACAAAACGTGGAATGAACGCGCTGAATATGAAAATTTAAAACCGGGCAACTATACTTTCAAGGTCATCGCCATCGACCGCGATCTTTTCTATTCAGAAGAACCTGCCACGGTGAAGTTAAAAGTTGTTCCGCCGTTCTACCTGCGGGCTGGATTTCTTGTGCCGACGGTGGGTTTCAGCATGATACTGCTTACGGCGCTCACAACGGTTTCCATTGGATATATCAAACGCCGCCGGGAGGTGCAGGCTTATCAGCGGTCAGCAGTAGAAGAATTGCGGGATGCGAACCGAGTGCAGATGTTCCTGATGCCTGAAACCGCGCCGCCTATCGAAGGGGTCGAAATTGCGGGCAAGTGTATTCCTGCCAACACGGTCAGTGGAGATTTCTTCGACTACCTGGAAGGCAAGCGGAAAAATGAAATTGCTCTGGTCGTCGCCGATGTCACTGGCAAGGCGATGAAAGGCGCGATGAATGCAGTAATGACAGACGGCATTTTGCGTATGGCGGCGGAGGAGATGGAGATGTTTTCTCCTGGCCTTTTGATGACCAGGATGAACCGCATCCTGGAAGCCAGAACCGAACGATTGATGAACGTCACAATGGTCATCGGAATAATCGATGCCAGTGCCAAAACTTTAACTCTTGCTAATGCTGGTCATCATGTCCTGCCACTGCTTTGCCGCGAGGGCAACATCCAGCAACTTCAGGTAACAGGCTTTTTTCCCCTCGGAGTGGTAAAGGATACACAATACAGTGAGGAAACGTTTCAGTTGCAAAGCGATGATGTTCTAATCTTGATGACCGATGGTATTATTGAAGCGCAGGATAGCGCAGAAAATTACTATTCCGATTCAGGACGATTGGAGGAGACTATCAGAAAATTCACGCAAGAACAATCAGCCTCAACGATGGTCGAGGCTATTCTTAACGATGCGATGAGTTTTGGCGGCGATAAATCTGCCAGAGATGATGATATGACAGTTGTTGTTGCAAGGATACAATGATTATGACTATGTTACCAGAACTACTTTCACAAGAAAATTGGGACATTAATGAAATTTCGAAGTATTTCAACAACTTGCTTGCTGAAGCGGTTGTAGAAGTCAATACTGAGTTTAGTCCAAAACGTTTGTCCAAGTTACCACGTCAAATAGAACCACTTCCAACCGATACTCGGCAGTTATCCAGCTATCGCACTCGGATTGGAACAATGCTTGAATACGCTCTTAGTACAGCGATGGCTCGTTTGTTCAAAGAAAAATATGGAGCTCGATATTTACTAACCTTTGCCACCTCTCACGAATATCCTGATTTCTACTTGCGTGATAATACACTGACAGCTTTGCTGAGAATTGAGATGAAAGCTGTTGACGCTGATTCGGATGAACAAGCTGCTCGCTTCAGTACGCCAACTATATGGATTGATGAGCAAAAAGATATGCTTTTATTAGTTGGATGGGAATGGAAAGATTTAGTCGGGCAAGATGGAAATATTCCTCTTATTTCTTTTGATCAAACTTTTCTTTCTTAAAGAAAAGTTTGGTTATGGGGGAATACCCGCACATCTTTGCCAGTGTAATCCTACCGGCGGGTGAAATAGCCAAAGAGCGTGATGCTCGTTTGGCAATAACGGGTGGAAAGATTGAGGGAGAGCAAGTTTATGTATATAGCAGGCGGAAAGGTGACTTTGTGCCTGACCCCGGTAATTATGGTAAATTTTGGCGAATTATCCACGCTACGCGTTGAGAGTCAAAAGAATTCAGTGAGCCCCTACGTAAATTTATACGCTTTCTTGAGCAAGTTGATGAACGCTCGCCAAGAGATAGATTGCGTAGACGTAACCAAACTTTTCTTTTAAAAAGAAAAGTTTGATCAAAAGAAACACTGAGGAAAAAAGTAAATGCATCAAAGAGTAAGTTATCGTGATGTTGGACATAGTTTTTCACTGGCACGCGCATAAGCTGCACTCAAAGTCTCATCCCCTTCACGTAATGCAACCTGGCTTCGATTGCGGCATTCAAGATAATGTTTCCAGGCCATTTTGTATGCTGAAACAATTTCACGTTGCACTGGTAAAGGCGGTAGTGGGATTTGTAATCCAAGTATGGCGGATTTACTCGCTCGTGGACGCCCAACACCTGTGATTTGGTAAACCAGTTGACCGAAGACAATATCACTACGTAGGATAAATGCCAAATATTCACCAATTACCTGCCACTGCTGTAATGATTTCCTTTTATGAGCTATGTTTTGCAGCAATGGGTCGTATATCGCATTCTCTAACGTGCAAAGTACCAAGCATTCAGATGAGGCAAAGCCTTCGTCTTCATCATCTCGAATCAAGGCGCATTTTCGTAATTCAGGGCGCAATTTGGAAAATAGAATATCTCCAGGTCGAAATAGACGAACCGTACTCTTGATTTGACTACCTATGACCCTGGGCTTTGGGTCTCTGACCGACGCGGCAAGAACTAAATTGAAAGAAAGCGAAGGAACAGAACAGGATTTTGCGAGGGCTTCTCTGATTGTCTGTGAGGCTGCGACTGATTACGCTCTGCGCTACGCGGCAAAAGCGCAGGAATTGGCGCTTTCACTCCGTCCCTCTCACTTCAAGGGAGAGGTAGGATATGAAGAATGCTCCAAGCAACTCAGGCGGATTTCCGACGCCTGCCAGTGGGTAGCCGTTAATCCGCCCCGTAATTTCTTTGAAGTGGTGCAACTCCTCTGGCTAACACATGAGATTATAACCTGCGAGCAGAGTTCAGGCTCGTTGTCTCTCGGACGGTTAGACCAGTATCTTTTTCCATATTACGCGAAGGACATCGCGGCTGGAATTTTGACGCGCCATGAAGCTAACGAACTTATCGAAGCACTCTGGATAAAATTCAACGGTATGAAAAGGGGCTTCCAGCACGTTGTACTGGGAGGACGTGGGTCCGACGGCGAGTATTCAGCGAATGATTTATCCTATATGTGCCTTCGAGCCACTAAGAAACTTAGGATGGACCAACCGCTTCTCTCTATCCGTTGGAGACCCAACATTCCCGCAGAGTTCTGGAATGAAATTCAGGGACTTATCTAGGTTGGGATGGGTTTCCCAGCGATATTCAATGATGAGATAGCAATTGCCGCAAAACGCAGGCTTGGCGTTAGCAAGGAGGATGCCGAAAACTACGGTGTCGTCGGTTGCGTGGAACTTTCCGTGCCGGGAAAGGAATTTTCGCATACAGAGGGTTTGCGAGTCAACTGGGCAAAAGTGCTTGACCTGATGCTTAACGACGGAATATGCCCCGTCACCGGCGAGACCATGGAACTAAAGAATAAAAGAAATCTTGGAAGTATCAAGTCCTTCGATGAATTTTATCAATGGTATCAGGAAGAATTTGCCCATTTTGTTGATTTGGGCATAAGAGGAATGAATATCTCGGATAGGAATTTTCCGAATCGCAGTCCCTACCCATTTCTTTCGTCAACCATGGAGGGATGTCTTGAAACTGGTCGTGATGTAACGGCGGGAAGCACTATCTACAATTTTTCCACAGTTAACGGTTGCGGCATGGCTAACACTGCGAATTCGTTAGCCGCTATCAAAAGGATGGTCTATCAGGAGAAAAAAGTTTCCCCGTCTGAGTTGGCGAAAGCCTTACATAACAAGTTCGAAAGCGCTAAAACCTTACCAGAAGCACTGGTAACGAGGTGCCCCAAGTATGGTAATGACGATGATGAGCCGGACAATATTTTAAAGGATTTGGCAGATAACTTCTGTCGTCAAATCGAAAGCTACCGTAATCCAAGAGGCGGACGTTTTCAGACGGGACTTTATACAGTGGAGGCTCACACCCAGATGGGCAAACTCACTGGCGCTCTTCCCGACGGACACCTTGATGGTATTGCTTTGGCAAGTGGTCTGTCGCCATCCCAGGGGACCGACTTGTCTGGGCCCACTGCCGTCATCAAATCAATTACGAAGTTAAACCACCGTTTGTTGGGCAACGGCATGGTCCTCGACCTCAAGTTTCATCCTGTGTTTTTCCAAAACGAAGAAAAACGACGGGCATTCAGAAATCTCGTCGAAACCTATTTCCAGCTTGGCGGGATGGAAATTCAGTTTAACGTTATCAACCGGGAAAAACTAATTGAAGCCCAAAATTCGCCACAGGAGTATCGCGATTTGATTGTCAGGGTTTCCGGTTTCAGCGCTTACTTTATCGATTTAGACAAAGTCACCCAGAACGAAATTATTGCCCGGACAGAGCATTTTGGAATTTGAGCCGCCGTTCGCTTTTCTGGAGTGTTCGCTATGCTCAGCAGTCCCCCTTATCAAAGCTAATCTTTACCCACAAATTCCGGGGAGGATATGATATAATATCTATGTTTGTAAATTGATTGCAACAAGGAAAAGAAAATGCGTTTCTAACATAAAATTGATTCTAAAAAGACTGATAGTTCTT
>Ga0194111_10006602_pt1 | contig 13168 bp, 13 predicted proteins | sample TA2KigC300mmetaG_FD_146194 | JGI IMG/M metagenome (GOLD analysis project Ga0194111, IMG submission 146194) | Freshwater microbial communities from Lake Tanganyika, Tanzania - TA2015033 Kigoma Deep Cast 300m | ecosystem: Environmental > Aquatic > Freshwater > Lake | place: Tanzania: Lake... | reverse complement strand
GATGTTAAACTGTTCAATAAATGCCCTCAAGACTAATAATAAAGATGAGGCAAGGGTTGTCTTGGAGCAGGAGTGCCAGATTAATACCTTGCGCGACCGGCTTAAAGATAACCATGTAAAGAGGCTTGAGAAGGGTCAATGCAATGTCCTTTCGGGCGTGGTATTCCTCGACACAATCAGTAATTTTGAAAAAATAGGAGATCATTTGAATAACGTTGCCGAGGCGGTAATGGAAGACTTATAAAACGAATGAAGATAAAGAAAATATTCGGCATTATATTTATTGGCGTATTATTAGCTTGCGGCTTGTGTCTTGCCTATCGATATTATACCCACTTACAAGAAGCCAAGAGACAGCAGGCGCTTTTTGAAAAAAGAAAGATTGCCTGGGAGGCCCTTCGGCAAAAATTAGCGGATGAAATTAGCCGATTTAAAGGTGAAACCGGTATCGTAGTAAAAGATCTTCAGGCTAATCGGGAAATTTATCATAACAAAGATAAGCTATTTCCTTCGGCAAGCCTGGCAAAGATACCCATTATGGCCGCCTGTTTTCTTGCTGTTGAAGAAGGCAGGCTCAAGCTTGATCGTCAAGTCGCCTTAAAGGACAGCGATAAACTTACCGGCTCAGGGATATTAAAGGATATGCGTCCCGGAGCTGCTTTTACCGTAGAAGAATTAATCGGCCTTATGATTTATGACAGCGATAACACCGCGACAAATATCCTTACCAATATAGCAGGCATAGATTATTTGAATAATTCCTTTAAGACATTTGGGTTAAAAAACACCGATCTTTCGCGAAGGATAGCCGATTATAAATCGAGGGATGCCGGGCTTGAGAATTATACGACAGCAGAAGATATGGCTCTGATACTGGAGAAGATATATAGACGAGTCCTGGTAAATAAGGATATTTCTGAAAAATGTATAAAGCTTCTGAAGTTACAACGGATTAGTGATCGTCTATCGAAATATCTGCCAGTTGAAACTCTAGTTGCTCACAAGACTGGCCTAGAGCGCGGTATCTGCCATGATGTAGGATTAGTATTTACCGGCGAAGGAGATTTTCTTATATGCGTATTAACTAAACACTCAAATTCAAACAGCGCACCTTCAAAAGAATTTATCGCGAAAGTTGCCTTGCACGCATATAACTATTTTGATCAGTTGCAATAAAAGAAAGTGACTCGGCAGATGGAAAAAATGAAAAAGTTAGAATGGTACCAGCATTCGATAGAAGAGGTCTTGGGGTATCTTCAGACTAGCGCATCCGGGCTCACCGGCCAAGAGGCCAAGGCCAGGCTGGATAAATACGGGTTAAACCAGTTGCTGTCAAAAAAGAGGGAAAGCAAATTTCTCATCTTTGTTAAACAATTCAAAAGCCCGCTTATCTACATCCTGTTGTTCGCCGGTTTGATTTCTTTCTTCGTTGGTAAAATTACTAACGCCGCGGTTATCCTTTTTGTATTGTGTTCTAACGCGGTAATGGGCTTTATACAGGAATCCAGGGCGCAGAGTACTATGGACTCTCTCAAGGAGTTGTCATCGCCAAAGGCCAAAGTAATGCGCTCAGGCGAAGTAACCGAGATAGCCACAAAGGATATTGTCCCGGGAGATATAATCTTAGTGGAATCGGGAACTAAGGTTGCGGCGGATGCCCGGATTATCGAGTCGGTGAGGCTTCAGGTTGATGAAGCCGCGCTTACCGGAGAATCGCAGCCGGTATATAAGATTATTGATTCGATTAAACTGGAGACCACGGTTGCCGACAGGTTAAATATGCTTTTTGCCGGCACGGTGGTCGCCTCTGGCCGGGGCAAGGCGGTGGTGGTGGCTACGGGGATGGATACCGAGATCGGCAAAATCGCCGATATCGTCCAATCGGCCCCGGAAGTAAAAACCCCCTTTCAGCGCCGCATGGAGTCTTTCGGAAAAATTATTATTCTGGTAGTCCTGGCGCAGGTAAGTTTTGCGTTTATAGTCGGATTTTTCCTACGTCGCCTACCGTTTTATGAAATCTTTATGGTTGTTTTAAGCCAGACCGTTTCTTCCATCCCCGAAGGCCTGCCGGTAGCGGTGACAGTGGCCCTGGCCGTAGGCATGCAAAGGATGGCAAAGAGAAAGGCCCTGATCAGGAAACTGGCGGCAGTGGAGGGGTTAGGCAGCGCCACCTTTATCTGCAGCGATAAGACCGGGACCCTTACGCAGAATGAGATGACTTCCCGGCGCCTGGCCACGATGAATCAAACCATAGAAGTAACCGGGGCAGGTTATGATGCCGCAGGCGAGTTCTTAATCGAAGGCAAAAAAATAAACCCGCTGGGAAATGAAGAGATAAAGATGTTGCTTAAGAGCGCTTCCCTTTGCAATAACGCCCAATGGAAGGGGAGAGAGGATGAGAGTGGCTTAAAAACCTCTGGGGACCCCACGGAAATCGCCTATCTGGCGGCAGCGGTTAAGGCAGGGATGCGCCTTGATGAACTTAAGGCGCTATACCCCAGGGTCGACGAGATTCCTTTTGAGTCCCATATCCAGATGATGGCGACCAAGCACACAGGCTTAAGCGATAATAAGGCCATGATATGCGTTAAGGGGGCGCCAGAGAAGATCGTAGAACTCTGCGGTTATTATCATCAAGCTGGCAAGGTAACCAAATTGACAGACTCTTTGCGCAAGGAGATATTATCAAGTTCAGAAAGAATGGCAAAGGATGCACTTAGGGTATTGGCCTTTGGTTTTAGCGAAGACACTGATGCGCGGGGAGTTAAGTTTGACTGGGATCTCCTGAAAGGAAAGCTTATTTTTTCCGGCCTGATCGGCAACATTGACCCTCCGCGACAGGAGGCCAAGGAGGCAATCAGCATATGCAAGAAGGCAGGGATTGAAATAGTGATGATTACCGGCGACCATCTTTCGACTGCCGAGGCAGTGGCGCTAGAGTTAGGAATAAGAAAAAAGGAAGATGAGGGCATTACCGGCGATTTATTAGACCATATGACCGATGAGGAGCTGGAAGGCGCGGTGCAGAACTTTACGGTCTTTGCCCGGATTGAGCCGAGGCATAAATATAAGATTGTCAAGGCGCTGCAGAGGCAGAATGAAGTAGTGGCAATGACCGGCGACGGCGTAAACGACGCTCCGGCTTTAGCGGCGGCGGATATCGGGGTGGCAATGGGGGTCACCGGTACGGACGTAGCCAAGGAATCAAGCAGTATGGTTATTGCCGACGATAATTTCACCACTATCGTGGATGCGGTTGAAGAAGGCCGGGGCATAACCGCCAATATGCGCAAGACCATACTCTATTTACTTTGTTCCAGCACCACCGAGATTTTGGTTTTAATAACTACCCTGGGTTTAGGTCTGCCTTTGCCGTTGTTTGCCCTACAGATTTTGTGGATAAACCTGGTTACCGACGGAGCCCTTACGGTTAACTTGATTATGGAGCCCAAAGAAGACGTAATGAACCGTCCGCCGGACAGGAAAAACGAGCCTTTATTGACTAAAAGGTTAATAAAATTATTGTTTTTCCGCGCGCCTATTATGGCTGCGGGAATAATCGGGCTTTTTATTTACGAGATAAACAGAGGCATGCCTCTAGTTTACTGTCGCAGCGTTGCCTTTACAGCTCTGGCAATTACGCAGTGGCTAAACGGGATTAATTGCCGTTCCGATACAAAATCTATCTTTAAAATGCCGTTTTTCGGCAATAAATATTTACTTTTAGGCCTGGCATTGGCAATAATTTTGCAACTGGCGGTTATTTATATGCCTTTTCTGCAGAATATCTTTTCTACCGTTGTACTTACCCTGTCAGACTGGAGTAAAATTATAATAGTGGTCTCAAGCGTATTCTGGCTGGAAGAGATAAGAAAATTCATAGCTAATCGTCGCCTCTTCAGTGTATGCAAGGACTTAAGATATAGAAACTAACATAACTTTGGTAAAATAATTTCGTTATGAAAAAAGTTTACCTTAAATATTGGGGCTGGCCATTGGCAGAGTTATAGTAACGCGATGAGAGGACTGGCGGAAGCGGTTGTCGGGGCGTTGTAAGGATCAACATCGTTTTAGCAACTCAAGTCCCTATGGTAGAGCCGGAGAGGCGTGGCCATGGGGATTTTTTATGCTTGTGGAATTACGGGTCCTTGGAAGGGGGTGTCGGCCGAGGGTCGGGCTCGCCCCGTTAGAAGTGGCGCCCCGCGCCGCGGGACTTCTAACGGGGCGAGGCGCAGGGAATCAGTGAAATGGAGTGACGTGAAAATGTCCACCAAGTCAAAATGTCCACAGGCCAGAAAGGCCGTGGTTCGGCCTCCTCTAGCCAAAGCCACTCGCCAGTGGATATTTCCAGTCAGTAGACATTTGTCAGAAAAAGTATATATTTTTTCTGACAGCCCATTAGAAAGATATCGCTTGACATATTATCCCAAATGCTATACACTTATGTACAAGTGTAGACAAATAAGGAGTGATAAAAATGGGCTCAAAAGAATCCCAACTAATTAAATTTCTCAAACAAAAAGGCGGAATGGCCAGTTTCTCTGAGCTTGATGTGGCTGGTTTCAATAAAGCGCTTATCAAAGTCAGCCTCGCAAATAATAACATTCAGAAACTGGATAGGGGGCTTTATAGCCTCTCCGAAGGCATGTCAATTTCTAACCCAGACCTGGTGGCTATCTCAATTAAGATTCCTAAAGGGACAGTATGTCTTCTTTCGGCGCTTGCTTTTCATGAAGCAACAAATGAAATACCCAAATATGTTGATGTCGCGATACCCCGCGGCAGCCATGAGAGCAGAATAAAATATCCGCCTGTCAGGTTTTACAGGCTTGATCCTGACACATGGAAGGCTGGCGTAGAGAAGCACGAAATCGAAGGCCATACAGTAAAAATCTATAGCCTTGCAAAAACAATCGCTGATTGCTTTAAGTTTCGCAATAGGATTGGTGTAAATGTTGCCAGAGATGCCCTAAAGGTTGCCATTACTGAAAAGCGCGTCAAACCAAAAGAAATTATGGAATACGCTAAGATTTGCCGTGTTGATAGAATTATAAAACCCATACTGGAAACAATGATATGAACAAAGAAATAAAAAATATTGAAGCTTCGGTAAATGCTCGGCTTCAAAATAAAGCGAAAGAAACAAGTCGTCCTTTCGCGGAATTATTGCAGTATTACGGCATGGAGAGGTTTCTCTACCGTCTCAGCAAATCAAAATACGCCGATAAGTTTGTATTGAAGGGCGCGCTTTTATTCGCGGTATGGCAAATACCTGACAGGCGCACCACTCTTGATATCGATTTTTTAGCCCGTTTTGATAATGATGTCGCGGCTATCGAAAAAGTGATGAAAGACGTATGCGACACCAGTGTTGATCCTGATGGGCTTAAGTTTGATCCTCAAACGGTCAGAGGAATGAAGATCAAAGAGGACGCGGATTATGAAGGGGTGAGGGTAAAATTCACCGGCTTTTTAGACCGAGCGAGGGTTCCGATGCAGATCGACGTTGGTTTTGGCGATATCGTGTATCCAAAGACCAGGGCAATAGATTATCCGGTAATTCTGGATTTTCCAAAACCGCATTTAAATGGATACCCTCAAGAGAGCGTGATTAGTGAGAAATTTGAGGCCATGATTAAGCTCGGTCTTTTGAATAGCAGGATGAAAGACTTTTATGATATCTGGCTTATGACGAGGCAATTTGAATTTAATGGCGCGAATATTGCCAGCGCGATAAAGAAAACCTTTAACAATCGAAAGACGGAGATCCCTCATAAAAAACCTTTGTTTGCTGATGAAATTTACGATGAGAAATCCGACAGGCAGATGCTTTGGAGCGCGTTTTTGAAAAAAGGGGATATTCGGCACGCTCCGGAAACTCTATCTGTTACGGCCAGAGAAATAGAGAATTTTCTCATCGAGCCCATTATGGCGCTCAACGACAATGTTACGTTTGATAAGACATGGAAACAGCCGAAAGGGTGGGCCCCGTTAGAGATTTGATATGCAATATGTTTACGTTTTACAAAGCACTAAAGATGGTAAATGGTATACAGGACACACCGAGGATTTACAGAAACGTTTTAGCGAGCATAATGATGGCAGGGTTTTGTCTACGAAAGGTCGCGGACCTTTTGAGTTGATATATTATGAGGCGTCTTTGAATTCCGAAGATGCTTTTGCGCGAGAGAAATATTTGAAGTCGGGGATGGGTAAGCGATATTTGAAGAATCGGCTAAAACGCTTCCTATCCCGTAAAAATGAGTTTACGGGATAAATCTCTAACGGGGTGGGAATGATGACCTTCGCTATCGGTGATATCCATGGCGCTTACAAAGCGCTCATTCAGTGCTTTAAGCGCTCCAAGTTTGATTATAAAGAAGATCTCCTGATTGTGATGGGCGATGTTTGCGACGGGTACCCGGAAGTCAGGCAGTGCATTGATGAACTCTTAAAGGTCAAACACTGCGATCTGGTCATTGGCAATCATGATATGTGGGCGCTGGATTGGGCCTTGCGCGGCGATAAGCCCAAGATATGGACAAGCCAGGGCGGCGACCGCACAATGGCATCATATAACGACGGTCCTATGCCACAGGCGCATATTGATTTCTTGAAGAGTGGACAACTCTGGATTGAACGCGATGAGCAGATATTCGTGCATGGAGGATTCAATACTGATCTATTACTTAAAAGCCATAGCGCGCAGGCGTTGGTTTGGGATAGAACCCTCCTTGATATGGCATGGAAGAAGCACATAGCTGGCCGTAAATGCCAATTAGGCAAGTATAAGGATATATTTGTCGGCCATACGACAACGGAGCTTTACCCCGTTAGAAAAGATTCAAGAATTTATAATAGAGCGCTTCCTAATGGCACGATAGTAAATAATCTATCAAGTGAATTTTCTAACGGGGTTTACAATACATTGCAGCCTATTCATGTGTGTAATGTATGGAACATTGATACCGGTGCTGGTTGGTCAGGCAAGCTCACAATAATGGATGTTGATACAAAGGAATACTGGCAGTCGGATTTGTCACCCGATTTGTCGGTAAGAGACGCCTCGAATATCCCTACCATTCGTTACTTTATCAATTCATCTTTAGCCGCCTTAAACTCGCCTTCTAACAGCAAAAAATCCCTTTAGACAAAAATACTCCTTGTAAATCAAGATCATTTCCTGTAAACTTAAACCATGCCAAAACCAGGGTCCCTACAAGACCGGCTTCGCAAAGCCGGCATCCGCCATTACGACGAGCTCATCCACGACCAGCCCAAAGAGTGGCTCATAAAGAATTTCAAACAGGGCGCTACCGACTATCCTGTCAATGTTGCCCGCCTAATGCGCAACATTGTCTGGCAAGCTAGAGAGATAATCCAAAAAGGGGAGAAGCCGCCCTTAAAAGAACTCATCCGGACATTCTGGTACATGTATATCAAACCAACCTTATCCCGAGCCGGTGCCTTGGCCACCAAGGCCGATCAATACGCCCAGCTCATCGATAACATCGTCTATATGGTGAAAGAAATAGAAGTAATGCGATACGAGGATATCGGTTTCCGCGACGAGAACCAGGCCCACAGGGAAGTAGGGGCTAACGCCAACATCGTCCTTTTCTCAGAGAAGTTAGGCCACCAGGACTTCCTTTCAGACTTCGCCGATAAATACAAAGTCTCGATCCTCGCCCTGGGCGGCCAGCCTTCGGTCCTGACCTCGGAGTATTTCGTAGACATTGTCCGAAAGAAGGGAATCAACCTTCAGAGGTCCTTTTATCTATTCAGCATAGTAGACTATGACACCAGCGGCTGGATTATCCGAGACGCCTTCGTCGACAACTTAAGATTCTACGGAATAACGAACACCCGGGTAGTCGACCTTATACACCCTGATATGCTTACACCGGAAGAAATCAAACTAGCTAAATACCGAATTAAACAGACAGAGGTCATGCGGGGTAAAAATCTAAACTGGCTAAAAGAGGTCCACAAAAGAGACTACAAAAACCAGCAATACCTCGAAGAGTACAACAAAAAAGGGGAGAGGGTCCTTTACGGCCTCGAGGCCGAATCAGTCTCGGCCAAGCGCCTTACCGCCGAGCTTGAGCGCGTAATGGTCCCATTGATAGGCAAATAATTCGGGGGACATAAAATAATTCGGGGGACATAATACATAATTAGACAATTAAGTAATGTGTCCCCGGAATTGCCCGGAATTGCCAACAACTCGACGCCGCGATAAAAGCACTGATAATTCATAAGTTAACATAAGGAGTGAGGCATGGTGAAAAAACGGTTAATCGGTATTTGGGTTATAGCTGTAATATTTATTCTTCTCAGCCTAGATTTTTTAGTATTTTTTAATTCATTTCCTTATGTCGTAGGTTTTTTGCTCCCATTTTCTGAATTACCTAAAGCGCTTGATAGAATCATCACCACGCTTATAATAGGTATTCAGGTTCCATTATTCGGCAGTATAATTATATCTTGGTAATTCGGGGGACATAATACATAATTAGACAATTAAGTAATGTGTCCCCGGAATTGGAATTCCCCCGGAATTCCCGGAATTCCGCAACCGGCCTTCAGTACCGCTTCGGGATGCCCGGGCCTGTTTTGCGTGACGAAGAATGGCAGAAATGCCTTGATGAATTGGGAAGTACGGAGCCAGGGCTGGATTATATCGTGGCCAGCGGTAGCCTTCCTTCTGGCGTGCCGTTGGACTTCTACGCGCGCGTAGCGCGGATAGGAAAAGAAAAAGGCATTAAAGTCATCGTTGACGCCCCGAGCGCAAATCTCAATCTAGCTTTACGGGAAGGCGTGTACTTGATTAAGCCAAATATCCGTGAGTTTAAAGAGCTTTTTAACGGAGAGATAAAGGAAGAACCGCAGATAAAAGAAAAGGCGTGTGAGCTTGTTAAAACAAGACAAAGCGAAATAGTGGTTGTTTCGCTTGGCGCGGCCGGGGTTATTGCGGCCTTTGATGAAACAGTAGAGCATATTGTGCCGCCGACAGTGCCCGTTATAAGTAAAGTAGGCGCCGGTGATAGCATGGTTGCGGGTATTGTCTTAAGTTTGGCAAAAGGCATGCCTGTACCTAATGCGATACGGTTCGGCGTGGCCGCGGGGACAGCGGCGGTGATGACGCCCGGGACAGAACTGTGCCGCAGAGAAGACGCACAGCGGCTGTATAAAGAAATGTATTCAGTTTCAGCTTAAGTTTTCAAGATAGCCGGGGAGTTTTATGAATAAACAAGATCTCAAGAAAAGAAATATCGCCTATTTTACCATGGAAGCGGGCCTTGACACCAAGATGTCCACCTATAGCGGCGGATTAGGGGTCCTGGCAGGTGATACTTTAAAATCCTGCGCGGATTTAGGGGTATCGCTTATCGCTGTAACGCTGCTTAACGAAAAAGGTTATTTCGCGCAGAAACTGGACTCAAACGGTGCTCAAGCAGAGGCTCCTGCAGGCTGGCCAAAGGAAGAGTTTTTAACGCTTTTACCGGCGCAAGCAAGCGTGAACATTGAAGGAAGAAAAGTCAAAATACAAGCCTGGGAATATGGCATAAAAGGGATTACCGGAGCAATAGTCCCTGTTTATTTTCTGGATACTAACTTACAGGAAAACGCCGAATACGACCGCAACCTGACCAGTTTTCTTTACGGAGGCGATCAGTGGTACCGGCTTTGCCAGGAAATAATCCTTGGTATAGGGGGAGTGAGGATCATCGAAGCTATCGGCTATAAAAATATCGAGAAATACCATATGAACGAAGGCCATGCCGCCTTTCTGGCGCTGGAATTATTGGAGAGGACAAAAAAAGACGGCGAGCAGGACTTGCATAAAAAATATGACCTTGAGTCAGTAAGGAACAAGTGTATATTTACCACCCATACACCGGTAGCTGCAGGCCACGACAGATTTCCGCTTGAGCTTGCAAGAAAAGCCCTGCAGAGTAATCTGCCCCTTGAAATGCCGGATATATTTATCCGGGACAACGAAATGAATATGACCTTGATCGCTTTGAACCTAAGTAAATATATAAACGGAGTAGCCAAGAGACACGGAGAAGTGACGCGGGAGATGTTTCCCGGTTATTCCATAGATTCTATTACCAACGGGGTTCATTTATTGACATGGGCAGCCCCCGCGTTCAAAAAGCTCTATGATAAACATATACCCGGTTGGCAATCAGATTATTTTTCCCTGCGTTACGCCATGGGTATTCCTAAAGACGAGATATCCCGGGCGCACCAAGAGGCAAAAAAAGAGCTCATTGATCATGTTAATGCCCGTACCGGAGCCGGTATGGACCAAGATACTTTTACTATAGGTTTTGCCCGGCGTGTCACGGCCTATAAAAGAGCAGACCTTTTATTAAGCGATATAAACCGGTTGACCGAGATCAATGATAAAGCAGGCAGGATGCAGATCATTTATGCCGGGAAGGCTCATCCCAGTGATGGCGGTGGAAAAGAGCTGATAAGAAATATTTTTTCAAGGATTAAAGAGCTTAAACCCAGAATTAAGGTAGCTTATCTTGAAAATTACGATATGACACAGGGAAGATTAATTACCAGCGGTGTCGACCTCTGGCTGAATAATCCCCTTCCGCCGCAGGAGGCTTCAGGCACAAGCGGAATGAAGGCCTGCCTTAACGGTGTGCCGAATTTGAGCGTTCTTGACGGGTGGTGGATAGAAGGATGTATTGAGAACGTTACCGGCTGGGCTATTGGTACTTTGCAAAGTCAGGGCAGAGATAGCGCGCAGGATGCCCGTGATTTATACCAGAAATTAGAGAAGATAATTATTCCGATGTTCTACAAAGAGAAAGACAAATGGCTGGAAGTAATGCGTCACGCGATAGCGTTGAACGCCTCATTTTTTAACACCCAAAGAATGGTTCAGGAGTATGTGTTAAATGCTTATTTATAAGTAAGCCAGGTACTATGAAGGGATTCTATGGTAAAAACTAAAATAATCTGTACTCTCGGTCCGGCATCATCAAGCGAGACTATGATTAGGAAAATGATGCTTGCGGGTATGGATGTTGCCCGTTTGAACTTCTCCCACGGTAAACCGCAGGAGCTGCTTCAGAGGATAGCGCTTGCCCGGCTTTTAAACACTAAATATCTAAGGCGCATCAAGATTCTTGGTGACCTTCAGGGGCATCGTATAAGAGTAGGCAGCCTTCTTGCCTCGGTTTTGCTTAAAAAAAGCCGGGTAGTATGGCTTACTCAGCAAAACATAAAAGGATCTCATGAAATAATACCTTTTGATTATCAAGGCTCGCTACGTAGCATTAAGACCGGACACCAGATGTTTTTAGATGACGGGAATATCGCCTTAGAAGTGATCGGCAGAGCAAAAAACAGGCTTAAGACCAAAGTAATTATCGGCGGTCTGCTGAAGGAGCATAAGGGTGTAAATATTCCGCAGGCGAGGCTTGAATTCGGCGGCATTAGTCGCAAGGATATAGAGGATACGTCTTTTTGCCAAAAGCAAAACGTGGAATATATCGCCCAGTCATTTGTGCGTACCAAGAATGACATTTTGGATGTAAGAGCATTGTTTAATCCTGGTTCGCGGTGCCGGATTGTTGCCAAGATAGAGAATAGGGAAGGTATAAAGAATATTGATGAGATAATCAAGGTTTCAGATGGCATCATGATCGCGCGCGGGGATATGGGGGTATCGTTGCCTATTTATGAAATCCCCGTTATCCAAAAGATGATTATAAAAAAATGCAACCGTGCAGGCAAATTCGTCATTACCGCCACACAAATGCTTGAGAGTATGACGGATAATCTTCGCCCTACCCGCGCAGAAGTCACAGACGTGGCAAACGCCATAATAGACGGCACTGATTTTGTTATGCTTTCTGCAGAATCAGCCGTGGGGAAATATCCGGTTGAAACAGTTGTCATGATGAATAATATCATAAAATTTACCGAGAGATATTTGACAGGCAAAAAATGAAAAAGTTAGAATGGTACCAGCATTCGATAGAAGAGGTCTTGGGGTATCTTCAGACTAGCGCATCCGGGCTCACCGGCCAAGAGGCCAAGGCCAGGCTAGATAAATACGGGTTAAACCAGTTGCTGTCAAAAAAGAGGGAAAGCAAATTTCTCATCTTTGTTAAACAATTCAAAAGCCCGCTTATCTACATCCTGTTGTTCGCCGGTTTGATTTCTTTCTTCGTTGGTAAAACCACCAACGCCGCGGTTATTCTTTTTGTATTGTGTTCTAACGCGGTAATGGGCTTTATACAGGAATCCAGGGCGCAGAGTACTATGGATTCTCTCAAGGAGTTGTCATCGCCAAAGGCCAAAGTAATGCGCTCAGGCGAAGTAACCGAGATAGCCACAAAGGATATTGTCCCGGGAGATATCATCTTAGTGGAGTCAGGAAGTAAGGTCCCCGCGGATGCTCGGAGGTGTAATTCGGGGGAGGTAATTCGGGGGACACAATACATAATTGGATAATTCGGGGGACACAATACATAATTGGAATTCGGGGGACACAATACATAATTGGACAATTAAGTAATGTGTCCCCGGAATTGCCCGGAATTGCGGCTGCCTATTTTTTGCTCGCCTGAGTCTAGCGTCCAATAAGCAATTTCTTCAGTGAAGAAAAAGAAATTTAAAAGAAGCGGAAAGTTTTTTGTCTATATTCTGGAATGCTCTGATGGCACGTATTATACGGGAAGCACTAATGATTTAAAGAAGAGGATTAGGGAGCATAATAATAGTAAGCGCGGGGCATGGTATACCAGGTTCAAGAGGCCGGTGGAGGCGGTGTGGAAGAAAGAGTATAGGTATTTTAAGTTAGCCATACAAGAAGAGCGTAGGATAAAGAGCTTGAGGCGCTGGCAAAAGGAAGAGTTGATAAATGGAAGCGAAAAATAGGAGAATACCTCCCCCAAACTCAAAGCGGCGGGAAAATCTCGAACCAAAAAGCGGTTCGACATTTTCCTCGCCTGAGTTCGGGGTGGCACCCAAATGTTTTATTAAAACATTTGGCTGGCCTTATGCTTCGGCTTTACAATACGCTTTATTCGTTCTTTTCCCGCCAGGCTACATAATAGCGGGCGGGATCCCGCAGCTAATTTATTAGCGTTGCGGGAAAGATTCAATGAACTTTGGGCGCCGCGCCTTGGCC
>Ga0194111_10006591_pt1 | contig 13181 bp, 9 predicted proteins | sample TA2KigC300mmetaG_FD_146194 | JGI IMG/M metagenome (GOLD analysis project Ga0194111, IMG submission 146194) | Freshwater microbial communities from Lake Tanganyika, Tanzania - TA2015033 Kigoma Deep Cast 300m | ecosystem: Environmental > Aquatic > Freshwater > Lake | place: Tanzania: Lake... | reverse complement strand
CGCCCTGCTGGTTCCGCCCGCTGGGCATCGACGTGTCGCCCGTCGCGCTGCGGCTCACCGCCGAGAACGCGCGGCTCAACGGCCTGCCGCGCCCGCACCTCGCCTGCGGCGATCTCCTCGCCCCGGTCGACCCCGAACGCCCGGTGGCGGCGATCGTCAGCAACCCTCCCTACATCGCCACGGGCGAGATGCCGGAGCTGCCGCCCGAGATCCGCGAGCACGAGCCGCCCGTCGCGCTGCACGGCGGCCCGGACGGGCTGGCGGTAATCCGCGAGCTGCTCGATCAGGCCCTCGGCTTCGTCGCCCGCGGCACCCTGCTCTGCATCGAGATCGGCGCGACGCAGGAAGAGGCCGTCTCCCGGGAACTCACCCGGTGCGGGCTGCGCGGCATCGCCGAGATCCACCCCGACCTGGCCGGCCGGCCCCGCGTCGTCTGCGTCGACCCCGGGCGCGGGGGGCGGTAGCGCCGCCGGCGCGGCGCCCTCCGGCCGCCCTTCGCCCGCGGCGCCCCGGCATGCCGCGCCGGAGCCCGCCGCGCCGTCACGTGCCGCTGGATGGCCCGGCGCGTCCCGGCCCGCGGCGCCCCGGCATGCCGCGCCGTGACCTGCCGCTGGATGGCCCGGCGCGCGTCTGCTACGCTGCGCCGGCGCATCCGCGCGCGACACGAGAAGGACCCGGCATGGACGAGATCATCGTGGAGGGGGGCACGCCCCTGCGGGGCGAGGTCGTCATCGGCGGCGCCAAGAACGCGGTGCTGCCCATGATGGCCGCCTGCCTGCTCGTCCCGGGGCCGGTGCGCATCCGCAACGTCCCTCGCCTGCGCGATGTCGCCACCTTCCTCGACCTGCTCCACGCCCTGGGCGTGCGCGGCGGCTACGAGAACCACAGCCTCGTCCTCGACGCCTCGCGCGTCGCCTCCTGCGAGGCGCCATACGCCCACGTGAAGAAGATGCGCGCCTCGATCTACGTCCTCGGACCACTGCTGGCGCGGCTCGGGCAGGCGCGCGTCTCGATGCCGGGCGGCTGCGCCTGGGGACCGCGGCCGGTGAATCTGCACCAGGACGCGATGCAGGCCCTCGGCGCCCAACTGGCTCTCGAGCACGGCTACATCGTCGCCCGCGCCGACCGGCTGCGCGGGGCGAAGATCGTCTTCGACGTCTGCAGCGTCGGCGCGACGGGCAACGCGATGATGGCCGCGGCGCTGGCCGAAGGCACGACCGAGATCGAGAATGCCGCCGCCGAGCCGGAGATCGCCGCGCTGGCCGAGTTCCTCAACGGCCTCGGCGCGCGCATCCGCGGAGCGGGGGGCAAGACGATCACGATCGAGGGCGTCACCGCGCTCCAGCAGGCCGAGCCCTTCGTCAACATCCCCGATCGCATCGAGGCGGGGACCTTCCTCGTCGCCGGCGCGATCACCGGCGGGGATGTCGTCGCCCGCGGCGTGCGCCCCGATCACCTGGCGATGGTCCTCTCGCGCCTCGAGCGCATGGGTTGCGAGCTGACGACGGGCGCCGACAGCGTCCGCGTCCGCGTCGGGAAGGGGGGCCTGCAGGGCACGGCCATCGTCACCGAGCCCTATCCCGGCTTCCCGACGGACTTGCAGGCGCAGTTCATGGCGCTGCTCTGCCTCGCCCGGGGCACGGGCGTGATCACGGAGACGATCTACCCTGATCGCTTCACCCACGTGCCCGAGTTGCGGCGCCTGGGGGCGGAGATCACGCTCTCCGGCAATGTCGCCACCGTGACCGGGGTGGAGCGGCTCCAGGGCGCCTCGGTCATGTCCACCGACATCCGCGCCAGCTCGGCGCTCATCCTGGGGGGACTGGCGGCGGCGGGCTGGACGCGCGTGTCGCGCGTCTATCACATCGATCGCGGCTACGAGCGGATCGAGGAGAAGCTGCAGGGCCTGGGCGCGCGCATCCGCCGCGTCCGGGAGGGAGAGACGTAGCGCTCCGCCGCCGGGCGGAGCGTCGCGGGCGACGAGCTCGGGCGCCGGCGCGCGGCAGGCGCCCCCCGGCGCGCGGCAGGCGCTCCCGGCGAGCGCGGCAGGCGCCCCGGCGCGCGGCAGGCGCCCCCGGCGCGCGGCAGGCGGAGAGAGGCAGATCCCATGACCGACGCGACGCCGCAGCTTCCGCAGGGAGCGCCTCCCGCAGCGCGTTCCGCGGCCGAGGGGGCGGGGGAGACGCGGCCAGCGGCCGGGGGGCCGACGGAGACGCGTGCGCCCCGGCATCCGCTGATCGTCGGCACCGCGGGCCACATCGACCATGGCAAGACCGCGCTGATCAAGCTCCTGACCGGCATCGACACCGACCGGCTCAAGGAGGAGAAGCAGCGCGGCATCACGATCGAGCTCGGCTTCGCCTCGCTGACGCTGCCCTCCGGACAGCGCCTGGGCGTGGTCGACGTGCCCGGTCACGAGCGCTTCGTCCACCACATGCTGGCCGGAGCCGGCGGCATCGATCTCATCCTGCTCGTCGTCGCCGGCGACGAGGGCATCATGCCGCAGACGCGCGAGCACCTCGACATCGTCGAGCTGCTCGGCGTCGAGCAGGGCGTCGTCGCGCTGACCAAGACCGACATGGTCGACGCCGAGTTCCTCGAGTTGGTGCGCGAGGACGTGCGCGAGTACCTGCGGGGGACCGCGCTGAAGGACGCGCCCCTCGTCGGCGTGTCGGCCGTGACCGGCGCGGGCAAGGACGACCTGCTCGCCGAGCTTGATCGCCTGGCCCTGCCGCTGCGCCACCGCGACCGGGGCCACCTGCGGCGCCTGCCCGTCGATCGCGTCTTCACCATGGAGGGCTTCGGCACCGTCGTCACCGGCACGCTCTGGGCGGGGCAGCTGCGCGTCGGCGATCCGGTGCGCCTGCTGCCCTCGGGCATCGAGACGCGCATCCGCGCCCTCCAGGTCCACAACGAGGCGGTCGCTGAGGCGCTGGCCGGCCAGCGCGTGGCGGTGCTGCTCCACGCCGTCGCCAAGACGGCCGTCGAGCGCGGCGAGTGGCTGCTGGCCGGCGGAGAGGGCGAGGCGACCACGCTCGTCGACGCCCGGGTGCGCCTGCTGCGTTCGGCGGCGAAGCCGCTCGAGAGCGGCACGCGGACGCGCTTCCACCTGGGCGCGGCCGAGCTGCTGGGGCGGGTGATCCTGCTGGAGACCGAGGAGCTGGCCCCGGGCGAGGAGGGCTGGGCGCAAGTGCGCCTGGAGGCCCCGGTGCTCGCCGAGCGCGGGGACCGCTTCGTGCTACGCAGCTATTCGCCGATCGTGACCGTCGCCGGAGGCACGGTCGTGACCGCGGGCGTCGGCAAGCGCCGGCGCTTCCGCGGGGAGGACATCGAGGCGCTGCGCCAGGCGGAGAAGGGCGCGCCCGAGGAGCGCGTGAGGGCGGTCCTGGCGCGCCGCGCGGAGCTGGGGGCCGAGCGCGAGCTCCTGGCGCGCGAGAGCGGCTGCACGGCCTCCGAGGTCGGCGCCGCGCTGGAGGCGCTGACGGCCGCGGGCGAAGCGCTGGCGGTCAGCAAGCGGCTGCTCGTCTCACGCGAGGCCTTCGCCGATGCGGGCGCCGCCCTCGCCGGCGCGGTCGCCGACTACCAGGGGCGCGAGCCCCTCTCCTGGGGCCTGCAGAAGAGCGAGCTCAAGAAGAAGGTCGAGGGGCGGATTCACGAGGATCTCGTCGAGGCCTGGGTCCAGCGCGAGGCCGAGGCGGGCCGGCTCTTCCCGCGCGGCGATCGGCTGCGCGGGGGCGAGGACAAGCTGCACCTCAAGCCCGAGCACGAGGCGCAGCGCGCGGCCATGCTGGCCGCCATCCGGGAGGCGCACTTCGCCGGCCGGACGCAGCGGGAGGTGCTCGGCGCGGTCGCCGCGGCGATGCCCAAGGCGGGCGGCAAGGAGACCGAGGCGCTGCTGCTGCTGCTCGCCGACGCGGGGGAGATCACGCGCGTGCCGCCCGACCTCTACTTCGCCAGCGAGATCCTCGGCGAGCTCGTGCGGCGCGTGCAGGGCTTCTTCGCCGCCGAGCGGGAGCTCGGCGTGGGCCACTTGAAGGAGCTGCTCGGCGTTTCGCGCAAGCAGGCCGTTCCCCTGCTCGAGTATCTCGATCAGCAGCGGGTGACGCTCAGGCGGGGGGACGTCCGGCTGCCCGGACCGAAGCTGGGCAGCGGGGCCTGACAGGGGCTGGACGCCGCCGCCCGCCGCCCGGCGGCGCGGCCCGAGGGCTCGGGGTTCCCCCATGAGCGAGATGCCGCCGCCCGCCGCGCCGCCCGCCAGGCTCCTCAACCGCCACTTCGTGCTCCTCTGGCAGGGACAGTTCATCAGCCAGATCGGCAGCGAGCTGCACATGGTCGCGACCCTCTTCTGGCTGAAGCACGCGACCGGCTCGGCCAGCCTGATGGGCGTGATCATGATGCTGGCGATGCTCCCGGCCGTCCTCCTGGGGCCGGTGGCCGGCGCGGCAGCCGATCGCTACTCGCGCCGCTCGACGATCATCCTCACCGACTTCGCCCGGGGCGTGACCGTGCTCTCGCTGGCCGCGATCCTCTTCCTCGCGCCGCAGTCCCCGCGCCTCGGCGTCGTCTGGATCGTCGCCGTCGCCGTCGTCAACGGCACGCTGGCCGCGTTCTTCCGCCCGGCGATCGCGGCGTCGGTGCCGGAGATCGTGCCGCGGGAGCGGATCGCCTCGGCCAACTCGCTCGCGCAGGCGGCGGCGCAGGTGGCCGTCTTCTTCGGCCAGGGGATGGGCGGCGTGCTCTTCCGGCTCCTGGGCGCGCCGCTGCTCTTCCTGATCAACGGCGTCTCCTACCTGGTATCGGGCGCCAGCGCGTGCTTCATCCGCATCCCGCAGAGGCTGCCGGAGAAGACGGGGACGCTGCGCGCCACGCTCGTCTCCTTCGGCGTCGAGATCCTCGCCGGGCTGCGCTTCATCCGCTCGCAGCGGGGCATGCTGGATGTCATCCTGGCCGCCACGCTGGTCAACTTCCTGCTGGCGCCATTCAGCGTGTTGATGCCCTTCTACGTCGAGGACTTCCTGCACCGGCCGCCCGACTGGTTCGGCTTCCTGCTGGCGGCGGTGGGCGCGGGCGCGCTCCTCGGCTACGCCCTGGCGGGCGCGCTGCGCCTGACGCCGCGAGCGCGAGCCTGGCTGATCGTCGTCCCGCTGACGCTCATCGGCGTGAGCTTCGCCGCGCTCGGCTTGACCCGCTCGTCCTGGGTCGCGCTCGCGATCATGGGCCTCATCGGCATCGAGACGGGGCTGATCAATGTCCTCCTGGTGACGATCCTCCAGGTGACGACGCCGACAGAGATCCGCGGCCGTGTCTTCGGCGTGCTGGCCACGCTCGCGGCAGGCCTGGCCCCGATCGGGATGGGGCTCGCGGGCGTGATCGCGGACCTCGCCGGGCGCAACGTGCCGCTGATCTTCCTCGTCTGCGGCGTGGCATCGACGGCGGTGATGGGAGTGCTCGCCTGGCGGCCGCGGTTCAGGGGGTTCCTGATGCGGGAAGCGGGCGGCTAGGCCCGGCCGGAGAGCCGGTGCTGGTGGACGACAGCCTCTGCGAGCGGCAGAGTGAAGTCACCTTCCTCCCTGACGAATCGCTCTCCGAACAGGTCACTTCCCGCAGCACTGCTTGTACTTCTTCCCGCTATCGCAGGGGCACGGAGCATTGCGCCCCACCTGGTGACCCTCCTTGGTCCGGATCCGGGTTGGTAAGTCCACCTCTGACGCTGGAGGCCTCATGTGTCCGCCGTGCATATCCGGGAACATCTCCTGGTGTCGGAGGATCATGGGGACAAGAACCCCAGCATGGAACTTCCGAAACTCCTCTTCGCCCATCTCGAGAACCGGACTCAACCTGCTGAGTGTCTCGTCCCGATCTTTCGCCGGTTCCAGCGCCAGATTCCAGCACACTTGCGCAAGCGTCAGTGCCCTCTGCGCCTGTTCCGCCGAGCCGTCCGTGGCATCCAGCAGGGGCTGCGCATACTCTCGGAACGCCTCCGCGATTGCTCCCATGGGTATCCCTTCTCCCCGCGGCCACTGGGTCCGGCGAGGATGCGCTCCCTTCGTGGTCCCGTCGCCGAACGCAGGCATCACCGGCGGGTGGTCCTGGCGCGGCCCTGGCTCGGCAGGGCCTCTCCGGACACTCCTGCGCTCAGCAGCCAGGGCCGTGACAGGGCCGCCCGGCCGGTGCATGCCATGGTTGGAGCCAATCCGTCCCTTCCGTCATACCGGGAGCCGACATCCGCCCCCGCGCTCCCGTGACCCCGGGAGCCGATATCCCATCCTTCAGCGATCCCCGAAGGTCGGCTGCCGCATCCACTCCCGATGCTCGAGGTCTCCGCCGAGCTGTTCGTCAACGAACGTCCAGTCAGTCCTGCACCAGCCTTCCCATGGCGGCAAGCCGCCGCGCTGCCCTCAGCTCGCCCTCTACACTAGACTCCGGGAGGTCAAGTGTCTCAGGAATGCTGGCAGAGAGGGCCGGCCCGCCCCGCCGGTGATGCCTGCGTTGGGCAGGCTGGGAGAAGGGCTGCTGCCCCGCGTAACGGAGACTTGACATCGTCTCTCCGGTGACTATAATTCTGGTCACATATGCGACGGACACCATTCACCATCGTCTACGCACCCCAAGTGGGGCGTCATGTGGATGCCATCGAGCCCAAGTACCATGGGCTGATTCGACGCGCGATCAAGGAGCAGCTTTCGTTTGTGCCCACGACATGTACGCGTAACCGCAAACCTCTCGAGGAGCAACCGGGACCCGCAGGGTCAACGTGGGAGCTTCGCTGCGGTCCCGGTAATCGCTTCCGCGTGTTCTACGAGGTTGTCCACGAGGACCGCCGGGTTTGGATACTGGCCATCGCTGTCAAGCAACGCAACCGGCTCTTCATTGGCGGAGAGGAGTTAGATCCATGAGAATCGCGAGTCTTGCCGAGGTCAAGGCTAAGCTGAGTGCGTATCTGCAAGAGATCGAGACGACGGGGCCGGTCGTCATCACCCGCAACGGCAAGGCCGTCGCCATTCTGCTCGCTCCGATCGACGATGATGATCTGGAACGGCTGTTGCTGTCGCGGTCACCGCGGTTTCGGTCGGTTCTCTCGGAGTCTCGGGCAAGCCTCTGTGCCGGCAAAGGAATCACCCATGCCTCCTTCTGGAAGGCATCGGCAACGAGGAATCCTGGAGCTTCTGAGGTTCGCGAGAGGCCGGCGCGCGCACGGGCTGCCCAACAAGGCGTTCCAGCCGCCGTCGGGCGGCGGAAACCAAAGGGTAACCCGATGCGCTGAATTCGCCGCCCGCCGCGGCTGAACGCCAGCGTTCTCTTGCTGCCCACATACCTCGCCTTCGGTGCCGGGTCCCGGATCCTACGGGAGAGCCCCTCCCCTTGCCCCGGGGGTCACTGCCTACGCTTGGGCATGCGAACTGCCAGTGTCTACCCCGCTTCCAGGCTCCGCGCCAGGTGTTCTGCACGAACCACTTCGCACGGATGTCGGGGATTGCCCCCCAATACCCGCTAGGGCGGCGGTATCAGCCAATTGGGGTTTGCCGGCCATTCGGGTGAAGGCGGATCGAGGGGACGTAGGCAATCGGTCACTGGCACCGGGTACTGCGTACATCCAGATACGCATGCAGGAGGGAGGGGGAGTAGGCAGGCAGGCGGGGGCCGGGCGGGCAATCCGGCCGGCCCAGCGTCAACTGCTCCGCCCTTCCCTCTATCGACCGTCGCGCCGGTGGCCCGCCCCCGCCCCAGGGGAGCGACGCGCCGAGGGAACCTGTCCCACCGCGCCGACTCGCTCCGGCCGGCGACAGGCGCGCGAACCCGCCAGGGAAAGACGCCGGCAGGGGAGGGTCCCGCGCTTCCCCTTCCAGGCCCGCCGATCACTCCTCGGGCAACGCGGGCTTGACCATCGTCACGCTCTCCCGCAGGCAGACCGCCAATCCGGGCGCCCCCTTGCGCGGCTTGCGCACATAGCGCTTCTCGGTATAGACGACCGGCACCAGCGCGGAGGTGCGCGCCTTGCTGTAGTAGGCGGCGACAGCGGCGGCGCGATCGATGATCGCCTTTGACGGCTTCGCGCCTCGTGCCGTCGCGCGCAGGACGACATGGCTGCCCGCGGCGCCGCGGGCGTGGAGCCAAAGGTCGCCGGGACGGGCTATCCTGTGCGTCAGCAGATCGTTCTCCCGGTTCGAGCGGCCGACCAAAACCTCCCATCCTCCCGGCAGGGAGAAGCGCCGCGGGCGGGCGGCGGGAGCCACGGCCTCCTCCGGAGCTGGCCGGCGCGCCTCGAAGCCCGGCCGGTTGAGCGGGCGATCGAGCCCGGCGAGCGCTTCTCGCCAGCGATCGACCGCCGCCGCCCAGCTCCGGCGCAACCCCGGATCGAGTTGCGCGAGCCGTCGGCGCGCCTCCTGCAGGGCCGCCATGAGTCCGTCGATCGCATCCTCCGGTCGGACGAGAGCGCCCGACCCGGCTGCCGCGCCGCTCTTCCTGGAGTTCGGGGGAGGTGGCTCGGCCAGCGCCGGCAGCGCCAGCCAGGATTCGATCTCGCGCGCCAGCCGCGCCGCTTGAGCGGCCTTCGCTTCGCGAAGCGGCAGCGAGCGCTCGAGCCGCGCCGCCTTGCGGAACAGCCGCTTGGCGTTTTCGCTGAAGCCGAGCCGGGGATCGAGCGCGATCGTCAGCACGCGCTCCGGCTGTCCGGGGTCCTCGAGCGCGACAGAGCGTGCGCCCCTGGGGACGCGGCGGGCATGGGCGAGCAGCGCCTCGGCCTGGCGACGGCAGTCGCCGCCGCCGCGCGCCTGCTCGAGTTCCGCGTCCAGCTTGACCTGCAGCCGGGCCAGGCGGTCCCGCTCGGCGCGCAGGATCCTGCGCACCCGGCGGACGCACTCGGCGGCGCGGGCAAGGCCGACGACGGCTGCGGCGCGCTCTCGAGCGACGCGGAAGAGCTCATCCGGATCGGCCGCCGGAGGAGAGCCCGCACTCGACCCGGCGACCGCGGGGGCGGCGCCCGTTCCGGAACCCGCATCTGCGCCGGAGTCCGCGCCCGCTGCGGATCCCCCATCAGCCCCGCGGCCCGCCGCCGCTCCCATCCCGCCGTCCGCGCCATTGCCATCCTCCTCTTCCGCGGTGACGCGCGACGCTCGCGGCTCCGCGTAGCGGCTGCCGGGGGCGCCGCGCCCGCGCGGCTCCCCGTGCGCCGTTGGGGGATAGCGCTGGATGACATCTCCGCCGGCATCCAGCACGAGGAGGCGGGCCGCCCCGGGCAGCGGGTCGAGGATGAGCGCCGCGGGGAGGGCGGGGAAGCGAGGGGTGCCCGGAGCACGCAGAGGATCGAACGCGCCGGGAGCGGGGCAACGGAGGTCGAGTCGCAGGATGCGCCCCGAGAGGCCCGCGCCGACGCCCGCGATCCTCGCGCCGGCGACATGGCGGCGCAGCCAGTCGTCGAAGCCTCCGCCCTCGGCCCGGCCCCGACGCGCGGCCCGCTCGAGCCAGAAGCAGGGGCGAGGGTCCAGCAGGAGCAGGTGGAGCTCGTGGCGGGTTCCGTCGTCGCCGCCGATCAGCAGCACGACCTGCTCGACGCCCTCGGTGTGCGCGTCGAGGATCGCCGCTCGCCCGGCGATCGCAGTGCGCAGCGCGGCCACGAGCTCGGCGTGAGTTGGGGCCATCGCCCTCTCCGGCTACTCGAGCGGCTGCAATCCCTGCGCCGCCCGCCGGTAGGCCAGCGCGCACGCCGGGCAGCGCAGCTCCTCGGTCAGCCGCCGCCCGCAGCGGCAGACCCAGCCGATCCGGCGCGCGGGATTGCCGGCGACGAGCGCGTGGGCGGGCACGTCGCGCGTGACGACCGCTCCGGCGCCGACGAAGCACCAGGGCCCGAGCTCGTGGCCGCAGACGATCGTCGCGTTGGCGCCGATCGTCGTCCCCTCGCGCAGCAGCGTCGGCCGCCACTTCTCGGGGTGCCCCTTGTAGTCGGGGTGGCTGCGCGGCACCGGGTCGTTGGTCAGGACCGCGTGGGGTCCGAGGAAGACGTAGTTCTCGCAGGTGACGAGATCCCAGACGCAGACACCGTTCTTGACGGTCACATGGTCGCCGAGCACGGCGCCCCCCTCGATGTAGGCGCCCTCGCCGATATTGCAGTGCTCGCCGATGCGGGCGCCCTTCATCACGTGGGCGAAGGCCCAGATGCGGGTGCCGGCGCCGACGTGCTCGGAATCGTTGATCCCCTTGGGGTGGACGAAGGGCTGGGCCACCGTATCCTCCTGCGAATCGATCGGGTATCCTGGAGCCGGCACGGCCGACCCGAGCCCGCCCCGGAGGAGGGCACCGGCCCCTGTCGTCGGGTCGGTCGGGTATCGTATCACGGCGCGGAGGTCGACGGGAGTCGCAATGGTCCGCGTGCGCGTAGGGACGAAGGAACTGCGCTTCCCGGAGGAGGAGTGGGAGGCGCACGTCTCCGAGGGACGCGTTCCTCCCGATGCGCTGGTCTTCTCCCTCCAGCTCAGCGACGGCCTCTGGCAGCCGGCGGCGCGGCTGCCCCTCTACGACTTCTTCCGCCGCACGGGCGAGGCCGACCGCCGCGAGGCGGGGCGCGACCCCGGCGCCCGGCCCTTCGCCGACCTCCTCGCGATCGCCTTCCCGCGCCGCGGCTGGTCGGCGACGGAGCTGCTCCTGGCGCTCAACCTGCTGGCCGCGGGCGCCCTGCTCCTGCTCTGGCGGGACGCCTACCCCCGAGCCATCTGGGCCCTCGCCTGGGACCTGCACGAGCTCCTCGTCGGCCGCGGCAACCCGATCGGCGTCGCGGCGACCCTCTTCCTGCACGCCGACCTGCGCCACCTGGGCGCGAACCTGATCTCGCTGCTTCCCTCGGCCGCCTTCGTCGAGTATCTCTATGGCCGCCGGGTGCTGATCGTCTATCTCCTCGGCGGCCTGGCCGGGGCGGCGGCGTCGTTCTGGCTGAAGGGGCACGGACCCCTGAGCATCGGCGCCTCGGGCGCGGTCTACGCGCTGATGGGCGCCTTCGGCGGCTTCGTGCTGCGCCACATCGGGCGGCTGCCGCGGTGGCACCGCTGGCGCGCCCGGAGGATCTACCTTCCCGGGCTACTGGTCGTCGTCCTGCCGTCGTTGCTGCACGCCGACTGGCGCGCGCACGTCGGCGGGCTGGTCGCCGGGCTCGCGCTCGGCTGGTGGCTGCCCCCGCACGCGCGCGGCCGGGCGATGCTGCTGAGGCGCCGGGGAGAGCCGGCGCCGGAGAGGCAGGGATGGAGCACGACCGCATCGCCGTCGTCGACTTCGGAGGCCAGTACGCGCACCTGATCGCCGCCAAGGTGCGCCGGCTGCGCGTTCTGGCCGAGATCGTCGATCCCGAGGCGCCGCTGGAGGCGTTGCGCGCCTACCGCGGCGTCATCCTCTCGGGCAGCCCCGCGCTGAGCGCGCACGGCGAGGGGGCCGACTACACCGCCGGACTCCTCGACCTGCCCGTCCCGATCCTCGGCCTCTGCTTCGGCCACCAGGAGATCGCCAAGCGCTACGGCGGGCGCGTCGAGCACACGCGGCGCGAGTACGGCTTCGCCCGTCTGCGCGTGACGGGCGAGAGCCCGCTGCTGGCCGGCCTGGGGCCGGAGGAGACCGTCTGGATGAGCCACGGCGACTCGGTCACCGAGCTGCCCGAGGGCTTCGTCGAGCTGGGCCGCTCCGAGCACGACGGCGGCCATGAAGCCCACCGCAACGCGGCGATCGCCAACGAGGAGCTGCGCCGCTACGGCTTCCAGTTCCATCCCGAGGTCGACGACACGGTCCACGGGCAGGAGATGCTCGAGAACTTCGTCCGCGGCATCTGCGGCTGCCGCCCGACCTGGACGATGCCGCGCTACGTCGAGGAGCAGATCGAGGCGATCCGCGCGCGCGCGGGAGGCGGGCGCGCCTTCCTGCTGGCCAGCGGCGGCGTCGACTCGACCGTCTGCGCGCGCCTGATCGTCGAGGCGCTGGGCCGCGAGCGGACGCACCTGCTGCACATCGACAACGGGCTCATGCGCAAGGGCGAGAGCGCCGGCGTGATCGCGCGCTTCCGTAGCTGGGGGATCACCGACAACCTCCACTTCGTCGACGCGTCAAGGGAGTTCCTGCGCGCGCTCGCGGGACGGGTCGAGCCGGAGCGCAAGCGCATCGCCATCGGCAACGCCTTCATCGAGGTCTGCCAGCGCGAGATGGAGCGGCTCGGCGTTGCCGACGCGCTGCTGGCTCAGGGCACGATCTACCCCGACACGATCGAGACCAAGGGCACGAAGCGCGCCGACCTGATCAAGACGCATCACAACCGGGTGCCGCTCGTCGAGGCGATGGTCCGCGCCGGCAAGGTGCTCGAGCCGCTGCGCGATCTGTACAAGGTCGAGGTGCGTGAGCTGGGGGCGGCGCTCGGGCTCGACGCCGACCTCCTGGAGCGCCACCCCTTCCCCGGGCCCGGCCTGGGCGTGCGCCTGCTCTGCAGCGACGGTACGCTCGACGAGGACGCGCGGCGCGAGCTGGCGCGGATCGAGGCCGAGGCGGCCGGGCTGGCGGCGGCCTTCGGCCTGGGTGCCGCGGCGATGCCCGTGCGCTCGGTCGGCGTCAAGGCGGACCTGCGCGCCTACGAGTGGCCCGTGCTCCTCCACGGCACGGCGCCCTGGGCGGCCGTCCTGGCGGCGGCCGGCCAGATCTACAAGAGCGTGGACGGCGTCAACCGCTGCTGCTTCGACCTCGCGGATCCCGGGAGGCGGGAACGCGGCGGCGCGCCGCGGCTGGAGCTGCGCCGGGCGAGCGTGACCGGGGAGCGGCTCGATCTCCTGCGCGAGGCGGATCAGGCGGTCATGCAGGGCCTCGCGCGCCACGGCCTCATGCAGGCCATCTGGCAGTGCCCGACGGTGGCGCTGCCGGTGGCCATGGACGGCCGCGGCGAGGAGCTGATCGTCGTCCGCCCCGTCCACTCCGAGAGGGCGATGACCGCCCAGCCCGCGGCGCTGCCCGAGGCGCTCGTCGCCGAGCTGTGCGAGGCGATACTCCCGCTGCCCGGAGTGAGCGGCCTGTGCCTCGACGTCACGACCAAGCCTCCGGGCACGATCGAGTGGGAGTAGGGGGCCGCGGACTGGCGGCCATGGCCGGATCCCCGGCAGACGGCCTAGCGGTCCTTCCCCGATCCACGCCATCCCGCGTAACACGCCCGTAACAGCCCCATCGCT